>ENA-UOUL01003211-UOUL01003211.1-bioreactor-metagenome-genome-assembly--contig:-NODE-3211-length-17214-cov-3.723230_pt1 | contig 17214 bp, 17 predicted proteins | sample MGYA00249838_ERZ747220 | MGnify/ENA primary metagenome ERZ747220 (study PRJEB28778, sample SAMN05720191) | bioreactor metagenome | isolation source: Anaerobic biogas reactor | place: USA:Washington...
AGTCGGGAATCGAAACCCATCACTAGGTCTTGTTCGATCCTGGTAGACGCGCCATGGGGGTTTCCCTCCACGATGTCGCCGCGGCCCTGCACGATGAGACTGCCGGTGCCAGCGAACAAGATGTAACGCACCTGCCAGGTCGCCAGGGATTGGATGCCCCACCGCCATCGTGTTTCGAGCCGCGGCGTTCCGATGACTCCAACCACATGCTTCGGATGCATCACCACGCCCGGATGATCTGCGAAGTCGATACGCATCAGGTACGAGTTGGGGTCATCGGGCGTGGCCAGGGTAGCTGCGCTCACACGCTCATCCCCGGTGATCCGAGTCAATCCGTAAAGACCGGCGGCGAAGCTGATGAAAGGCGAGGTCCAGTCATACAGAAGTCGGCTCCGGACCTTCCCTTGCACCGGACGCACGTGCTCCGAGCGGGCGGATAGCACTTCCCCGGATCCGAGTGTGATCGCCAGGGTCCGCTGGGCAGGTGCGGCGCGAAGGTCAGCGGCCGCGCTCTCAGCCCTCGCCGCTAGGTGGATTGGCGTATGGAGGCGACTCACTATGGGCATCAGCAACCAGTAGCTGAGCACGCGCACGACCACGGGCACAACGAGGACGAGCACCGCGATGCCAGCCAGCCACTTCCACGACCGGGACCACTGGTTGACCGCCCATCCCACCCCGGATGCCTGCGTCTGCTCCAAGATCTCTTCTTCGGCCTGCTTCTGGCGCAGTTCCGAAGTCTTATTGTCGATCTCTCTTTCGACAGGCGACTTTTCGCCCCTTGCTCCGAGGCGTTCGAGCTTCTGCTGCGTGGTCAGGTCTGGGTCGCGAAGGACCGCTGCTTGGCTCTCCGCCTCGCCAAGGCTTCTCTCGATGGTGTCCAGCGCTTGTTGGGTCGCCTCAACGACCTCTTCGTAGGTCTCGCATGCGCTGCCTGGCGTCACGAAGTCCAGGAGTCTGCGAACAAACCCGCAGGACTGATCCCGGTTGTCGCGGAGATCGGCGAGCTCCGCCTTCTTAGCGGTGAGGTCACGGCGCATACCCGCGATCTCGGCGTCGATCTCGGCCTCGGTCACACCCTCGACATAGCGCCGGACGGCGTCCGCGTCCATGGGGAACACCTCGGCGCCGATCTTGCGCCTGAAATTCTCGGCCTCGATGAAGAAATCGCCCATGCCCTCGAACGAGCCGCCGACCGAGCCGACGCGCGCATCTTTGTACGCCTTCCGGACGGCCGCGGCGCGGCAGAGTCCGGCGACTTCCGAGATGACCTCGCCGTGCAGCGCGTGCCCGGCGCAGATGTCGTAGCGCCGCCCGTGCTGCCGAAGCAGATTGCACATGTCCTGCACGCCGTGTATGCCGTGGTTTTTCATGATGCCGCTCCGGTAGCCGGCCACCGACAAGAGCTCGTAGTCCGGCGTCGTGTCGAGCACGATGATCGGCGCGTCGAGCGAGAGCAGCGCCCCGATGGACTCTTCCGAGGGCGAGTACGCGAGGTGCTGCGTCACGACCGCGTCGACGCCCGAATCGTTAAACAGCTTCGCGGCCGCGTCGAACTCGGGCTTGATCCGGCAGACGTCGGCGAGCACGACCTCGAGGCCCTCGCTCTCGAGCATCGACACGAGCGTGCGCATGTGCCTTTCCATCGGCTCGCGGTTTCGGGTGTTGCTGTCGTCGTAGAGTTTGATGTACAGGGGCAGGTAGCCGATCTTGATCTTCTTCATAGTCGCCTCCGTCAGCCGTAGATGTCGGCACGCGCGCCGTCGATGAGCTTTTTCGCGTTCAGGAAGAACGCGCGCTCGATGTCCTGTTTGTCGAGCCCGACCGCCTTCGCCGCGCGCTTGAACGCGAGGATTTCCTCGTACATGAAGAACGTGAGTCGTTCGGCCTCCTCGGGCGAGACCTCGCGCAGGTGCGGGTCCTGCCTCGGGTCGCCGTACATGCCCGGCGGGATCAGGTTTATGTAGGTGTTGTTCTCCTCGATGCGCCGCATGCGCATGCGGAGGATCGGCATGTCGCTTCCGAACAGCACGCGGGACGGGCCGACGGCCTCGAGCAGCTTCGTCATCGCGAACTCGCAGGTGTTCGCGCAGAAGTCGAACATCAGGTCCGCGCAAGGAGAAAGCGCCTCGAACGCGTTACCGACGTCGTTTTCGGTGTACGCGCGGCCGATGTGCGCGATGATGAGCCGAATTTTCGGGTATTTCTGCTTGATCTCGAGCATCTGCGCGAGGTTGACCGGGTCCTTGAGCCGGCCGTGGCGCGGTATGTGCAGCATCACGATGCCGCCGATCCTGTCGATCACCTTGAGCTGATGGTGCGGGAAGAAGTCGAATATGCGGATTTCGGCCTCGGGGAGGTACGCGGGCGAGAGGTCGAGGTACGACTTTATGCCGAGGAAGCCGCCCCCGCGGATGCGCTGCTCCAATTCCTCCGCCGACTGCTCCGGGCGCGAGAAATAGAGCGCGGGCACGCCGGCCCTTTCGGAGCACTCGCGCACGTATTCGTTGCAGGCGTCGAGGTGCTCGCGCCCGGCGTTTGTGAAGATCAGGGGCGTCACGCGCTTCCCGGGGAACATCAGCCTATACGTCTCCAAGAGATCCTCGATGCTGTTGTCCCTCGCGACGAGCGACGGCCACGTCACCGTGCGCTTCACCTCGCCGGGCTTGAGCACCTTCTTCGGGCGTAGCGCCTCGAGCCACACGTGCGTGTGGATGTCGATCATCTCGTCCGGAAGGAAATCCCTGAGCTCCTGTTCATACACCTGTCGGTCGCAGTCCGTCACCTGAAAAAGGCCCATGGTTTCAACGCCCCCTTATCCCTTGATCGCGCCCGCGACCAGTCCCTTGATGAAGTACTTCTGCAAAAGCGCAAACAGCGCGATGATCGGCAGCGACGCCATGATGATGCCCGCGAACGCGTAGCCGTACTCGGACACGTACTGCCCGAAGAACGCGTAGATCGCGACCATCAGCGTGGGCTTTCGCACGTTGTTCAAGATCGACGCGCTGACGAGGTAGTCGTTCCAGATGCCGATGCCCGCGCGGATCAGGCAGGTGGCGGTCACGGGCTTCAAAAGCGGCAGGAAAATCCGCAGGTACACGCCGAACGTCGAGCAGCCGTCGATGTAGGCGGCCTCCTCCAATTCCTTCGGGAGCGTCCGCATGAACCCCGTGTACAAAAACACCGAGAACGGCAGGTTCCACGCCGCCTGGATGAGCACGTTTCCCCAGAGCGAGCCGTAGAGCCCCATGTTCTTGATGAGCACGACGAGCGGTATCAAGGCGCCGATGAACGGTATGACCATCAGCGCGATGATCGACGAATAGTAGATGCGAAAGCCGCGGTGCTTGATCCGCGCGATCGCGAAGCCCGCGAGCGAGCCGAACAGCACGACCATCGCGAGCGACACGAGCGTGATGAAGCCGGTGTTCCCGAGCGCCTGAAACAGCTTCATCTTCTTGATCGCGTACGCGTAGTTGTCAAACGAGATCATGTCCGGCCGAACGACCAGCGGGAACTTGACGATGTCCACGCGCTTTTTGAACGCGCCGATCGCGAAGTAGTAGATCGGCAGCCAGAACACCGCCGTCGAGAGCGTGAGCGAGAGGGAGCCGAGGACTCTCTTGAAGATCTTCATCAGTAGATGTCCTCCCTCTTGCGCAGTACGAAGAGCTGCACGAGCGATATCGCCGTGATGATCAGAATCAATATGACGGCGAGCGCGGAGCCGACCCCGAACTTGCCGGACTGGAACGCGAAGAAATAGATGCGCTGCGTCAGAAGCCTCGTCGAGTAGCCCGGCAGACCGCCGGACACGAGCCACGGGAGCTCGTACATCTTGAACGCCGCGATCGACGTCGTGAGCACGTTGATCGTGATCGACGGGGCCATCATCGGAATCGTGATGTGGCGCCGGATCTGGCCCATGCTCGCGCCGTCGATCGCCGCGGCCTCGTGAAGCTCGGGGGAGATGCTCTGCAGCCCCGCGAGGAAGATCACGATGCAAAGCCCCGCCTGCGCCCAGACCGCCGCGAAGATGACCGCGAGGTTCGTCAGTCCGTAGGTTTCCAACCAGTTGACCGGCGAGAGGCCGGCCATCTTCAATATCGCGTTGATGACGCCGTTGTTGTAGTTGTACATGATGCGCCAGACGATGCCGACGACCGAGCCGCTCAAAATGCACGGGAAGAACCAGAGCGTGCGGAACAGGCCGCGGGTGAACCGGCCGCGGTTTTTGCTGTCGAGCGCCAAGGCGAGTATGAACGAGAGCACGATCACGAGCGCGGTCGTGCCGACCGCGAACGCGAGCGTCGCGACGGCCATCTGCCAGAAGCCCTCGGTCGAGGGCAGCATCCTGTAGTTGTCAAGCCCTATGTAGGCCATGTCCTTGCTGACGCCGTTCCAATCGTGGAAGCTGTAGATGACGACGTTGACCAGCGGGACGATGATGAACAGTATGCACAGAAGCGTCGTCGGAACCAGAAACGCGACGCCCGTCCGGATGCGCGCGCGCTCGAAGCTCGAGTGGCGCTCGAACCTCGAGTGGCGCTCGAACCTCGAGTGGCTCGACCGGGCCGTGTGGGCCTGAGACATGTCTTTCACCTCGAAACTCGGAATTTCCGAAGGGGGCGCGGGCGCCCCCTTCGGGAGAGGAATTACTGGGCGGCCCTGTTGTAGGTCTTGAGGTATTGGTCGATCTCCTGGATGGCGGCGGCGGCGTCCTTGTTTCCGCCGTAGACGTCCTTCAGGGTCGTGCACGCGGCGTCCATGAACTCGTTCGTCCAGATGTTGAAGCCCATCTTCACGAACATCGCGGCGTTCATCGCCGGCACGATCTCGGCGATCGCGGACGGGAGAACGATCTGATCCTCGGTCATCGTATCCAGCACCGGCACGGTGCCGCGCGCGTTCTGGATGATCTTGAAGTTCTCGGGCTGGAACAGCCAGTTGAAGAAGATTTCGCGGGCCTCGACGACCTCGGGGGACGCCTCGGCCGCCGACAGGCCGAACGCGGTCTCCGGGGACACCGAGATCCAGACGCCCTTGCCGGCCTCGTTGAACGGCGCGAGCGTGGCCTTGACGTACTTCGCGTCGCCCGCGGCGGTCTCGATGCCGCTGCAGATGTTGTTCGCGGTCCAGTTGCCGGCGACGCACATCGCGACGATGCCGTCGGTCATCGCGGCGGTCACGTCGTCCTCGGTCATCGCGCCGGTGCCGGTCAGCATGTAGGGCGCAATCTGGGCGAGGTGCTCGGCGATCTTCGGGTACTTGAGGAAGTCGAACGTCCCGGCCATGAACTGCTCCTCGTAGACGCCCAGGCCCAATTCGTCGCCGGCGACGTTTCCGATGATCAGCTCGAGAAGCATCCAGCAGGTCGTCGTCTTGTCGCCCGCGAGCGTCAAGGGCGCGATGCCGGTCTTCGTCTTGATGTCCTCGCAGCACTGGATGAACTCATCCCAGTTCTCGGGGACCTTCGTCCAGCCGGCATCCTCGAGTATCTTCATGTTCAGGTACAAGGTCGAGAACGCCGCGCCCTGCGTCAGGCCGAACAGCTTCCCGTTGTAGGTGAACGCGTCGCGGTACGCCTGCGGGATGTGCTGCGACACCTCGAGCGTGTTCAGGTCCGCCAGCAGCCCCGCGTCGACGGCGTCGTAGAACGTGGACAGGTTGTCCACCTGCCAGACGTCCGGCGTGTCCTCCGCGGCGATGTGGGCGATGATGTAATCCATGTTCTTTTCGCCGAGGCCCACGGCCTCGAGGGTGATCCACGGGTACTCCTCTTCAAACTTGGGCTTCATGAACTCGTCCCAGGCGTCGGACCAGTCGGTCTGCACGATCCAGGTCTCCAGCACGACGGGGGTCTTCTGCTCGGCGATGCCCGCCGTCATGGCGAACGCCAGCAAAAGCGCCAGCAACAGGGCAGCGATCTTCCTCATGGCTCTTTTCCTCCTTCAATTTTCGGTCGTCTTGGGCGTCGTGGGGCGTTTTGGCGAAAGTTTCCTCCTTACATATCATTTTTGTCGTGCGACAAAATCGATCAATTCCGGTACAGCTCGCTCAAAGCGCAGGCCCTGCGCTTGAAAATCCGAAAGTGCTCGGCATACCGGGCGGGGTCCGGCGAGAAAATGCGCTCGCCGACTTCGATTCGGGACGCGCCCTCCTCGAGCGACGGGAACACGCCGCCTCCGGCGCCGGCCATCACCGCCGCGCCGACGGGCGCGAGGTCGAAGGCGGTCAGCGTCCTGACCTCGCAGTTCGCGATGTCGGCGACCATCTGCGCCCACAGCGCGCTCTTCGACGCGCCGCCCGCGAGCTTCAAAGACGGTATCGGGAATTTTTGGCGGAACGACTCGAGCACCCACGCCGCCTGCATCGCGACCCCCTCCATGACCGCGCGCGCGATGTCGAAGCGGTCGTGCGAGAGGTCGAGACCGAGGAACGCCGCCTTGCAGTCCGGGTTCCGGAGCGGAAACGCGCCGCCGTTGAAGTACGGATAGAAGAACAGCCCGTTCGCGCCGGGGTTGCGCTCGGCGGCGATGGAGTCGATCTCGGAATAGGGGAGGCCGCCCTCCCTTTCCGACGAGGCGACGCCGGTGCGGAACCAGTCGAGGCAGACGCCGCCGGCCGAGATCGCGACCATCGAGCCCCAGTTGCCCGCCGCGGGGATCGACTGCGAGAAGCCCGACGAGAAGTCCGGCTCGTCCGTCAGCGCGGTGATGACCCACGCGGTGCCGGTGCCCACGAGCACCTCGCCCGCGCGCGTGATGCCCGCGCCGAGCAGCGCCGCGTATTGGTCGTGCGCCCCGGAGACGAGCAGCGCGGACTTCGGAAGCCCGAGCTCCTCGGCGACCGAGGGCAGGAGCGTCCCGACCGGTTGGCCGGACGGCACGATCTCGGCGAGCATGCGCTCGTCGATGCCGAGAAAATCGAGTATCGCCGGGTCGTAGGCGCGGCGGCGGATGTCGGTCAATTGGTTGATGCCGGCGTCCGACGGGTCGACCGCGGCGCGGCCGGTCATCCGGAGCGATATGTAGTCGGGGACGGACAGGAACTTTGCCGTCTTTTCGAACACGTCCGGACGGTTGTCGCGCAGCCACTTGATCTGCATCGCGTTGAGCCCCCGGCCGAGCTTCCAGCCCGATTTCTGATACATGTAGTCCTCGCCGAAGCGCGAGGCGAACTGCCTCCGCTGCTCCTCGCAGCGGACGTCGCTCCAGACGAGCGCCGGGTGGAGCGGCCGGAAATATTCGTCGACCGGGACGAGCGTGCCGCCCTGCAGCGAGAGCGACAGCGCGACGACGGATTCCTCGCGCCCCGAAGCGACCGCGCGCACGGTCTTTGTAAGCGCGCGCCACCAGTCCTCGGGGTCCTGCTCGCAGCGGCCGGCGCCCGGCGTGTTGAGCGCGTAGCCGGAGTACGCGTGCGCGACGATCCGCCCCGCCTCCGAAACGAGGTTGCTCTTGAGACCCGTCGTCCCGATGTCGATGCCGATCAGGGTTCTGTCCATATGCCCTCCGCGGAATGGCAGTCCAAGCTCATCTTAGCGCATAACCGGCGGATTGTCAAGAATTTTTGATTGTTTCGGTCATGTTTTTGATGTTCTTTTCCGAAACAATGCCAAATCATCGCAAACATGGCGCTTCCGGAGGCTCGCGGCGCTTGACACATGCGCGCCGTTTTTGGTATACTTTCCCCGGACAAACTATTGCGATGGGCGGAGATTTCTTTGGTCAAGAAGAGCCTTCGGGAGAGCTATCTGCTGAACATGCTCAAGTCCACGGGGCAGATCACGACGAACAACGCCATGCAGATGCTGGATGTCTCCGAGGCGACCGCGCGGCGGCTGTTCGCCGAGATGGAGCGGTCGGGCGTCGCCGTGCGCAGCTACGGCGGCATACGGCTCGCGCCGCGGACGATGAACTACTCGTTTGAGCAGAACGAGCGCGTGTACAGCCAGGAGAAGCAGCGCATCGGGCGGATGGCGGCGATGTTTGTCGAGGACGGCGACACGATCTACCTCGACTGCGGCACGACCGTGTTCCAGATGACGCTGGCGCTCTCCGACCGCATCGCCGAGTGGGAGTTCGAATCGCTGAACATCGTGACGAACTCGATCGCGAACGTGCAGGCGATCGCGCCGTCGCCGAAGTGCCGGGTGATCCTGGTCGGCGGCGAGTACGACAGCGCGCGGCGCGACTTCTCGGGGCCGCTGACGGAGAAGTACATCGCGCCGTTCCACTTCACGAAGTGCTTCTTCGGCTGCGACGGCACGTCGCCGAAGATGGGGTTCTCGTCGAATCAGGTCAGCATCTCGAGCCTCAACACGCACGTGATGGAGCGGTCGGACTTCACCTGCGTGCTGCTCGACGGCAGCAAGCTCAACAAGTGCTCGCTCGTGACCTACGCGAGGCTCGAGGACGTCGACGCGATCGTGACCGACAGGGAGCCCGAGGGGGAGATCAAGGACGCGCTCTTCGACGCCGGGGTCCGGGTCAACGTCGCAAACCCCGAATAAGCACGCCAACCTCCGGACAAAGCCCGGAGGTCGGTTTTTAGTCGCCGATGACGGTGACCTGCACGGTCCTCTTGCGCGCGCGGGTCGTGTCGAAATCGACGAAGTACAGAAGGCCGAATTCGCCCAGGTCCATCTCCCCGTCGATCAGCGCGATGTTTTCGCTGCGGCCGACGAGCGCCGAGCGCAGGTGCGCGTCCGTGTTGTGGCAGCCGCGCGCGTCCTCGCCGTGCTCCGAAGCGAATTTCAGCGCCTTCGGGCCGGGATGCAGATACATGCCCTCGCGCCGGCAGACGGGCATGATCGGCTCGAACGCGTCGAAGAAGTCCTGCTGCAGCGTCTCGAGGCCGGTCATCGACAGATCGAACGCCGGCTCCTGCGTGATCACCGAGCAGGTCGTGTGGTGCGAGTAGACGGACACGATGCCGTTTCGGATGCCCGAGCGCCCGACAATCTCCCGCGCGGCGGCGGTGATGTCGTGAAACGTCGCGATCTTGTCGTCGGATTGCAGTTGAAGCGCCTCTCTGTAGACCATGCCGCACCTCCGTCAGCGTCTTCCAGCCAGTTCGTCCTTCGCCTTGCGCACGTGCGCGACCATCTCGTCGAGCAGTTTAAACGGGTCGGGGGAGCGGAGCACGCCGCTCGCCGAGCCCGCGGCCTCGGAGCCCGCCATGATGAAGTCGTATATCTGCTTGGCGGTCGTGATGCCCGCCGCCTGCTCGACGAGTATGTTCGGGTCGATCGCCTTGACCGCGCGGATCGCCTCCATGACGTAGCCCATGTCGCTCGCGTTGCCGCTGCCGATCAGCTCCGTCGGCTCGGGGTTGAGTATATCCGGGTGCAATTGCGCGATCGCCTGCGCCTCCTCGATCGTGTCCGCGCAGCAGAACGACAGCATGTCCAATTCGTTCGCGCGCGCGATCGTCCGCTTGATCGCGGAGAGCGTCATCGGCCGCTCGCAGTGGTTGATGACGACGCCCTGCGCGCCGGCCGCCTTTACCGCCTCCGGCAGCACGTCCGCCATGCCGCGGCCGGGGCGCAGCGTGTCCATGTACGGCGCGAGGACGATCAGATGCGGGCAGTGCTCGCGAATCCTCCGGATTTCGGTGTAGGGCGATATGAACAGCACGTCCACGTCGTACTTCATCGCCGCCCTGTCCGCGGCCATCGCGAACTCCAACACGGCGTCGCCATAGATGTAGTTCTTGACGCTCGTCTCAAAAAAAGGGGTTCTGATCTTCGGCTTCATCCGCTGCACTCCCTCTATGTACTGCCATCTACCGTTATTTTAATCGAAAGCGCGCGCGAAGTCAACCGTTCCCATCAAATTTTTGATCGGTACGGTCTATTTTTTGAATGAGCCGGTCAGTTCAGGGGCGCCGCTCCTCGATGGTCACGCGCACGGTGTCGCCGGGCTGCTTGCCGATCTTCTTGCGGATGTCCTTGCGGATGCCGAGTATGTGGCACGGCGTTCCCATCTTGACGAGGCTTCCGTCGTACGGCTCGCCGTCGAACGTCGCGTGCACGGGCACGCGGCCCTTCCCGAACGCCGCCTTCACGTCGAACGGGACCTCGACGTAGGCGGCGTCCATGTCCGGCGCCCCGACGATCGCGGCGTCAAACGCGTAGACCATGCCCTTCATCTCCCTTCTCCTTTCCAGTATAGCATAATTCGGCGAAAAAAAAGAGCCGCGAAGAGGCGGACCTGCCCGGGCACAAGCCGGAGGGACACTTGGCCGAGATCATCGCCGCGCTCGCGGCGTTCGCGGGATAGCGCCCGTCACAGGATCACGCGCAGCGCGAACTCGCCGTTCTTCGCCTCGAAGCTGCACAGCCCCGCGTGCTTCTCGACGATCAGCGCGATGCTCTTCGTGCCGAGCCCGTCCTCGTCGGCGACCGCGCCGTCCTCGATTTTGACCTCGCCCTCGAACGGGTTTGCGATCTCGAGCAGAAGCTGGCTGTTCTTCATGTGGCAGCTGAACCGGACGACCCGCTCCCGGTCGCCGACGGCGCTCGCGGCCTCGATCGCGTTTTCGAGCGCGTTCGAGATGATGACGCAGAGGTCGGCGTCCGGGATGTCGAGCTTCTCCGGAATGTCGGCGCGTATGTCCATCGAGACGCCGCGCCGCTCCGCCTGCGCGCGGAACGACGACAGGATCAGGTTCACCGTCTCGTTTTTGCAGAACGCGTGCGCGGCAGGCTGGTCGATGCTCCGCTCGATGCCGGCGACGTAGGCCGTGATGCCGTCGCAGTTTTTCTCGGCGGCGAGCGAGTGTATGTAGCGCAGGTGGTGGCGCAGGTCGTGGACGTACACGGCGGCCTGCCGCTCGGAATGCTTCAAGGATTCCATGTGCTGCAGCGCGCCCTGCAGCTGCGTCTGAAGGAGCTGCGAGACGCCCTTCGCCTCGAGCCGCTCGCGAATCTGCCGCGCGTACTCGACGATCAGGAGGTAGGTGAGGAACGACAACACGCTCAGCGAAAGCTGCCAGATGCCGGTCTCCCGGAAGGTCTCGAGGTCGTAGAGGAAGCGGTAGCGCGTCTGGTAGTACGAGACGAACGCGCATAAAAACGGTACGGCGCAGAACAGCGCCCAGCCGCGGTGGTAGTTGTCGAGCAGGTACAGAAGCGGGGGCCGGAAATACAGCTTCAAGAGCAGCAGCATCGGCACCGACAGCGCGACGTAGCTCACGAGCTTTACGAGGTAGTTGTTGCCGAGCACCAGCGCCGCGGCGTGCGCGCCGAGCAGGAGCGGGGACACCCAGATGACCGCCGTCAGGAACACGAACACCGTCTTGATGCCGCGGTAGCGGGAAATCAGCATGGAAGTCGCGAGCAGGAACAGAAGCGATACGACCGGATAGACGCGCAGATACCGCTCGATGCCGAACGCGCGCAGCGCGAGCACGTTTGCCACGACCCCGGCCGCGAGCAGCGCCGCGAACAGCCGCGAGCCGCGCTTGCGAAGGTCGAACCCCTCGAGGATCATGATGCCGGACGCGATGTACACCAACAGCAGGCAGGTGTTGAACTGCATCTCAAAGCTGTGCATTGGTCATCACACTCCGTCCGAAGGAATAGGCGATGTAGCGCCGCTTGACCTCGTTGTAGTTCGCCTTGGAGATCGGCACGCGGCCGCCGTCGGTCATCAGAAGCTCCCGCTCGCCCAATTTGCGAACGTGGTCCATGTTGATGATGTACGAGCGGTGCGGCTTCAGGAACCGCTCCTGCGAGAGGAACGCCTCCTCGATCTCCGAGAGCGTGCCGTACATCTCGTGCCGCTCCGAGGTGCTCATGTAGAACGTGATCGTCTTTCCGACGACCTCCAGGTACGCGATCGAGTGGTACTGCAGCCGGACGAGGCCGGTCCTGGTCTTGACGAGCATCGACCGGTCGAGCGCGCCCTCGATCTCCTGCGCCGCCTCGCGCAGTACCGCATAGAGCTTTTCGCGCGGGCCGCCCTTGAGCAGGTAGGAAAACGCCTTGACGTCGTAGGAATCGAGCGCGTACTCGGCGCTGCCGGTCAGGAAGATGATCTTGACCGCCCTGTCCAGCACGCGTATCTCCCGCGCGGTCTCGATGCCGTCGCACAGCGGCATCAGCACGTCGAGAAGGATGATGTGGAACCGCTCCCCGCGCTCCATCGCGGCCAGAAGGTCCGCGCCGCTTCCGAAACGGCAGAGCTTGAATTCGACCTCCGGCGAGTAGGCCGCCCGGAACGCGCGCACGTCGCGCTCGAGCAGAGCGAGGTCCTCCCGGTCGTCGTCGCACAGCGCGATGTGCAGCATGCCATCCCCTCCGCCGCCCGTTTTTTCGACAGTATAGCACGGATTGCGGGCGATTTCCACCGCGTTTCCGCAAAAGAAGCGGGCGCCGGCGGCCCGATGGATTCATCCATTATATGGAACAATCGCGGGCTGTGCGGGGCAGCGCGCGAAACGGCCCGGATTCGCCCTGAAACGCATGGGAAGCGGGGCTTCCGGACGGCCGCGCTTGATTTTTCTTCCCATCCATGCTAGGATGTCCGCAAGGGAGCGTCCGGCGAAGGGGGCGAGGCGATGTTTGAGAACGACTACATCATGCGCCAGATCAAGTCGATGGTGCAGCTCATGTCGATGCTGATCTTCGGAAAGTCGATCCCGCTCTACGAGAAGCAGGACGCCGAGAGCCCGACACAGGGCGACCTGCTTCACGACCGGCTGATCGACCTGCTCGGGAAAAACAGGATCGACGAGGCGGAGAACCTGCTGTTCGAGCAGCTCGAGAGCGGCGTCGACGGGGGCGTCCGCGTCGCGCTCGACTTCTACTACAGGTTGAGCGAGATGCCGGACGAGCGGCTCGCCGAGGTCGGCTTTTCGCGCGAGGAGATCGACATGGGGGTGCGAGATGCGCTGGAGATATGCGGCGTCGCGGTGCCGGAAGACCGGGGAGGGTGAACCTCCCCGATTATTTTTGCTCTCCCTTGCATCCCGCGCGCCGAGCCGGACGGCCAGCGCGGCGAGTATGCACGCCGAGACGAGGCCCTCGAGCACCGTGGAGCGCGTCGCGGCGGCCAGATGCAGGTTGAACGGCTGATTTTCGATGAGCGCGCGCACCGCTTCGTCGACCTGCGGGTCGCGGATCGCGTGGTAGTCGTCCAGAACCAGCGCCAGATCGCGCCCGAACGCGCCCACGGCCTCGAGCATCTCCGCGAGCGGCGCCGCGCGGAAGCTGGGGGCGGACGCCATCGCGGACGCGCCCTCGCCGAGCGGCACGCCCGCGGGCAAGGCCCCGGAGCAATCTCTCCCGCAAAAGGGTTCGCTCGACATGCCGATCCGCGGTCTGCGGAATCAGCAGCTTTGCGCCGAGCACGGGCAACGGCATAACGTCCCCCCGGGTGCATTGTACCAGAAACCGGATTTCGCGGCAAGCCGGTCGGGGTATATACATTGCAGAGGAAGGAGGTGCGGGACATGCGCATCGAAATCAAGCGAATCTACGAGCCCGCGGCGGAAGGGGACGGGCGGCGCGTGCTGGTCGACCGGCTGTGGCCGAGGGGCGTCTCGAAGCAGAGCGCGCGGCTCGACGAATGGCTGAAGGACGCCGCGCCGAGCCCGGAGCTTCGAACGTGGTTCGGGCACAGGGAGGAGAACTTCGAGCGGTTTTCGGAATTGTACCGGGTCGAGCTCGGCGCGGACCCGGAGAAGAAGGCGGCCGTGAAGCACCTGCTCGAGGTCGCGAAGGAGGGGAAGCTGACGCTTTTGTACGCGGCGAGGGACGGAACGGCCAACCACGCCGCCGTGCTCAGGGAGGTTCTGGAGGAGAGGCTCTAAAATCCCCGAGCCGCGCGGCAAGCATCGCCCAGTCCTCGGCGAATAAGCGCATCAGGTTCGGCCGCCGCCGGACCGCGAGCGGGTGGTAGGAGACCATGCAGGGGCGGCCGAGCGCGGTCTGCCACGCTCCGCGCAGCGCCTTCACCTGCGCGCCCTCGCCGAACAGCGCCCGCGCGACGATATCCCCGAGGCAGGCGACGAGCTCCGGCCGCATCGCCTCGATCTGCCGGACGAGAAACGGCAGGCTGAACGCGCGTACCGCATCCCGGTCGTATGCGCGGAGCGGCCTGCATTTGAGAAGGTAGGTCAGATAGACGTCGTCCGGCGAGAGCCCCGCGCCGTGAAGCGCGAGCTGCAGCGTCTGCCGCGTGCCGCAGACGTATTCCCTGCCCTCGCGGTCCTCGCGCGCGCCCGGGTTGTCCAGAATCACGGCGACGGGCGCGCGCGGGTTTCCCTCGCCCCAGACGACAGGCGACCGCGGCGTGCAGAGCTCGCATTGGAGGTACCCGGAGGCGCATTCGGGCATGCCGTCCTCCGGCCAGACGGTCGGAGAGAACGGCGTCACGGCGTGACCGAGGGCAGGTTTCCGAGGTTGTTCCGCTCGCTTCCATCCGGCAGCGACTTCAGGTACTCGGACCCGTTCCGGGTCGCGATGCCGACGCCGCGTATGCCGCCCTGCCGGGCGAGGCGTATGCCGTCCTCCTTGTTGAGCGTCCGGCCGTCCGAGAGCCGGTAGCCGGTGATGCGCCCGCGCTCCTTGATGAGCGCGGTGATCTGCTGCGCGTCCGCGTTCGGTTCCGGGATGTGCTTGAGCGTCAGCATGGGCAGGCTCGACAGATCGAGATTTTTTTCGGGCATAGAAAATCGACCTCCGCTTGGATTTTTCCGTCCGCGCTTATTCTGCGCAGCGCGGGGAAGGGTATCCGTGGCGGAGGCCGATTCCGTCTTGGGCCTACCGGTTCGCGACCAGGGCGCACAGCCCTCTCGCGCCCGGCGCGCACGTCCAGTACGGCAGGGTTTCATCGCCCGGCGCGGGGCCCTCGCCGTACGAAGCCGGGAGCGGCGCGGCCGGCGCGGGGAGGCGGAGCGAAAGGCCGGGCAGCAAGTGAGGGAGTTGTCGATCAAAACAAGGGAAGCGCCCGCGTCATCAGGCACAGGATCAGCAGAGCGCACGTCCGTTTGCGTATCACGGTCGGTCCTCCTCGCGTTCATTCATTGTTTCCGGGGGCGCCCTGCGCCGGCACCCGTCCGCGCCCTCCGACAGCGCCGGCTCCATCAGCTCGCCCACCGAGAGCTCCGTCAGCTCGTCCCAATACACGCGCTCGCCGTCCGCCAGCGCGCGGCCGAACAGCCCGGCCTGCTGCTTGAGCTGCCGGAAGCGCGTGGTGTTGAGCTTCCGGGACAGGTCGAGTATCAGCACATTCCCGTTGTCCAGGGCGATTTTGAGCCGGTAGCCCGCCATCGGCTCCACGGATTCGATCTTCGGCATCCCGCGCCTCCTTGGGTTGATGGAACAGAAACCGCCTATCGTATAATGGTACGACGTGCGGTTTTCCGTGTCTATTACCCGGCGGGTATTTATTTTTCCGGCATTTCCATCTTGAGCAGCGCGCGGGAGTTGATCCGCAGCTTGACGAAGAGGTTTTTCATGTCGAGTTTCACGGTGTTGGGGGAGATAAACAGCGCCTGGGCGATCTGGGCGTTGCCGTACCCCTGCACCGCCAGGACGCCGATCTGCCGCTCTCCGCCCGCCGCGCGGCGCGTCCCGCCCGGACCGAGGCCGCGTACGGGCCGGAGAGCTCCGCGATCCGCGCGAGGAAGGCCGCGCGGGGGTCCTCCCCGGAAAGCGCCTGGGGCACGGGCGCGATGTGCGCCGCGTTTTCGACAAAGGGCATCGCCAGGCCGTCCGGCTCGGCCAGCGCGACGGCCCGATCGAGCACCTCGGCCGCCTTGCCCGGGTGGCCCAGCTTATGAAGGGCGGCGGCCATGCCGATGCGGATGTAGATTTCCGAGAGGATGTTGGGATAGAGCGCCGACTGCGAAAGCAGCACGTCCGACAGCGCCATCAGCCGCTCGTGCTCCCCGCGCTCCGTCAGCGCGCGGACCAGCACGATGTCGCCGCAGGAGACGGACACATGGGGCACATGCTGCATGTATCCCCGCTCGAGCAGTCATTCCGGCACGCCCGCGCTGTCGCCGAGGCTCAGCGCGAGCCACGCCGCGCACAGCTCCCCGGCGTAGAGGAGCCAATGCGCGCCGTGCTCCGCGGACAGGCGGCGGGCGAGGGCCAGCATCCTCTGGACGTTTTTCCGGACGGCGGCGTGGTTTCCGGCGATGAGCGCCAGCCGGGACTGCAGAAACAGGCCGCACACCTCGATGTCCCCCTGTCCGGCGGCCCGGGCGACCTCGGTTGCCCGCCTGGCCTCGGGCCCGGCGAGCTCCATCTCGCCCATCAGGTACAGCCGCTCCGCCCGGAACATCGGCCGGAAGCCCTGCCCGCGCCCGCCGGAGAGCTTCGTATAGTTGCCGGGCGTCGAGGCCGCGCGGTCGGCCAGTTCCCGAAGCCCGCCCGGCTTTCTGTGATACAGGTAGAGCACGGAGGGCGAGCCGAAGGTGAAGCTGTCCTTCGTAAAGACGAACCGGGGCGGCTGCGTCAGAAGGCCGGCGGCGCGGGCGTTCTGCCGGTCCATCGCCAGCATGTCGTTGAACATCCCGGAGCCCAGCAGCAGCTCGTATTCGCCCAGCAGTTGCGACCGCTCGCGGGGGTCCATGCCGGGGTTTCGCTCCATCGCGTCCAGAAAGTCCGCCTTGGCCCGCCCGTAGAGCGCGGGCTCGTGGAATTCGGTGATCATCTCCATGCCGAATTCGAGGGGGGCCGGCGGATATTGTGCCTTCTTTTCGGGCGGGCAGCAGAGATAGCAGCGGATCAGAAGCTCCTTGTGCCGGGGATTGAGGTCCGGGTTGTGCGCGTTGCGCTGCACGATCCTAAGGATGCCGTCATGGTCCTCGCCCGCTCGAAGCAGGAGAGCCCTCCGGTCCTCCCCGGGAAGGAGCTCAAACTGCTCCCGCACGCAGAGGCTCGGAATGTTGTGCAGCGAGTAGCCGCCGGTCTCCCCGTCCCGGGCGATGAAGGCGTTCGCGGCCGAGAGCCTCGTCAAAAGCTCCGCCGAGTTGCCCTTCGGCCAGACCTCCGAGGCCTCCCGGGGGCTGAAGCCGTCGAGGGGGGAGAGGCTGAGCAGGAAGTCCTTGAGCTCGCCGTCCAGCGGCACCTGCCAGTAGCCGGCGTCGTCGGTCAGCGCGCTGGTGTGCGAGAGCAGCAGGCGCAGGCTGATCGGCACGTCCGGGAACTCCGGATGACGCAACTGCCAGCCGAGCGATTCCGACACGTCC
>ENA-UOUL01003213-UOUL01003213.1-bioreactor-metagenome-genome-assembly--contig:-NODE-3213-length-17188-cov-7.553036_pt1 | contig 17188 bp, 19 predicted proteins | sample MGYA00249838_ERZ747220 | MGnify/ENA primary metagenome ERZ747220 (study PRJEB28778, sample SAMN05720191) | bioreactor metagenome | isolation source: Anaerobic biogas reactor | place: USA:Washington...
TGCCCTACCAGGAGGCGGCAACAGCTTTGGGGGTGCCGGAGGGCACCGTCAAAAGCCGGGTCAGCCGGGCCCGGAAGGCTTTGTACAACATTTTACTCACCAAACGGGAACTTTTTCCGCAGAACCACCGTCTGAATGGTGAAAGGAGGGAAAGCAAATGACATGCCACGAGACCGACTTCCTCCTTGACGCCATGTCCCAGGGCCTGCTGGACGAGCAGCAGCGCGCGGCGCTGGACAGCCACCTGGAAGGCTGCGCAGCCTGCCGCTTCAAGCACCAGGTAGCCTTGGACGCCCGCAGCCTTATGGAGGAGGGCGAGGTACCCGCCGCCTTCTCAAGCGCCTGGCGGCAGCAAATCAGACAAGAGGAGGTTCAACCCGTGAAACAATCAAGACACCTGATCCGATGGGTGGCGGTTGCCGCAGCCCTGGTGGTGATGGTGGGCGGCACCTGGCTGGCCGGCCAGGACCGCAGGCTGGCAGACCGGGACAGCGCAAGCGCCACCGGCGCTGTGTATACCCAGGAGGAATTTGGCGGCGGGATGCTGGATGCGGCAGCCCCCATGGGTGACATGAACCTGGCAAGAAGTGCGATGCCCAAGGAAGCGGCACCGCAGGACGCAAACCAGGCCGAAAAAATCATCCGCACCGTGCGCATGGAGCTGACCACCCGCCAGTTCGACCTGGACCAGGCCCAGATCCAACAGGCTGCAGAGGCGGCGGGCGGACGGGTGCAGGATTCCCGGATGTACAACAACCTCCAGAACCTGCGCTCCCTCTACCTCACCCTGCGGGTGCCCAGCGCCCGGCTGGACGAGGTGGTCGCCTCCCTAAAAGGGGTAGGCCGGGTGCAGTCCTTCACCGAATCCGCCCAGGACATCACCGAGCAATACGCCGACACCGCCATGCGCCTGAAAACCCAGCAGGCCAAGATGGAACGCCTCCAGGAGCTCTTGACAAAAGCCGAGAGCATGGAAGACATCATCGCCATTGAGAACAGCATCTCCGACACCCAGTATGAGCTGGACCGCTTGACCGGCAGCCTCCGGGGCATGGACAGCAAGGTGGACTACGCCACCCTGGACATCACCCTCAATGAACTCAGCCCCTTGGACACCTCCAAGGACAAGGAGGAAACCCTCACAGAACGCATCCGCAGCGGCGTGGCAGCAGCCTTTGAAGAATTCAAGAACCTGCTGGCAGACTTCGTGGTCTTCCTCAGCGTCGCCCTGCCCTACCTGCTGGCCCTGGTGGTGCTCATCATCATCATCCGGCTGATCGTAAAAAGGAGAAAAACCAAATGAAAAAACTGACAGCACTGTTTGTTGCACTGGCCCTCATGCTGGCCCTTTCCGCCACCGCCTTTGCTGAAAAAGACCTGGACGAGATGAGCAAGCTCATCGTCACCGGCAACGCCACCGTGGCCCTCACCGCGGACATGGCCACCCTGGAACTGGGTGCCCAGACAAGGGGCCGCACCGTGGGGGAAGCCCACCAGGAAAACACCAAAATTATCGAAGACGTCCTAAAGGCCCTCAAGGAAATGGGCATCCCCGAGGAAGACATCCGCACCTCCTCCTACTATGTGTACTTCGAGCCGGATTACTCCGTGACCAGCGCTGTGGAGCGCCTCATCAACGGCTCCTTCTCCGTCACCAACATGCTCCAGGTCGTCATCCGGGACGTGGGCCAGGTGTCCAAGGCCATTGACGCGGCCGCCAACGCCGGCGCCAACAGCATCAACAGCCTGTCCTTCCAGTCCACCAAGGCCACCGAGGGCTACAACAAGGCCCTGCAGCGGGCTGTGGACGACGCCCGGGTGAAGGCAGCCGTGCTGGCGGAAGCCGCAGGGCGGGAGCTGGGCATCATCGTGAAGATCGAAGCCAACGAAGCCTATGGCGTGCCCTTTGGCATCAGCAACCGCATCGACTTTGAGTCCAAGGACGCCGCCGCAACCCCCATCCTGTCCGGGGACGTGTCCGTCACCGCCAACGTGGTGGTCACCTTCGAAATGAAATAACAGGAATTTTCAAGCATTCTGACCGGGCCTTCGGGCTCGGTCAGAATGATGACAAACCATATCAAAGGGGAGTTTCAGAGGGCACAGCCCTCTGAGTGAAATCGACTCGCACGGCGCGTCACCGTGCCTTCCATTCCCTTTCCCGTGCCCTTTGGCACGGGAGGCGTCCATTACAGGACGGTTCCTTCCCATCAAAAGACGTACGTCTTTTGATGGAGAGGAAGGCCCATGGAGCGGATGCCTCTGATGGGCTTCGCCCATCAGAAAAGAAGCGAAATGAGGCCTGACGACGAGCGGGGCGAATTGCGAAGCAATTCATTCCACGCATGTTCGCCGGCCGGGAACGAAGTGACCAGGCGAACATGCCCGTTCCTCCTAAACGACAAAGTGTCCGCAGACACTTTGTCGCACCCGAGACGGCGCTTAAATGGCGCCGTCTTTTCACTCCTCCTCTGGGTATGCTATAATTGAATGGGCTCGTATCGAGACCCGATTTGGAGGTGAGGTTCATGAGGAACAAACCGGTCAAGCTGACCGTGACGGGAATGGCGTACAACCGCAACGAAGAAGACGAGGCCATGCACATGACCACCTTCGGCACCCTGTCTGGCGACAAGCACCAATGGCAGCTCAAATACACCGAGCGCCGCAGCGATACTGACGAAAAACACGACATCACCATGACCATGGGGGAAGGGGTGGTGAAGGTGGCCCGCAAAGGCGCCTTCGCTTCCGACCTGGTCTTCCGGGAAGGCCACCGCTTTGAGGGCAACTACCAGACCCCCTACGGCACCCTGTCCATGGGCATCTACCCCACCCAGGTGGGCTACACCGTCAGCCCCGAGGGGGACGGCGAGGTGAACCTGCGCTACCAACTGGACATCCAGGGCCGCTACACCTCGGTGCACCGCCTGGACATCGCCTTTGAAACCAAGAAAAAGGATGCCCCTGAAGCCTGAACGGGCCGCCCTGTGCGCCCTCATGGGGCCGGGCGCCTTCCTCCGCCGGGACCTGAAGCGCCGCGCCCTCTTTGTCAGCGACATCAGCCGCAAACTGGACCCGGAGGGCCTGGCCGCCCTCACACAGCACCTGTCTCAGGCCGGCTGGCGCACCGACACCGACCAGGGCCTGCTCCTCATGGACCTGTCCTTTTCCGGCTACCAGCAGGTCTTTCGCCGCCTGGCAGACAGCCAGCCCCGGGGAAATTCCCACGGCCTGGCCCGCATCTTTGCCCAGCACGCCGCAGCCTTCACCCCGGACATGCTGCCCGAAGCCCGGCTGGCCCTGCTGCGCTATGACGCCGGGGACACCCAGGCCCTCATCCGCCAGGCCGCCAGCGCCCTGGCCCTCAGCCTGCGGCAGAAGGCCCCCGTGCCCGGCTTTTTCATCCCCCTTTTAACGGGGCTGACCCCCAGGGAGGACCCATCATGATCATCCGCTACCACGGCCACTCCGAGTTCCTGGCGGAAACGGCAGAGGGCAAACGCATCCTCTTTGACCCCTTCCCGCCCCAGGTGGGCTTTCCCATGCGGCGGGTGAAGGCGGACATCGTCGCCATCTCCCACCACCATTTTGACCACAACCACACCGAAAAAGTGGACGGCAAGCCCCTCATCATCGACACCGAGGGCATCCACAACCCCCTCCCCGGCATCCGCCTCCTGGCGGTCCCCGCCTTTCACGACGAAGAAGGCGGCGCCCTAAGGGGCAGCATCCTCTGCACCCGCCTGGAGGCCGACGGCCTGTCCGTCCTGCACCTGGGGGACCTGGGCATGGTGCCCGATGAGGCCCTCGCAGAGCAGCTCTTCATGCCGGACATCCTCTTCATCCCCATCGGCGGCACCTACACCCTGGACGCCGGCATGGCCGCCCGCACCGTCCGGCTGCTTCAGCCCCGCATCACCATCCCCATGCACTACAAGAGCACCCAGGGCGGCATCGATAACATCACCACCCTGGCCCCCTTCCTGGAGCAGATGGCCCCCCTCATCCCCTCGGTGCAGCCCTTAATCCGGGTCACCCGGGAGGACCTGTCCCAGCAGCCCCACCTGGTGGAGCTCACCCTGAGGTAAAGGCAGCAGCATGACCTACCAGCCAGCGCCCCCTGTGAAGGAGCCCCGGCCGAAGCGCCGGCGGACCCCCCTGGCCCGCCGCTTCTTCAGCCTGCGCATCAAATGGCACACCCTGCTCATCCTCTGCTGCGCCATCCTGCTCATGGGCTGGGTGTTGGCCCGCAGCTATGACCAGAGCATCCAGCGCCTGCGCGCCATTGTGGACCAGGCCGATGACCTGGTGTTTGAAAAAGAGCGGGAAATTTTGAGACTTCAGGAGCAGGTGCGCCTGGCCTCCACCGACCAGTTCATCGCCAACGAAGCCCGCACCAAGTACGGCTACCTCTTCCCCGGGGAGATCCGTTTTGTGGTGATCAACCCCGAGGTCCTGGGCCTGCCGCCCCGGCAGGAGCAGCCCCCCGACAACCCCTGAGGAAGGACTGCATGCGCATTGCCGTCATCGCCATTGGCTCCAACTCCATCCGCTCCTTGACCGCCACCCTGGCCGCCCCCCTGGGCAGCCCGGTCCGCGGACGCCAGGAGACCCGCCTCTTCCTGGCCCTCAACGAGCAGATGATGTTTGATCAAACGGCCGTCAACCGCCTGGTGGACGCCGTCTTTTTGTTGAAGCAGCAGGCCCTGGAAAACGGCGCACGGCACATCCACCTGCTCGCCACCAGCGCCGTCCGGGACAGCGGCAACGCCCGGGAACTGGCCCGGGCCCTGAAAAAGGAAACCGGATTGCACCTGCGCATCCTCACCGGGCAGCAGGAAGCCGCCCTCTCCTTCCTGGGGGCCGCCTACCCCTTTGACGACAACGGGCAAATCGGCGTCATCGACATCGGCGGCGGCTCCACCGAGATTGCCCTGGGCAGCGTCGCCCGCCTGCAAACCGCCCACAGCCTTCAGCTGGGCGCCTCCCGCCTCCACCGCATCAACCCCGTCATCGACCTGCTCCACATGGAGGCCGCCCTGGCCCATGCCCGCCAGGTGGCCCTGACCCAGCTTACAGATGTCCGCGCCCGGGCCGATGCCCGCTGGCTCCTGGTGGGGGGCACCGGCACCGCCCTCATGGGCCTCCACAAAGGCCGCCTCCTGCCCACCGGCTCCCCGGACGAGGCCTTCACCCTGGCCCAGGCCCGGGCGGTCCTGCGCCACCTGGCCCCCCTCACCCCCGAAGAACGCAGCGCACTCCCCGGCATGATGCCCGGCCGGGAGCACATCCTGCCCACCGGGCTGTGCATTCTCATCGCCCTCATGGAGCAGCTGGACATCGCAGAAGCCCATGTCACCACCCGCAACAACACCGACGGCTTCCTCTTTGAGCAGTACCGGGAGCGGGAGCGCGGCCACGGGCACTGAGGGGGACGGGGATACGAGGAAACGGCACTTTTTTGAAAAAAAGTGCACAAAAAACTTTAATAGGGATAGCTTTTTCGTATGAGTTTCCAGGTAGATGGCCCTGGGGCTTTTTTCTTTGGCAGTTTAACCAGCAGGCTGTTGAACCTGTTGTGAGGTTTGCATCAGTTTTTTCACGCCCGGGAAACAGGCGCTTTTTTCATTTTGGAGCACATATGCCCAACCCCCGTTGACAGGCCTGCCGCCCCTTTCTATACTGACAGCACTATAAGAACAAGTGTTCCCATTTCAGAAAGGAGGAGGATGCGGATGCCCCAACACCTGCAGCAGCTGCGGGCCCTCATGAACCTCAACGGCGTCACCCGCAAGGAAGCCGCAGCGGCCCTGTACCTGTCCACCAGCGCTTTAAACCGCAAGCTCCGGGGCGAGATTGCCCTCACAAAGCAGGAGCAGGAGGCCCTGCTGCACTACGTCAACACAAGGAGGAAGCCCACGCCTTGACTGCCCGGGAAATCCTTGAAAGCTACGGCGAGATGCTGCAAAAATCCGCCCTCCTGGCCCGGGAAACCGCGGCCTGCCGCCGCCATGCGGCAGCAGACAAGGCCAATGCGGCCCACTGGGAAGGCAAATCCAGCCGCCTCATCAAAGAGCGCCGCAGCCTGGACACCCGCATCAACCGCCGCCTCAAACAGCTGGATGCCCTGCTGGCCCGCCTGCCCGACAAGGCTGCAGCCCAGGTGCTGGCCCTGCGCTACATCAGCCTGATGAGCTACGCCCAGATTAGTGAGGCCCTCCATTTCTCCGAGCGCCACATCTACCGTCTGCACCTAAAGGGCGTCCATGCCCTGGACGCCCTGTTGATGTGAGGGCGGCCGCCGTGCAGCCCCGGGACGAAGTACCCCCTGAAGACAGCCTCAAGGCCCTGGCCCGGCAGGCCCTGAGGGACCTGATCCTGGCAGGCCGCCTCTCCCCCGGGGACCTCATCAAGGTGATCACCCTGGAGGAGGAAGGGGGCCAGGCCGCTGCCCTGCCCCAGCATTTCGTCATCCAGGTGATGGAGGACAGCCCGTGAAAAAGGGCCCGCCCGTCCTCCACGTGCCCCCGGCCGCCTTCAACGCCTGCTACCTGCCCCACCTGCAAGCATCCCAGCGCCTCCAGATCTTCTACGGCGGCGCCGGCAGCGGCAAATCCGTCTTCCTGGCCGCCCGGGCCCTCCTGGACTGCCTCACCGGCCGCAACACCCTGGTGGTGCGCAAGGTGGCCCGCACCCTCCGCACCAGCTGTTTTGCAGAGGCCCAGAAGGCCATGGCCCGCTTCGGCCTGGGCCATTTTTTCAAAATCAACAAAACCGAGATGAGCATCACCTGCCTGGTAAACAGCGCCCAGCTCCTCTTCCTGGGCCTGGACGACGTGGAGAAGATCAAGTCCATCACCCCGCTTCACGGCCCCCTCACCGACATCTGGGTGGAGGAGGCCACCGAAACCGCCTACACCGATGTCAAACAGCTGGAAAAACGCCTCAGGGGCATCAGCCCCCACAAAAAGCGCCTCACCCTGTCCTTTAACCCCGTCTCCAGGGCCCACTGGATCTACCGCCGCTATTTCACCGATTTTCCCGAGGACCAGGGCCTCCTCATCACCCCGGAGCGCCTCATCCTGCGCACCACCTACCGGGACAACCGCTTCCTAAGCCCCGACGACCGGGCCGGCATGGAGCAGGAGCAGGATGCCTATTTCCGCCAGGTCTACACCCTGGGGGAATGGGGCAGCCTGGGCGGCGCCGTCTTCACCAACTGGCAGGTGGGCTCGGTTCCTGCACACTTCCCCAACACCCAGCTGCGCTGCGGCCTGGACTTCGGCTATGCCCAGGACCCCGCCGCCGCCCTCCTATGCGCCTATGACAGCAAGCACAAGCGCCTGTATGTCCTGGATGAGTTCTCCGAAACCGGCCTCACCAACGACCGCCTGGCCCAGCGCTTAAAGGCCCTCTGCGGCCGCCTCCCCGTCATCTGCGATGCCGCCGAGCCCAAGTCCATCGCCGAATTGCGCCGCCTGGGCATCAGTGCCTACGCCGCCCGGAAAGGCCCCGACAGCGTCCTCCACGGCCTGCAGTGGCTGGCCCAGCAGCAGATCATTCTCTCCCCCCAATGCCCCGCCCTCCGGGAGGAGCTACTGAACTATCGCTGGACCCCGGACAACGAGGGCGGCTACCTGCCCCGGCCCCAGGGCAGCGATCACCTGATTGACGCCCTCCGCTATGCCATGGAAAACGACAGCACCGCCCGGGCCGCCACGGTGGTGCGGCGGTAGGACGGGGGGACGGGGACGGGGAACGGGGGACCCTTCTTTTTCTTGGGAAAGAAAAAGAAGCAAAAAGAACCTATTTGGGTCATTGTGCAGGGTTTTGTTTGTATATAATCAATATTTGCTGCCTGAAAAAACATGGTTCAGACAGGTCAATCGATTGACGTTTTGGCCTCCCCCGTGCTATCCTGTACAGGAAGAGGTTTGCGCCCGCCACAGAAAGCTGATGCGGCTGCAAACGCCCAGGCACCATACAAACCGACCGGACAGGAGGGCCCATCCCGGGAAATTGCCCTACCTGTCCACGCAAAACCGGCAGCAGGCTGCGCCCGCTGCCCCCCAACCGAATCAAAGGCAGGATTTGCCTTGAAAAAGAAAAGGAGATACCCCATGAAAAAACTTGTAGCCCTTCTCTTGGTCACCGTGCTGCTCATCGGCACCGGCTCTGCCCTGGCCGCCAGCAAGGTGGGCGTGGTCATGCCCACCAACTCCCTCCAGCGCTGGAACCAGGACGGCGCCAACATGAAGGAACAGCTGGAAAAAGCCGGCTATGAAGTGGACCTTCAGTACGCCAACAACGACGTGGCCACCCAGGTCTCCCAGATCGAAAACATGATCTTAGGCGGCGTGGAAGTGCTGGTCGTCGCCTCCATCGACGGCTCCGCCCTGGGCACTGTGCTGGCCCAGGCCAAGGAGAACGACATCAAGGTCATCGCCTATGACCGCCTCCTCACCGACACCCCGGACGTGGACTACTACGCCACCTTTGACAACTACAAGGTGGGCACCATCCAGGGCCTGTTCATCGAAGAGAAGCTGGACCTGAAGAACGCCGAAGGCCCCTTCAATTTCGAGCTGTTCGCAGGCTCCCCGGATGACAACAACGCCCGCTATTTCCACGCCGGCGCCTGGGACATCCTGAAGCCCTACTATGAGGCCGGCAAGATTGTGGTGAAATCCGGCCAGACCGAGTTTGAGAAGATCGCCATCTTAGGCTGGGGCACCAAGGACGCCCAGGCCCGCATGGACAACCTCCTCACCGGCTATGCCGACGGCACCAAGCTGGACGCCGTCCTCTCCCCCAACGACTCCCTGGCCCTGGGCATCACCAATTCCCTGATTCAGGCCGGCTACACCCTGGACAACTTCCCCCTCATCACCGGTCAGGACTGCGACATCGCCAACACCCAGAACATCATCAAGGGCTACCAGGCCATGTCCGTCTTCAAGGACACCCGCACCCTGGCCGCCCAGGTGGTCATCATGGTGGATGCCATCCTAAAGGGCGAGGAAGTGCCCGTGAACGACACCGAAACCTATGACAACGGCATCAAGGTGGTGCCCTCCTTCCTGTGCGACCCGGTCTTTGCCGACGTCAGCAACTACAAGGAGCTCCTCATCGACTCCGGCTACTACACCGAAGACCAGCTGAAGGTCGACTGATTACACCATGCCCCCAGGGAGGGCGGCCTGTGCCGCCCTCCCTGATACCCTTACATACACGTGAAGGAGAACGCGATGGCGGATGCCCTGCTGGAAATGCGCAACATCACCAAAACCTTCCCGGGGGTTTTGGCCTTAAGCAACGTCAACCTGCGGGTTGAGGAGGGAGAAATCCACGCCATCGTGGGGGAGAACGGGGCCGGCAAGTCCACCCTCATGAACGTCCTCTCCGGCGTCTACCCTTACGGCAGCTACTCCGGGGACATCATCTATGACGGCCAGGTCTGCCAGTTCATGAACATCCGGGACTCCGAGCGCCTGGGCATCGTCATCATCCACCAGGAGCTGGCCCTGGTGCCCTACCTGTCCATCGGGGAAAACATGTTCCTGGGCAACGAGCAGCGGGGCCCCCTGGGCATCAACTGGGACCAGACCTACCAGAATGCGCAAAAGCACATGGAAGAGGTGGGCCTTTACGAAAACCCCCGCACCCTCATCAAGGACATCGGGGTGGGCAAGCAGCAATTGGTGGAAATCGCCAAGGCCCTGGCCAAGAACGTCCGCCTGCTGATCCTGGACGAGCCCACCAGCTCCTTAAACGACGAGGACAGCAGGAACCTCCTAAACCTCCTCCTCAAGTTCCGCAAGGAGCGGGGCATCACCTCCATCATGATCTCCCACAAATTAAACGAGATCGCCTATGTGGCCGACAAGATCACCATCCTGCGCGACGGCGCCACCATCGAGACCCTGGACAACCGGGCGGACGCCGTCTCCGAGCCCCGGATCATCAGGGGCATGGTGGGCCGGGAGATGGTGGACCGCTTTCCCCGGCGCGTCCCCAACATCGGTGAGAAGCTGCTGGAGGTGGAAAACTGGACCGTCTACCACCCCCTCTTCACCGAGCGCCGGCTGGTGGACAACGTGTCCATCAACGTAAGAAGAGGGGAGGTAGTGGGCATCGCCGGCCTCATCGGCGCCGGGCGCACGGAACTGTGCCAGAGCGTCTTTGGCAAGGCCTACGGCACCAAGATTTCCGGCACCGTCAAAAAGGACGGCCAGGTGCTGGAGATGAACAGCGCCGCCGACGCCATCGCCCACGGCTTTGCCTACATCACAGAGGACCGCAAGGGGGACGGCCTGGTGCTGGCCGAGTCCATCAAGCACAACATCACCCTCTCCCGGCTGTCCCTGGTGTCCGCCCGGGGGGTCATCGACAAGGACCAGGAGCAGCAGGCCGCTGAAAACTACAAGCAGCAGCTCAACATCCGCACCCCGGACGTGGAGCAGCAGGTGGGCAACCTCTCTGGCGGCAACCAGCAAAAGGTGCTGCTGGGCAAGTGGATGTTCTCCAAGCCCGACATCATGATGCTGGACGAGCCCACCCGGGGCATCGACGTGGGCGCCAAGTATGAGATTTACAGCATCATCAACGACCTGGTGTCAGAGGGCAAGGCCGTCCTCATGATCTCCTCCGAACTGCCGGAATTGCTGGGCATGTGCGACCGCATCTACATCATGGTGGAAGGCCGCATCGTGGGCGAAATGCCCCGGGGGGAGGTCACCCAGGAACTCATCATGGACCGCATTATGCAGGCAAGCAAGGGGGCACAGACCGCATGAGCAAGATTAAAAACGCATTCTCCAAAAACCTGAAACAGTTTGTAATGCTCATCACCCTGGTGGTGATCATCATCTTCTTCCAGGTGCTGACCCGCGGCATCCTGCTCAAGCCCATGAACGTGTTCAACCTCATCAACCAGAACGCCTACGTGGTGCTGCTGGCGGTGGGCATGCTCATCTGTATTTTGACCGGCGGCAACATCGACCTGTCCGTGGGCTCCGTGGTGGCCTTTGTGGGGGCCTGCGCCGGCACCTTCATGATCACCTGGAAGTGGGACCCTTACCTGTCCGTGGTCCTGTGCCTCTTGATCGGCATCCTGATCGGCATCTGGCACGGCTTCTGGATCGCCTATGTGCGCATCCCCTCCTTCATCGTCACCCTGTCGGGCCAGCTGGTCTTCAGGGGCCTCACCCTGATCGTCCTCCAGGGCCTCACCATCGCCCCCTTCCCCGCCCGGTTCACCAGCCTGTCCACCGGCGCCATCGGCAACTTCCTGGGGGGCCTGCTCCCCGGCGTGCCCCTGCGCAACATCACCAGCCTCATCATCGGCCTGGTGATTGCCGCCGGGGTCATCGTGCTGCAGCTGAAAAAGCGGGCGGACCGCAAGCGCAAGGGCTATAGCTACGACAGCCTGGCGGCCACCCTCACCCGGGCTGCCGTCATCTCCGCCGCCATCATCTATTTCTTCTATATCCTGGCCAATTATTCCGGCGCCCCCGTGGTCCTCATCACCGTGGGCATCGTGCTCATCGTCTATTCCTACCTCACCTCAAAAACCGTCCTGGGCCGGCATGTCTACGCCGTGGGCGGCAACGAGAAGGCCGCCCGCCTCTCCGGGGTGAAGACGGACAAGATCAAGTTCCTGGCCTATGTGAACATGTCCTTCCTGGCCGCCGTAGCCGGCCTGGTCTTTGCTGCCCGGCTCAACTCCTCCTCCCCCCAGGCGGGCACGGGCTTTGAGCTGGACGCCATCGGCGCCTGCTTCATCGGCGGCGCCTCCGCCTACGGCGGCATCGGCACCGTGGGGGGCACCTTGATCGGCGCCCTCATCATGGGCGTCCTCAACAACGGCATGTCCATCATGGGGGTCTCCATCGACGTGCAGCAGGTGGTGAAGGGCCTGGTGCTCCTCACCGCCGTGGCCTTTGACGTCATCAGCAAGCAGAAGATCAGCCTGGGCTTTTTCAGCCGCCTCTTCGGCCGCTTCTTCCACAGGAAGCAGGCTGTCTGAACCCCCGCCCCAGCTGAGCCGCCCGCTGTGGGCGGCTTTTCCGTGGTTTCATTGAATCCACCGGCTGATATGGGGTATACTATACTGGTTGAGACAATATACAAAACACCCGAAGGAGGCAACATGACGAAGTTTCAGGACATGGTCTATGAGCGCCCGGATTTTGACAAGCTGATCGAAAACGCCAACCAGCTCCTCACCCAATTGGCAGATGCCAAGGACGAGCAGGCATTTTTTGAGGCCCTCATCGCCCTGGACGGCCAGGCCAGGAAGCTCTACACCCAGGCCACCCTGTGCCAGATCCGCCACACCATCAACACCAAGGACACGTTCTACGCCGCGGAGCAGGACATCTGGGACGAGGCCTATCCCCGCTTCCAGGAGGTGGGGGTGCGCACCGCCCACACCGTCCTCAACTCCCCCTTCCGTGAGGCGGTGGCCCGCAAATACGGCCCCCACCAGCTGGAGAAGATGGAGGTCTCCCTGAAGACCTTCAAGCCCGAAATCATGGACGACATGGTGGAGGAAAACAAGCTGGTCAGTGAGTACGAGAAGCTCATCGCCTCTGCCGAGATCAATTTTGACGGCAAGACCCTGAACCTCTCCGGCCTGGCCCCCTACATGGAGTCCACCAACCGGGACACCCGCAAGGCCGCCAACGACGCCTTCTGGGGCTGGCTGGCCGGCCACCAGGACACCCTGGACGAACTGTATGACAAGCTGGTGAAAATCCGCCACGGCATCGGCCTCAAACTGGGCCACGACAGCTTCATCCCCGTGGCCTACGCCCGGATGGGCCGCACCGACTGGACCCCGGAAGACGCCCGGGTCTACCGCCAGCAGATCAAGGACAGCGTGGTGCCCCTGGCCCAGAAGCTGTACCGCGAGCAAGCCGAACGCATCGGCATTGCGGACATGAAGTTTTACGACTACCAGTTGGAGTACCTAAGCGGCAACCCCAAGCCCGTGGGGGACGAGCCCGTGCTGGTGGCCCACGCCAGCAAAATGTACCACGAGCTGTCCCCGGAAACCGATGAGTTTTTCCAGGTGATGGTGGGCCAGCAGCTCATGGACCTCACCACCAAGCCCGGCAAGGCAAGTGGCGGCTACATGACCTACCTGTCCGACTACAAGGTGCCCTTCATCTTCAGCAATTTCAACGGCACCTCCGGGGACGTGGACGTCCTCACCCACGAGGCCGGCCACGCCTTCCAGGGCTACCTGCAGCGGGATGCGGAGCTGCGCTCCCTCACCAGCTTCACCAGCGAGGTGGCAGAAATCCACTCCATGAGCATGGAGTTCTTCACCCATCCCTGGATGGCGGGCTTCTTTGGCCCCGACACCGAAAAATACTACCACAGCCACGTGGCCGCCGCCCTCAAGTTCCTGCCCTATGGCGCCTCGGTGGACGAGTTCCAGGAGTGGGTCTACCTAAACCCCGAGGCCACGCCCCGGGAGCGCCGCGCCGCCTGGCGGGCCATCGAACAGCAGTACAGCCCCCACCTGGACTATGACGGCAACACCTACCTGGAGGAGGGCGGCCGCTGGCAGCGCCAGGGGCACATCTACTTCGCCCCCTTCTACTACCTGGACTACACCCTGGCCCAGGTGGTGGCCCTGCAGTACTTCACCTGGATGAAGGAGGACCGGGAGGCCGCCTGGCAGTCCTACCTCACCCTCTGCCGGGAGTCCGGCCTGCTGCCCTTCAAGCAGCTGGTGCCCAAGTCCGGCATGAAGAGCCCCTTTCAGCCCGGCACCATCGCCGGCATCACCCCCGCCCTGGAAGCCTACCTGGACAGCCTGGACAAGACGCAGATTCACTGAAAACCGGGGGAAGGCAGCCTTCATGCGCCTTCCCCTTTTTATCGATAAACTTGCTGATTTATATATTGACAATTATATCGTTAAATATTATGATGAGTCTGGAGGTGAGTACATGAGTATGATTCGTGGTGCCATTGAACGCACCGTATCCATCAGTCATTTCAACCGAGGTTTGGCAGGCAAAATCTTCCGTGAAGTAAAGAAGACAGGTGCCAAAGTTGTGATGAAGAACAATGTTGCCGAATGTGTCCTGCTCTCTCCGGAAGAATATATCCAGCTGATGGATGAGGTCAATGATGCCCGTCTGCACGCTTTGGCCATTGAACGCCTGGCCCACTATGACCCCGAAAAAGTGATAACCCAGGAAGAAGTTGACCGGAGATTTGGCTTTGACATTGCGGAAATCGAAGCGATGGACGAGGTAGAATTTGAGTGAGTTGGCAAGTTGTCTATCTGCCGGAGGCTCTTGATGACCTGAAAAAACTTGATGGCAGTCAGCAGAAGCTGGTGCGAAAGTCCATTATGAAGGTCGCAACAAACCCACAGCCTTCATCAGAAGGAGGCTATGGAAAGCCCTTAAGGAACACACCCAGCAGCAACCTGACTGGGATGCTTAAAATCAAGCTGCGCAACTCAGGGCTTCGCATTGTCTACAGAATAGTCCGCATGGACGAAAAAATGTTGATTATCATCATTGGGACAAGAGCAGACAACGAAGTATACAAAGAGGCTGTTCGACGCATAACGAAGAACAAGCTTTGATCGCATTGTTGAATAAAAGCCATGCCTGTAAAAAGGAGTTACAAAATGAACATCCAGCAAAAAACCATCAACACCCTGCGCATCCTCTCCGCCGAGATGGTGCAGAAGGCCAACAGCGGCCATCCCGGCGCCCCCATGGGCATGGCCCCCATGGCCTATGCCACCTGGTTCAACGCCATGCGCCACGACCCTGCACAGCCCCACTGGCCCAACCGGGACCGCTTTGTGCTGTCCAACGGCCATGCCTCGGCCTTGCAGTACAGCCTCTTGCACCTGGGGGGCTATGACATGCCCATGGCCCAGATCCAGGCCTTCCGCCAGCTGGACTCCACCACCCCCGGCCACCCCGAGCACGGCCTCACCCAGGGGGTGGAAACCAGCACCGGGCCCCTGGGCCAGGGCTTTGCCAACGCCGTGGGCTTCGCCATTGCAGAGTCCATGCTGGCGGCCAGGTTCAACCGCCCCGGCTTCCCCATTGTGGACCACAAGGCCTATGTCTTTGCCGGGGACGGCTGCATGATGGAGGGCATCACCAGCGAGGCCGCCTCCTTAGCTGGCACACTGCAGCTGAAGAACCTGGTGGTGCTCTATGACGACAACGAGATTTCCATCGAAGGGGACACCCACCTGGCCTTCCGGGAGGACGTGGGCGCCCGCTTTTTGGCCTATGGCTGGCAGGTCATCAAGGTGCAGGACGGCAACGACGCCGATCAGGTGCTCGCAGCCCTGAACCAGGCCCAGGATGCCGACCGGCCCGTCCTCATCGTCTGCCCCACCGTCATCGGCTACGGCTCCAAGGCCAAGGCCGGCAAGGCCAGCGCCCACGGCGAGCCCCTGGGGGCGGACAACCTGCAGCAGGCCAAGGAGGCCCTGGGCATCACCGGGGACCCCTTCCACGTGGATGAGGATGTCTACGCCCATGCTGCCCAGTGCTTAAACCGGGGCCACGAAGCCCGGCTGGCCTGGGAGGCCCTCTTTGCCGAGTATCAGAAGGCCCACCCGGACCTGGCCAGTGAGTGGGAGCGCTGGCACAGCCCCCTGTCCTTTGAGGATTTGATCAACACCGAGGGCCTCCTGCCCACCCAGGACAAGGCCGAGGCCACAAGGGCCTCCTCCGGCAGCATGCTGGCCCGCCTGGCGCAGCACATCCCCAACCTGGTGGGCGGCTCTGCCGACCTGGCCCCCTCCAACAAGTCCTATATCGACGGCGCCGGGGATTTCTCGCCGGAGAACCGCCTGGGCCGCAACCTGCGCTTCGGCGTCCGGGAGCATGCCATGGCGGCCATCACCAGCGGCATGGCCCTCCACGGCGGCCTGCATGTCTACTGCGCCACCTTCTTCGTCTTCACCGACTACATGAAGGCGGCCATGCGCCTGGCGGCCATCATGCACCTGCCCGTCACCTACATCCTAACCCACGACTCCATCGGCGTGGGCGAGGACGGCGCCACCCACCAGCCTGTCGAGCACCTGGCCGCCCTCCGGGCCACCCCCGGCATGACGGTGCTGCGCCCCTGCGACGCCAACGAGACCGCCATGGCCTGGCTCACCGCCCTCACCAACAGAGGCCCCACCTGCCTGGTCCTCACCCGGCAGAACCTGCCGCAGTTTACAGAAACCGCAGGCCAGGGCGCCCAGGGCGGCTATGTTCTCTCCCCCGCCAACAAGCCCCTGCCCGACCTCATCCTCATGGGCTCCGGCAGCGAGGTGGCCCTCCTCGTGGAGGCCAGGGAGCTGCTTCTGGCCAAGGGCATTGACGCCTCCGTGGTCTCCATGCCCTCTATGGAGCTCTTCCTCAAGCAATCCCGTGCCTACCAGGACAGCGTCCTGCCGCCCCAGGTGCGCCGCCGCCTGGCTGTGGAGGCCGGGGCCAGCCAGCCCTGGTACCGCTTCATCGGCCTGGACGGCAAAGTCCTCGCCATCGACCGCTACGGCGCCTCCGCCCCTGCCGGGCAATTGTTCAAGGAGTATGGCTTCACCGTGGAGAACGTGGTGAAGATGGCCGAGGAACTGGTAGAGGAGTAGGGACGTTATGGAACGATAGAGACGATAGAAACGATACGGAGCGGGGAGAGAACGCACACGCAAAGCCTGAACAAACGCAAAGAGATGCTGAGCAATTTTTTGACTCCGCTAAGTTGAGTAAAGGAGGCGTAGCCGTAGCCTACGCCGACTGAGCGAAACGACGCGGTGGCGAAAAAGGGCCAGCAGATCAAAGCGTTTGTTCAGGTTTTGCGTGTCAAGAAAAAGGCGTCTCCCCGTGCCCCTCTGCCCAAAACTTTGGAATGGGATATGGCAACTGCCTTGTTTGTTGGTGCAGTAGATTTAAGGATTGATAAAATCGCATCCAACATTCGCCCCATCAGGTATATTTGGTAGAATCAGAAGACGAAAGGAAGGTTGTCTTAGTGATTAACACCATGAAAACAAACACAAGGCGCTCATTTTTCCCGTACCTGGCGCTGCTTCTGGCAGCCCTGCTTCTCCTGGGCATACCCGCAGGCCAGGCTACACTGGGGGACGCCCAGGACGCCATGGACCAGGCTACGGGGGAGGAAGCCTCTGCCCCCG
>ENA-UOUL01003217-UOUL01003217.1-bioreactor-metagenome-genome-assembly--contig:-NODE-3217-length-17177-cov-7.257427_pt1 | contig 17177 bp, 19 predicted proteins | sample MGYA00249838_ERZ747220 | MGnify/ENA primary metagenome ERZ747220 (study PRJEB28778, sample SAMN05720191) | bioreactor metagenome | isolation source: Anaerobic biogas reactor | place: USA:Washington...
AGCCTCGCCCCTCCGCCGGCCCAGCCTTTGCCGGCCCGGCCGGCGCCTACTCCGTCCAGGAGTAGGCCACCACCGGGTTGTTCTCGTCGACCCAGGCCTCCATGGACCCGTCGTAGATCTTGACGTTGGTGTAGCCGAACAGTTGTGTCAGCAGATACCACCAGGCGGCTGCGTACCCGCCGGCGCCGCAGTAGGTGATGATCTCCTGGTCTCTGTCTTTGCCCACGACTCCTTCTGCTATCGCCTCTATCATCTCGGTGGGCTTGTAGGTGCCGTCCTCCTCCCACACCCATATCATGGGCAGGCATCGCGCCGACGGGATGTGCCCGCGCATGTCGGCGAAGACTTCCTCGATGAAGACCCCGAAGAAGACTTCTGCGTCCCGGCCGTCGACGATCACAGCCTTGCCCACGCGCTCTTTGACGTACTCGGTCGACACCCAACTGTCGCTGTCGACGGGGCTGGTGTAGGGGACCGGCGTGGGGATGGCCGCCTCGGTGGTGGTCTCGCGACCCTCGGCGATCCACTTGGCGTGGCCACCCGCCAGCACGGCGACGTTCGTTACTCCGCCATAGATGAGCGTCACCGCTACTCTGACCGCGTCGGCCCAGGCAAAGGGCGGCGTTCCCGGGTCGGGCGAGGGACCGACTATGACTACCCTCGAGTCGCCGGTCAGCCCGCAGTCGCCGATGGTCTTGAGGAGATCGGCCTCCGGAGGCAGTTCGAGGATGAGTTCGCCGGAGTCGGCCCAGGCGGAGATGAGGCTGAAGGGGGATGAGATGGCTCCGGGGATGTGGCCGGCAGCATAGAGCTCCTCCAGCCTCACATCGATGATCACCAGATCGTCGTTCAAGTGATCTGCCAGCCACTCGGTAGAGACGAACGGATCGATAGAGCGGTTCATAGTCCTCAGCCCTCCGGTAATCGGTACCCCAACCCCCGGCCGTGCCGCACCCGAGGGTGGCACGTGGCCAGGGGTCACTGTCGTTCTGACGACTATACCGCGCTGCGGCGACGATTTGGGAGGGCGGATGATGTGAGCGCCGGTGCCCCGAGCCGTGTCCGGGTGATACGCTGGGGTCTCAAAGACTGTCTGACTAGGAGAGATCCATGAAGAAGACCAAGTACCGGGGCTACTTCTCCGAGGAGATCATCCACAAGAGCCCCTGCGCGGGCATCACCGCCCCGATGGTGCGCTACACGGGCGACAAGGACTGCGACGACCTCACCTTCGATTGGACCTGTGTGGCGCAGCCCGTGACCATCGAAGACGTGCCAAGCTGCGCCGACCGCGACCAGTTCATCTTCTTCGCGGGAACAGATCTGGAAGACTTCACGAAGTTCGGGGCCAAGGTGCACGTGTTCCTGGGACCCGAGAAGATCGAGAAGGTCATCACCGAGCCCACGCTGGTGTACATCCCCAAAGGTGTCACCTACGGGCCTGTCGACTTCGCCGAGGTGGGGGCGCCGATCGCTTGGATGAACTTCTACGTGGCTCCTCAGTTCTCAAAAGGTTGGAAGGGCGGCGACTTCGATGACTACATCGTCAAGCCCAACTTCATGAGCGAGATCTTTCACAGCCAGACGATCGTCATGGGCAATCCCCTCTCAGAGCAGAAGTGGCCCAAGCAGCAGATGATCACCATGGGAGACGCCATCGGGCCCGAGGGGGCCGAGTTCTGCTTCTTCTATTACGCCGTCAGCAGCCCCTTCTACATGATGGAGCCGGCTCACAGCCACACGGAGGGCATGTGGCTCATCAACCTGGGCGGGAACCCGCTGGACGTGGAGCAGTTCGACGCCGAGATCGAGATGTGGTGGGGAGCAGAGGCCGAGAAGATCGTCGTGGACTCCACCTCTGTGACTCACGTGCCGCCCGGACTGCTGCACAGGGGTCTGTTCTTCGACCCGGTGCGCAAGCCGTACGTGCACATCCACGCCTACACGGCGCCGACGCACGGCAAGGCTGTGATCGTGGACGAGCATGTGAAAGGCGCGGGCAGATAGCAGCAGGCCGCCCGGCCACTCGCGGTCCTACGCGGCCCCTGTCAGCCTCTTCATCTCCTGAGCGAGCTCTTGCAGGTGCCGCACCTGCTGCTCGATCTGGCGGGTGCCGGTGGTGGATTGGGTGCCGGCCTCGTTGATGCTCTGAATGGCCTGGGCTATCTGTTCCAAGCCCGCTAACTGCTGCTTGCTGGACGCGGTGACCTGCGTAGACGATTGAGCGTCGTCGCTCGCGCGGTCGGCTAGATTCTGCATGAGCTCGCCCGCCTCCACCGAACGCTGTCTGCCTGTTTCGATGGTGTGGCGGCCCCGCTCGGCGGCCTGCACGGCCATCTCGCTCGCCTTCTGGATCTCGGCCAGAATGGTGCGCACCTGGACGACGGCCTGCTTGGACTGCTCGGCGAGATTCTTGACCTCTTGAGCGACCACGGTGAAGCCTTTGCCGTGCTCGCCGGCCTTGGCCGCCTCGATGGAGGCGTTCACCGACAACAGGTTGGATTGTTCGGCCAGATCGTTGACCGCGGTCACCATCTCGCCCGCCGCCTGGGTCTGTTCACTCAACCTGTTGATGGTCTCGGCGACCATGTCCATGTCGCCCTGCATCTGCTCGATGCCCGACGCGGTCTCCTCCACCAGAAGCCGTGCCGACCCGAGTGACTCGGCGGCGTGTTCCGCGCCTTGCGCCGCTTCGGAGGCCTTCTCGTGCGCGAGCATGGCCGTCTGCTTGACTTCTTCCACGGTTGCGGTGGTCTCGTTGGTGGAGGCCGCGGTCTGGGCGGTACCGGCGGCTACCTGCGACGCGATGGACATGAGCTCTGCCGCGGCCGCGCCCAGGGCGCTCGCGGCTCCCTTCAACCTACCTACCAGATTGCGAGAGAGGACCCAGGTAAGAAGGACGCTCAAGGCGACTCCGATCGCCATGAACACGCCGACCAGCGTCGTGCCGAGAGTGGAGTCGAGCCCGTAGTTGAGCCAGACTATAGCGATGACGCCGATGATGAGCACGTCGAGCACCATCAGGCCATATCCCAAAATCAACCGGCGTTGCACCGCCATCTTGTCGCCGAACCAGGCCACTTCGACCCCCTCAGGTTCTACATCGTGTCTTCCGGCCTAGATACTACGAAGGTATCGGCGATTTGCCTGCAATGCATTACTGTCGGTTGTCGTGCGGGCGCCTCTTGCTATACCTCCACTGCCACGTCGAAGGCCTGGCGGTGGGCGTCGAAGATCCCCTTGCCGTTGTTGCAGTCTCCCACCAGGTAGCTCTCGGGGATCACGTCCACCAGGGGTTGGACCCTCGACATGTCCGGGCGAAGCCCCAGGGCCATGACGACCGTGTCGGCGGGGAGCTCCATCGCCGCGCCCTCAATGGGGAGCTCAGGTGCCGTTGCGCCTTCAGCGAGCGCCACCTCCACGCCGTTCGGGGTGATGCGTTCCATGCGGCCCTGCACCCGCTCGATGCCGTGGTCGGCCATGAGCTTGAAGAGCGCTATCCGCGCGAAAAAGGAGATGTCCTGGCACAACTCCTCCTCGGGCAGGACGTCGACCACCTTCACGGTCTTGCCCTGCATGGCCAGGCCGAGGGCGCATTCGGAACCGGAGAGACCTCCCCCGCAGACCACAACGTTAGCGCCAACGGGCTTGAGGCCTAGATCGGCGTCGACCACCGTGACGACGTGAGGCAGGTCGATCCCGTCGATGGGGGGCATGATCAGCTCGGCGCCCACCGCCACGATGACCGCGTCGGGCGCCTCCTCGGCGATGGCTTCCGGGATGGCCTCCTTGCCCAGCACCACCTTGGCGCCGCACCCGTTCGTCGTGCGCACGGCCCAATCGATGTACGGGGGATAGGTGTCTTTCAAGGGCAGCGACGCGCACTCGAACAGGCGCCCGCCCAACCGGTCGGACCGCTCCCAGAGGGTCACCCCGTGCCCGCGCGCCACGGCCGTGCGGGCGGCCATCATGCCCGCGGGCCCGCCGCCGACGACCAACACTCTCTTCTTCGTGCGGGCCGGCGGGATCTCGCGGTACTGGAGCTCGCGGCCGGTCACAGGGTTGACGGCGCAGCGGAAGGGGGCGCCCTTGTGAGGATGGCGCATGCAGTCCAGGCAGCGCAGGCAGGGACGGATCTCGTCTGTTCTGCCCAGTCGGGCCTTGGTCACCAGCTCTTGGTCGGCCATGAGCGACTTGGCCATGGCCACCATGTCCGCCTTGCCCGCGGCTAGGATCTCTTCGGCCTCGTCGATAGTGACAATGCCACCCACGACCGACACCGGGATGGGGATCTGCTCCTTGATCTTCGCCGCCGTCTCCACGTTCAAGAGGCGGGGCAGGTGATAGCTCGGATGCGTGTAGGCGATCGCCAGCGGATTCAGGAAGCCGCCGGTGGAGATGTTCACCAGGTCGATGTACGCAGCGGCGGCGTTGAGGAACTGCACCCGCTCGTCGAGGCTGACCCCGCCCTCGGTTCGCTCGTCGCCGCTGATGCGCATCTCCAGGCCGAACGCCGGTCCGGCCTCCTCGCGACATGCTGCCAGGATCTCGAGCGGGAACCGCATCCGGTTCTCGGGAGTGCCGCCGTATTCGTCGGTGCGATGGTTGAGGAGCGGAGTGAGGAACGAGGCGAACAGGTTCATGTGCCCGGCATGGATCATGGCCATGTCGAAGCCGGCTATCTTCAGGCGGCGGATGCAGTCGACCCAGTGCTGCTTGACCTCATCCATCTCGTCCCGGTCGATCTGCTTGGTGGTGGCCGGGTCGTGGATGCCGGGTATGACCGAGGGTGCGAACGCCGGGCCGTTGGGATAGCGGAAGTTGCTGATGGCTCCGGCGTGGGTGAGTTCGATGGACAGCTTCGCTCCGTAGCGGTGGACCTCATCGGCAAGGAGGGACAGGCCCCCGGTGTCGGTGTCGCGGGTGACCGACAGGCATCCGTAGAAGTCGCGCGCGCGGTCGAAGTCGATGGGGGAGGAGCCGATGGTCACCAGGCCGGCCCCCGAGCGGGCCTGGGCGCCGACGAAGGCCAGCAGGTCGTGGGTGAAGGCGCCCGTGAGGGTCTCGGCGTGATTCGACACCACGGGTGCGTACTGTATGCGGTTCTTGATCGTCAGCGCGCCGACCGTGATCGGCCGAAACACGTGCGGGTAGTTGGCTGCGGCTGGCGGTGTGGTCGCCGGTGACATCGACGCGTCCCTTTCTGTCGGGTCGGCGTGAGCTACGCCGTCTGGGGTTCGGGTGCTTCGAGGTGAGGATAGCGCGGCGTGGGGCGGCGTGTGCGAAGTCAGCGACGGGACGCACGCGCGGAGGCGCCAGGCAGGCTCGGCCGGCCTCCGGCAGTCTCGAAATTGTGTAGTCTTGACCTTCATGCTCCAGCATCGAACTGAGATAGGTGGAACAAGGGGGAGATAGATGTTCACGGCGCTTGTGCTTTTCAAGGTGGAGAAGGGGAGGGTCTCGCGGCTTGCCAATCAACTGGGGGCCATCGAGGAGGTAGTGGAGGTGCTCTCCATCACGGGCGAGCATGACCTCATGGCCAAGATCCAGGTCCGAGAATATGAAAGCCTTTCCGACATCGTCACCGACAAGATGCAGAACATCGATGGGGTGCTGGACACACGCACGATGCTGGCCTTCAAGACCTACAAGTTCCACGAGCTGGGCGCCAACGCTCCGTCGGGCATGCTCATCCCAGAGCCGGCCGCGGCGGCAGCCGCGGCTGCGGCGGTGGAAGACGGCAAGAAGACGGTCAGGCCGATCCTCGCCAAACTGACGGAGAACTTCAATCTGAACCAGGACGAGATCGACGGCGTCATTGATGACATCAATAGCGGGCGCTTGTCCGACGTACAGATCGCGGGTTTTCTGGTCGGTCTTCTGAGCAAAGGCCCGAGCATCAAGGAAGTGGCCTATATCGCCCAGGCCATGCGGAGAAACGCCATCCCCATCAAGGTCTCCACGAAGTCGGAATTGACCGATACGTGCGGCACCGGAGGTGGGTTGACGACCTTCAACGTGAGCACGGCCAACGCCATCATGACCGCCGCGGCAGGCGTCCCGGTGGCCAAGCACGGCAGCCGGTCGATCTCTTCACCGTCGGGCAGCGCCGATGTGCTGGAGGCCTTGGGCGTCACCATCGAACAGACGCCGGAGCAGGCGGCCAAGTTGATCGATGACATCGGCATCAGTTTCATCTACGCGCCCAATTTCCACCCCGTCATGCTCAAGGTGTTCGGGCCCGAGAACCAGTTGGGCATCAAGACCCTCTTCTTCACCATCATCGGTCCGCTCATCAATCCGGCCGGCGCCCGCAACCACATGATGGGCGTCTACAAGCCGGAGTTGGTGGAGATGATGGCCGAAGTGGTGGCGGAGATGGACTTCAACCACGTCATCATCGCCCACGGCATGGACGGATTGGACGAGATATCCCTTATCGGCAAGACATCCATCGCCGAGATCAAGCAGAAGCACATCAGCTACTACGAGGTAAGACCCGAAGATTTCGGCCTGAAGCGCTGCGAGTTGGCCGATATCGCCGGGGGCACGCCGGAATTCAACGCCCAGATGATCCGAGACATCTTCTCCGGCTCCGAGCGCGGGCCCAGAAGGGACTTCCTGGTGCTCAACAACGCGGCCACGCTCTACGTGAGCGGCAAGACGCCCAGCATCAAGGAAGGGATCGACCTGTCCCAGTCGCTGCTCGATTCGGGAGCGGCTCAGCGGAAGCTCCAGGAACTGGTGGAGAAGTCCAAGGCGGTTTGACGTGCCTCTGTCCGCATCCATAAGGGAGCGTCAGCGCGAAGGCTGGTTTCCCGTGATCTCCGAGATCAAGGTGCGCTCGGACAAAGAGGGTGACCTCCTGGCCGGCCGCGTCCCCGAACTGCTTGCGCGTGAGATGGCACGGTGCCCCATCGCGGGGATCAGCGTAGTGACCGAACCGGAGCATTTCGGGGGGCACATGGGCCTGCTGCGCACGGTCGCGGCCGCCGTAGATGTGCCCATCCTGCATAAGGATTTCATAACCACCGAGCGTCAGATCGAGGAATCGGCGGAGCACGGCGCCTCGGCCATTCTGCTGATCGCCGCCATGCTGGAAACCGAGCAGATGGCCCGTTTGATCGAGGAGGCTAAGAGGTGCGGACTCGAGACCCTGGTGGAGGCCCATGATCTTGCCGAGGTCAGGGAGGTCGCGCATCTCCCCTTCGACCTGATGGGGATCAACAACCGGGACATCACCGTCTTCGAAACGGACGACGACGACGTGAGCCGCACGGAGGAGCTGGCCCGCTTTTGCGGAGATGGCCGCATCCTTGTCAGCGAAAGCTCGATCAGCTCCGCCGCGGACGTGCGCCGCGCCGGCCTGAGCGGCGCCGATGCCGTCTTGGTGGGAACGGCGGTGCTGAAAGCCGCGCGCGTGGCCGATCTCCTTGATGAACTGGCGTCGGTAGGGTGGCCCGTGTGACGACGCGTATCAAGATCTGCGGCCTGACCACACCCGAGGACGTCCGCCTCTGTGTGGCGGCGGGCGTCCACGCCCTAGGCTTCGTGGTGGAATATCCCGTAGACGTGCCCTGGAATCTCGACCGAGAGACGGCCGCGGAACTGGTGCGCGCAGTCCCTCCCTTCGTTTCCCGGGTCATCGTAGTGGGCGACCATGTCGACACGGTGGTCGAATTGACCAGACTTCTACGTCCCCACGCGGTGCAACTCCACGGAAACGAACCGATCGCGACCACGGCGGTTCTTGTCGCCGCTATCCATGAACTGGGCGCGCAGGTCATCAAGCCCTTGCGCTTTGCGGCCGAGACGGGAGAATGCCGGTCCGTCGACCCCGACCCGTTTGCAGCCGCGAGGATGATCGAGCAGGCAGGGGCGGACGCGCTCGTCCTGGACTCAGTCAGCAACGCCCGACCGGCGGGAACCGGTCAGACCATCGACTGGACCCTTGCCCGGGCGATACGCGACCGGGTGAACCTGCCCCTCATCCTCGCGGGGGGTCTGAGTGCAGGCAATGTCGGAGAGGCGGTCGCCGCCGTCAACCCCTACGGGGTCGACGTGATCAGTGGCGTCGAAGAGCCGGTGGCGAGAAAGGACCCCGCAAAGGTCAGAGCCTTCGTGGAGGCGGTCGGAGCGGCGGCCGAGACATCACCCCGCTGACAGGCTACGCCACCCGCAGCGGCTTGATCCGCTCCACCTCGTCGCCGATGGCCTGCTCGGCCATCCACAGGTCCACCGCACGTTGCGCATTCAGCCAGAAGTCGGGACTGTTATCGAACAGGCGCGCGAGGCGTAGCGCCATCTCGGGGCTAAGAGCCCGACGCTCCCGCAGCAGCTCGTTGATGGTCTGTCGCGAGACGCCCAAGGCCTGAGCCAAGGCGGCGACCGTGAGGCCGTAGTCGGGCATGAAGTCCTCGCGCAGCATCTCGCCTGGGTGGGTCGGCCGGACCGACCGTTTCATCCTGTTGGGAAAGCTCATGTCGCACCGCCTCTCAGTGATAGTCCGTGATCTCGACGTCATAGGCGTCGCCATCGACGAAGCAGAAGCAGATGCGCCACTGATCATTCACTGATATCGAGTGCTGCCCCACGCGGTCGCCCTGCAGAGCATGGAGTCGATTGCCGCGTGGGGCTCGCAGGTCGCTAAGGTTGGTCGCCAGATCCACGTACTCCAGTTTTCTGAGGGTCCGTCTGACGATATCCGGCGGCAACCGGCGCGACTCTCCCGTTTCGTAGAGCGACTGCGTGTGCTGGTCGGCGAACGTCTTGATCATGGGCAGTGTAATGTGTCACGTGACGTGTGTCAATAGTCCTTTGCATCCTGAGGGCCGAGGCACGATCTCAGATGGCAACCGTCCACGCATCAGACCTAGGATGGAGTATGGCGGGGCAAACTCGAGGGCGATGCGGGCGGCACTCGTGATCAATCACATGCGGCGGGACCTCGCGGGTAGAGAGTTGGGGGCGCCGGCTGTCGAGTAGGCCTGCTCGCATCCGCAGACGACGCGCGAACGTCCGCCTCAAGTCGCGAACTCCAAGCCCGGCTGTCGGCCGAATCGTCCCTGAGCCGTTCCCGTGACTGGTCCATGCGGCCCTCTCTGCGCGGCGCCTCAGCCGTTGAAGCCCGCGGCGTACCATGGGATGGCTCTGCGCAGTCCCCGCGGCTCTTCAATAAGTGGTAACTGCATCTAGATAGCGCTATGATTTAGATGATTCTGACACGCAGCGAGTAGCCGTTGGGCTACGCCTATGAAACTGTCGAAGGGAGACAAAGCGATGAGAGTGGTCTTTACAACCTCGGGGGACAGCCTGGATTCTCCACTTGACACACGGTTCGGTCGAGCGCCCAAATACCTGGTGTACGATCTCGATACTGAGACCTTCGAAGTCGTCGGTAATGACGATCAGATAGCCATGGCGCATGGCGCCGGGATCCAAGCGGCAGGTCTGGTTGCGCGGCTGGCGCCGGATGCTGTAGTCACCGGACATTGCGGCCCCAAGGCGTTTCACGTGCTCTCGTCGGCCGGGGTCAAGGTCTTCACGTCCAACGCGGCCACCGTCGCCGAGGCCCTGGAGCTATACCGGTCTGGGAGTCTGCAGGAAGCATCGGGCTCCGACGTGCGCGGTCACTGGTCGTAGGCTACTGGGAGTCGCTTTCAGACGGAGGTGCTTTGTGATCGTTGCTGTGGCTTCTGGTAAAGGGGGGACGGGCAAGACCACCATCGCAGTCAACCTGGCCCGCACGGCCGGGGCGCCTGTGCAGTTGCTCGACTGCGATGTGGAAGAGCCGAATGATCATTTGTTCCTGAGTGGCAACCTGGAGCAAACGGAGATCGTGAACATCCCCATCCCCGAGGTGGATGAGGACCTGTGCAACGGCTGCGGCGAGTGCGGCCGCGTCTGCGAGTTCCACGCCATCGTCACGTTCGGGTCGGCGCCGCTGGTGTTTGCCGAACTCTGCCACGGGTGCGGCGGATGCACCAAGGTATGCCCGACGGGCGCCATCCGAGAAGTGGACAAGAGGATGGGCGTGATCCAAACGCTGCAGGATGGCGACATCACGCTGGTGCAGGGTCTGCTTGACATCGGGGTGGCGATGGCTCCCCCCGTGATCCGCGCCGTGAAGGCGCACATGGAGCCCGGAGCCACGACGATAGTGGACGCGTCACCCGGCACGTCATGCCCGGTGGTGACCGCGGTGCGGGGCACCGACTACGTCTTGCTGGTGACCGAACCGACGCCGTTCGGCCTGCACGACCTCATCCTGGCCGTCGGGATGGTGCGGGAGCTCTCCATGCCCTGCGGGGTGGTGGTGAACAGGGTCGGGGTGGGTGACGACAGGGTGCACGACTACTGCCGGGCCGAGGGCATCCCCATCTTGGCGGAGATCCCTGACGACCGCCGGATAGCTGAAGCCTACTCAAGAGGGCAGTTGGCCGTGGACGCTCTGCCGGAATACCGGAGTCTCTTCGAGGGCCTCTGGCAGACGCTCGCCGAAGAGATCGGCAAGACAAGCCCGAACCACAGCAAAGACGAGGACGCGAAGCTATGAACGAACTGGTTGTCATCAGTGGTAAGGGCGGCACCGGCAAGACGAGTCTTACCGCGTCGTTCGCCGTTCTCGCGAAACGGCCGGTGATAGCCGACTGCGATGTGGACGCCGCCGACCTTCACCTCGTGCTCTCTCCGGAGGTCAAGGAGCGGCACGAGTTCTGGAGTGGGCACGAGGCCGTCATCCGCGAAGAAGACTGCACTTCTTGCGGCAGATGCATGACCGACTGCCGCTACGACGCTATACGCGAGAACGAAGGTCCCGGGGGCGTGAAGAAGTACACCGTCGATCCGATCGCCTGCGAGGGCTGCGGTGTATGCGTGCGTTTCTGCCCGGCGGAGGCCATCGATTTTCCTGAGTGTCTCTGCGGCGAATGGATGATCTCCGACACACGTTGCGGTCCCATGGTGCATGCCCGCTTGGGTCTGGCGGCGGAGAACTCGGGCAAGCTGGTCTCCCTCGTCCGCAAGGAGGCGCGGGATATCGCCGAGAAGGAGGGGCTCGACCTGATACTCGTCGATGGCCCGCCCGGCATCGGATGCCCGGTCATCGCTTCGCTCACGGGGTCGTCGTCGGTGCTCGTCGTCACCGAGCCGACGGTCTCGGGGGAGCACGACCTGGAACGGGTCCTCACTCTGACGAAGCATTTCGGCATCCCCACGGCGGTCTGTGTGAACAAATGGGACCTTAACGAGGAGATGACAGAACGCATCGAGGAGAAGGCGCGTAGCGCGGGAGCGCGGGTCGCCGGCCGGGTACGTTACGACCGTTCGGTGACTCAGGCCCAATTGCAGCAGAAGGCAGTGGTGGAGATCGAAGCTCCCAGCGCCGACGACATCCGTCGGATCTGGGAGAGTCTGGATCTTCAAGAAACGAACACGTGAAGGTTTTCCGTAGGGAGTATGTGAGCCAACATGGCCGACAAAGAAATCGAGAGGCAAGAAGGCGAGAGCGAAGAAGCGTTTGCTGAGCGGCGCAAGCTCGTCTCCAATCTTTCCCACATCCGTCACACGGTGGCGGTGCTCTCCGGCAAGGGAGGCGTGGGCAAGAGCACGGTAGCGGTCAATCTGGCCATGGCCCTTGCCCTGGCCGGACAGAAGGTAGGCCTGCTTGACGTGGACATCCACGGTCCCAGTGTCCCCACCATGTTGGGACTCGAGGGTAAAGCAGCCATGGCCAGAGCGGACAAGCTGATCCCGTTCGAGGTCGCCGGGGTCAAGATCATGTCCATGGGCTTCTTCTTGGAAAGCCAGGACGAGCCTGTCATCTGGCGCGGACCCATGAAGATGAAGATGATCAGCCAGTTCTTGGCCGACGTGGACTGGGGAGACCTCGACTATCTCATCATCGACTCACCCCCGGGTACAGGGGATGAGCCGCTCTCGGTCTGCCAGCTCATAGGACGTCTGGATGGCGCAGTCATCGTCACGACTCCCCAGCGGGTGGCCTCTGTAGACGTCCGAAAGGCGATCACCTTCTGCAGGCGGCTCAATGTACCGGTGCTGGGAGTGGTGGAGAACATGAGTGGGTTCGTCTGCCCGGAATGCGGCCGCGTGACGTACATCCTGCGCTCCGGCGGGGGCAAGATCATGAGCGACGAGATGGGCGTGCCCTTCCTTGGCTCCATCCCCCTTGATCCTGCCATCGCGGACGCCGGAGACAGCGGTCAGGCCTACGTACGGGATCATCCGGAGTCCCCGACCACAACGATCATTCGAGAGATCGCCGATTCGCTGATCAAGGCCGCCGACTGAGGAGGACCCGCCGGTGGCGCCCCCGGACCTGCCGCGAGAAACACCCGGCCACGGGCGTTTTCCCTGTGGTGTGGCTGGGAATACCATAGGCGGGACGAGCGTCTCTCTGGGTCTCTGGCAAGTTTAGGAGGTAGTGACATGCGCAGATACCTTGCCATACACCCCGTGGCCTACGATAAAGAGGAGCTGGGACAACTCGCCAAGCTGCAGTTGCCGGCGGGCGTCACGTGGAGATACACATGGTGCGCCCTGGGCGACGGCAAGACCTTCTGCGAATGGGAAGCGCCCAACAGGCAGACGGTGGAGGACATCCTTCGAGAGAGCGGCACGCCGTGCGAGGGCATCTACGAGGTAGAACACTACGACGTGAAATCAGGTGACCTTGACTAGCAGTGAGAGACTTGTTGTTGTGGGCGGCGACGCCGCCGCCATGACCGCGGCGTCGCAGGCCCGGCGCGCGCGGGCCGACCTAGAGATCATCGCCCTCGAGAAGGGCCGGTATGTCTCGTACGCCGCCTGTGGCATCCCCTACTACGTCGGCGGGGTCGTGAGCGAGCTCGACAAGCTCCTCATCAGAAAGCCCGAGGAGTTCAAGCAGAAGCAGAACATCGAGGCCCGTATCCGTCACGAGGTCGTCGGCATCCGGCCGGCCGAGGCGAAGGTAGTCATCCGCGACCTCGACGCCGGCCGCGAGTACGAAGAGCCCTATGACGAGCTGCTTATAGCCACGGGAGCCAAGAACGTGCGGCCCGAACTCCCGGGCGTGGGTTCAGAGGGCATTTACCACGTGGCCTCCATCGATGACGCCAAGGAGCTGCGGGAGATCATGGAGCACAAGACTCCCAAGCGAGCCGTCATCGTGGGGGGTGGCTATATCGGGTTGGAGATGGCAGAAGCCTTTCTCCGCTGGGGCGTCGACGTGAGCATCGTGGGGAGGGCGCCCCAACTTATGCGCAACATCGATCCCGACATGGGTGCGCTCCTCTCCGATGCTCTCGAGAAGATGGGGGTGCACCTCTACCTGGGAGAGGCGGCTACCGCCTTTGAAGAGACGTCCGGCCGTGTAGCGGCAGCGGTGACGGCGGAGCGCACGTTGCCGGCCGATCTGGTCATCCTGGCGACCGGCATACGGCCCAATGCGGCCCTGGCGGCTGAGGCGGGGATAGAGCTCGGCACGACCGGGGCCATCAAGGTGGACGATCACATGCGGACCTCGGTGGACCACGTCTGGGCGGCGGGAGACTGTGTGGAGACCACTCAATTGGTGACGGGCAAGCCGTACTGGGTGTCGGTGGCCACGGTCGCAAGCAAGCAGGGTCGCGTCGCGGGCACCAACATCGGCGGCGGTGACGCCTCCTTCGCGGGAGCATTCGGGACGACGATCACCAAAGCGGGGTCCATCGAGGTCAGCCGCACAGGCCTCCAAGAGACCGATCTTGCTGGTGGCGAGCTCGAATTTGCATCCGCGACCATCAACAGTCAGACCTGCACGGGCTACTACCCGACCTCGGAGCCCATGACCATCAAGCTGATAGGCGAGGTGGGGAGTGGACGGCTCCTTGGCGGCCAGATCGTGGGAGGGGCGGGAGCGGCCATGCGCATCAACGTCGTGGCGGCCGCGCTGGAGGCGGGTATGACCGCCCAGCAGGTGGCCGAGCTCGATTTGGCCTACGCTCCGCCGTTCTCATCGGTGTGGGATCCGGTGCTGCTGGCCGCGCGCCAACTCAGCAGCAAGTTGTAACCCCTCAGCCGGCGGCCGCCGCGGCGTGCCGGCGTCAGGCTATCCACCTGCGTTTGATCTGCCAAAGACTGGCGGTGAACAAGACCGCGCAGAAGGCGACGAGGATGGCGAAGTCGAGCGCATACGGCATGACGTTGGCGTCGTAGACGGCTCCGTTCAGGATGTCGGCTCCGTAGGTGAGCGGCGCGATGTATGAGAGCGGCCGTATGTAGATGGGGATCTGCGAGATGGGGAAGAAAAGTCCGCAGAGGAACATCATGGGAAAGCGGAAGAAGTTGGAGAAGGTCTGAGCCTCGAACACCTCGCTGACCGCCACGGCGATGAAGAGCCCAAGAAACGTGGAGGCAACCGCCACCAGCACGATGGCCGGGACGAACGCTCCCCAAGCCACTTGGGAAAGATCGACGAAGAAAAGGGCCAATATCACGGGAACGAAAGCGTTGATCGACCCGAACAAGATGGCTCCGCTGGTCTTGGCCAACATCAGCAGGCGGAGCGAGATGGGCGCGATGAGCAGACGCTCGAAAGACCGGTTCTTCTTCTCGAAGGTCACTGTCACCGAAAGTAGCGATGTTGTCCCGAAAAGTATCGAGACGGCGACCACACCGGGGAGCAGGGTGAGCATGTCCTCTTGGTCGGCGCCCGACTTCACGAAGAACATGCCGGTCCACGCCAGGGGGAAGATGAGCCCCCAACTGATGTTGGGGGGCTTCAGATAATAGGTACGCATGTCCTTGGCCAGGATGTTCCAGAAGGCGATCCACTTGTTCATGACGCGCCCCCGCCCCCGCCGCCACCGCTTTTCTCCTTCTCCTTGCGCATGGCGTCGGCTTCGATGCCGGTGATCTCGACGAACACATCTTCGAGAGATGGCCTCATCCGCCGGGCCTCGGCCACCTCAGCGCCCTGCTCTTCCAAAAAGCGCACCAACGGGCCGACCGGGATGCCGGCGCGCGCCGTCACCTGGATGGACCCTTCGGAGAGGGTGCGGAACTCGAGGTCGGGGAAGGCCTCACTCAGACGTGTCTGGATGTTTTCGACCGCGCTCGCGTAGCTTATCTGCACGACGTGTTTTTGTTTGACAGGCTGGACGAGATTCTCGACCGTATCGATACGCACCGTTCTGCCGGCCACTATGAAAGCGATGCGGTCGCAGAGCCGTTCCGCCTCCTCAATGTAGTGAGTGGTGAGAAACACCGTGGTGCCATGCCGGCGCAGATCGGCGATGAGCTGCCGGATCTGTCGGGCGCTGGCTACATCGATGCCCGTGGTGGGCTCGTCGAGGAAGAGGATCTCGGGCCTGTGGATGATCCCGGCTGCTATGGTGAGCTTACGCTTCATGCCCTTGGAATAGCCGGCGAACTTGCGATGGGCGGCTTCGGAGAGGCCAAAGGATTCGAGTAGTCTGCGCGCCTCGGCTTTGCGCTCGGCCTTGCGCATGCCGTGTAGTGCCGCGCAGAAGCAGAGATTGTCGAACCCCGTGAGTTCGGCGTAGAGGTTGCTCTCGTCTATGACGACCCCAGTCAGGTGTTGGGCTGCCTTGGGATCCCTCGTGCAGTCGATGCCTCCGATCGAGATGGTGCCCGCGTCGGGGCGTGCGAGTCCCGTCAGCATGTTGATGGTAGTGGTCTTGCCGGCGCCGTTGGGGCCGAGGAAACCGAACAGTTCACCCCGGCCTACGCTGAAGCTCGCCGATTCCACGGCGGTCACGTCACCGAAACGCTTGACCAGGCCCTGCACGACGATGGCTTCTTGCGACTCGCCGCTGTTGGTGGGTTCGGTCATCCAGGCCGCCTTGCCGGTAGGCTATAGGGAAATCATACAGCCCCATCTAGGGAGGGACGGGGTGGCCATGCGCATCAACGTCGTGGCAGCCGCGCTACAGGCGGGTATCACCGCTGAGCAAGTGCGGCACGGGGGCTGCATGGTAAGCCGTGCCTGAGAGGACCTGCATCAGAGTCTCGCTCCGGTCGGCCGCGATCGCGAGAATGAGGTGTTTCTTTCGGCCCTCGCGACCTATAGGGACGTCGATCCGCACCACGCAGTCTCCCGGTGCGGTCTCTGCCTTCCGGGTCTTGCCGGAGCGCGAACAGGCCGGGGGCCCCGCGTCGCCCGCGCGCCACGAGACTGTCTCCACTCCCTTGGCCTCTGAGGCCCACAGGTCGCCGAGATCGTCGGTCTGGGAGCTGTGGGGGACCAACTCCGGAGTGTTGAGCACGGCGGCCAGCACCAGCCCGACCAGCCTCCAGATGACGCTCCAGATCCAGCCCAGCGGTCGCAGGTAGATCCGCCACGCCGGTACCCGGCGGCCTCTGAGCCAGACTGTTCCCTCGCTGCCGCGGATCTCGACCCGGCGGACGAAGCGAGATCCGCCAAGTCTTGCGTTCTTTGACATGGCATACGCGCTGCAACTCGTCCCGCCGCGAGCCTCAGACATGTGGCGCCCCCTAGAACGCTCCCAACTGGCAGTTCTTGACCTTGATGCCCAGGCCTTCGCAGGCCGACGACACGGCCATCTTCCCGAGGCCGAGGTCCGCGGCGATCTTCCAACACGTGGCGCAGTTGATCCTACCGTTGGAGGCATAGCGTTCGAGCTGCTCGCGCAGGGGCTGGTCGATGTGCTCGGGGGCCTTCACGATCCTCTTCTCGGGCGCGTACCCGAAGAGCCCCATCTGGCACTCTACGATGCGGAACTCGAGCAGATCGGCCGTCTTACCCACCTCTGATGGCGCCACCTGGAAAGCTGTGGCTATCTCGTGGGCCGCGGTGCAGGTGACCCGGCCGTCCGCCGCCCTCTCGATAAGGGCGGCGGCGACGGCCGGGTCGTACTGTGTACCCGCTGGGTGCTTGATGCTGTAGTGTCCTTCGTCTTCGTGAGTCATGTCCTTGCCTATAGCAGTCTGGTCGCGTCGGCCTGACGTGGGGTCTTGACTACCAAGAACCGGAAGTCGGCGTCGCTCTCGTTGAACAGCCGGTGAGGGATGCGGGCGGGGCTGTCGATCAGCATGTCCTTGACGATCTCCTGGACCTCGCCGCCGATCTCCACTTTGCCGGTGCCTTCGAGCACGTAGAAGAAAGCATCCACCGGGGTGAGGTGCAGTTTCAAGCCCTCTCCGGGCTTGAGCGT
>ENA-UOUL01003218-UOUL01003218.1-bioreactor-metagenome-genome-assembly--contig:-NODE-3218-length-17171-cov-7.485024_pt1 | contig 17171 bp, 11 predicted proteins | sample MGYA00249838_ERZ747220 | MGnify/ENA primary metagenome ERZ747220 (study PRJEB28778, sample SAMN05720191) | bioreactor metagenome | isolation source: Anaerobic biogas reactor | place: USA:Washington...
TCAGCAAAGGCGCAAACAGAGATTGATAGTAAAAACATTACCAGCAAAGTGATGACAAAGAGTTTTTTCTTCATTTTATTTTCCTCCTATATAAACTCCTATATGAACTCCTCCTATATGAAATCCTGTATGAAATAAATACAACCGAGGTAATAATAACATAAATATAAAAAGATGTCAACAAATTACGTCTAATTCAATCAAACAATTTGTCCAATTCAATCAAATAATTAAAGAAGCGCTGTCCTCTCCTCCACACTGACTACCGTTCCGCTGTCCAGGGTAATCAGCACATCACTCAAGGCCGCGATGCCCGGGTCATGGGTGACGATGATCAGGGTCTGCCCCAGCGCCTTGGTAGAATCGCGCAGCAGGCGCATTACCTGGTCGCCCGTCTTGCTGTCCAGGTTGCCGGTGGGTTCATCCGCCAGCAAAATATCAGGCGCGGTGCACAGGGCGCGGGCGATGGCCACGCGCTGCTGCTCCCCGCCGGAGAGCTGGTTGGGGTGGTGATCCAGGCGATCGGCGATGCCCAGCAAGTCGATGATCTGGTCAAAGCGTTCTTTGGGTGCGTCGCGGCCATCCAGGTGCAGGGGCAGGAGGATGTTTTCCCGCGCGGTGTACTCCAGCAAAAGGTTATACGCCTGAAACACAAAGCCCACCTTCTGCCTGCGCATCTTTGCCAGGTCCCGGTCGTTGAAGGAAAACACATCCTGGCCGCCCAAAATGATGTTACCCTCGCTGGGCCGGTCCAAGGCGCCCAGCAGGTGCAACAGGGTGGACTTGCCCGAGCCGCTGCGCCCGATGATGGCGGTGAACAAGCCCTGCTTTATTTCCAGGTTGGTGGGCTTGAGCGCCTTGACCTGCGCGGGGGTGCCGGGGTTGTAAGTCTTGGCCAGGTTCACGGTTTGCAAAATTACGCTCATGTCTGACTCCTTAATCAAGAATGTTGCTGATGGCGGTCTGCCGGGCGATGCTCCGAAGCGGCCAGGCGTGCATCAGGGCGCTGACCAACACAAAGACCAGGCAAATCAGCCCGTGGGCCAGAAATGGGTAGCCCCGGAGGGTGCTGTGGGTCAGTTCGCTCACCAGACCCACCCCTTCGGGCAGTCCCAGGGCCGTCACCACCGCCACCAGCCCCAGCAAAAGCAGATTGGCCGCGAGGGTGCACACCAGCCCCGCCATCAGGCCGTACAGCGCCTGACCCCCCATCAGCCGGCCCCTGGTCAGCCCCATGGACTGCAGGATGCCGAAGCGCTTGCGCTCCTGGCGCACGCCGGAGGCCAGGGAGGAAGCCAGGATCACCAGGGCAATCAGGAAGACGGCGCTGCCCAGCAGGGCAATCAGCATGGCGCTGTTCACAGCCTGGGTGTGCAGCGCCTGGTTGGCGGTGCGGTAGTTCTTCAAATCCAGCCCCTTGTCCCGCGCATAATTCAGCATGGCCACGTCCCCGCTTTCCCGGTCCGCCCCGGGGCCCGCCTTTGCGAAGAAGAAGGTCATCCCGTAGTTGTAGGGATAGAAGGTGGCCACCGACAGCCGGAACCACCGGGCCTGCTGGGCCGTCATCCGGCTGCTGGCCTGGGGGTACACCTTCGTCAGCAGCCGGGGGCTGCCCACCAGGATGTGGCTGCCCGTTTCGTCCGACAGCGGCCAGGTGAAAGGCAGCGCCACATCCCGGATGATGCCCCCCACCCTGGCTTTGGACACCACCAGGGAAGACTGCTTGTTGTCCATCACAATCTCCACCTTCTGGGTATAAAAAGTCAGTTCATCCCCCGGGGCGATGCCCCCATCCTCCAGGTAGTGCCCCGCGTCCTGGGGGCGGGTGCTCAGCACCAGCCCTTTGTCTCCCGCATGGTAGCGGGGGATGATGACCAAGAGCTCCTCGCCCTTTGCAAAAGCCTCCGCATCAAACCCGCCCGCATCCAGCTGGGCCACAAGGTCAGAAAGGGCCGGGCTGTCCCTGTCCAGGGCCCACAGGGTGGTGAAATAGAGCAGCGGCAATTCCGGCTTTTCCCCTGGTGCAAGCGGCTGCTCCTGCTCCTGTGCCCCGGGCAGGGCGCTGCCCCGGGGAGGCGGGCCAAAGGCCTCCCCCGGCTGCTGGTATAGGCGGCTCAAGATGGGGCTGGCGCCTGCCACCAGGCGGTTCACCTGCAGCCCCACATGCTGGCCCCGCAGCCAGGGCAGCACCGCTTCCAGGCTGTCCACCTCCTGGCCCAGGCTGTCCAGGTGCTCCTGCACCACCCGGGGGTTCATCCCGTAGGGCGCGCTGAGCACATAGTCCGGCCGGCCCTTGTCCACCACCTCTGCCCGGTAGTCCGAAAAGGCATGGAACCCCAGGAACAGCGCCATGAGGGGCGCCAGCAAAATCAGCACCCCCAGGGCCAGGCCCAGCAGGCTGCGCCCCGGGTTGGCCCTGGCATTGCGCACCAGCATGTGCCGGTATTGCAGCCGCCTGGGTGTCCGCCCTGCCTTCAGCCGGGGCGGCGCCTTGGCCGGCTGCTCAAAGGCCCCGGACATGGGGATCCGCATCGCCTGGTACAGGGGCAGCAGCACCCCGGCAAACAGGGCCACGGCCCCCAGCAGCAAGCCCCGCAGCACCGGCCACGCCGGCACATGCAAAACCACGCTCCCCGGGCCCTGCAGCAGGTTCAAGCCCTGCACCGCGCCCAGGGACAACATAAGCCCCAGCGCCGCCCCCAGGGGCAGGGCAAAGGCCAGCAGCAGCGCCGCCTCCATCAGCAGCATCTTCGCCAGCTGCTCCTGGTCCATCCCCAAGGCCTTCATTAGCGCCAGCCTTCTGGACCTTCTCCTCATCTGGGTCAAAAAGATCTGCAACACCGCCGCCAGGGTCAACACCGACAGCAGCGCAGGCATCAGCCGCTGCAAGGCGCCCCCCGCGTCTTCCTCCTCCGGATAGGTAAAGCGGTTCATCTGCAGGGGCAGGCCGGGTGTGCTCCGGGCCTCCTCCGGGCTCAGCGCCTCCAGGGGCAGGGGGAGCAGCCCCGGCAGGCGCAGCCTGCCGCTGGTCAGCAGGTGCGCCGGTGCCTGGTAGGTGCCCGCGTCGGTATAGATCTCCATCAGCCCCGACGTCACATGGAACATCAAGGACCGCTCCGCCCCGGTTCCTTCCTCCAGGGCCGTAAACCGGCCCGTGCTGCTGGTGCCCTGGCTGCCCTGGCTGTATTCGTCAATCCGGTAGCCGGGCTGGCGGCCATCCCCCCGCAACAGCAGCGCCCGGTCAAACATCTCCCGGGCAGACAGCCCGCCCTCATACAGCAACACCAGGCTGCCCGGCTGATACACCGGCATGTCCGGGTGGGCTGCCTCCACCTTCTTAACCGCCGCCACCAGCTCCCGGCCCCCTTCCGGGGACACAAAGGCCTCCGGCAGCGGGTTCTCCCCCGCCGCCCACTGGTCGGTATAGGAAGCTGCCAGGCCCACAATCTCATACTCCCTAATCACCAGCAGCCGCTCGTACACCCCGCCATCATCCATGCGCTCTCCCTGCCTGGCCCCCCAGCGCTGGCCCGCCAGCTCATAGGCCACGCTTTTGTAGTGCAGGGACAGGGTGATGTCCTCCGCATGAAAGGGCTCCCGCCGGTTGGCCCCCAGGTCCTTGACAAACAGCAGGTTGTGCTGCCGCAGGGTGGCAAACTGCTGCAGCAATTTCAAGTAGGTTTCCCGGTCCCAATCCTCCATCGGCCCGAACCAGTCCCCGTAGCCCACCTCCTGGTACCAGGCCTCAAACCAGGCCAGGTCCTCCGCTGTCAGCCGCGTTTCAAAGTCCGCCCAGAAGCCCTCACGGGCACCGACCACCGTCGCATAATCCATCCAAGCCCTGTCCCCCACATGGGTCAGTTCCAGCACCACGCGGATCTGATCCCCCACCCGGACTGCTCCCGGCAGCCTTTCCAGGGCGCTGCGGGTCAGCAGGATGTCCCGGGGCCCTGCCGGCAGCCGGCCCTCCACCAGCTCCAAACTGCCCATGGCCGCAAAATCTTTGTCCAGGGTGCCCATGAGGCCCAGGGTCTGGGTCTCCCCCAGCACCAGGCTGGCCGCCGTCTCCTCCGCAATCCCGGCCAGGGCCTCCCTGTCCTGTTCCACCACCCCGAAGGCCGCCGCCTGAAAGCGCCCGTGACGCTGCACCCGCATCTGCACCCGGGACAAATCAATGGAGGCCAGCACCACCGAGGCCAAGGTGATAAACAGAAAACTCAGGGTCAGGACGCCCCGCAGCAGCCGGGTGTCCCCCTTGCGCCCACGCATCCCCTGCCGCACCAGCCGGAACAAACGCATCGCAGCCTCCTTCCTGGGTCTATTTCACTTGGGCCCAGTGTAGCATGAAGGGCCTTGAGAACGCAAAAGAGGCGGGTACAAAAGGGATACGAAAAAGACCCGGGAAAACTTTTCTGAAGAAAAGTCTTCCCGGACCCTTTCAAAAGACTTCAATATTCTATATTAGTTGAATCATTACATGGGCTTCTTTGAGAATGCAGGCTTATCTTCTGCGTCCATCACCTAAGATTCTCGCATATTCCCCCGGCCGCTCCAGCACCTTGGCACAGCCCAGGGCGATGCACTCCTGGGGGTGCTCGGCCACATACACCGGGATCTGCATCTCCCGCTCGATCACTTCACGCAGGGAGCGCATCTGGGCGCCGCCTCCGGTTAGGAGGATGCCGTCCTCAAACACGTCGTTGGCCAGTTCCGCCGGGATGTGCTCAATCACGCTGTGCAGGCCCTCAATCAGGGCGTGCAGCGGCTCCTCCGCCGCCTCGGCGCACTCCAGACTGGTGATGTCCGCCTGCCGGGGCAGGCCGGAGACCAGGTTGCGCCCCGCGGTGGGCAGGGTCAGGTCGTTGGGCTCCTGCACGTCCACGGTGCCGATGGCGCTTTTTAGGTCCTCCGCCGTCCGCCAGCCGATCAGCAGGTTGTGCTTTAAGCGGATGTAGCGGATCAGGGCGTCGGTGAAGGCATCGCCCCCGGTGTCCAGGATGCTCCGTGCCATGATTTCACCGCTTGAAATCACCGCGATGTCCGTGGTGGCGCCGCCGATGTCCACCACCATGCGGCCCGTCACCTCGTTGATCAAGATGTTGGCCCCCAGGGCCGCGGCCAGGGGCCGCTCAATCAGCTGGGTGCGCCGGGCGCCGGCCTCCAGCATCCTGAGAATCAGCTGGCGCTTCTCAATCTCGTTGCTGGTGGCGGAGATGCTCATCAGGGCCCGGGGCCGGTTGAACAGCGTCTTCCCCACCACCTGCATCACAAAGTGGTTCAGCATCACAGAGAGCAGGTCAAAGTCCTGGATGGTGCCCTTCTGCAGCGGCCGCATCATGGTGATGCCGCTGGGCTCCCGGCCCAGCATCTGGTAGGCCTCCTGGCCCATGCTGATGATGTGGCGGGTGGCGTGGTTCACCGCCAGCACGGCAGGCTCGTTGAACACAACCCCCTTGCCCCGCTCCGCGATGATCACATTGGACGAGCCCAGATCAATGCCGATATCCTCAATGGAAGCCATCGGTACACTCCTTAGCTGGTGAAATCCTGAAACTGCGGCAAGGTTCTGTAACACACTTGCCTTCAATTTTGAATACTATAACACAGAATGGTAACAAATGCCACATTTTCTTTAAATAATTCCGCATTTAGGGCCGCGCCCCCACTTTTTCAGCGTTTGCCCGGCTAAATTTGCATGTTTTGAATCGCATTCCTTCTTTTTACATGGTTTCCGGTGGATGCCGGCGCGTCAGGGCAACGATGTTTAACCGCCGGATTACAGCGCCGGGGACCCGGTCCACAGGCTGCGGCGGCCCAGCACGTCTATGAGCAGGATGGCCACCGTGCCCCGCAGCAGGGGCACCTCCAGGCTGGTGTCCAGTTCCGGCGTCTGCTTGCTGCGCAGGGCGCTGGCATAGGCCGTGAAGACCCCCTTGTTGATGAGGCCGGCGTGCCACTGGTCGATCAGGTCCAGGCCCTCCAGGTGCAGGTCCCGGGGCTGGCGCGTCAGGCCCTGCAGCTCCTCCTCCGGCACCGTGTAGGCGTTGATGGACACGGTGTAAAAGCCGATGCCCGGGACGGCGGCGGCGTCCAGCATGGCCCCGGACTCCGACAGCGGCGCCTGGCACACCAGGCGGTAGGGGGCCAGGCGCTTGCGGCAGACTGCAAAGGCCACCCGGGATTTGTCAATCCCCACAAAATGCCGGCCGTGGGCGGCGGCGGAGGCCAGGGTGGTGCCCGAGCCGCAGCACAGGTCCATCACCAGGTCCCCCGGCTTGGTGGTGGACAGCAGCATCCGGTCCAGCAGGGCCTGGGGCTTCTGCCCCGGGTAGCCGGTGCGCTGGGGGTCCTTCTGCTGCATCTGGCTCACATCCGCCCAGACATCATCCGGATAGACGGGCTCGTCATCATAGTAGATGTATTTCTTGCCCCCGGACTGGATGGAGCGGTAGCTGCGGCCGTGCTCGTCCACATGGCGCTTCAAGTGGTTGTCCCGGCTGCCCCTTTTGGCCACCGGCACCTGTGTGATGTCAAAATAATGCCGGTCGCTTTTGGCATAAAACAGGATGGCGTCGTGCTTGCGGCTGAAATAGCGCTTGCTGCGGCCGCCGGTCTGGTAGCTCCAGATGATCTGGTTGCGGAACTGCTTCTCGCCAAAGACCTCGTCCATCATCAGCCGGGCCCGGGCCAGGTTGTCCACGTCCACGTGCAAAAACAGGGAGCCGGTTTCGTTCAACAGCTGGTTGGACAGCAGCAGCAGCTTGCGCAGCCGGCTGAGGTGGCCCTCGTCCCGGGGGCTGGGGTCGTCGCTGTAGGCATACAGCTGCACGGCCTGGCGGCTGCTTTCCCAGCCCTTCTTCCCCACCCGCAGCTTGCAGTCAAAGCGGTTGCCCGTGGTGCCCGGCGGGTCCAGGTAGATCATCTGGGCCTGGCCCACAAAGGCGGACAGGTCCGTGTCCAGGGCGTCCTGACAGATCAGCAGGCCGCCTTCCTGCTGCTGGTCGTTGATTTCCCGCACACAGTGCGAGCGGTGCCAGATCATGCCGTCCCTCCATCGTCCCAGGGTGCCCTGGTCATTTCCTGTACATGTGCTTCCGTTGCCCGGATGAAGGCCGCGCAGGCCGGGTCCTGCATCAAAAGCTGGGCTGCATCCCGGGCCGCTGCCACAAAAGCCGGGGCCAGCCCATCCACCCCGGAAGGCGCCAGGGGGCAGAGGGCATAGGCCCGGGGGTCCATCACCACGTCCCCCCGGCCGCCACCGGACACAAACATCAGGGGGAAGATGCGGCAGGCCAGGGGCCGGTCCCGCCGGTCACACAGGCCTTCACAGGTTAACAGCTGCCCCGCCGCCACCAGGGCATCATCTGCCTGCAGCTGAAACCCATCGGGCAGCTGCCGGTACAGGGCAGCCTCCCCGGGGAAGAGCAGCATGCCCCCGCGCCCCCCTTCATCCGGGGTGCAGCAGGCGGCGGCACACAGGCGCCCGCAGTCACGCAAAAGCGGCGTAACGCCAGCCAGGATTTCCCGCGCAGCTGCCACGGCAGCCACGCCCAAATCGCTTTCTCTCATTTGATAAATCATACCACCTGGCGCCTTCATTGACAAGCAAATGCCCCTTTCATACAATGAAATCACCACTGTTTTCCGGAGGGTGTCATGCACATCAACCTCCCCGATGCCGTCCTCAAGGTCCTGTCGGCCCTGGCCCGGGCGGGCCATGAGGCCTATTTGGTGGGCGGCTGCGTGCGGGACGCCTACCTGGGCCGCCCCGCAGGGGATGTCGACATCGCCACCTCCGCCCTGCCCCAGGAGATGCAGGCCATTTTCTCCGATTATAAAACCATCCCCACCGGCCTGGCCCACGGCACCCTCACCCTGCTGATTGACGGCCAGGCCCTGGAGGTCACCACCTACCGCACAGACGGGGAATACACCGACCACCGGCGCCCGGATTCCGTGCGCTTTGTTCGCTCCCTGACGGAGGACCTGGCCCGGCGGGACTTCACCGTCAACGCCATGGCCTGGCACCCGGACCTGGGGCTGAAGGACCCCTTTTCCGGCCGGGCGGACTGCGATGCCCGGCTGCTGCGGGCCGTGGGGGAGCCGGCCCGGCGCTTCCAGGAGGACGCCCTGCGGATCCTCCGGGCCCTGCGCTTTGCCTGCCAGCTGGGCTTTCAGATTGAAAGCAATACCTTAAAAGCCATGATGGACCAGGCCAGCGGCCTTCATTTTGTGTCCCAGGAGCGGGTGGCCCAGGAATTAAACCGCGCCCTGGTGGGCGAGTATGTGGAACAGGCCCTCCGGGCCTATCCCCAGGTGCTGTTCATGGCCCTGCCCGAATTGCGCCCCATGCTGCACACCCCCCAGCGCACCCGCTTCCACCGGTACGACGTCTGGGAGCACACCCTCCACACCCTGGCCGCCTCCCCCCCGGACACCGCCATCCGCTGGGCCGCCCTCTACCACGACAGCGGCAAGCCCCACACCACGGACATCCAGCCCGACGGCAGCACCCGCTTCCGTGGGCATGAGCGCATCAGCGCCCGGCTGATGGACGAGGCCATGCTGCGCCTAAAGCAGTCAAAGGCCCTCCGGGAGCAGACGGTCACCCTGGTGAAATACCACGACGAGCGCATCGGCCCGGATAACCTAAAGGTCTGGATGTCCCGCCTGGGCCTTCAGACCACCCTGAAGCTGCTGCGCCTGCAGCGGGCGGACCTGGCCGCCCATGCCGACATCGTCCACCACCGCCTGCCCCAGATCGACCTATTGTATGAGGAGGCCCTGCGCCTGCAGCAGGAGGGCGCCCCCCTCCACATCCGGGATTTGCAGGTGGACGGGAACGACCTGATGCAGCTGGGCTTTGAGGCCAACGAAACCCTGGGCCACGCCCTTTCTCACCTGCTGTCCATGGTGCTCCACGGCCAATTGGAAAACATCAAGGAGGACCTGCTGGCAGAAGCCCGCGCCTGGCTCCTGGCCAAAAAACGGGAAAAAGCGCAGCTGGAACAGGACGGTTAGCATGACCGTCCTCCTTTTTTTGAAAACAAATTTTTTCAAACTGAATAATTTGCCGCCTTCCCTCCGTCCAAGGGGTACAGGAGGGCAGGAATTGACGCAGGCAGGCTTTCACAAGGAGCAGGAAATCCAGCGGCTGATGCAGGAGCACGGCGACTATTTGAAGCGCCTCTGTTTTCTCTATCTCAGGGACGAGGCAGCGGCTGAAGACGCCACTCAGGAAACCTTCCTGAAGGTGTACAGGGCCCTCTCCGACTTCCGGGGGGACAGCAGCGAAAAGACCTGGATCTCCCGGATTGCCATCAACACCTGCCGGGATTTCCGGCGGGCCGCCTGGTTCCGCCTGGTGGACCCCCAGGCCGTGCTGGAACAGATCCCCGCCCCCGATGACGATTTTGCAAAGACGGACGACACCGTGCTAAAGGAAATCATGGCCCTGCCCCGGAAATACAAGGAGCCCGTCCTCCTGCGCTATTACCAGAACCTCTCCTTAAAGGAGGTGGGGGAGGCCCTAGACCTCAGCGTCTCCACCGCCTCCACCCGCTTGAAACGGGCCCGGGAGCTCCTGAAAAAACGGCTGAAAGGATGGTATTTCAATGAAGACTGAACGCCTGGACACCCTGGCCAACCGCCGCCTTTCCGCCCTGCAGTTTGAAGGGGAGCATGCGGTGCTGTCCGCCATCCTGAAGGAGCCAAGAAGGATGCCCGGCGCCAGCCGGCGCTTCCGTCTGGCCCTGATCCTGGCCCTGGTCCTCATCACCCTTCTGGGCACCGCCCTGGCCCTGGGCCTCCTGTATTCCAGCGGCTATTCCGCCCGGAAGGCGGCGGATCGCGCCCTCATGGACCGCTACGGCTTCCACCTGGAGACCATGGGGATGTTCTGGGTGAAGGAAAAGAAGGAGGAAGGCCAGACCACCTTCACCTACACCAGCCACATGAACGATGAAAAGACCGGCATCTACACCGTGGTGCTGCCCGACAAGGGCCAGCCCCAAACCGCCTGGACCTTGGAGGATGCCGACCCGGCCCAGTTTAAAGACGGTAGCCTGGAAGCACCCCTCTGGGGCCCCCGGCAGCTGAACACCTACCTGAAACTGAAAAACGCCTATTACGGCAAGGCCGGGGAGCTGGACTGGAGCCAGGTGCACACCTGGAGCCTTCAGCAGCGGGCCGAGGTCTTTGGCCTGTTAAACGAAATGGAGCGGGCCTTTGGCGGCGCCGTCTTTGAAACCAACCTGGTGCCGGGGCCGGAGGACATCACGGAGGAAGAAGCCGTCCGCATCGCCCGGGAGGCCCTGATCAAGACCTACGGCCTCACGGAGGACGCTCTCACCGGCTACTGGCCCACCATCACCTTCACATCGCGCACGGAGGACCCAGCCCGGCGCTACACCATCCAGTTCCGCCGGCAGGACCCGGCCGAATACTCCTACAAGCTGCCGGAGAGCAGCTTCCAGATCCAGGTCCTCTCCCCCTCCGGGGAGACCCGGAAACTCATCTGGTCCCTGAAAGACCCGGCAAGGCGCAGCCTGCCCGAGGGTGACCTGGCCCCCTACCGCCATGCGGTTCAGGAATACATGGAAACCGGCGCCTTTGATGCCCTCTCCGCTGCGGACAAGGGCCGCCTGGCCCAGCGCATGGTGAAGGCCGGCTTCACTAACCTGCTGAAGGACAAGGCCTACATCATCCCCGGCCCGGGCCTGCTCAGCGAGGAGGAGGCCATCCAAGGGGCCGAGGCCGCCCTTCTGGCAGAATACGACCTCACTCAGGAAATGCTGAGCCTCTTCACCCGCGCCCTGTCCCTCCAGCGCCTGGACAGCCAGGTGGTCTGGCAGCTGGTCTATACCGGGCGCAGCTTCAACCACCAGGACGTGGTCCTCTATCCGCCCCTGGGGGAATATGAGGTGCGCCTGCTGGCACAGGACGGCCAGGTATTGAAAGCAGACTGGAGCCTAAAGGGGGTGGAAACCCGGGAGTTCACCCCCTCCACCTGGGGCCAGGCGCAGGCCTATGACGCCCGGATTCTCCCCTGGCTGATGGACCTGTACACAGCCCAGGAGCAGATCCTCAGCCAATATGACGAGAAAAACTGGATGATGAGCCTTGCCGACAAGGCCGCTTACGACGCCCTGTGCCGGGACAACGGCTTCGACCCCGCCCGCTACCCCCGGGACCTGCCCCGGGACAAGGAACTCACCGAGGACGCCGCCCGGGCCATTGCCCTGCAGGCCCTCCGGGAGGAATTGCAGCTTACAGACGCCGTCATCAGCCAGTTCAGCCTGACGGAGCCGGACTTCTACCGCTACCCCGGCTTCATGCGGGCCCAGTCAACAGACCCCCTGTGGCTCTTCCGCTTCCACCACCGGGAAGGCATCTACCTGGTCTTTTTAAGCGCCCTCAACGGCGAATTGATCCTGGTGGAATACGAGCCCGCCGCAGCCGGCAACGGCTGATCAAATAATCAATCTCTAAACCCTGATATCACCACCCGGTGGCCCGGCATGCAGCCACCCTGTGTTTGATGATGCCCAAATCCAACAACCACGGAGGAAAAACACCATGACAAGCAAACGACCCTTCCTCACCCTGCTCTCCCTGGCCCTGCTGATCCTGCTGTTTGCTTTCAGCGCACAGGCCCAGGACCTGGACATTCCCCTGGGGGGCAGCAGCACCGTCCTGCTGGACAGCACCCTCTACACCCTCGTAAGCGACCGGGACGGCCAGCGCAGCCTCGTGGCCTACACCCTGGGGGACGCCGAGCCCCGCGCCCTCTGCCAGCTGCCGCCCCAGCCCGCCCACATCCCCCACGAGGATCCCTACGAGGACTATCCGAAGGAAACCCGGGATGCCCTGGAGAACCTGGTGGATGCCATCTTCGTGAAGGACGGCCAGCTCCACGCCATCAACCACCGCACCGGCCGCATCGGCACCCTGGATGAGCAGGGGGTGCACTGGGGGGATTTCAACATCGACAACAGTGCCTATTTCGAGGGCGGCAACCTGCGGGTCTACGCCCGGGGCTTTGTCCAGGACAATCGCTACATCACCACCCTCACCGACTACGACATGGAGACCGACCTGGAAAGCATCACCCTCCTCATCAGCGACCTTGAAAGCGGCGCAACCCGCACCATCAAGACCCACCTGGCCACAAGCGTCGACCCTTACCGCCCCGGCAGCCTGCTGCTCCTTAGGGCCGTTCCCGAGGGCGCAGGCCATGTCTGGCAGCTGGCAGAACTGGACCTGGCCACCGAGGCCATCACCCCCCTGCCCATGGCCCTGCCCCGTGTCAACACCGAGGGCGAAAACGCCCTGGGAGCCTTCGGCTACGACCCCCAGCTGGACGCCTACTACTACGCCACCCCCAACAAGTTGTTCATGTCCAGGGCCCAGGGCCCCTTCCAGCCCACCGCCATCCTGGCCCTCAGCCACATCGCCCCCGGGCAGTCCCGGGGCATCCCCCTCCCCGACAGCCACTACGCCGTCCCGGGCTGGGAGGGAACCGCCATCCGCAAGACCGGCGGCATCCTGGACCTGGGCAATGCCCTCACCATCAAGGGCAGCTTCATGGAGTTTGACATCAAGGCCCGCTTCCACCAGCAGTCCCCCGGCACCGCCCTCTTCCTGGAGGGGGGCCACCTCACCGCCGCCGACGCCGGGCAGCTGGTCCGAAACGGGGACACCGAGACCGACCTCTTCGCCCTTCAGGCCGACCCCGCCCTTTATGCCCTCCTCCAAAAGGGCTACGCCGCCCCCCTCACCAACGACAAGCTCCTCAATGCTGTTCAGGCCATGTACCCCGCCGCCCGGCAGGTGCTGCTGGACCGGGAGGGGCGCCCCAGCGCCTTTCCCATCTCCTTCAACCTCAGTTCCGGCTTCATCGTCCGGGAGCACTGGCAGCAGTACATGGGGGACAGCTCCTACCCCGAAACCTTCCTGGAACTCTTTAACGCCATGCTCAACTTCAACAAGCGCCACGCCAGCGAGGACCCGGAGGCCTATTTCCTCTTCGACACCGACGAGGAAGGCCTGCTCCGGGCCGTCATCCAGGGCTACATCCGCCAGTACGAAAGCCCCGAAGAACCCCTGTCCTTCGACAACCCCCTCCTCAAGGACACCCTCCTCAAAATGACGGAGGCCCTGGCGGTTGCCAAGGCCGCCGGCCAGGGGCCCCAGGAGTTTGTGGGCGAGTCCTCCGGCGACAGCCGCAACGCCCCCTCCCTGGTGCACCTCTTCTCCGGCGGCGGCAACCCCTTCGCCGTGCCCGACACCTTCGGCAACCACCACGACCCCGTCCCCCCCTTCGCCTTCCAGGCTGGCGAGGAGCACAAGCAGCCCGGCTGGCTGCAGGTCATGGTCATCAACCCCAACTCCCCCCGGCAGGACCTGGCCCAGCTATTCCTGGAAATCTACCTGGACCCCCAGACCGACCCCCGCACCTACTACGCCCTGCGCCCCGATGCCAATGAGCCCCTCCCCAACCCCAACTACGAGGAAGCCATCCAGCGGACAAAGGCAGACCTAGCGAAATACACCAAGGCCCTGGAGGATGCCCAGAAAAGCGGCACCGCCTCCTCCGAGGACCTGCGGATCTACCAGTTCCGCATCGACTCGGCCAACCAGGACCTGGCAGACCAGGACCGCCTCAAATACATCATCCAGCAGGAGGGCATCGACCGTTTCCGCCAAATCGCCCCCACCATCCGCTACTTCACCGACTCCTGCCTCCTGGACAACGGCCCCGCCCAGCAGCAACTGGAAACCCACCTCCAGCGCTACCTAAGCGGCGAAGCCCCCGTGGACGCCTTCTTACAGGACCTCACCGAGATGGCCCGGTTGGTGTTTATGGAGAGCAGGTAGGGGTGGGGACGATGGGGATGCCTGGGGGTTTCACCCCCAGACCCCTGCCCGGGGATTTCATCCCCGGACCCCGGAATCTTTCCAAAGTCATAGCAAGCAAATCAACACAAACTACCTGTAGAAAGGTGAGAACATGAAAAAGTTAATGAGAATTTTTATGATTTCAATCCTCTGCCTGTCCTTTGCTCTGCCCCTGACCCAGGCTGCCAACGTCACCCCCACCCCGCCCCCAGCCAGTGCCGCCACCATCCGGACCATAGAGGACGCCCTGAACCACTGGTTCCGGCAGTACCACAAGGCCCCGGAGTGGGCAGCACTAAAACAGCTGGACGAAAACCGCGACCTGCCCCCCGCCATCCTCATGCGCCTCTGCGCCACCTACATCCTGGACGAGTTTCCGGATTTGACCCTGCTGCAGCTGGCAGACATGGAGCCCCGCCTCAAGCTGGTATCGGCGGAGGGCGGCTTGCACCTGGTCCTGGACGCCATGACCCATGACGGCGAGATCCGGTTGCAAATCGATTGCAGCAAGGGCATCCTCATGGATGTCAAATCCACCAGCGGCGGCGGCAACGGCTGACCAGCCCCGCCCTGCACACACAAAAAACCGGGAGGCCAACCTGGCTTCCCGGTGTTTTTTCTTCAGCTTCAAACGGGCCTAACCGCAGTCACTTCGTCGCAGCGAAGCGAATCACATTCCAGCTTAAAGCCGGCACCCGCATCTCAAAGTGGCCGCCCTCCAGGGTGCCGTGCTGGCCGGCCACGGGCTTCACCGTGTCCGGGTTCTCCTCCGTGTTCACCGCCTTCACATCGGGGTGGTGCAGCAGCAGGTGCTCTGCCGGCTGCAGCTTGCCAAAGGCCCGCAGGTCGCAGGTCAAATGGATGTCCTCTGTCAGGTCCCGGTTCACGGCGAAGATGGTCAGGCTGCCGTCCTCCCCCAGAGTGGCGGTGGCGTCCAGCAGGGGCACGTCGGTGTAATCGCTGCAGTCATAGGTGGGGGACTGGACAATGGGCCGCAGGGCCGTGCCCCGGCCGTACCGGCTGGCCTGCTGCAGGGGCCAGTAGATGGTCTGGGCCCAGGCGCCGCCCCCCTTCCGGGTCATAATCGGGGCGATCACGTTCACCAGCTGGGCCATGCAGGCCACCTTCACCCGGTCCGCGTTGCGCAGCATGGTAATCAGCATGCTGCCCACCAGCAGGGCGTCCTCAAAATTGTAGATGTCTTCCAAGAGCGGCAGGGCCTGGCCCCATTTGTCCTGCTTCACAATCTCCCGGTCCTGGGCGTTGGAGTGATACCACACGTTCCACTCGTCAAAGGACAGCATCAGTTTCTTCCTGCTGCGCTTCTTGCCCCCCACCGCGTCGCAGATGGCCGCCACCGTCTTGATGAAGGCGTCCATGTCCATGCTCCTGGCCAAAAAGCCCGGGGTGTCCCCGGTGGGGTTGCCGTAGTAGCGGTGGATGGACACATAGTCCACCTGGTCGTAGCACAGGTCCAGCACCTCGTACTCCCAGGCGCCGAAGGTGGGCATGGTGTAGGCGGAGGAGCCGCAGGCCACCAGCTGGATAGAAGGATCCACCATCTTCATCAGCTTGCCCGCTTCGTTGGCGACGCGGCCGTACTCGTAGGCTGTCTTCTGGCCCATCTGCCAGGGGCCGTCCATCTCGTTGCCCAGGCACCACAGCTTGATGTCAAAGGGGTCTTTTGCGCCATTTTTAATCCGCAGGTCAGACCAATAGGTGCCCCCCTTGTGGTTGGCGTACTCCACCACGTTCCGGGCGGCATCCGGGCCCCTTGTGCCCAGGTTCACCGCGTACATCACCTCGGAGCCCGCCTGGCGCGCCCAGTCCACAAACTCGTGCAGGCCCACCTCGTTGGTTTCGGTTGTTGCCCAGGCCAGGTCCAGCCGGCGGGGGCGGGCCCCGCGCGGGCCGATGGAGTCTTCCCAATTGAAGCCCGACACGAAATTGCCGCCGGGGTAACGCACGATCGGCACATCGAGTTTGCGAACAAGTTCAATCACATCACGCCGGAAACCGTTGCGGTCCGCGCTGGGGTGGCCAGGTTCGTAGATGCCGCCATAGACGGCCCGGCCGAGATGCTCTATAAAGGACCCATAGATACGCTTATCGATCTGCCCGATTGAAAAGTCACGGTCCAGGATCATCCTTGCTTTCTTCATGGTCGGTTTCTCCTATTCTGGTATTTGTTCCACGGGGCTGTGTCCGGAGGGCTCATGTGCGTATTATCGTTAATGTTATCCTCATTGATCCTACTTATATCATGTTTCCGCGCGGCTGGCAACATAAGCCGCGGATAGGAAATTGATTGCGCGCCACGCAGCACCGCCGGTTCTGCCGCGCCCTTATTCATCTGCTGAGGAATGCCTGAGAACCCTGTCCGATCAAGCGCTTCCCTGATTTGATTTCCGGATTGCCTTCAGGGACGGCAGCCGCAGCTGCCGCGGCACACCAGGGACACAGGGAACATCGTCAGCCCGCGTAGCCGGGCATTTCCATTGATTTTTTCATCCAGCAGGCTGACAGAAGCCTTGCAGATATCCTGCAGCGAGCCATCGACTGAACAAAGCGAAAAGGGGAATCCCAGTTTGCCCTGGATGTTATCGTAACCGGTGAAAGCCAGGTCCTCCGGTACATGCAGTCCCAGCTTCAAAAGGCAGCTGATGATCTTCCAGGCCTCCATGTCGCAATAGGCGAAAATGCCCGTAAAGCCTTGGGCATGGCAGTCTTTGAGGAACGCGGCGGTCTTTCCCCCCTCCTCATGGTTGAATACCAGGCAATCTCTTTCCGGGATGCCCTGCTCCCTGGCGGCGAGGAAAAAGCCGGCCCGCCGCTCAGCGATGCCGCTGACGCGGTCAAAGCTGGACAGGTACACCAGCTTCCTGTGCCCGGCCTGGATGAGGTGCAGGGTGGCCAGGTAACCGCCCCGCTGCTCATCACAAACCAGGGCATCGGTGTCCTGCGTGGCAAAGTGGCGTGATATGAGCACATAGGGCAGGCCAGCCGCCTCCAGCATGCGGAGGGAGTCTCCGCTGCCCTGGCAGGGGCACAGCAGGATACCATCCACCTGGCGCCCGATGGCTACGCGGATGGCGTTGTTTTCCTTTTCCTGCAATTCGTGGGTGCAAAGGACGATGACAGTATAGCCAAACGCGGCTGCGGCGGCTTCAATGTCTGCCACCATCAGGGCAAAGAAGGGGTTGGACAGGTCACAGACGATGACCGCGATGGTATTGGAGCGGCCGGTGCGCAGGGATCCGGCAATCCAGTTT
>ENA-UOUL01003221-UOUL01003221.1-bioreactor-metagenome-genome-assembly--contig:-NODE-3221-length-17143-cov-3.893121_pt1 | contig 17143 bp, 17 predicted proteins | sample MGYA00249838_ERZ747220 | MGnify/ENA primary metagenome ERZ747220 (study PRJEB28778, sample SAMN05720191) | bioreactor metagenome | isolation source: Anaerobic biogas reactor | place: USA:Washington...
GGCATGGTCCAGACCACCCGCTCGTTCGCGGCCGCCGGCTCCGGCGTGACGCTCGGGGAGGCCGCCTCGCGCAGCGCCGCGTCGGGCACGCAAGCCACCATCACCATGACAAGCGCCACCAGCCCCAGAAGCGTACCGCGCCCTCTCAATCGCATACAACCTCCCATTGCGCCATCAACGCCGAAACCGGGTGACGGACGCCTAGCGCCGTGAATACTCGGGCCCGTAGCAGGCGGGGCATAGGGGCCGGCCGTCGCGCAGGCGGACGCGCGCCTCCATCACCCCCTCACCGCAACCGCTGCACTGCACGGTGCGAAAGAGGCGCGCCGGCCCCGGCAAGGGGGCGTCCACCCACTGCACGTCAAAGAGTGTCTCGGCCGGCAGGGTCTGCAGGCGCTCGATGGAGAGGCGCCGGCGCTCCTCCTCCGACAGGTCGCCGTCCTCGTCGCGCGACAGCGCCCCGTAGCGCAGCGCCACGCGCACCATGCGACCGTCGGAGCGCCGCCCGAAGGAGAAGGCCTGCTTGCCCCAGTCGCGCAGGATGAGGTTGCCCTTCCCGATGGTGCAGCCGGTGAGCACCTGCACCGCGTCCACCCCGCAGGCGTCGGTCTCGGCCACGGCGACGAGTTCCTCGTCCGCGGCGCGCTCCACGTCCAGCGCGTGGAGCCCGATGAGCGCGGCCCGAAAACCGATCGTCAGCCCGGGGCAATAGTGCCCGTGAAACGCAATCGCCTGATCCAACAGCAACTTTTCGTCCACCGTGACTCCTTCAGGTGTATTTGCAACTCGGTTGCATTGACAGGGCAAATGAAAGCGGGACACAGGCTAGGCGGCGGTACGCGCGCCTAGCGCGCAGTGCTCGCAGACCCCATAGAGCGCATGGCCGGCCAGGTCCAAGGCAAAGCCGCTGCGCTGGGCCAGTTCGCGCTGCAGGTTGGCGGCCAGCGCCGGGTCCAGGTCGAACAACTTGCCACAACGGCGACAGATGAGATGGCCGTGACGGCCGTGCAGGGCGAGATCGTATTGAGAGCGGCCGTCCTCACAGCGCATCTCGCGGATCAGGCCCAGCGCCTGAAAGAGGTCAAGGTTGCGGTAGACGGTGGTCTTGTTCACTCGCCAGGTGGGGTGATCGCGTTGGATCGCCTCGAGGATGTGCTCGGCACAGGTGTGGTCGTTGGCATCGAGGAGGGCGTCGTAGGCGGCCCGTCGCTGGGGGGTGACGGCATAGCCGCCGGCGCGCAACGCCTGTCGCAGGCGCGCCATCTCGGAGCGCCTGACCTCCGGGGAAAGGGGTTCTCTGGCGGTGGCGGATCCCTGGCACATGGTTCGCTCCCTCATCCTACATGCAACTCGGTTGCATTCTAAAGGAAACGGCGACGCCGTCAAGCGAGAACAGTGCCGACCGGGCTGGTTGTGCGTTGCAGTGCGCTCGCCTGCGCAGCCAAACCACACGAGGTGACCACAACCGAACCCGAGGTGTGGCACAGCATGTGTCCGCGGCGACCTCAGGCGATAGCCACTATCCGTTCAGCGCCAGGATGCTGGGCAGTGGAGCCTGTAACCGTCGGGTTTGACGATGGGATCTGGAAGGAGGCACTTTCGCAGCGTACTCTCGTAGATCTTGATGCTGCCGTTGACGGCGGATGCAAGGTCACGAGAGTGGCGCCTCGGAGGGAAGGCGGCCACGAGGTATTTGTTTGGGAAGAGGGTCCGAACCGTGGACACTGCACCAACCAGATCGCTGTCACCCGAGACGACAAACGCGACATCGAACGTATCTCGGTAGGCGTCGGTCATCATCTGGACAGCGATGTTGACGTCCGTCATCTTTTCATGGTGAGTGGTATACGTGTACCCGCAGCGCGCACAGCAGATCTTGTCAGAGAGAAACCGCCCAAAGTGAATGGTAAGGTTGGACAGGGTACCCAATGCCTCCAGATAGGTGTTCTGGCGGCGCTGCTTGGCGGGGCTGTCGACACGGCTGGTAAAATAGTGAACGTGAACAAGATCCTGTTCTTGGCGAAGGATGCATTGCACCATTTCTTGGATGTTGAGCCACTTGGCCCAGGGCCACTTGCTATCGCGGATTCCATGGTAGAGGTTGAACCCGTCGACGTAGGCAATGACGCGTTGCATGGGCTCTCCCGGCGAGGATAATAGATGCCTCCCTCGGGTGACCCCTCGGGAGGCATCGGGCCCGGAGATGCTATCTCCGGGGGAGTTGACCATATAATAGCAGAATGCTGCCAAAGAGTCAACATGTTCAGAGATAGCATCGAGGACGAGTCCCTCATGCCCGTGCGCCATACCACCTCCCTACTTGCTGGTGGGAGATCGATATCGCTCTCTTGACGCCGCCACCCGCCCGTGCTATACTCACTATACCCCCATGGGGTATGGTTGACGATCAACACAGGGGAGGGACGATGGCGGATACTGAGGTCAAGCCGTTGGTCGTAACGGTGCTGGGCAACAGCGAGGGTGAGATCTGCCGGGGCGGTTGAGGGCCGCGACGGTCTTCGGAGGAGACCACCGAATTCACCCGGGCATACCTGGGACGTCTCTACGGCGATCGCGTGCGGGTCGAGTATCTCGACGCGGCCCGGCCGGCCGATCAGCAGCGGGCCAAGGCCCTGCTGGAGCGCGTGTCGGGTCGCTACATGTTCTACCCGATGGTGTTCATCGGCGACGAACTCAAAATGGCGGGCTCGGCAGAGTACTATGAGGTGCTCTATGCCGTGCGCGAGGCTCTCAGCGACGAGCAGAAATAACAACGGGGCGCCCCAAGGGGCGCCCCGCTTCTGTATGCCGCGTCGTCAGCCGGCGCATCCGGGACAGCCGTCCGCGCCATCCCCCTTGGCGCCGTCCGCCTTGCCCTCGGCCGCCTCGGCCTTGATGCGTTCGGCGTAAGCGTCGAGCTGGGCCTGCACGCGGGCAAACACGGTCCCCTCGGGGTAGTTGCCGTCCTCGTCGGGCTCACCCGCCGGCATGCCCGTGAGCAGCTCGATCCCCTCTCGGACGTCGGACACAGCATACACGTGGAACTGTCCCGCCCGCACCGCCTCGACCACCTCGTCGCTGAGCATCAGGTGGCGCACGTTGGACGCCGGGATGAGCACCCCCTGATCGCCCGTCAGCCCGCGCGCCTTGCACACGGCATAGAACCCCTCGATCTTGTGGTTCACGCCGCCGATGGCCTGCACACACCCCGACTGGTCCACCGAGCCGGTGACGGCCAGGCTCTGCCGGATGGGCACGTCGGCCAGACTGGAGAGGATGGCATACAGCTCGGTGGACGAGGCGCTGTCCCCCTCCACCCCGGAATAGTTCTGCTCGAACGTCAGGCTAGCCGACATGGACAGCGCCCGCCGCTGCGCGAAGCGGCTGGACAGGTAGGACGCCAGGATGAGCTGCCCCTTGTCGTGGATCGGCCCGCTCATCTTGACCTCACGGTCGATGCTCACTACCCCGGAACGCCCCAAGAAGGTCTTGGCGCTGATGCGCGACGGCATCCCAAAGGTAAAGCCGGCCATCTGCATAACCGATAGGCCGTTCACCTGCCCTACCACCATCCCCGACGTCTCGATGCGCATGACGCCGTCGGTGATCGATTCGATATAGCGCTCCGCCACTCGGTCGAGGCGGTAGCGCCTCTCCTCCACCGCCTGCCGCACGTCGGCGGCGCAGACCACCGCACGGCCGTTACGGCGCGCCCAGAGGGCGGCCTCGCGCGTCAGGTCCGCCACGTCGGCGAAACGGGTGGTGAGGCGATGCTGGTCGTCGGCCAGGCGGGCCGACTCGTCGACGAGGCGCGCCACGGCGGTGGCGTCGAACGGCAGCAGCGCCTCGCGACGGCACAGGTCCCCCACAAAGGCAGCATAGTCGTCCAGTACCGCGTCTTCGCGCTTGATGCTTGCCCCGAACTCGGCGCGCACCTTGAACAGCTCGCGGAAATCCTCGTCGTAGGAATACATGATGTGGTAGAGCATCTCATCGCCGATGATCACCACCTTGACGTCCAGGGGGATCGGCTCGGGCTCGAGCGTCACCGTAGCCACCAGCCCATAGACCTGGGACATCTCCTCGATCTTGATCTGGCGGTTGCGTAGGGCGCGCTTGAGGCCGTCCCACGCCGCGGGGTTGCTGAGAAGGTTCTTGGCCTCGACCACGAGATAGCCGCCGTTGGCGCGGTGCAGGGCGCCGGCGCGTATCTGGGTAAAGTCGGTGACCATGGCGCCGAACTCGGCGCGGTGCTCGATGCGGCCGACGAGGTTATAGTAGGTGGGGTTGTCCTCCACCACTACCGGTGCGCACTCGCCCAGGCACACCTCGGCCAGCACATTCACCTTGTAGTGGTCGATCCAGTGGTCCGTCCCCTGGGGCACGGGGAAGGGGAGCCGGGGCTGCTCTCCGTCGGGCACAAAGCGCGCGGCATTGTCCACCACATCCTTGCGCACCGCCTGCAGGTACTCGACGACCCGCGGGCAGTCGGCAAAGCTCTCGCGGATCTCGGCCATCAACTGGTCGACGACAAAGCCGGCGATCTCGTGGGTGATGTCGTCGAGCGACTGCTTGCCCGTGCGATCTAGCTCGCGCGTGCGCCGCATGGCGTTGTCGAACTGCTCCTGCAGCTCGGCGCGGTGCGATTCGTAGCGCTTTTTCTCCTCGGGGTCGAGCTTGTCATACTCCTCGGCCGACAGCACCTGACCCTCACGCATGGGCGAGATGGTCAGGCCGGTCTGGGAGCGGATGAGGGCAAAGCCCCGCTCGTTCAGATACCGCTCCAGCGCCTCGAGCATCTCGCGCTGCCGTTGCTGCAGGTCGAGGACGATCTCGCGACGCCGCTGCTCGAAGTACTCTCCCTCGAAGGCGCGCGGTATCTCGCGCTGGAGCTGCTGCACCAGCGCATCCATCTGGCGGCTCAGTTGCACGGTCCGGCCGGCCGGGACGCGAATGGCGTGGGGCCGCCGGGGATCCTCAAAGTTGTAGACGTAGCACCACTCGCCGGGGCCGGGGCGGTCCTGGGCGCGCTCGTTGAGGAACCGTCGCACGGCGGTGGTGCGCCCCGAGCCCGCCGCGCCCATGGCATAGATGTTGTAGCCGTCCCCGGGCATATCGATGCCAAAGTCGATGGCGCGGACCGCCCGTTCCTGGCCGATGACGTGCCCCAGGGGCTCCAGGTCGGCGGTGGTGGTGAAGCGGAACAGGCCGGGATCTGTGGTACGGCGCAGCCGATCGACGGGCAGCCCCAAGTAGTGGTCGCTCACGGTTCACACCTCGCGTCAGGTATGTGGTGTACTAGACAGGTGGGATCCAGCGACGAGCCACAGCTCGCCGCCGGTGTTCGCAGGGAACAGCAGCCGAGAAGGCAAGCGCCAGGCTCGGCAGGTGCCGCATTGTAGCATCGTCACCCGGGAGGGTCAACGCATCGCCACGCGCTGCGCAAGGGTACCGCGAGAGATGTAGCTGGTGCGCGCGTAGACGCTTGACCCACTCGCTTCTTGCCGCTACAATGGATCGGCGAATGTCGCCAATACGAGAGGAGCTGTCAACGCGATGAGCACTTCCGACAACCCGATTCACGACATCCTGCGCACCGCTATCCAGCGCGAGATCGACGCATACACCCTATACACCAACGCCGCCAAGATGATCGATACGCCGCACGCCCAAGACATCCTGAAGGACCTCGCGGCCCAGGAGGTGGGGCACCGCAACAAGCTCGAGGCGCTGCTCAAGGGCAACGTCTTCCGAGTCATCTCCAAGGGGCAACAGCAGCAGGTGGTCGACTTAAAGATCACGGATTACCTCGTCGAAGAGCCCCTGTCGCCCGATTCCGACTTTCAGGACATCCTCATCGTGGCGGGCAAGCGCGAGAGCGCCAGCCACAGCCTCTACGCCTCACTGGCCAAGGTGAGCGAGGACGCGGACACCACCAAGCTATTCGAGTATCTGGCCAATGAGGAGCTAACGCACAAGCATCGCGTCGAGTCGCTCTACGACGAGATCGTCTACAAGGAGAACTAGGCGGCGCGGGGCGGCAACACCCCGGCCATCGCTCACACCGACCGCGTGAAGGAGTGGCCCGCAATGACCAAGTGGGAATGCCTCGTGTGTGGATACGTCTATGACCCCGCCGTTGGCGACCCGGACAACGGCGTCGCCCCCGGTACCGCGTTCGAGGACATCCCGGACGACTGGGTCTGCCCCGAGTGCGGGGCGGCCAAGGACATGTTCGAAGAGCTGCAGAGCTGACACCCTGACACCGACGCATATGGTCTCTCGAGCGGCCACCGGTGGGGCGGCGCTCCACCGGTGACTGCTCGGGACCTTAACAACCCCTAGGGATCAACACGGCCTCCGTCCCCCGCTCTCGTTACGCACCGCCGTGGACAGTCCAACGCCACTCTAGATGGCAGCTTGTGAGGAGGTACGATGAAGCTGGTCATCATCGGAAATGGCGTCGCCGGAGTGACCACCGCGCGCTATGTGACGGACCGCGACCCGTCCATCGAGGTCGCGCTCTACTCCGACGAGAGCTACCCCTACTACCCTAGACCAAGACTCATCGATTTGATCGCCGGTGACGCGTCACCTGACGCGATCTCTTTCTACCCAAACGACTGGTATGCCAAGCGTGGCATCGACCTGCACCTCGGCCGCTGCGGCGTGGCGCTCGACCCTGACGCCCATCGCGTGACGATGGACGACGGCGAGGTCGTGGACTATGGCCTGCTGCTCCTCGCCAATGGGGCGCACGCCTGGGTCCCGCCGATCGCCGGAGCAGGCATCGACGGCGTCTTTACGCTGCGGTCGATGGAGGACGCCCTGGCGATTCGCGAGCACGCTCGCTCCAGCCGCCACGTAGTGGTGCTGGGAGGCGGGTTGCTCGGGCTCGACCTGGCCCACGCCATCCATGCCCATCAGGAGCGGGTGACCGTGGTGGAGTTGCTGCCGCGGCTGCTCCCGCGCCAGCTGGACGAGGAGGGCGCCGGGGTGCTCCAGAGCATCATCGAACACGGTGGCGTCCACATCCTCACCGGTAAAACGTGCACCCTCATCGAGGGGGAGGGCTCCGTCCGGCGCGTCCACCTCAAGAGCGGCGAGGTGATCGAGACCGATATGGTCATCGTCTCAGCGGGCGTCCGGCCGAACCTGGAGTTGGCCCAGTCGGGCGGGCTCACCTGCAACAAGGGCGTGGTGGTCGACGAGCGACTGCGCACCAGCCATCCCGACGTCCTGGCGGTGGGTGACGTGGCCGAGTTCAACGAGCGCGTGTGGGGCATCATCCCGGCGGCCCTGGCACAGGCGCGGGTTGCCGCGGCCCAAATCGCCGGCGACGCCGGCGTGCTGTACCGCGACATCGTGCCGAGCACCACGCTCAAGGTCACCGGCATCGACGTGACCTCCGTCGGCGAGGCGATCCCGGAGCACGATGGCAGCGTCACAGAGGTGCGTCGCTCCGAGCCGGACGCGGGGATCTATGAAAAACTCGTGGTGCGCGACGGGCAGGTCGTAGGGGCGATCTTTGTCGGCGACCGTTCGAATATCGGCGCGGTGGGTCAACTGATGGCGCGCAGGGTAGACGTATCGCCCTATCTCGACACCATCCTGAAGAAAGGGTTCGACATGCGGAGCCTGCTATAGGGCTTGGAGCCCGCTGTACGGCTCCCGTCATCGTGGCACGCGGAGGCTCACGATCGTTGTAGCTTTCCCCGGCCATGAAGCATCATCTCCACCAGGGGGTACACATGACCGAATCGATCATCGAACTGCTTCGCAAGGACATGCGCGGCGAACACCAGGCCATCATCCAATACCTGCGACACGCCTACGCCATGGGAGAGGGCGAGGTCGCCTGCGAGGTAGAGGCCATTGCCCGAGAAGAGATGCGCCACCTCGATTGGCTGGCCGACCTCATCGTCGAGTTGGGCGGCGACCCCACCATGGAGCGCGATCCGGTGGACATGAGCCCGGGGGCCCCGGCCGAGCAGCTCCTCAAGGACGTCGACCTGGAACAGGTGGCCATCGACCAGTACCGCGCTCACATCGACGCCATCGACCACCCAAAGGTGCGACGCATCCTGTCGCGCATCCTGCACGACGAGTTGGTGCACAAGGGCCAATTTGGCGACCTGGCCGAGGAGGCGGGCGCCGAGCACGCCGCCGAGGCGGAGAAGGCCGAGCGCACCGAGCTGGAGGCGGGGCCCGCGCCGCGCACCGCCGCCATCCTGGGTCACGGGATTCGCCACGAGTATACCGTGGTCCTGCAGTACCTGTACCATTCGTTCGTCAGCCCCGACAAAGAGATCGCCGAGGAGCTGTCGAACGCCGCCATCAACGAGATGCAGCACATGGGCTGGCTGTCCGAGGAGGTGGCCGAGGGGGGCGGCGACCCCGACATGAGCCATGGCGACCTGGTGCTCACCCGCGACCATCGCGAGATGCTCGAGGCCAACATCGCCGTGGAACGCGAGGTCACCCACGACTATACGGAGCAGATCCCCGAGCTGGACGACCCGGGGCTCCAGAGCCTACTGGAGCGCATCCGCGACCACGAGATTCACCATGTACAGGCGTTCCAGGAGCTGCTGGAGGAGGTGACGGAGGAAGAGTCGGGCGAGGAGCCGGCACCCCCCAATGAGGCGCCCGAGGCGCCGCGAGAGGCCGAGCCCCGCAGGGCGCCTTCCGTGGGCAGCCTGAAGGGCTAGTGACGCCACACCACACACGCAGTGGAGAGGAGAGACCATGAGCGACTATTTGATGCGTGAGGACGCCCCGATCACCGAGGAGGTCTGGGCAGCCATCGATGAGATGGTCATCTCGGTAGTGAAAAAGATCCTGGTGGGCCGCCGGGTCCTCGACCTCGTCGGGCCGGTGGGCTGGGGCGTTGAGGTGGCCCCCCTGTTCGCCTTTACCGAGCAGGACGGCGCCGCCATCGCCACGCCCACCACCGAGTACGTGCATCTCGAAGAGATCGCCGAAGAGTTCATGCTGCGGGCCAGGCAGATCGCCATCTCGCGGCAGACCCCGTACGGCCTGGACCTGGGCGCAGCGGCCATCGCCGCGACCAAGCTCGCCAAGACCGAGGATCGCATGATCATCGGCGGGCTGGCCAGCCTCGCCGAATGCTCCGGCGCCTTGGGCGACTGGGACACGCTCGGCGGGCCGTTCCGCGCCGTCGCCGATGCCGTCGCGCAGCTGCGCGCCACCGGCTTTGATGGGCCGTTCGCGGCCATCATGAGCCCGGCCATGTACGCCCGCCTCGCCAGCCTGTTCATGCACGGCCGGCGTGAGCTAGCGCTGGTCGAGTCGATCCTGGCGGACGGCATCTTCCAGAGCACCGACCCCGCCGTGGCCGACCAGGTGCTGGTGCTCAGCCCCCAGCCGTGGAACATGGATCTGGTGGTCGGCCAAGACGTGACGACGGCCTGGCTGGGCAACGTGGGGCTCGATCAGCACTTCCGCGTCTTTGAGACGCTGATCCTGCGCCTCAAGCGACCAGGCGCCGTCTGTGTGCTCAGATAGAGCAGTCGGCGCTCGGCGGTCAGCGATCGGCGGCTGCCGCGACACCGGACTTGTGACGCCTCCTGAGAGCTGACCGCCGACCGCTGATCGCTGAAAGGAGTTGGAACGTATGCCAGCTAACGATGTATCGATTCGCATCGGCGGTGAGGCCGGCCAGGGGGTCGAGTCCAGCGGCACGGGGTTCTCCGAGGCGCTGACGCGCGGCGGCCTGCACGTCTTCGCCGAGGCCAACTATCGCTCGCGTATCCGCGGCGGCCATAACTTTTTCACCGTGCGCGCCCGCTCCGAGCCCGCCTATGCCGTGCGCGACAAGATCCAGGTGCTCATCGCCCTGACGGGCGAGACGGTGGGGCTGCATGCCGACGCGCTGGAGCCCGGGAGCGCCGTGATCGTCGACCCCCAGATCACCTTTGACGAGGACGTCCTTCAGGGTAGGGACGTGCGGTTGTTGCGCCCTCCGCTTCTCGAGATCGCCGAGCAAGAGGGCAACCGCATCATGAGCAACACCGGCGCCCTGGCCTACGTAGCCGGGTTGATCGGGCTGCCGTTGGACAACATCGTGCGGGTGATCGAAAAGAACTTTTCCAAGAAGAGCATGCGGGTGGTGGAGCAGAACACCCGGGTGGCTCAGCGCAGCTACGATCAGGCTAAGCAGGACGTGCAGGACGGCTTTCCCTGGCAGTTGCAGCCCCAGAGCCTCCCCCCGCGCATGACCATCACCGGCAACTCGGCGTTTGCGATGGGCGCACTCATGGCGGGGTGCAAGTTCGTGTCGGCCTACCCCATGACGCCCGCCACCACGGTGCTCGAGTACCTATCGCTCCACGGCCGAGAGTGGGGCGTCGTCGCCCGCCAGGCCGAGGACGAGATCGCTGCGGCCAACATGGTCATCGGCGCTGCCCACGCCGGGGTGCGCGCCCTGGTGCCCACCTCGGGCGGCGGCTACGACCTGATGACCGAGGCGTTCAGCCTCGTCGGCATGACGGAGACGCCCGTGGTGGCCTACCTCGGCCAGCGCCCCGGCCCCGCCACCGGCCTCCCCACCCGCACCAGCCAGGGCGACCTCTTCCTGGCGCTGCGGTCGTCGCACGGCGAGTTCGGCCGCATCGTGCTGGCGCCCCACACGCCTGAGGAGGCGTTCCTGTGCGCCGGGCGGGCCTTTAACCTGGCGGAAAAGTACCAGACCCTCGTGGTGGTGCTCTTTGACGAGTACCTCGCCACCTCGGTGCGTTCGGCGGATGTAGAATATTTCATGCTCGACCGCATCCCCATCGAGCGCGGCAAGCTGCTGAGCGCCGAGGACCTCGAGCGACTCGACGGCTACAAGCGCTTTGCCATCACCGAGGACGGCATCTCGCCCCGGGCGCTCCCCGGGATGAGCCCCAAGGCGGTGTACCTCACCACGGGCGACGAGCACACCGAGGAGGGCCACATCACCGAGGACGCCGGCATCTCGGCGGCCATGCTCGACAAGCGCCTGCGCAAGGAGGAGGTGGCGCGCTCTGACATGCGCCCGCCCTACCGCTACGGCCCCGCTTCGGCCGACGTCACCTTTATCGGGTGGGGTTCGACCTACGGCGCCATCCGCGAGGCAGTGGACCTCCACAACGCCGGCGGTGGGTCGGCCAACATGGTGCATTTCGTCGACCTCTGGCCTTTCCCCCGGGAGCACACCCGCGAGGCGCTGGGCAACGCGCGCCGGCTGGTGAGCGTCGAGGGGAACGCGCGCGGCCAGTTCGCCTATCTGCTCCATGCCGAGACCGGTATACGGGTGGACCAACAGATCCTCAAGTATGACGGCCGTGGCTTCACGCCCGACTACATACTGGGTCGCCTGGAGGTCAAGTGAGATGGCAACGGTTCAAGATTACTCCAACAACGTGCGCCCCACCTGGTGCCCGGGGTGCGGCGACTATGCGATCTGGAACGCGCTCAAGCGGGCGTTAGCGGGCGCCGGCCTGGAGCCCCACCAGGTCATCATGGTGACGGGCATCGGGCAGGGGTCCAAGACCCCCGACTATATGAATATCACCGGCTTTAACGGGCTGCACGGGCGCCCGCTGCCGGTGGCCGCCGGCATCAAGCTCGCCAACCACGACCTAAAGGTGGTGGTGGTCCACGGCGACGGCGACGGCTACTCGGAGGGCGGCAACCACTTTTTGCACGCCGTGCGACGCAACATCAGCATGGTCGACATCGTGCAGAACAACCACGTGTACGCGCTGACCAAGGGGCAGGCCTCGCCCACCACCTCCAAGGGGATCAAGACGAGCACCTCGCCCGTGGGCGTGATGGACGTGCCCATCAACCCCCTCACCCTGGCGCTCTCGCAGGGGGCTACCTTTGTGGCGCGCAGCTACTCGCCGAACATCAACCATATGATGGAGATGATCACGGCGGCGCTGAACCACCGCGGCTATGCTCTGCTGGATATCCAGCAAGTGTGCGTCACGTACAACCCGGCCATGAGCAACGAGTGGTACCGCGAGCACGTGTATGATCTCGCCGAGCAGGGCCACGACCCGAGCGACATGGAGGCGGCCATGGCCCGGGCCATCGAGTTCCCCGGGGGTGAGCGCATCCCTGTGGGCGTCTTTTACCAGGACGAGACGGTGCCCTCCTACGAGGAGCAGCTCTCGGTGCTCGAGACGGGGCCGCTGGTACACCAGCCCCTTCGCACCCGTCCCGAGGAGGATTACCTCCAGCTCCTGGAGGAGTTCATGACGGACCCGATCCAGCGATGATAGGGTATGCGTTGTGGTTATCTGACTCGGGTTTCAGGTGACAGGTTACAGGTAACACGCCGGAGCGGCGTGCTTTCCTATAGCCTGTGACCTGCAACCTGTAACCTGCAACGATTGGCTGCCGTATGCGCCCTGAGAGGCGGACGATGGAAGTAACTGTCTATACCACACCAACTTGACCCTACTGCCGCCAGGTGAAAGAGTATCTTTCACGACGTTCGGTTCCTTTCCGCGAGGTGGATGTGGCGGCCAACCGCGACGCGGCCATGGAAATGGTGCGCGTCAGCGGCCAGCAAGGCGTACCCGTTACGGTCATCGACGGCAAGGCCGTGGTAGGGTTCGACCGGCCGCGGCTCGATCAGCTCCTGGAGTGGGCGCAGCGTCCCCGTCTGGGCGCCGCCGTCGCCGACGCCGCCGAGATGGCCGCCAAAGGGCGGACCGCCGCGACGGAGGGGGCCTACATCGGCCGCATCACGCCCGGCGGCGCCGCGGCGCGCGCCGGCCTGCAGGCAGGCGACGTCATCACGGCCATCGCTCGGCAGCCGATCCGCGGCGCCGCAGCCGTGGAGCGCGTGGTCGCCCGCGTGCGCCCCGGGCAATCCGTGCCGCTCACCTATGTGCGCGAGGGCAGGAAACAGGAGACTACCATCCAGTTCTAGCACTGGACCACGCCGGACACTACACCGGCACCCCACGAGGAGGCAACCGATGACGGACGAGTCGAGCCTGAAGGCCCTCAGCCAGGCGCTCAAGCTGGAACAGGAGGGACGCGCCTTTTACCTGCAGGCGGCGGAGGAGACGCTGGACGAGAAGGGCAAGCGCACGTTCCTATCGCTGGCGGCTGATGAGGAGCGCCACGCCGAGATGGTGCAGCGCCAGCTCCACGAAATCGGGGGGGGCGGCAGCTACGCCCTACTCCCGGACATCGACGCCACCGACATCGACCTGGACGGCAAGCTCTTTCCGCCAGAGCGCGCGCAGGTGGAGGCGCGCATCGGCCGGAACCCGAACGAGCTGGAGGCGCTCCACGTGGCGCTGGAGAACGAGATCCGCAGCTATGACCTGTACCGCGCCGCCGCCAAGGAGACCGAGAGCGCCGCGGGACAGCAGATGTACCGCTGGCTGGCCTCCGCCGAGATGACGCACTTTGACCTGCTGATGAGCAACTATGAGTCGATCGTCTCGCTGGGCGGATGGGTCTAGGATGATGGCGAAGCGGCGGGGCGCCGCCCGTGGGCGGCGCCCCGCCACGTTCTGAGCCGCGCGGGGCGCTACGGTTGCGACGCGCGGGCGAGACATGCATAGGAGCCGACACAGCAATGACCGATCACGGAGCACTCGAGATCATCAAGCGCGGTATGCGCACCGAGATCTGGGGCCAGCGCTTTTACGCGCAGGCCGCCGCTCGCACCGAGGCGGAGGACGGCAAGCGCGTCTTTCAGAGCCTGATCGACGAGGAGGGCAAACACCTGGAGATCCTTCGCGGCCAGTACGCGGCCCTCTCGGGCAGTCAAGACTGGGTGTCGCTGGAGGAGGCGCGCGCCATGGCCAGCCAGGCCGACCCCACGGCGATCTTTCCCGAGGCCGACGCGGCGGAGCAACTCATCCCGCCCGGGACCTCCGACGAGCAGGCGCTGCAGATGGCCATGGATTTCGAGCGCCGCGGCTACACCCTCTACCAGCAGGAGGCCGAGAGCGCCTCGAGCCCGCAAGCCAAGGCGATGTGGGACTATCTCGCCCAGGCCGAGGACCAGCACTTTACCTTCCTGCAAAAGACGTACGAGTACCTCAGCACCAACGGTGTCTGGTACTTTGACGATCAAGAGTTTCCCATATTCTATAACTGACCGCTCGCGGCAAAGCCTCGCCTAGCCGCGCGGAATCTCGGCCCCATGGGGGCACAGAGGGGACGCCCTTGATCGGCACAATCCTCAACATCGTCACCGTCCTGATCGGGGGCGGACTAGGAGTCCTGCTCGGGCAGCGCCTGCCCGAGCGCATGCGCGAGACGGTGCTCCACGGGCTCGGGCTCGTGACGCTGGTCGTTGGAATTCACCTCACCCTCGAGACGCGGAACATTCTCATCGTCCTGGGGAGCGTGCTCATCGGCGCGATCCTGGGCGAATGGTGGCGCATCGACGTGGGGCTCGAGCGGCTGAGTGAGATGCTGCGCGCTCGGGTGGCGCGGCGCGCCTCGGCCCAGAGCATGGCGCATTTTACCGAGGGGTTTGTCACGGCGAGCCTCGTGTTCTGCGTCGGCCCGATGACGATCCTCGGCTCGATCCAGGACGGCCTCACGGGCGACTATTCCCTGCTGGCGATCAAATCGGTGTTGGACGGGTTCGCCGCGCTCGCGTTCGCCTCTTCCCTCGGGATCGGGGTGCTGTTCTCCGCGCTGACGATCCTCGTGTACCAGGGGGCACTCACGTTGGCCGCGGGTCTCGCGCAGAACCTGTTCACCGATGCGATGGTGGCCGAGATGACCGCCGCCGGTGGTGTGATGATCCTCGCCATCGGCCTGTTACTCCTCGACGTGCGGCGCATCCGCGTTGCGAACCTCCTCCCGGCATTGCTCATCGCGCCGCTGATCGTAGCCGCCCTGGGGTGGCTGGGGGTGACGCTGTAAGGGGAGATCGTGTGTGAGGGAGGGGATGTGCGTTAGCCGCGTGCCCTCTTTGCATTCGCGATGACATGTACCGGGCACCCGCGCTGTCGACGAGGGGCGCGCCGAGCGGCTCAAGCTCCCCCGCCGTTCCGGATGACTCGCGATCACAAGTACAAGGAGCCCTGCCCGATTGGGCAGGGCTCCTCATATTTGGGCGAGATTAGCTCTTGGTCGGAATATACTGCCGGATCTTGGCGGCGAGGTTGTTGATCGGCATGCTCTGGAGCCAGACCTTGCCCGGCCCGCAGAGGGTGGCCAGGAAGAGCCCCTCCCCGGAAAAGAGCACGTTCGTCAGCCCCTTGACCGTGGTGATGTCATAGTCGACGGTCGGCTCGTAGAGGGCGATGTGCCCCGGGTCCACCTTGAGCACCTCGCCGGCGGCCAGGTCGTACTCGCGGACGTCGCCGGTGATCTCAAAGAGCACCAGCCCCGGGCCCGTGATCTTTTGGAGGATGAACCCCTCCCCGCCAAAGAGGCCGGCACCCAGGCGCTTGCGAAAGTGCATCTCGATCTCGACGCCCTCTTCGGCGGCCATGAAGGCGTCCTTCTGGGCGATGATGCTCTCGCCCCGGTCCAGCGTCATGGCCATGATGGAACCCGGCGCCTCGGGGGCAAAGGTGATCATCGCCTCGCCGCTCTTGCAGGTGTAGGTGGTCATGAACAGCGACTCGCCGGCCAGCTTGCGCCCCAGCCCCTTGAGCAGGCCGCCGCGGGTATTGGTGGTCATGTCCACGTCGCCCTTCATCCAGGCCATGCCGCCCGACTCGGTGAACATCGACTCACCGGCCTGCAGGTGGACGTCGACCGAGGGCAGCATGCCCCCCTGGATATCGTAGCGCATGGTGTGTCTCCTTGTGTGATGCGACTGATCGATGCGGCTCGGGGCGGATGCGACCCACGTACCGCCGCATTGTAGCCGAGTCCTCCCCGCGGGTTCAACCCGTGGCGCTCACGCCGCCCCGCCGGTGTACACGAGCCGCCCCTCCACCTTGCGGCTGGCGTTCTGGTGGTTGCGCAGGTACTCCTCGAGCACCTGCCTGCCCGACGTGCAGACCACCCGGTGCGCGCCGGCCAGGAGTTCCTCGTTCGATACGTCCAGGTACTGCGCGCTGTTGCGAAAGTGGTACTCCTGGAGGCCCAGCGTGTAGGTGCGCCCGTCCTCGACGAGTTGACCGTCGACGCTCAGCGAGACCAGTTGCTGCGCCACGTCGTCGTAGACGGCCCGCACCCCGGCGTTCACCTGGTAGCACTCCCCCTCGCCGTTGCGGTTCTCGGGGCGCATCACGTGGGCGAACAGCCGGCGCAGCGCGGCGCCGCTCACCTGGTAGCGGCTGACGGGGTCGTCGTACGGGCAGGCCTCCAGGAGGTCCCGGAGCCGCACCAGCGGGCCGAGGGACGGCACCCGGATGGAGCCGCTGCCCACCAGCATCACGTCGCAGCCCGAGTGCTCCACCAGGGCGTCGGCCACCAGGTTGCCCAGCGCCGTCTCCACGGTGCGCTCCGGGTGGGTCAGCGGAGTGGCCAGCTTGCAGATCAGGGAGTCGTACTTGTGGTCGACCTGGGTCTGGAGCGAGTGGATGTACTCGGCCAGGGCCGGATCCGGATCGGCCAGGCGATCGTTGATGGGGATCAGGGTCCAGGTATAGTCGACGATCGTGTTCGTGTCGTCGTCGACCACGATGTCAAAGCGCCCGATCTGGTCGGAACCGGTGCCGGCCTGGGCGATGAGGATGCCGTTCACGCGGGCCGGTTCGTGGAGGACGGTGTGCGAGTGCCCGCCGATGATCATGTCCACGCCCCACTCGGGCCGCAGGAGCGTGGCCAGATCCAGGTCCGACTCGAATCCGATGTGCGTGAGGAGGACCGTCAGGTCGATGTCGTCGTCCTTGTAGGCGTTGGTGATGCGGCCCACTGCCACGCTGGCCTCCTCCAGCGAGACGAAACTGCCGATCAGGGAGTCCTGGTTCAGGGCGTCCATCACCTTTTCGGTGATGATGCCGGTAAAGAGGATGTCGAACCCGGCCTTCTCGACGATCAGGTGGGGCCTCAGGAGCCGCTTGTTGCACGTGGTGATGTACAGGTTGGCGTTCACGAGGGGAAAGTTGGCCATCTTTTCCAGGAAGAGGAGGTGCGGCAGGCCATAGTCCAGCTCGTGGTTGCCGATCGCCACGACGTCCGGGGCGAGGTAGTTCATGATCTCGATCGT
>ENA-UOUL01003222-UOUL01003222.1-bioreactor-metagenome-genome-assembly--contig:-NODE-3222-length-17137-cov-4.826553_pt1 | contig 17137 bp, 16 predicted proteins | sample MGYA00249838_ERZ747220 | MGnify/ENA primary metagenome ERZ747220 (study PRJEB28778, sample SAMN05720191) | bioreactor metagenome | isolation source: Anaerobic biogas reactor | place: USA:Washington...
AAGCGTCCGATCCCCACGGGATATTATATTGACCTGTATCCCGGGCTTGCGCATGAAGATATTCCTGGAATTGCTGATATAATAGCGAATAGAAAGCCGCACCTGTCTTATTGGCCAGATGGCACCAACAGCACGAGAAGAGGATATGACCATGAAAATCGCATTGCTCATGAATCAGAAAACGCGTCAAGACACCTTTACCGAAGCTTCCCTGGCCAAGCTGCGTTCGCTTGGCGAGGTCAGCCTCAACGAAACGATGGGGGCTGAGCCGGATGTCGTCAAGGCGGTGATCCGGGACGCCGACATCGCCGTGACTTCCTGGGGGAACGGATCCCTGACGGCGGATATCCTTGACTGTGCGCTAGGCCTGAAGCTGGTCGCCCATGCCGCGGGCAGCGTCAAGCCGATCGTCAGCGACGCCCTGTTCGACCGGAACATTCTGCTGTCCAGCAGCGCCCGTGTCCTGAGCCGCGGCGTGTCCGAGACGGCGCTTGGGTTTACCATTACGGCGGCCAAGAACTTCTACGCGCTCAACCAGCTGGTGCACGACGGCGGCTGGAAGCACGATCGGCGCTCGATCACGGAGCTGTTCGACATCACGATCGGCGTGGTTGGCTGCGGGTTTGCCGGCGCGCACTACATCGAGCTCCTGCAGCCGTTCGATGTCACCATCCTGGCTTACGACCCGTACCAGGACGAAGCGAAGATCCGTGCGCTCGGCGCCCAGAAAGCGGATCTGGAACGCATTTTACGCGAAAGCGACATCATCTCCCTGCACGCGCCGTCGATCCCGGAAACCCGCCACATGATCAATGCCGACACGCTGGCGCAGATGAAGGACAACGTCATCCTGATCAACACGGCCCGCGGTTCCCTGATTGATGAGGCGGCACTGTACGCCCACATGGCGGCCGGCAAGATCAAGTACGCCTGTTTGGATGTCACCGATCCTGAGCCGCCCGCGGTCGACAACCCGCTGCGCACGCTGCCCAACTGCATCATCACGCCCCACCTGGCCGGACAGGCCAACAACGGCCTGGGCCGGATCGGGGTGCATGTCTGCGAAGAAATCATGCGCTGCCTCGGAAACGAACCGCTGGCGACGCGCGTGACGCGCGAGATGCTATCGACGATGGCCTAGAAGGGGAGAAGACACGGACATGAAACAGCCTGCCTCAGCCTTGAAGATCCAACATACCGACCTTCGTTTCACCCGTGAGCCGCTACTCGCCCCGTTCGGGTTCAAGGGTGGATCGGTCGACGAGCTCTGGCAGATCCTGTGCCGGATCGAAGACGCAAAGGGCAGGGAAGGCGTCGGATTGGGTGTGCAGAGCATCCTATGGTCCGATGCCGATGTCTTTGCCGCCTTTTCGCAAAGTGGCGGCAACGCCGCCATGCTGCTGGTCACCCAACGCGCCCTGAAGCTGCTCGAAAACCGGACCTTGACTACTCCGCCCGACCTGATCGACGCCATCTTGCCCGAACTCTTTACCTATGCCTGCACGGTGACCGGCAACGCCAGCTTGAAGATGACCTTTGTCCTCAACGCCCTGGTGCCCGTCGATTTTGCCCTGTGGCAGCTCTATGCCGCCCAGCATGCCATCGGCCGGTTTGACGATCTGACCGCTTCCTTTTCACGCTCGCTGACCTGCCGTCACACCCGCCTGGGTGTCATCCCGCTGGTCACCTACGGCATGCCGCTGACGGATGTTCGGGCGCTGGCCGGGCAAGGCGTCTTTTTGTTCAAGATCAAGCTGGGCCAGGATCCCGGCGGCCGCCACGATCCCGCAGAAATGCTTTCGGCCGACAAACAGCGCGCGCTGGCGGTGCACCAGGTGCTCAAGGATTTCGAGACACCCCACACCGACTGTGGCCGCATCCTCTATTATTTCGACGCCAATGGCCGCTACGACAGCAAGGCCCGCCTGCTGGACCTGCTTGGCTTTTTGGATCGCGAGGGTATCCTGGCGCGTACGGTGATCCTGGAAGAGCCGTTCCCGGAAGCGCTCGATATCCCGGTCGGCGACCTTCCGGTGCGCATCGCCGGCGACGAGCGCGCCCACAGCCCCGAGGATGTCCGCCACCTGATCGACGATCTGGGTTATGGCGCCATCGCGCTGAAACCGATCGCCAAGACATTGAGTTTGTCGCTGAGCATGCTCGACCTGGCCGCCGAGCGCCAGGTGCCCTGCTTTTGCGCCGACTTGACGGTCAGCCCGGCCCTGTGCGACTGGAACCGTAACGTAGCCTGCCGCATCGCCCCTTTGCCCGGGCTGAAGACCGGCGTCATGGAGAGCAATGGCCGGCAGAACTACCGCAATTGGGATGCGATGCTGGCCAGCCACCCCATCCCTGACGCCTCCTGGCTGGAACCAGTCGACGGCCTGTACCCGTTGGATGAACGCTTTTACACGACCAGCGGCGGTGTGCTGCTGCCGCCGCGTCTTGCCTGATCGCCGGTCAGGACGATGCCGAAAGGGGATAAGACCGTGACGCGACCTGTCAGAGTGGCCTTGATCGGCTGCGGGATGATCTCCCGATTGCATGTACAAGCGATCCGGGCGCAGCAGGACGCCGTGCTCGCCGGCGTTTACGACCATCTGCCGGAGCTGGCGGCAAATAAGGCCGCCGAGGTCCAGACCGCCTGTTACGCGCGCCTCGAGGATTTGCTCGCGGATCCGGACATCGACCTGGTCAGCATTTGCACGCCCAGCGGCCTGCACGCCGTCCAGGCGGTCCAGGCGATCGAGGCTGGCAAGCATGTCCTGATCGAGAAGCCGATCGCGCTTAATCTTCCGGACAGCGACGCCATCTCGGCCGCGGCTCGCAGCCGGAACCTGCTGGTCGGCGTCGTCAGCCAGCTGCGTTTCAGCCAGGCGATCCGCGACGTCAAGGCCGCCCTCGATGCGGGCCAGCTCGGCCGCATCGTGTCCGCCGACCTGTACATGAAATATTACCGGCCGCAATCCTATTACGCGCAGAACGCCTGGCGCGGGACGCGCCAAATGGATGGCGGCGGGGCCCTGATGAACCAGGGCATCCACGGGGTGGACCTGCTCCGCTACCTGTGCGGGCCGGTCACCAGCATCATGGCGCAGGCGCGGACGCTGACCCACGCCATCGAGGTCGAGGACACCCTGGCCGCCGTCGTGACCTACGCGTCCGGCGCGCTGGGGGTCATCCAGGCGACGACCAGCATCTACCCGGGCTATCCGCGCCGATTGGAAATCCACGGCGAACGCGGCTCGATCATCCTGCAGGAGGACACCATCGTCCAGTGGTCGATCGCCGGGCAGCCGGATAAGATCCTGGAAATATCCAATTCCGCGCAGCATGGCCACCAGAATCCGGAGCAGATCAGCAACGCAGGGCATGTGGCCCAGTACGCGAATTTCATCGCGGCCCTGCGCGGCCGGGAACCGCTGCTGGTCGACGACCGGGAAGGCCGGAACGCATTGGAAATCATCGTCAAAACTTATGAATCGGCGGCCAGACAGGCCCTCGTAACCTTGTAACCCAAGCTTGGAGAATGGAGTGATAGCATGATCAGAATTGGCGCAGTGACACTGGACACCTCCCATCCCTTGGCCTTTGCCAAGGTGCTGGAACACGACAGTCGGGCAAAGTATGTCGGGGTATTCGACGACTCGTTCCGATCCGACCAGGAGGTGGCCAATTTTGTCAGCCGCTTCGGCCTGGAAAAGCGCTGCTCGACCCTGGACGAGCTGGCCGACCTGTGCGACATCGGTTTCGTGCACAGCTGCGACTGGGATCGGCACCTGGAACTGGCCGAACCGTTCGTGCGCAAAGGCAAGCCGGTCTTCATTGACAAGCCGATCGTCGGCAAACTCGGTGACTGCGGCAAGGTGTCGGAATGGGTCCGGCAGGGCGCGGTCATTCTGGGCTCGTCTTCGGTGCGCTACTGCCAGGAGATCGATGCCTTCCTGGCCAGGCCGGTCGAAGAACGCGGCGAGATCGTCAGCATCTACGGGACATCCGGCGTCGACGAGTTCAACTACGGCATCCATGTCGTCGAAGGCATCGGGGCCCTGTCCGGCAAGCTGGCGCGCTCGGTGCGCTATGTCGGGCAAGCCGAACAGCAGGGCAAACGCAGCGAAGCCTACTATATCCGCTATGACGATGGGCTCAATGCCCTTTACCACACGTTCTCCGGCTGCTGGCAGCCGTTCGCGTTCACGATCATGACGACCAAGAGCACCTATGCCTTCACGGTCGACACCAGCAAACTCTATGCGGCACTGCTTAACGAGATATTCCAGTTCATGGAAGGCAAAGCACATAAGCTGGCCCCGATGGACGTGCTGCTCGATTCGGTCAAGATCATGCTGGCCGGGCGCATCTCGCGCGAGAACGGCGGCCAGACGGTGTCATTGGACGCAATTCCGGCCGACGATCCCGGTTACGACGGCGCCGCGTTCTATCGGGGTTACGCGGCCAACGCCAAACCGCTCTATACGTAAAACGAATCTATTGATAGGAGGAAGCTGTCATGGCCCGATTTGTCACGATCAGCGCGGTCGCGCCCCGGCCGCACGAAATGGACCCCAAGCAGGACCTGAACGCATCGGTCGCGGAGATGATCGCGCACTGGGACGGGTGGCTGTCCCATGTGCTCTGCGATAAGCCGGATCTGATCGTCCTGCCCGAAGCCTGCGACCGCCCGCCCAACTTCACGCTGGAGCAGCGGCTGGCCTATTACGCCGTGCGCGGCAACCGCATCCGCGACCATTTCATGGCGGTCGCCCGCGACAACCACTGCAACATCGCCTACTCGGCAGCCCGTCAGCTGCCCGACGGAACCTGGCGCAACACGACCCAGTTCATCAACCGCCAGGGCGAGCTGGACGGTTTCTACAACAAGAACCACCTGACCCATGGCGAGTTCTATGACGCGCACATCCTTTACGGCAAGGACGCGCCCGTGATCAAGACCGACTTCGGCACGGTGGCCGGCGTCATCTGTTTCGACCTCAACTACCAGGAGCTGCTGCAAAAATACGAAAAGAGCCGGCCGGAGCTGCTCGTCTTCTGCTCGATGTACCACGGCGGCCTGATGCAGAATATCTGGGCCTACACCTGCCGGTCCTTCTTTGTCGGCAGCGTGCCGGGCAACCAGTGCACGATCATCAACCCGGTCGGGGATCTCGTCGCTCAGTCGACCAACTATTACCCGTTTGTCACAGCCCAGATCAACCTGGATCACCGGGTGGTGCATATCGACTACAACACGGTGAAATTTCCGGCGATCAAGCAAAAGTACGGTAGAAAAGTCAAGATATACGACCCCGGCCACCTGGGCTGCGTCCTGATGACCTGCGAGGCCGAGGACCTGACCATGGCGGACATCGTCAGGGAGTTTGAGCTTGAGCTTTGGGATGACTATTACGCGCGGTCGATGGCCGAACGGCACATGCCGGGCCATATCGAGCCATAAGGAGGAGCAGAAGATGGGAAAGAAAGCAAGAATCGGCGTGATCGGCTGCGGGGGCATGGCCAACAGTGTCCATCTGCCCAGCCTTTCAGAAATCAATGACTGCGACGTCGTTGCCGTCTGCGACCTGATTGAAGAGAAGGTCAATCGGGCCGGCGAGCGCTTCGGCGTGGCCCGACGCTACACGTCGCACCTGGCCATGCTGCGCGAAGAGCCGCTCGACGGCGTCGTCTGCCTGGTCGAGCCAGACCGCATGTACCGGGTCGTCTATGACTGCCTCACCGCAGGCCTTCCGGCCATGATGGAAAAGCCGGCCGGCATCAACGCCTACCAGGCGGATTCGCTGGCCAGAACGGCGGAGAAGACCGGCAAGATGCTGGCGGTGGCGATGAACCGGCGTCATATTCCGCTGGTCCAGCACGTCTTCAAGCGCATGAAGGAACTGACCCCGATCACCCAGGTCGACGGCGTGTTCATCAAGAGCAGCGACATCGCCAGCGGCTGGCATTACATGAACGCCTTCGTCTCCGACATCATCCATGCGGTCGACCTGATCCGCTACCTGGCCGGTTCGGAGCCCGAGACGGCCGCTACCGTCGCGGCGCGCTTCAATAGCCCGATCGACAACGCATGGAGCAGCGTCATCCGCTTTCGCAACGGCGTGACCGGCACCTTGAAATCCAATTACCAGACCGCCGGCCGCGTCCATTCCTTTGAGATTCATGGCCCCAAGGCCAGCGCGTTTATCAACCTCGGCTTCGGCGAAGCCGCCTGCGACGCGACGATTCTGCACGCGGCCGGTAAGCACATCTATTCGCTGGCATCTGCCGGCGTTCAGCAGCCGAACAGCGAGAAGATCGACGGCATGGCCATGGTCAACAGCGACCAGTATTACCAGTATTCCGGCTTCAAGCAGGAAAACGAGGATTTTGTCCGCTGCCTGCTGACCGGCCAGGCACCGCTCTGCCCGATCGCCGACGCCGCCAAGAGCATGCACATGGCGGAGATGCTGCTCGAAAAAGCCATCTAAAGTCAGGACGTTAAGACATCAGGCTGTCAACCATGATCGCGATCCAGGTTTCGAGCGGCAAACTGGAATCTGATGTCTGAAAAAAGAGGACCCGCATCACCTTGTTCTGGTAACGGACCAGGATGGTAGGCAATTCCAGCTCATCCTGGAAGAAGAAAACCTCATCGGCGGCGGACATGACCTGTTCGCCGCCGATTTTCGCGAACCAGAGCCGATCCTGGCGCCGGTATTCGCGCATCAATGCCCGGGCCAGCCAGGGGCTGGCCGTTTCGTGGTAGTCGACGTACAGGCCGCCCGCCAACGTGCTGGAGTCGGGCAGACGGATCGAGGCTGCTTCCTGCCAGCGGATTGAACGCGGGGCCAGGCAGTCGTGCCATTCGCGAACCGTATTGGAGCGCCCGATGTCCGATGCGCGGTACACGCCGTCCGGGGCAAAATCTGCCAGCGTGGCGAACGGCGGCGGTTCCGATACCAACGTAAGCGGCAGCGCGTTTGCTTCAAGGAGCTGCGTGTTCAAGGTAACAAGCAGCCACACAGCCCAGACGACGGCCAGGGCGGAGCGAAGCACCCGGCTGACGCGGTAACGGGCGGCCCGCCTGCGCCAGTCCCGGCGATGATCCAACGCGCCTTGCTCGAGCAGCTTGCGGCGCAGCCGGCCAAGATGAAACGCCCGGGCGATCGATGTAACCAGTTGCCAAAGCAAAAGCGCCAAGCCCAGCAGGATAAAGATCGTACCGGCCTGGATCATGGTCAGGAGCACATGGCCCCGCATGGCGATCACCGGATAGACGAGTGCCCAGAACAGGCTTGAGACAACGGCCGCGCGTTCCCGCCGGCGCACCGCATCCAGCGCGATCGCCTGCACGGCCGGGTCGGTGTTAAGTTCGCGCGCGTCGGCCGCATCCGAGCGGAAGACAAAAAAGCTGCTCCGCTTGGCTACATAGGACCAGCCGTATTTTTCTGCGAGCGCGATGGCTTCGTCATCGGGTCTGCCGTCATTGTCCGTCCATAGGCTGATGCTTTTCGGGGCTGCCTCCAGGCGATAACTGACGCGGCGCGGGCATCCGCGCGAAAACAGCGCAAAACCGGCCCAAATCCCGTCCGGGCACAGGTGAAGGCCGTTTTGGGCTTGTTCGGCAAGATAGCTCTCCAGGCCCTCGACATCGTAGGCGGGGCAGGGCAGGAGGCGAAGGGTTCGTTTCGTCTTATCGGTCATGATCGGCCCCTCCACGGGTGCGTTCAGCGTCGGCGAGCATGTGGCGCAAGCGCTGGATTTCCTGCTCGTACGCCATGTTTCCCTTGTCCGTGATCTGGTAGGTGCGCTTGCGCCCATCGACCTCGATCTCACGGATCCATTTCTCCTGGACAAACTTGCCCAGAATCGTGTAAAGCGTCGCCGGACCTACGGCGACGCGCCCCGCGGTTTGCCGATCGATGAAATCGGCCACGTCGATGCCGCACATCGGTCCCTGGCGCAGGGCCATCAGCACATAGAACATGGATTCCGTTAAAACGACCAGCGCCTGACGCGGCATGCTACGGCCTCCTTCCTGCGATATCCATTCATGATATCAATTAACGATATTACAATTTGCAGACGGCCTTGTCAAGAGAAGCGGGACGCGATTGACGAAGCCCGGCAAAGGGACGAGAATAATGTCGAAATGGTTCCTGGAGGCACGCATGGAAACGATATCTTGTTTGGGCACACAAAAGCCAGGCGATAGGATCGCCTTCGGAATCTATCCGCAGACGGCAGACGGCCGTGACCGGACCCCGATCCGCTGGCGCGTGCTGCGCAGCGAAGGCGCCAGGCTGTTTTTGCTCAGTGACCAGATCCTGGACTGCCGGCCCTATCATGAGTTGCAGGCAGCCGTCAATTGGGATGGCAGTTCCCTGCGCCGCTGGCTGAACGAATGGTTTTTCTTGCGCGCTTTCAGCGCCGCCGAACAACAGATGATCCAGCCAATCCCCTGCGGCGGCCGCATTGCGGATGGGGACCGGGTCTTCCTGTTGTCCGAGGAAGAGACGAATGAACTGCCAGCCTCATGCCGCGGCACAACGGGCACGGCCTATGCGCGCAGCGTAAGGCCGGGCAGCCGTCTCTATGTCTATGACAAGTCGGTAGAGGAAAACTATTCAGGCACAGGAGATGAACGATTGGGCTGTTCCTGGTGGTGGCTGCGGTCCGGCGGCAATCGGCCGGACCGCGCCTGTTTCGTGGGTACACGCGGCAGTGTGCGCCACTACGGTTCTGTCAGCCTCATTTGCTACGGGGTGCGTCCGGCGATCTGGCTGTCAGGTCCGGTTAGCCATTAACGGATCCACCAGTACCAGGACGGCGTGTTGCGGCGGACCGCAGCCAATTGTTCGTAAATGGCTTCATGGCCGCAGTAGGTCGGGTGCGGATCCGTCGCGCGCAGGAACCGGTTGACGGCCAGCGGATACAGCGGGTCCAGCGGGTCCATGGCCAGCATCGCTTCTGCCGCCGCCATCGCGCCGGGGATGTTAAAGTCGACACCTCCGGTGGTGTTCTTGATGACCTTGTTGGCGTCGACCACCCGGTATCCCCAGATCAGCTCGCCGGCCTTGATCGTTCCGTTGATCGAGGCCAGCAGGACTTCAAATTCGAGATAGAGCGGGTAGAGCGGGTCGGCAGGACCGCTGACACGCAGGGGATTGTGCACGGTCGTGACAAAAAATTCGCACGTCCGGTTCAGGTTCTGGATCTGGCCGGCAATGAGCGGCCATTCTTTTTGGAAATCGGCACACCCCTGCAGCAGGGCCCGGTGAAAGGCGATGGCGGCCGGATCCGTGAAGTCCAGCAAGCGGGCAAAATCGTCCATTGGATCGTAGGTCGGATCCGCGGCGAAGCGGGCCGCGAGTACACCAGCCAGGGCAGTTAGCATATCGCTGCCGTCCGGCGCGTCGTAATCGTCGGGATCGATCCCCCAAAGGCCGAAGATGGCATCCAGGGAAGGTCCGAGCAGGTTGTTGCCGCCAATGCATACCGTGACAAAGCGCGCGCTTTTGACCTGGGCGCGGCAGGCGGCCTGCTGCAGCTTGGCCAGCAGGTCATAGGTCTTGTCGCCCGGTTTGGCCAGGTTGAGGTATGTCAGGCTGGGATAGCGGGCCATAAGGGCATCCGCAAACTGGTTGTTGAAGCCGTGCAGGGTGGCCAGGTCACGATTGGCCGGATCGGGAAACGCACTCAGGCCGTAACCGGTCGAGTCACCCAGCGCGAGCAGGAACGGAGCAGAAGCGGCATGGACGCCGGCCACGGGCAAAAAGACCATGACGACGGTCAGCAGCAGGGCGATCAGCAACAGGCGTTTGGGCCGTTTCAGATTGAGCACAGGACATCCCTCCCATAACAAGGCTGCGGCGTCTGTCTGATGGCGTTTCACTTCCTTTCGCAGCGACGGCCGCGAACACAACGGACTGTCTCTTAAAGAGCCGAACGCGTTGCTTTCAACAGATGGTGGCCTGTTGAACGTGAAACAGGAAGGGGACAATTCGATCATAGCACCAGGCCATGTGCGTGACAAGCACTGCCCGATGGGTGAGAACCGTCCCTTAACTGGCTGATCCTCCGGGGATGGGCTATAATGGAATAAAAGACCGCGAGGAGAACGATATGGATTCTTTTACTTTTCATAGCCCGACCTATTTTGCCTTTGGCCAGGACACGGAAAACCAGGCCGGCGATCTGGTGCGTCGTTTTGGCGGCAGCAAGCTCCTGATCCATTACGGCGGCGGCAGCGTGGTGCGCTCCGGCTTGCTTGACCGCATCCGGGCCTCCCTGAACCGGGCCGGCCTGGACTGGGTCGAACTGGGCGGCGTTCAGCCCAACCCGCGCAGCGGCCTTGTCTATACGGGTATCGAGCTGTGCCGCCGGGAAAAGGTCGATTTCATTTTGGCGGTTGGCGGCGGCAGCGCGATCGATTCGGCCAAGGCGATCGCAGCCGGCGTCCCCTATGACGGTGATTTCTGGGACTTTTACCGGGGCAAGCCGATCCAGCAGGCGCTGCCGGTCGGCACCGTGCTGACGATCGCCGCCGCGGGCAGCGAAGGCTCGCCCGACACGGTCATCACGCACGAGGACGGCATGCATAAGCGCGGCGCCAGCGGCGCCTGCTTGCGGCCGGTGTTCTCGATCCTGAACCCCGCCCTGACCCAGACGCTGCCGCCCTACCAGACGGCTTGCGGCATTACCGACATTATGGCGCACCTGTTCGAGCGCTATTTCACAACCACCCGGGACGTCGAAACGACGGACCGCCTGATCGAGGGCCTGCTGCTGGCGATGGTTCACGAAGCCCCGCGCGTGATCGAAAACCCCGACGACTACGGGGCGCGGGCCAACATCATGTGGGCCGGCATGATGGCCCACAACAATGCCTGCGGCGTCGGGCGCAGCCAGGACTGGGCCAGCCACAACATCGAGCACGAACTGAGCGCGCTTTACGACTGTGCCCACGGCGCCGGCCTGGCCGTCGTCTTCCCGGCCTGGATGACCTACACCTTGAAACAGGATGTGGCCCGTTTCGCCCAGTTGGCGGTGCGCGTCTGGGGCTGCCAGATGGACTTTGCCCGGCCGGAGCGAACCGCCCTGGCCGGCATCGAGGCGCTGCGTCGTTTCCTCAAGTCGATCGGCATGCCCGGCACGCTGGCCGAACTGGGCGCCAGGGAGGAAGACATCGGGCAGATGGCCCATAACGCCTGCTTCGGCGACGGACGCCAGGGCACGCTGGGCGGCTTCATGCGCCTGGACGAACAGGATGTCGAAAGCATCTATCGCCTGATGCGCTGACCTCGTCAGCGATCTGCCAGAGGCGCGCCCCCGGGCGCGCCTTTTTCATGAATTTTTAATTTGCTGCAAGATACGCCCTGAAAAGTTGTCATAATGGGTAGAGGCGGAGGTGGAGATGTGGACGACCAGGCGATTATCGCGCTGTTCTGGGCTCGTGACGAAATGGCGATCGGCGAAACGAAAGCGAAATACGGCCGCCTTTGCCGCGGCATCGCGCGCAACATCCTGGGCAATGAAGAAGACGCCGAAGAATGCGAAAACGACACGTATCTGAAAACATGGCAGGCGATTCCGCCGCAACGCCCCGCGGTCCTTCCGGCCTACCTGGGCCGGATCGCACGCAACATCGCCCTGAACCGCTGGAAGGCCGGCCGGGCGGACAAGCGTGGTGGCGGCGAAGTTCCGCTGTCCCTGGATGAATTGGGCGATTGCGTCTCGGGCCGGGAAGATCCCGACTTGGACGAAGGCGAAGTCCTGGCCGCTATCGAGCGCTTCCTGGACAGCCTGGAGCAGGCGGATCGGTTGGTTTTCCTGCTGCGCTACTGGCAGCTCGAGCCGGTCGCGGCCATCGCCCGGCGCATGGCCTGGAGCGAGAGCAAGGTCACATCGCGGCTGTTCCGCCTGCGTAAAAGGCTGAAAAGCCAGCTTGAGAAAGAAGGCATCCGCATATGAAGGCGACACAATTGCTTAAAATCATCGGGGAGATTGGCGACGAGCGCATCCGGGAACTGACACAAGACGGTGAACCGGCCAGGCCGACGCGCAGCCGGGCCTGGCTCAAGTGGGGGGCCCTGGCTGCCAGCCTGTGCCTGGTGGGCATTGCCGCGATCGGCCTGGTCAGCGGCTGGTTTGGGCTTTTCGGAGCGCGGTCCGGCGGGGGCGGGACAGCTGGCCGTCACGCGGACGGCAGCACCTTGTTCATGGCTTATGCCGGCCCGCTGTTTCCCCTGACTGTCGCACAATCGGACGTTCCGCTCCGTGCCAAACGCCAGGTCAGCTGGGATTTTGCGCCCTTTATCGGCCAGAGCGCCACGCAGTGGCGCCATGAGACAGAGGTTTTGGACCGCTACCTGCTGCAGAACCCGACCGACGCGCCCCTGACGGTCCAGGCCATCTACCCCTATGCCGGCGGCGTCAAAGATGAGCGGCCCCAGGTCACTGTCGACGGCAAAGCGGTCAGCAGCCAGCTCTCCTATGGCCGCTACAGCGGCGATTTCGAACCGGCCTGGGGCGGCGGCAAACCCGGCGAAACCTTGAATCTCGACCGCATCACGTCCTGGGACGGTTATGTCTCGTTGCTCCAGTCCGGCGATTACCGCGCTGAAGCGATGCATGGCGAAAAACCGGACCTGGGTCAAACCGTCGTGGTCTACACCGTGACCGATCCGGTTAGACCGCAAAGCGACGCGGTGAATCCAACGCTGGCGATCTCGTTTGACCTGCCCGATCCGGAGGCGGTCGTCTTGACCTACGGGTTTAACGGCGCCAGCTTCGACTATGAGCAGCGGCATTTCCGCTACAGTTTTTCCGTGCCGGAAAAAGACGGCTTCGGCTACAGCGACAAGCGGCTCCTGATCGTCGTGGGCGGCGATTGGCCCGGCTATGAACTGCAGGGCTACCGCGACGGCGGCTGCGACGAGGGTGAGGAGCTGGACGGCATACAGGCCACGATCAGCCGGAGCGAAACGACGCTGGAGGCCATCCTTCACGAGATCGTCGCCGACACGGCCGCTCGTTTTCCGGCGATGTACGGCGACGACAACGGGGTCGACCTGAGCCAGACGGCGCTGTATACCGACCTGCTGGGCGACGCGCTGCTGCGGGACGGCTTGCTGTCCGGAAAATCCAAGATGCGTTACGATGGCGGTGACCTGGAGTCGATGATCAGCGACGTGTTCAGCTATGACCGGGTCCTGTACCTCAGCTTCCCGGTCACGCTGCCGGCCCGCGCGGAGACGGCGGTCGAGATCCGCCTGACCAAGGAAGCCAGCCTGAACTATGTCGGCCGGGATACGAAGCGTTATGGCTTTGACCTGCTGACCCGGCTGGACACGCAACTGACCTTCAGCGAACTGACGGCCGCTGTCATCCATACCGAATCGATCGAAATCGTCGCCCAGAACATGGGCTTTGATCTGGTATCCGGCGTCACTCAGGTCGCCCTGGATCCGGAAACCGAGCATTATTACCTGGAAGTGATGCGCAGGGACGCCTGATCGCTGTTAAGGACGCTCGATCTGTCCCAGCAGGTCGTTGATAAACTGCTGGGCACGCCGTCCGGAGACATTGCCGTGCCACAAGCCCCACTGGCGGGCCTTTTCGGCTAGCTCGTCGTCGCTCAGGGTGATTTCCGGGTAGCGGCGGGCGATGCCCCGCACGATCTCCAGGTACTCCTGCAGCGAGGGTCGGTCGAAGCGGATGGTGACGCCGAAACGGTTGACCAGCGAGATTTTCTCCTCGGCCGTGTCCGCGGCATGAATGTCGTCGGACGATTCCCCGGACCCGGTCCGGTCCGACCAGGTCTCCCGGATCAGGTGACGCCGGTTGGAGGTGGCGTAGATCAGGATGTTGTCCGGGGTCAGTTCCATGCCGCCCTCGATCACGGCCTTGAGATACTTGTATTCGGTCTCGAAATCCTCGAAGGACAAGTCGTCCATGAAGATGATGAACCGGTAGTTTCGGTTCTTGACCAGGGAAATGACCGGGGCCAGTTCCTGGATCTGGTGCTTGTAGAGCTCGATCACGCGCAGTCCCTGGCTGTGGTACTGGTTGAGCAGCGCCTTGATGCAGGTCGACTTGCCTGTGCCGCTGTCGCCATAGAGCAGCAGGTTGTTGGCGCGCCGGCCCTGGATGAAGGCCTCCGTGTTGGCGACCAGCATCTGCTTCTGGTTCGTACAGCCGATCAGGTCGTCCAGGGTGACCTCGTACATGTTTGTGATCGGTTCCAGCCGAAGGGAGGCGCCGTGCCCGTTCACGCGGAAGCCCTTGTTGAGCCCCAGCATGCCGACGCCGTGCTCGCGGTAGAAGTTGGTGACCACGCGGAACAGGTCGCTTTCGCTTTCGGTCTGCTCGATCGCCTTGCTGAGGCTTTGAACCTTTTCGCTGACACCGTGGTTGTATTTCTTGGTTTCTTTATCGATCGCCTGGTAATGGCTGATCAGGGAAAAGCAGCTGATGTCCAGGACTCGCTCGATCTGGGAAAAATCGTAGTCGAACAGCTCCCTGAAGATCTTGAAATCTGCCAGGACCAGCACGTTGACGCTGCCCGGCCGGGCGCCGACCTTCTCGCAGGTCAAACTAAAAGGGTTCTCGGTGGTGGCGAGCAGGTAGGCCAGGTAATTGTGCCACAGGTTGCCGTTGAAGCCGAACTGGGTGGCCAGGTCGAGCAGACGGTGGATCTGGGCCAGGATTTCTCCGGCCAGTTCCTCCGGCGTCCCTTCGCCGGCGGAAAAGCGTTTGAAGATATCGGCCAGGCGGCAAAGGATGCCATCCTGATCCAGGTTGCGGTAGACGACGAGCCGGGCGATTTTCCGATGCATGAACGGCCTCCTGACAACGTACCTGGCGGCAGCGGGGCGGTTTGCTTGCATCATAGGCTATCTCGGCCTGACCGTCAACCGCACCGGTTCACGCCTGCCGGGGAATGCGTTATACTTAAAAGACAACAGCAATTGGATGGTGAGGCATGAAAACACTGGTTGTCTATCGCTCTGTCACGGGCTTTACCCGTCAGATCGCACAATGGATCGCATCTGACCTGCACGCGGATGTGGCCGCGGCCGATGCTGTCGGGCCGGCCAGGCTGCAGGATTATGACTGCGTCGTTTTCGGCGGCCGCCTGCACGCGGTCGGCATCGACGGCCTGTCCTTGATCAAGCGCAACTGGGCACAGCTCAAGAACAAGCGCGTGTTGGTTTTTGCCACCGGTGCGTCTCCGGCAAGATCGGAGATGCTTGAAGAGGTCAAAAAGAAAAATCTGACAAAAGAGCAGCAAGCCCGGATCCAGCTGTTCTATTTTCGGGGCGGCTTCGACTATGCCAGACTCCCGCTGGGGGATAACATCCTGATGAACCTGTTAAAGTACAAGCTCAAAAGAAAACGGCGGCGGGGCACCAAGCTGGACCCGGACGAAACCGGCATGCTGAACTTGTATGAGCGGGCCACGGACTTCACACGCAAAGAAGCGATCCGTCCGCTGGTCCAGGCAGCGGGTCGACAGGAGGGAACGGCGTGAACAGGCCTGACCAGGCACGAATCGACTTGTTTGCCGCGAACGGCCAGCGCCTTAAAGGCTGTTTTTTCTGGCATAGCGACATCTTCAAGCGCCTGGCCGCGCTGCTCTATGCCGCGGACAACCGGATCGTCGACTGCGAAAAAATTAAAGACGGCCTGCAGCTGGTCAAGGCCGGCACGGGGCTTTTCTCGGCCTTGCGCGGCCAGACCGCCCTGGTCCTGGCTGCCAAGCTCGCCAAGCACCCCGAACCGCATCAGCTTCTCGCGTCCACGCGGCGTGCCTATGACGAACTACGGTCCTGCCGGTTTGGTGCGTCCGATTACCTGGCCGTCGCGGCCAGCCAGATCGCCGACCGGACCCGCCCGGAAACCATAGGGCAGGCGGCTGAACGGACCCGTGCCTTTTACGACGGCTTGAAAGCGCGCCACTTTTTCCTGACCGGTGCCGACGACATTATCCATACCGCGATGCTTGCTCTGTCCGAAACCGGAATCGAGACCGGGTTGGAGCGCGTCGAAACGCTTTATGCCGGTCTGAAACCCTATTTCCATTCCCCAAACGCGGTTCTGGCCCTCGCCCAGGTGCTGGCTCTGGGGGGAGACCGGCCCGATGTCGTATCGCGAGTTCTCAAGCTGCGCGACACGCTTCGCGCCTATGGCCTCAAGCTGGACCAGGCCGGCACGCTGGCCGCACTGGGTATCCTGGCGCTGCTTCCCGCCGACGAAACGGCCCTGGCCGGCCAGGTTCGCGCGGCCTACGACGACCTGCGCAGCCGCAAGGGCTTTTCCGGCTGGTCGGTAACCCGGCCGGAACGGCTGCTCCTGGCGGTTTCCCTGGCAGCCCTGGACGACAACGAAGCGGACGGCGCCTGGGCCCCAACCCTGGCGACCCGACTGATCGACATCATCTTAGCCCAGCAGACCGCCATCGCCGTGACGGTCGCCGTAACCGCCGCCACATCCAGTTCATCCTGATCTAAAGGGGAGGGAAACAGATGGAAACATTGCGCAAGGTCAAGAAAATCAACCGTGGCCGCCCGGCTGTCGACGGGGCGGGGGTCAAACTGGTCCGGGTGATCGGCTACCATGACACCGCCGATTACGATCCGTTCCTGATGCTCGACGCCTTCCGCAATGAGCGCGACGACGATTACATCGGCGGCTTCCCCGATCATCCGCATCGCGGCTTCGAGACCGTGACCTATATGCTTGAGGGAGAGTTCGAGCATGAGGACTCGGCCGGGCATCGCGGCACGATCCGCCCCGGCGACGTCCAGTGGATGACGGCAGGCGCCGGCATCATCCACTCCGAGATGCCCTCACGCCGCATCCGCGAAGACGGCGGACGCATCCACGGCTTTCAGATCTGGGTGAATCTCCCGGCGAAGCTCAAGCTCACGCGGCCCCGCTATCAAGAGGTCTCCTCATCGAAGATCCCGCGCGCAAAAAGTGAGGATGGGCTCGTCGACGTCCGCGTCATCGCGGGAAGCGCGTTCGGTGCATCCGCCGTGATCGATACGCACACGCCCATCATCTACCAAGACTTCCGGGTCAAACCCGGCGGCGAGTTCCTGTTCGCCCCCGGGATCTCGCAGGCCTCGGTGATGGC
>ENA-UOUL01003224-UOUL01003224.1-bioreactor-metagenome-genome-assembly--contig:-NODE-3224-length-17129-cov-3.681504_pt1 | contig 17129 bp, 9 predicted proteins | sample MGYA00249838_ERZ747220 | MGnify/ENA primary metagenome ERZ747220 (study PRJEB28778, sample SAMN05720191) | bioreactor metagenome | isolation source: Anaerobic biogas reactor | place: USA:Washington...
AACCTGGTTGCGCGTGCAACTATTTCCTGTCGCCGGTAGGATCACGGTCATGCCCACCGTCCTGCCCGTCGACGACGACCGCCTCACCGCGGCCGGCCTCCTCGTCGAGGTGGCCCGGGCCGTCGGCGACCGGCTCGGCGAGCAGGTCGCGGACCACGGGCTGACGCCCTCGGAGTTCGAGGCCATGCTGCGGCTCGCACGCAGCGAGGACCGCAGGCTCCGCATGGCCGACCTCGCCACCCAGACGGCGATGTCGGCCAGCGGGCTGTCGCGGCTCGTCGACCGGTTGAGCGCGCGCGGCCTCGTCGGGCGCGAGGCCTGCGCCGAGGACGTCGACACGGCGATGAAGCTGGGCACGAACTACCCGAAGGGTCCACACGAGTGGCTCGCCGAGATCGGGTCGGCCACGATCGTGGAGCAGCTGCGCGCGCTGGACGCGGCCTTCCCGGGCGGGCGCTACCGGGTCAGCCCCGCGCTGGAGGGCTGAGCCGGAGCGCCACCCCGTGCGCTCGGTCGGGTCTGAGAGCGCCACGCCGCGCGCCCGCTCGCTCCTGAGGCCGCCACCCCGCGCGCCCGGTCGTCAGGGAGACGCGGACCAGACGGTGTCGTAGACCTGCTGGTAGACAGCGGCCGCGGCGGCCCAGGTGCGCTCGGCGACGACCCAGGCCCGGCCGCGCTCGGCCAGCTGCCGCCGCCGGTCGGGGTCCTGCGCCAGCGCGGCCAGCACGCGCGCGAGACCAGCCGCGTCGCCGGCCGGGAAGGAGTCGCCGCGCTCCCCGTCGCCGATGATCTCCAGCAGGGCCGGCAGGTCTGAGACGACCACCGGCAGCCCCATCGCCATCGCCTCGTACGGCTTGAGCGGGGTCACCAGCCGGGCCGCGCGCTCGTCGATCCGGGGAACCACGAAGACGTCGAGCAGCGCGTAGTAGTCGCTCACCTCGTCGTGCGGCACCTGCCCGGTGAACACCACGTGGTCCGTCACCTCCCGGTCCGCCGCCAGGCGACGCAGGAGGGTCTCGCGCTCACCGCCGCCCACGAGCAGGGCGGTGGCCGGCACCCCCTGCGCGCGCAGCAGGCCGACCGCCTCGATGAGCAGCTCCTGCCCCTCGCGCGGGTGGTCCAGGTTGCTGACGTAGCCGACGACGAAGGAGCCCTCCAGCCCCAGCCGCCGCATCAGGTCGGGCCGGCGCTCGCGCGGCGTGACCACCTCGGCGTCCATGCCGTTGGGGACCACGAAGACCCGCGCCGGGTCGACCGCCGGATCCTGCGCTCCGGGGAGCCGGCGCTCCAGGATGTCCTGGCGCATCGACTCGCTCAGCGTCACCACCGCCGCGGACTCGACCATGCAGTGGGTCTCGACGGCGCGCCGCAGGTGGTAGAGCTCGGCGATCTCGGCCCGCGCCAGGTCCGAGGTCCAGAGCGCCTCGAAGAAGCCGCGCACCTCGTAGACCACCGGCACCCCGGCGGCCCGGCCGACGGCGAGCGCCGCGCGGACGATGTCGTAGCCCCGGTGGCCGGAGTGGGCGTGGATGACCGCGGGCCGCCGGTCGCGCACTACCTCGGCGAGCCGGGTGGCGAAGGCGTCGAGGTACTCGTCCGAGTGCTCCGGGCGCGGGATCTCCTCCCGCAGCAGCCGGGTGTGCTCCACGCCGCCGACCACCTCCGTCGTCAGCTGCCCCGTCCCGGGCTGCCCCGTGCCGTCGCCGCCCGGGCCGTCGGCGTCCGCTCCCCCGTCCTCGGCCGGGGGGAAGTCCAGCACGGTCACGGCGGACACGTCGGCACCGGCGCGGGCCTGCTCGCGCAGCAGGTAGAACGAGCGCAGCGCGTAGCCGCTCTGCCGGTGCGGCAGGGACACCTTGAGCACGTGCAACACCCGACCGGGCACCGGATCGACCGGACCGGCCGCCAGGGCACCGGCCGCGACCGCGGGCTCCCAGGACGGGTCCAGCTCACGCAGCCGCCCCTCCTGCTGCCGCACGAGCTGCAGCACGGGCTCGCGCGGGTCCTCCCCGGCCCAGCGGCGCAGCGCCTCCAGGCGCAGTGTCGGCTCACCCGCGAGCACGGCACAGATCGCGGCCTGCTGCAGCACGGCCGGCGGGGAAGCGGGGTCGTCCAGCACGGTGCGGACCAGCGCGAGGGCCTCGTCGTGGCGGTGCTGCGCGGAGAGCCGGGCCAGGCGTCCCAGGTCACCGAGGACCAGCTCGGCCCACTGGGTCCGCGTCGCCTCCGGGTCGGTCAGCCCCCCGAGCACCGCGGTCGCCTCCTCCGCCGCGCGCTCCCGGTCGCCGGGGTCGGCCAGCGAGCGGATCCGCGCCACCGCCTCGGCGACCGTGTCGACGACCCACTCGTGCGGGTACAGCCGCCGCGGGCCACCCCGGGGCGCCACCATCGGCCAGTTGCGCACCACCGGCACGGCACCGGCCGCCACCGCCTCGGCCAGCCCCACGGGCCAGGACTCGCGCAGGCTAGTGCTCAGCACGAAGCCGGGCCGCGCCAGCACCTCGGGCAGGTCGGTCCGGAACCCGGTGTACTCGATGTGGTCCCGCACGTCGTCGGCCAGCGCCCGCTCCCGGAACGCCGCGGCGTGCTCCGTTCCGCTGGCCGTCGGGGCAGCGGCGAAGTCCGCCCCGACCAGCAGCAGCCGCCAGTCGCCTCCCCCGGCGCGCAGTCCGGCGAGCACCTCCACCGCCCACAGCGGGTCCTTGACCCGCTGGGCCCAGCCGACCACGCAGAGGGTCTGCGGTTCGCGGGGCGTCGCCTGCCGTGTCCCGAAGGCGTCCAGGTCGATGAGGTTCGGTATGACGTGTGCCGGGGTCGTGCCCGCCCGCTCACCGACGGCGTCGCGCACCAGGTCGAGCAGGGGGGCGCTGACGGCGACGACCGTGTCGACCCGGCTCCAGTCGAGCAGGTGGATCCACGGTCGGAGCGCGTCGACACCGTGCACGCGCAGCACGACCCGGGTGTGCGGGGGTGCGATCAGGGTCGCCAGCACCGCGGCCTTGTCGGCCCAGTCGACGACGAGGACGTCGGGGTCCCACGACGTGATGAGCGAGCTGAGCTGGGGGTAGCCGCCGACGCTGAGGCCCAGCGCGGCGCGCAGCCGCTCCCGGACGACGGGGGGGCTGCTGCCCATGGTGAGCAGGTGGGGGCGGAACTCCTCCCGCTCAGCGACGCGCACCTTCACCGCGGCCGAGACCGCGAGGGCGTCCGCGAGCGGTTGGTAGAACGTCCCGTAGGGCCCCGGCAGCACCACCACGCGGCGGGCGGCCGGGCGGCGGGCGGCCGCGGCCCGCACGGTCGCCGCCTCGGCGGGGTGCGGGTGCTGCGCGGGCGGGGGCTGGGTGAGCAGCCGCCAGGTCTGCGTGGCCCCCAGCGGCGCCAGGTGCGCGGCGGGGTCGGCGATCAACCGGGAGTCCACCGAGTCGGAGTGCTGCTCGCGGTGGAAGGCCAGGTCCAGCGCGAGGCAGACGAGGTCCACCACCTCGTCGACCACGACCCCGTCGACCATCGTGGCCTCGACGGGGTCCGGGGCCAGCGCCGGGTCGGGGGCCAGTGCCGGGTCGACGACCTCCCGCAGCAGCCGGGCGGCCACGGCGACGGCGTCGCTGTCGGTGGCACCGGTCGCGTCGAGCTCGGCCCGGACCCGGAAGGCCGTCAGGACCGGGTCGTCCGCGCCGAGCACGGGCGTCAGGCCCTCGACGAGGTCCTCGACCTGGTCGGGGGCCCGGGTGAGGCCGGGCAGCAGGTGCAGCGGCACGTCTGCCGACTCGAGGCTCACCAGGCCGGGGTCCGGCAGGAGACTGCGCTGCTCCGCCACCTGCGCGAGCAGGGCCAGTCCCCTGCCGAGGCCGGCCAGGCTGTCCGGCTCCAGCCGCTCGGCGGGACGCCGCGGAAGGAACCCGGCCAGCGCGCTGTGGGCCTGCGCCGCCAGGCCCCGCAGCCGCTCCACCCGCAGGTCGGCCACCAGGTCGGCGAGGCCTGCGCTGCCGGCGTGGACGGGCGGGGACACCCCGAGGCCCGCGGCCAGCTCGGCCATCGCGGCGCCGGCGTCGTCGAGCGCCACCACGTGGTCGGCGTCCCGGACCGCACGGCGGAACCAGGGGTCGAACCGCGCGGCCAGCACGGCGCGCCGACGCCGGTCCACGACCCGCGGGGCGACCACGAGCACGACCCGGCGCGGCCGGGAGGGGGTGCGGGCGGCGACGAGGCGATGGGGGGCCGCCGGGACACGACCCGACCCGACCCGAGCGGTGTCGCGACGCAGGGGCGGCACCCGGCCCTCGGCATACGCCCACCGGACCTGGTGGCCCTGCTCGGTCAGCGCGCTGACGAGCGACCCCACCGACTCCAGCGGCGCGTGCTCGCCCGCCAGGACGAGGACCGACCGACGCCCCGCCCGGTCGCCGTCGCCGTCGCCGTCGGCAGGGGTTATGGCAGCTGCCACGGAGCTCCTCCTCGGGCAGTGGTCACGGGCGGCCAGCATACCGAGCGCGCGGCTACGATAACCGGCGATGACTCCCTCCCAGCGCTCCTCGCCGGCCGGGTCGGACGACCCCTCCGCGCCGGCGACGCGGCTGGTGATCGCCTACGCTTTCGCGCCCGACGCCGACACCTCGGCGGTGGCCGCCGTCAAGCGGGTCGCCGTGGACGGCGAGCCGTGCGACGTGATCAGCAACGACCTGCGCGCGATCCGCGGCCGGGACGACTCGCTGGAGGAGGTCGTGGCGGGGCTGGTCCGCCGCCGGGCCGTGCTCGACACCCCGCCGATGTTCGGCGGCTGGTCCTCGATCCTGTCGTTCTGCCGCGCCGGCCAGCGCACCCTCCGCGCCTGGGACGGACAGCCGGCGGGAACCGCCTACACCTCGGTGTACAGCCGGGCCCACTTCATCGCCGCCCACTTCCTGGCCGCCCTGGTGGTGCGTGAGCGCCCCGGTCTGTCGTGGCGCGCCGAGATGTCCGACCCCCTGTCCCGGTCGGCCACCGGTGAGCCGCGCGAGGGGCCGGTGCCCCGGGGTGCGGTGGCCGAGGACCTGGCGGAGGCGCTGGCGGCCCGGGGCGTCCGGATGGACCCGGCGGCCACCACCTACGAGTGGGCCGAGACCCTCGCCTACACCCTCGCCGACGAGGTGGTCTTCACCAGCGCCGGGCAGCGGGACTACTGCCTGGCGCACGTCTCGGACGACCGGGTGCGCGCCGCGCTGGAGGGCAAGGCGGTCGTGTCCCCGCACGCGACCCTGCCCCCCGAGTGGTACTCCCGGCGCGACCCCCTCGTGGGACTCTCCGACCCGGCGAGCACCAGCGCGGGAATGGCGGATCCCGCCGGGGCGAGCGGGTCGGATCCCGCCGGGGCGGTCCACGTGGGCTACTTCGGCGGGTTCTACGCCTCGCAGAGCCCGCAGACCCTGTTGCGCGCGGCTGCCGCGCTGGCGCCCGAGGACCGGGCCCGCGTGCGCGTGCACCTGTTCACGGGGCAGTCCGAGGACCTGAGCGCGCAGGTCCGTGAGGCCGGGGCCGGCGACGTGGTGCTGGTGCGGGACCGGCTGCCCTTCCTCGACTTCCTGGCCGCCACCCGGGCGATGGACCTGCTGCTGGCCATCGACGCCGCGCCGGTCGCCGGCGACACGGTGCCGCACGTGCGGTTGTCGAAGTGGAGCGACTACGTCGGATCGGGCACCGGCGTCTGGGGCATGGTCACGCCGGGCAGCGACCTGGCCTCGCAGGACCTCGCGGTCGCCACCCCGCTCGGCCACCAGACCGCCACGCAGCAGGTGCTGACCTCGTTGGCGCGCGGCACCCTCCCGCGCCGCGCGGGCTGACTGCAGGAGGCTCCTGCGTGCACGACTGGCGGGCGGGGGGATCCGGCAGGGCGGCTGACGGCAGGACGTTTCCGCACGCGCGGCTGACGCCCGGGTCCGGGTTGGCTACCCGCCCAACACCAGGCGCACGAGCGCGTCCGCGGTGCGCTCGGGGTCGAACCGCTCGCCGACCGCGGCCAGCGCCTGGGTCGCCGCGCGGTCCCTGTCCGCCGGCTCCCGCAGCGCCCAGATGCGGTCCACGGCCTCCGCGACGTCGGCCGCGACCCACTCGGAGGGGTACAGCCGCCGGGCGCCGTCCCGCGCGGCGAAGAACGGCCAGTCGCGCACGACCGGCACCGCGCCGCCGAGCACCCCCTCGACCAGACCCTGGTGGAAACTCTCCCGGATACTCGAGCTGAGGACGAAACCGACCCCGGCGACCTCCCGGGCGACGTCGTCGGTCTGCGGGACGTGGTCGACGTGGCCGGCGACGTCGGGGGCGGCGATGCGCTCGGCGAACGCGGCGGCATACTCCTGGCTGGTGAGCACCCCGCCCGGGGCGAACCCGTCGCCGACCAGCACGAGCCGCCATCCACCGGGCTCGCGCGCGAGCAGGCCGGCCAGCACCTCCACCGCCCACAACGGGTCCTTGACCCGCTTGGCCCAGCCCACGAGGACGAGTGCGCGGGGGTCGCGGACGGGTGGGTCCGGCACGGGCGGGAGGGAGACGATGTTCGGGACGACCACCGGCTGCGGCACCTCGGCGCGCGCCCCGACCGCCCCGTGCCGCAGCACGTCGCCGAGCACGTCGGCCTGGTGCGGCGAGACCGTCACCAGGGCGTCGACCCGCGACCAGTCGACCAGGTGCGGCCACAGGGAGAAGGTGTCCATGCCGTGCGCCCGGACGACGAGCCGGGTCGTGGGCGGCACGACGAGGCTGGCCCAGACGGCTCCCTTGTCCGCCCAGTCGGCCACGACGACGTCCGCGTGCTGCACGGCCGCGAGCTGCTCGGGGGTCACCCCGAACCCCCACGAGGGGTCGGTCGGGGGTGGCTCTCCCGCGCCCGCCAGGCGCAGGCGGACCAGGGCGGGGTCGGTCCCCAGCCACCGGAAGGACGGGTGGTCGGCGGCGAGGTCCACGACCTGCACCCGCACGTCCGGGTGGCGTTCGAGGGACGCGGCCAGGGGTGCGGCGAAGCGTGGGTAGGCACCGGGGAGCACGACGACGCGTGTGGGGTGGGACCCGTCGGTGGTGACGCTAAGTCCGGGGGCCGACGCTGAGTCCGTCGGCGCCGCAGAGTCTGGGGGCGACGCAGAGCCCGGGGGCGACGCAGAGCCCGGGGGCACCGCCAACTCCACGACCCGTGGCCCGGCCAGGGCCGCCATGGCCCGGGAGGCGCGCAGCGGCGCGAGGAAGGCCTCCGTGTCGTCGACCAGCGGGCTGCGGTCCGCGTCGGCGTGCAGGTCCCGGTGCAGCAGCAGGCCCGCGCCGATGGTGACCAGCTCGGCGGCGAGGTCGCGGTCGCCGTCGGCCAGTGCGCGGTCGGCCCCCTCGAGGGCCGCGGTCGCGGCGTCCGATAGGTCCGGCGGCGCGGTCCCGGTGAGGCTGGTCTCCGCGTGGGAGGCGAGCGCGTGCAGCCCGAGTGCAGGGTCCGGGGCCCACGCGGCGAGGACCGGAGCCAGCAGGTCGCGGGCCTGGGCGTGCCGGTTCTGCCGGACCAGCCGACGGCAGACGGTGCGCAGCCGCCCCAGCCGCACCGGCATCGGGTCGGCACCCAGCCGTGGGTCGGCACCCAGTCGCGGATCGACCGCCGACCCGTCATCGCCCGCCAGCAACGCCCGAACCGCCCCGATCAGCTCCTTGGGCCGCACCGGTTCCCGCTCGCCCTGCGCAGACAGGAGACGCAGCGACCGGTCGACGGCGTCCCACCGCTGGGCCTGCCCGAGCAGGTCGAGCCCGGCCCGACGGTCGAGCACGTCATGACCGACCTCGGCGGCCGGGCGATCGCGGGTCTGCTCGGCGGCCAGGTGTACGGCGAACCCCGCCCCGGACCCGGTCACCCCGCCGGCGGCTGCGGGTCCCCCGTCGGCCGCTGCGGGTCCCGGGCCGGCAACCGTGCCGGCAGAACCCCGCCCGAAGACCCTGGCCACGGCCCCGGCCACCCGCCCCCGCCAGGACGAGGAGAGGCCGGGAGCGACGGCATACTCACGCTCCTCCACCCGGTCCCCCGCCTCCTGCCGGGCACGGAGCGCCGCGGCGAGCTCGGGATCGAGATCGTCCGGCCCGCGCCACACCACCCAGGTCCGTCCGGTCATGGCTCCTCCCTCGCCGGCACGTCGTCGACGGCGATCTCCGCCACCGGCCGCTCGGTCAGCCCCAGGGCGCTCAGCTCGCGGTAGAGGAACGGGGTGAGCGCCCGGACGTAGGTGTCGGTCAGGTGGCTGCCCTGCCGCCAGGTCAGGATCCCGCCGATCGCGACCGGGCAGCGGTCCAGGTCCGGGCAGATCCACCGGTTGAGGTCGATGGTCGGGGCGTCGAGGTCGTCGGCGACCGCACCGAGCAGCTCGGCCCCGCCGAGGAGCTCGGTCCGGGCGGCGCAGCTCAGCAGGTCGTCGGGGTGCTCCCCGGCGCATGGGTAGAGGCTCCCCGCCGGGTAGGGGTTGTCGGCCAGCACGACCACGTCGGTGCCCTGGGCGCGCAGCTCCTCCAACGCGCTCACCGCCCCCTCCTGCAGCGCCTCGGTGCGGCCCGCGCCCATCGACACCAGGACCAGGCCGGGCGGCCGTTCCTGGGCGGTGACGTGGTCGACCACGCTCCGCCCGAAGGCCGAGCAGTCGTCCTCCTCGGCGCCGGCGACCGTGAAGGGACAGGCGCTCTTCAAGTATGCCGTGAGCCGACAGCCCTCCTGCCTCGCCACGTCATTGACCGCGGAGAACCACTGGCCGGCCTTGGAGTCCCCCACCAGGAGCACCTCCTGCGTCCCGGCCGGGTCGCCGTAGACGCAGTCGAAGCGCGGCTCGGGCACGCCCTGGTCGACCTGGCACCCGTCGGCGTAGTAGGGCGGGACGTCTTCCTGGGCCAGGTCGGGATGTGGGCTCAACGTCCCGCTCCGGGTGTAGGCCTGCGCGGGATCGCTCCTGAGGGTCCACTCGGGAGCCTGCGGGTCGGCCACCAGCAGGGCCGGGCCGGGCGCGTCGGTGTCCCGCAGCTCCGGGCGGGTGGCGAGCACGCCCAGCGCCACCGCGCACACCAGGGCCATGCCGGTGCCGCCGGCCACCAGGCTCGGGGCCGCGTGACCCACGAGGCGCGGGTGGAACCGGACCGGATCCTCGACGAGGTGCTTGGTCCCCCACGCGAGCAGGATCGACAGGACGCCCAGGGCACCCCGGGCGGGCCAGGGCAGGGGGCCCAGGTGCGCCTCGCTCAGGACGATGAGGGGCCAGTGCCAGAGGTAGACCGCGTAGGAGAGCCCGCCCAGCCAGACCATCGGCGCTGTCGAGAGCAGCCGCCCGCCGGTGGTGGCTCCCCCGCCGCAGCCGGCCGCGATCACGGCGACCGAGCCCAGCACCGGGATCGCCGCCGCCCAGCCGGGCCAGGCCGTGGACCGGTCGATGCCGACCGTGGTGAACACCACGGCGGCCAGCCCGACCAGCGCCAGGAGCTCCCGCGGGCGCCTGCCCAGGCCCGACAGGGCGGGCACCGCGAAGGCGAGCAGCGCACCCGCCGCCAACTCCCACAGCCGGGTGAAGGTGCTGAAGTACGCCGCTCCGGGGTTGCTGGCCGTCAGCAGCATCGACCACCCGAAGGAGGCCGCGGCGACGACTGCGAGGAGGAGCAGGACCGTCGGCCGAGGGTCCACGCCCCGGGTGGCCCGGTGCGCCCCCGCCGCGGCCCGACCGGCCCGGGCCGCGAGCCACAGGCCGAGCAGGATCACCAGCGGCCAGAGCAGGTAGAACTGCTCCTCGATCGACAGGCTCCAGTAGTGCTGCAGCGGTGAGACCCCGGCGTCCTCGGCGAGGTAGTCCACGGCACGGGCCGAGAGCACCCAGTTCACGACGTACAGGGACGCCCCGATGGTGTCGTGCACCAGGTTGCGCAGCTGGCTGCCGGGCAGCACCACGAGACCCGCGAGCAGGGTGCACAGGATGACCAGGAGCGCGGCGGGCAGCAGCCGCCGGGCGCGCCGCGCGTAGAAGCGCCCCAGCCGCACGGTGCCGCTGCGGTCGACCTCCCGGAGCATCAGGCCGGTGATGAGGAAGCCGGAGATGACGAAGAAGACGTCGACGCCCGCGAAGCCGCCGTCCATGCCGGGCACGCGCAGGTGGTAGAGCAGCACCATGAGCACGGCGACGGCCCGCAGGCCCTCGATGTCGCGCCGGAGGCGCCCCCCGCCCCCCGGTCTGCCGCTCGGCGTGGCGGTCGCGTCCCCGGTCGGCGCGCCGCGCGGTCGGCTGCTGGTCATGTCGCAGCGAGGCTACCCGAGTGGGAGAGGATGGGCCCGTGGCACTCAAGCACATCCTGCGCCGGCTGCCTCCCATCGCGTGGCGCGACGCCAAGCTCCAGGAGCTCAAGGACGAGGTCCGGGAGCAGGACCAGCGACTCCGCGAGCAGCGCAAGAAGCTCCGCGAGCAGCGCGAGCGCGCCCGCCAGGCGGCGGCGGCGCTCAAGGCCAAGGAGCCACCGCGGCCCCGGCCCGAGGCGGAGGTGCTCGCCGACCTCATCCGGAGCAGCGGCCTGTTCGACGAGGCGTGGTACCTCAGCCAGGTCGAGGAGCCCGTCGCGCACGCGCTCGAGCACTTCATCCGGGTCGGGGAGCGCGCCGGGCTCTCCCCGCACCCCGCCTTCCACGCCCCCACCTACCTGGCAGCGCTGTCAGCGCCCGAGCGCCGGCGGCGCGGGGTCGCCGAGGCACCGTTCCGGCACTACCTGCGGGTCGGCGCCCGCTGGGGGCGCACCCCCCACCCGCTGTTCAACGCGGAGGCCTACCTGGCCGCGCACCCGGAGTCGGCCGAGCATCCCGGCGGTCCGCTGGCCATGTTCCTGGCCGGAGGAACGCCGCTAACCCTGGAGGAGGGGGCCACCGGCTTCCCCTGGGACGCGCCGCACGAGTTCCTGGAGGCCGCCCGCGCGACGGCCGAGACCCTGCGCAGCACCCGCGGGTTCTCCGAGACCCCCCGGGACACCCCCGACTTCGACACCGAGCGCGAGGCGCAGGTCAAGGCCGAGCTGCGCAGCCGGCCGCTGCCGGACGAGCCGCCCCTGGTCAGCGTGGTCGTCCCGACCAAGGACCGGGCCGACATGCTCGGGGAGACGCTGGACTCGGTGCTGGCGCAGACCTACCCGCACTGGCAGCTGATCGTCGTGGACGACGGCAGCCGCGACGGCACCCCGGCGCTGCTGGAGCGCTACACCGGCGACGACCGCGTCGAGGTGGTGACGCACGAGGAGGCCCGGGGGGTGGCCGCGGCCCGCAACACCGGCCTCGCCCGGGCGGGCGGGACCTACGTCGCCTATCTGGACTCCGACAACACCTGGTTCCCCGACTTCCTGGAGCTGATGGTCCGGCACCTGGTGCACTCCGGTGACCGCGCGGCATACGGCGTGACGGCCCTGGTCGAGGAGGACGTCCCGGAGGGCACGGAGCCGCGACGCCTCTACCGCGGGGTCCCGTTCGACCGCGAGCACCTGCGGGAGCGCAACTTCGTCGACTGCATCGTGCTGGTCCACGAGCGGTCGCTGCTGGAGGCCACCGGCGGCTTCGACGAGACCCTGCGCCGCAACGTGGACTGGGACCTGTTCCTGCGGTTGGCCGAGCAGACCGACTTCACCCTGGTGCCGGTCCTGGCCACGCAGTATGACGTGTGGTCCGAGCGGGGGTCGCGGATCACCACGGTCGAGCCGATGGCCTACCGGTTCGTGGTCCGGCAGCGCACCCTGGTCGACGTCGCCGCGCTCCTCGAGTCGGCGCCCGAGCGGGACCCCGACCTGGTCAGCGTCGTGGTCGCGGTCGGCCCGTCGGACACGGGCGAGACGGTCGGCACCGGTGTCCGGCGGTTGCTCGAGACGGCGTCGGGACCCGTCGAGGTGGTCGTGGTCGACGCCCGGGCGAAGGAGCCGGAGGCCATCCGGCTGCACGCCGAGCTCGACCTGCTGGAGCAGGTCACCGTGCGCCGGCTCACCCAGGCACTGCCCCTGGAGGTGGCCCGCAACGTCGGGGTCGGCGCGACCGGCGGGGCTCTCCTGTGCTTCCTGCCCGCCTCGGCCTGGACGCAGCCCGGCTGGGACGCGCCGCTGCGGGAGGGTCTGGACCGGCACCGCGTCGTCCAGCCCCTGGTCCTGACCCCCGGCGGGGCCGTGTGGTCCGCGGGCCTGGACTTCCTGGATACCGGCCACTGGTACCTGCCCTGGTCCGGCTTCTCCGGTGACGCCCCGGAGCTGGCCGCGGAGCGCACGGTCGTCGCCGTGACGGCAGCGGCCCTCGCGGTGCGGGCCGCCGACTTCCTGGCGGTGGGCGGCTTCGACCCGCTGGTGCGCGAGGACGTCTACGGCGGGGAGCTGTCCCTGCGGGTCACCACGCACACCGGCGGCACCGCCGGCTGCCTGCCGGCCACCGCGGTCGCCTGGCGGGAGCTGCCCCCCGACGCGCGGACCGAGTCCGCGATGGCACGGGTGCGGGAGAACCAGGCCCGGGACCGGGACCAGTGGGTGCAGGCAGGTCGCCCGAGGCTGGCCGCGGAGCAGGTGCTGCCGGACTACCGGCTCATCGGGTTCGACCGCAACCGCCGCTCCCAGGCCGCCCCGCAACCGCTGGTGGTGCACGACCGCCCGGAGCGCCCGCTGCGCTGGGCGCTCAAGATCGGGGCCCCGACCGTCGAGCGGCGCACCAACTGGGGCGACTGGCACTTCGCGCAGTCCCTGAAGGCCTCGCTGGAGCGGCTCGGCCACGAGGTCAGCGTGGACTGCAAGGACTCGTGGTACCGGCCGAGCAGCCCCCTCGACGACGTGGTCGTCCAGATGCGGGGCGTGTCGATCTACGGCATCAACCCGGGCCACACGAACGTCTCCTGGGTCATCAGCCACCCCGAGCGGGTCACCGCGACCGAGCTGTCCGACTACGACCTGGTGTTCGGGGCCTCACCCCGCTGGTGCACGGAGATGACCCGGCAGCTCGGCCGCCCGGTGACCCCGTTGCTGCAGTGCACCGACCACCACCGGTTCCACCCGGTCGAACCGGACCGCCGCCGGGCCCACGAGGTGCTCGTCGTCGCCAACGCCCGCGGCATGCGGCCCAGCGTCCGGGCGGCGCTGGCCAGCGGCATCGTCCCCTCCGTCTACGGGCTGCGGTGGGACGGGCTGGTGCCCGAGGGCGCGTGGCAGGCGGACTACATCCCGAACGACGAGCTGGCCGCGGTGTACTGCGCCGCCGGCGTCGTGCTCAACGACCACTGGGACGACATGCGGGACCAGGGGATCCTGTCCAACCGGCTGTTCGACCTGGCGGCCTGCGACGCCCGGGTGATCACCGACCACCTCCCCGAGGTGGCCGAGGTGTTCGGCGACTCGGTGGTGACCTTCGACGAGGACACCGACCTCGCTCCGCTGGTCGCCGCCCAGCTCGCGGAGACGCCGGAGCGGGCGCAGGCCCGTCGGGAGCTCGGCGAGCGGGTCCGCCGGGAGCACACCTTCGACGCCCGGGCCGCCCACCTCGCCGAGGCGGTGACGGCGCTGCGGGCGCGGAACGGTCACCCGCTGCCGAACCGCGCGAAGTAGCTCGGCTCGACCGGGCCGGGCACCCGGTCGCCCGGGTCACCCTCGCCCGCATCCTGCGCCGGCCGCCCCTCCGCCGGGTCCACGTGCCAGTCGAGCACGCGCGGTGTACCCGCGTGCAGCCGCAGCGGGGCGAGCCCGAGCGGCGGCTCGACAGTCACGGCGCCGGGGTCGGCCGGGCCCACCGGTCCGACCTGGCGCGCGCCATGCCGGACCGGCACCGCACCGGCGCCGTGCACGGCATACCCCTCCCCCGCGGGGGCCGGCTCGGTGGCGCCGTCCACGGCATACCAGACAGACCCCCCGGGGAGTCCCTCCTCGGCGGGTCCCTCCGACGGGCCACCTCCGTCCTCCAGCCAGGCCGATTCGTGCCACGGCAGGAAGCGCCGCGGACTGAGCGCGACGCGGGCGCCGCTGTGCCCGAGCGCGTGCACCAGGTCGGCCAGGTGGTGCGGGCCGTAGCGCAGCTGCGGGGTCATCCGGGTGACGTAGACCGCCCCCTCCTCGCGCACCGCCCGCTCGGCCTCCTCGCCCTCGGGCACCTGGCGGTGCCGGACCGTCAGGCCCGGGGTCACCTGCACGTCGAGGTCCTGGCGCAGGGTGTCCGGCAGCTCGCCCGATGGCAGCTCGCCCGGCGGGAGCAGCACCAGCAGCACGGGCGCGTCGGCCCCGTGCGCGCCGGCCCCGGGGCGGTAGCCGGCCACCTGCCACGCCCGGCGGCGCAGCGCCAGGGAGCGCAGCTCGCGCTCCCCGGGGTCGCGGACGGTCTCGGGGGTGACGGCGTCCAGCGCGGTCAGCAGGGCCGGGTCGAGCCGCTCCCGCACCGCCGGGGGGAGCCCGTGCCCGGTCACGGGGACACCGGCGAGCGCGAGTGCGAGCACCGCCTTCAGCACGAGGTCGTCGGTCGCCCCGGGTGTGTCGTCACCACCCCCACGGACGGACGGCGCCACGCGCACCAGGGGGGCGTCCCGCAGCGCGGCGACGTCGTCGGCACCCCACAGCCGCCGCGGCTCCACCACGACGCCCGCCCTGGGACCGTGGACCTCCGGCCGGAAGCCCCGGGGGGTGAGCACGCTGCTGTTCAGTCCGAGGAAGTGCACCCCGCGATCCTGCCATCCGGGGCGGTTAGAGTTGCGACGTCGCGGTCGAGGGAACGGGGAGTCGAGATGCAGCAGGCGACCGTCGTCGGTCAGCGCTGGACGGATCTGCCGGTGCCGGAGCTGGGGGCGTGGACCCCCGTGGACCGGGTCTGCGTCGTGCTGCCCGCCCGGGACAACCAGACCGAGCTGGAGCGCACGCTGGCGGCGCTGGCGCACCAGACCTACCCCGCCGAGCTGCTCGAGGTGGTCGTCGTCGACGACTCCTCCCAGCCGCCGCTGACCCTTCCTGACCTGGCCCCCGCGGCGACCCGCATCGTGCGTCGCGACCAGGCCGCGACGCACGGCTCGGGCGCCGCCCGGCACGCCGGTGCGGTGGCCAGCGACGCCGACATCCTGCTGTTCCTCGACTCCGACATGCTGGCCGACCCGCGCCACGTGGAGGCGCACGCGCGCTGGCACCACGTCTGCGACCACGCCCTGGTGCTGGGTCGCAAGTGGTTCGTCGAGGCCGACGACCTGACCCCCGCGGCGATCGCCGAGGCCGGGGTCGCGGGCGGCGGGGTCGCGGACCTGCTGGCGGGGCGCACCCAGGTCCGGCACGCCTGGCAGGAGGACCTGATCCGGGAGCAGGAGCGGCTGACCCGGGACGTGGACGACGCCTTCCTCGCCGTGGTGGGCGCGACCGTGTCGCTGCGCCGGGACTCGTACGAGCGCTCGCGGGGGTTCGCGCCGTTCGGGCTGCGCGGCATCGTCGACACCGAGTTCGGCTACCGCGCCTTCACCACCGGCTGCGTGATCGTGCCCGACGACGAGGCGAGGGCGTGGCACCAGGGAGCCCGCAGCTTCGCCCGCCGCGGCGCCGAGATCAAGAAGGAGCGGCTGGGCCTGGCGGCCAACCACCTGCCCATCCCGATGTTCCGGCAGCAGAACGCCGGCCGGACCTGGGCGGTGCCGATGGTGCGGGTCGTCGTGGACGCCACCGAGACCGACCTGTCGGAGGAGTGGGCGGCGGAGCGGCTCCTCCTCTCCGTCGATGCCGCGCTCGCCAGCACCGTCACCGACCTCGCGGTCACGGTGATGGCCGGTGACGACCTGCCGCAGTGGCTGCGCGACTACGTCGCGGCCGACCCGCGCGTCGAGACGGTCACCGAGCGTCCCGCCGGCAGCGGCTTCCCCAGCCCGTTCACCGTGGTCGTGCCGCCCGGCGCGGTGCTGGAGCCCACCAGCCTGTCGACCGGGCTGGGCCTGCTCTCCGAGCGGGTGCGGGTCGTACGGACCCTCCCCGGGTGGGCGGGCGCCCGGGGCGTGGAGATCTGGCGCACCCGGACCCTGGAGCGCGCCCTGCGGGCGGGACTCGGCGAGGTGGACCCCGATGTCCTGGGTGAGCACTGGGTCACCGAGAAGGCGCTGGGCGTGACCCACCCGCAGCCGCGCCTGACACCGCAGGGGATGGTGACGACGTGGTGAGCGACCTGGGGCACGTGCGGGCCATGTGGGCGGACGACCGCGCGTCGGCGGGCCTGGGCATCGAGTGCCTGGACGTCCGGCACGAGGACGGGCTGGGCGCGGCCACGGCGCGGATGCCGGTCACCGAGTCCATGGTCAACGGCCACGACATCTGCCACGGCGGCTTCATCTTCGCCCTCGCGGACTCCGCCTTCGCGCTGGCCTGCAACGCCGGCGGCAGCCTGACCGTGGCGGCGACGTGCGACATCTCCTTCGTGACGGCGGCGCGCCGCGACGACGTGCTGGTGGCAGTCGCCCGGGAGCGCACGACATACGGCCGCAACGGGATCACCGATGTGACGGTCACCCGTCAGTCGGACGGTGCCGTGATCGCGGAGTTCCGCGGCCGGTCCCGCTCGGTGGGTGCCCCGACCGCGGCTAGGACCAGCGCGCCAGCACTAGAATGTCGACCGGGCTCACACAGGCCTGATGGCGATCACTGAGAGCGGCGGCCCCGCCAGTGCCCGGCGACCTTGCGGCCGCCTCTCATGTGCTCGTCAACCCAGACCGGCCCAGCTACCTCCGGCTCCGGTTGTGGTCGGGCACGCGTGTAGTCGCTCAGGACGTACCCTCGTAGGTGCCCGGTCCGGTCGGCGATCCCGTCAACGAACGACCTAGCGACATCCTTATCGATCAGCCCGTCGAGGTCGGTGAGCGCGTCCTCAACAGCATCTGGAAGACCTGCCGAGTACCCCACCGCTTCGTCCAGCAGCCACTCGGGGTCCACGCGGAGCTCCCCAGCAGCCTTCTCCACATGCCGCGCGGCGATGTCACGCAGCTTGTACTTCCCGCCCATTTTCATGGCGAGGCTTACCTCGTACTTCACCTCGTCCACTGACGTGACGAACGCCCCACTGATCAGGTCGTACAAAGGGGCCAGTCGGGTGCGACCAGCGAGGTGGAGGAGAGAGTAGTTCTTGGCGTGGGCGTCCGGACACGCGGCGACCCAGCTGAACACAT
>ENA-UOUL01003229-UOUL01003229.1-bioreactor-metagenome-genome-assembly--contig:-NODE-3229-length-17099-cov-5.250029_pt1 | contig 17099 bp, 20 predicted proteins | sample MGYA00249838_ERZ747220 | MGnify/ENA primary metagenome ERZ747220 (study PRJEB28778, sample SAMN05720191) | bioreactor metagenome | isolation source: Anaerobic biogas reactor | place: USA:Washington...
ACGCGGCGGGAATGCCGCTCCTCTTCTGGAAGCGCTTCCAGGATTTCGCTAACGGTGATAAAACCGCGAACCCGGGCGCGCTCCAGGACAAGGTTCTTACAGGCCTGAGCTGTTTTCTGAGCCTCTCTTTGCAACTTGTCTCCTCCAGCCTCCTTCCAATTTAGATGTGTCGGCTATCGGTTTGCTCTGGCGTTCCCGAACCTCCTTTTGTTCCAGCTCGCCGTGCAGACAAGGGGGACGACTCTACCTCTCGTTTAGGGCAAACGATGTGGGGCGAAGGACAAAAAAGGACCTGTTTGGGTGGCTCGGTGGGGCAAAATCATAAAAGCGCCGAACTCGCAAGCCGGGCCCGCAGGCCGGCGCCGAGTCTGCGCTACATACCTTCCCCGCATCGTATTATACATCCGCTGCTCACATTTGTCAAGGCTTCGGAGCCGAAATAACTTGACCATTGCGCGACATCTGGTAGAATGCGCGCATTGTCATTCCGCTATTTGATTGACCATGACAAGGAGCCTGCCCATGTTGCGCGTTTCCTCCGTGCAGAGCCGCGCCGACCTCCGGCGATTCATCGCGCTTCCCTATGCGCTGTATCGAGACGACCCCGGCTGGATCGCCCCGCTGCGCAGCGAGCAGGCCAAGCTGTTCACGCCCCGGGGAGACCCCTTGCTGGCCCACTGCGATTACGCGCTGTTCCTGCTCTGGGATGACAACCGCGTGGTCGGGCGCGTCGCCGCTTTCGTCGATCACCTGGCGATCGACTTTTGGCAGGAGCGGGTAGGCTTCTGGGGTTCCTATGAATGCGTCGATAGCCTCGAGGGCGCGCGGCTCTTGCTGGATGCGGCGGAGGGTTTTTTGCGCCAGCAGGGCATGGCCGAGATGCGCGGCCCCATCAATTTCACCGTCACCGAGTGGGGCTTGGTGACGGAGGGTTTCGAATACCCGCCGGTGCTCATGAGCCCTTATAATCCTGCTTACTATAACACCCAGATGGAGGCTCTGGGTATGCGCAAAGCCAAAGACTTGCTGGCCTTCTATGGGGATATCGGGGAGGGGTACGCCATCCCCGAGCGCTTTACCCGCGCCCTGGAACGCGTCGCGCAGCGCTACCACGTCACGGTGCGGCCGGTCGAGATGAAGCATCTGAAGCGCGACGCCCTGATCGTGGTGGACATCATGAACCACTCGGTGGCCTATAATTGGGGCGCGTACCCGGTCACGGAGGAGGAGGGCAGGCGGCTGGCCAAAGACCTCAAGCAGATCATCGATCCGGCATTCGCCCTCATCGCCGAGGTGGAGGGCCGCCCCATCGGGTTCTGCCTAACCCTGCCGGACCTCAACCAGTTGCTAAAGGGCCTGGACGGGCGCTTGACGCCGCGGCTCATCTGGCGGCTGGCCTTTGGCCTGAAGCGCGTGCGCAACTATCGCTGCTGGGCGCTGGGCCTGTTGCCCGAGTACCACGGCAAAGGGATCGACGCGCTGCTCTACTACCGCACTTTCCAGGCGGCGCAGGCCCGCCAGGCGCGCGTCGAGGTCAACTATGTGCTGGAGGACAACATCAAGATGCTCGCGCCGCTGGCCAAGCTGGGCGTGAAGCACATCAAGACCTACCGGGTATACACCAAGGCGCTCTGAACAATCGGCCGCTTGCCGATCTGGGAGCTCGGTGGTATAATGCAGAAAATCGGTGCAAGCTGAAAAGCTGCCGGAGGTAGGCGATATGGATGCAACGATCCAGGTTCGCAAGCGAGGCGTGTTGACCCTGCCCGCCAGCCTGCGGGACAAATACGGCATCGAAGAGGGCGATAGTTTCCGGCTAGTTGACCTCGACGGGATTCTTGTGCTGACGCCGATGGTTCCGATGGTTCCCGAGCTGGCGCGCGAGATCGAGCGCCTGCGCCTGGACGCAGGGCTGAGCGTGGAAGAGATGCTGGACAGCCTGCGCGCGCAGCGCGAGAAAGCATATCAGGAGCGCTATGGCTCCACCTCCTAAGCCGCGCGTCTTTGTGGATGCGGATGTGCTCTTTGCGGGGGCGGCCTCTCCCAGCGAACATGGTGCCAGCTTGGTGATCCTTCGCCTGGGCGAGATCACGCTGATCGATGCGGTTACCTCTCAGCAGGTCATCGATGAGGTGGAACGCAATCTCGAGGACAAGCTGCCTCGTGCGCTGCCCGCCTTCCGGCTGCTGGTTAGCCGTAGCCTCAGGGTGATTGCGGACCCCCAGCCGGCCGACCTGGACGCTTATGCGGGCCTGGCGGACCCCAAGGATTTGCCTATTCTGGTTGCCGCCATCAGGGAAGGCTGTGCTTGGCTGGCCACTTTCAATGCGCGACACTTTCAGCCCGGGCATGCGTCCGTTGCGGTACTATCGCCGGGCGAGCTGGTGCTGCGCATCCGAGGGCGCTTGGCGCGCCTGGCTGCGGACGCGGAATGAGCGCGCGGCGTCTCTGCGAAACCTGCCCCTCCGATCTGCTCGGAGGGGCTTGGTTATCTCTGACGAATCGCGCTCAGCGCGCGACATCCCAGAAATCCTCGGCGCGTTGCACCGTGGGTGCGCCCTTGGGCCGGTCGTAGGAGCGGTCGTCGGGGAGGCTGTGCGCCATGTCGTAAGGCTCCACCACGAACTCGTAGGGGCCGGGGACAAAGCAGGGCTTGATCTCGGACAGGCGCTGCAACGCTCGCTTGGCCCCCTCGCGGATGGCCTCCCGCGCCTTGGTGGGGTGCATGGCGATGGCCGATTGGCGGCTGGTGCTTTTCTTGACGGCCACGGCCTCGACGTTGGGGACTAGCACTTGGGCTTCGGCGCAGACCTTGTCATCGCCCGTCACCAGCACCACGGGCACGTCGAAATAGCCGGCCAGGATGGTGCGCATGCCCAGCTCGCCGATGTCCTGGCCGTTAAGGGTCATGCGATAGACCCCGCGCGAGTTATAGCTGTGGCAGAGGTCGGCGTCGGGGGTCAGGCTCATGGCGTGCTGCCCGACGAAGAACATGGCGTCAAAGGTCTCGTCCAGCCCCCAGCCTTTGGGGTCCTCTTTGCCCGCCAGCAACAGAGCCTCCGGGTGCAGCAGTTCGGGGTCGATGCCGCCGGGGCCATGCCCATCCCAGACCAGGATCTCGGTGGCGCCCGCCTCCAGCGCTCCCTCCACGGCCGCGTTGACTTCCAGCGTCAGCAGGCGCTTGGAGCGCTCGTAATAGACCCCGGCCGGGCTGCCATGTTCCCACTCGCTGACCCCGGCCACTCCCTCGATATCCGTCATGATATAGATCTTCATGCTATCCCTCCCGATATGGTCTCCCGAAAACGCGCCAGCACCTGCTCCGGCGAGGCCGTGCCCGTGGTGCCGATCTGCTGAATGGTGATGGAAGCCACCAGGTTGCCGATCAACGCGGCCTCCTCCGGGCTGGCCCCGGCGCACAGCGCCAGCGCGATGCCGGACATGGTGCTATCCCCGGCCCCCACCGGGTCGATCTCGCCGCGCACGGGCACGGCGGGAACGTGGGTGTGCCCCTGGTCAAAGACCAGGATGCCGTCGGCGGAGAGGGTCAGGAAGACGGGCCGGCCGGTGCGCTCCCGCAGCCGGGCCCCGTGCTCGAGCATCGTTTCCAGGGGCAGGGCCGTGTCGTCGCCTGCCCAGCCGGGCACGATGGCGCGCGCCGCCTCCCGACGGTTGGGCTTGGTGATGAGGTGGCGATATTCGCCGATCCGCTCTCGCGAGTCGACGGCAAAGACCTTGTCGGGGTGCTGCTGAGCCAGGCGTCCCAGCTCTTCCCGCACCCGGTCGGTGATTGCGCCGCAGTTGCGCTCTTGCACCTGGTCAGCGACGATCACCGCGTCCATCCGCGGCGCCAGGTCGCGCAGCCGCCGGATCAGCTCGTCTTCCACGGCGACGGGCAGCGGCGCCCGGTTCTTGATGTCCAGCCGGTTCAGCTCGTGGGCGCGGCCATCCGCCTCTCGCATCATGGGCTTGGTATAGGTGGGGGTGAAAAGGCCGCCATCCATGACCAGCGGCGCCGCCTCCACGCCGCGCTGGGCCAGGCCGCGACGCAGCTCGTAGCCCTCGCCGTCGTCGCCGATGGCGCCTAGCGCGGTCACCTGCGCGCCCAGCGCCCGCAGGTTGGAGGTCACCGTGCCCGCCGCGCCGGGGCTGCAGCGCACCTCCACCACCTGGTAGGCCTCCAGCCCGGTCTCGAGCGACATCTCGCTCAGCGCGCGCTCCAGCATCAGGTACTTGTCCAGGAAAAAGTCGCCCACCACCAGCGCCCGCACTCGGGGGAAGCGAGCCAGATACTCTCTCAGCATTGCCTCGTTCATGTGACTCCTCAAAAGAGACTCACCGCTGAGACGCAGAGAGCGCAGAGGGAAGATTACAAAATCCCTGCGGCCTCTGCGTCTCGGCGGTGCAAATCCTTACCGCTGCACGGCCAGCGTGGAAACGATCTCGCGATAGAGGTGTGGAAAGGTGACGCGGTGCGGCCCGCGCACGTAAAAGCTCTCGCCGCCATCTTGCACCGTGCGCACCAGGATGGTCTTGAAGGGGCGATAGTAGTACAGCGCGTCGCTCTTGGGCCGCTCCTGGTGGATATCCACCCCCAGGTCATGCAGGTCAAAGACCGCCGTGGTAAAGTGGCGAATCTCGCGCCCCTCCTGGGTCGCCACGTTGCGGGCCATGGAGAGGGCCTTGAGGTAGACCTCCGGCCCCATGATGGCGGTGCCATAGTTGAGGAACACGCCGCCCTCCAGGTGGTTGACCGCCTCGGCAAAGATCAGAAAGTCGCGATAGGAGGCCGCGCCCAGCGCCGCGCCGTCGCAGTTGGGGTGTTGGTGGATGATGTCGTAGCCAATGCCCACGTGGATGGTCACCGGCACGCGCAGCCGATAGCCCGCCGCCAAGATGCTGATCTCTTGGTGGGGGAAGGCCCCCTTGGTGATCGCCTCGCCCACCGCCTCGCCCAGCCCCAGCTCACATTGAGCCGCCTGCGAGATCACGTCGTTGATCCGCCCCGTCTCGGCCCAGTTGCCGAAGGCGCCGTCGCGGATATAGCGCGCCACGCTTTCCGTGGTCGCGCCGATGAGCGCCAGCTCCCAATCGTGGATGGCGCAGGCGCCATTGCCCGCCACGTGGGTGATCAGGCCCCGTTCCATCAGGTCGATGATCTGCCGCGAGAGGCCCGAGCGGATCACGTGCGCGCCCATCATCAGGATCACCGGATGGCCCTCCCGCCGCGCGGCGACGATCCGCTGCGCGATCGCGGCCAGATCGGGGTCGTCGTAGGGCGGCAAAGGATCATCCAGGCGCAGAAGGCTATCCAGCGTCAGGTCATGCTCGCGCTCCGCAAGTGGGCGGCTGCGCATCCGGCTGCGGTCGAATTGCGGATAGCGCTGGCGCTCGGGCATCTCACTCCTCCCCGCACAGGTAGTCCAGCAGCCGCGGCCCCTCGCGAAAGTCCGGGATGATGATATCCGCGCCGGCCTGCAGCAGGCGGTGGCGTTTCCAGTCGTTGATCCCGACGCGCCGCTCCTCATCTGAGGCCACGCCCACGGCGATGCCGCCCACGGCCTTGGCGTTCTCGATTTCCACAAAGCCGTCACCAAAGACCACCAGCTCGGGCCCTTGCAGGTCATGGTTGCGCAGGATCTGCTCGATGAGCTTGGCCTTGGAAAAGTCCTGATAGTTGTCCAGCGCGCCATAGACGCCCCCGGCAAAATAGGGGGTCACGCCGAGCGCGCCCGCCTCGTCGGTCACGTACTTGTGATCGGTGCCGCTGGCGAGGTAGCAGGTGATGCCCCGCTGCCGCAGCATCTCGAGCAGCTCCAGCGCGCCGGGGACCACCAGCTCGGGTGGATGGAGGGCGCCCTCTTTCAACCCGGCGACGCGGTGCTTGATCCGCTCCCATAGGCGATCCAGGTACATCCACTTGTAGTCCAGGGCCTCCTTGGGCTGGCCGCCGCGCTTGGCGACTTCCTCCACCAGTTGCAGCATCTGATAGATGGTCTGCTTGCCGGTGAGGCGGTCCACGAACTCGGTGACGACCTCGGTCAGCGCGGCCTCGGATTCGTGTTGCGGCGTCTCCAGCAGGACCTCCACCATCAGGGGGATCATGACCTGCTGCCAGCCCTCGCGGATGAGCGAGATGGTGCCGTCGAAATCAAAGAGGGCGTGCTGGATGCGCCCTCGGGGCACCTCGCGGACGATCTCGATTTGAGTGTTTGGAATATAGGCCATGGATGCTCTACTTGAACTCCTTGCGCAGCTTGGCCGCCTGCTCGGCGCTGGCCTTGGCGAACTCGCGGCTCTTTTCCGCGGCGTCCGCCATCGTCTTGAGCCGCGCTTGGCGATACTCCTCGCTGCGTACGCGCCAGGCCTCGCTGTTCTGCCGCATCTCGTCGTTGAGCGTGGCGGGGTGCGCCGCCGCCGGCGGCTGGATGGGGATCACGCCGAGGTTGCCCAGGCGCAGCGGCAGCCGCTTCTCCACCGGCAGGATGTCGAAGGGCTTGTGCGGCAGCGTCTGATACCAATAGGCGGTGGAGGCCCAGTCGTTCAGCAGGTGGTTGCCGTGGCCGTGCTCCATGGTCACGCGGATGCTCTGGCTAAAGCGCACCGGGTCCACCAGGTGGAAACGATAGCTCACCTGATAGCCAGGCTTGTCCCCCTCCCACAACGACGAGCCGTTCATGGGGAAGGCGTTGCCTTGCATCCCCCAGGCCTGGTTGAAATAATCCTCGCTGCCGGTGCCGTGCAGGCTGGGGGGCCAGGTCTCGCCGTCGATAAAGAACATGTCGTCGCCTTCGCCCCACCAGGTCCCCTGGAAATTGGTCACGGAGAGGTTGCAGCCGATATAGTGCCCGCGGCCCTCCGCCTCCAGGATGACGTAATTGCCCGCGCCATCGAGGTTGACGATGTTGGCCTCAGGAACGTTGACCTTGACGTCCGGATCCCAGCCGTCGCAGGGGTTCTCGCGGCGCCACTGGGCGTGGAAATAGGCCACGTCGTCGCCCAGCGGCTCGCGATAGAGCTCGTAATCGACGTAATAGTATTGCCGGTGGGGATACTCGCCCTGGTTCTCCAGTTCGATGCGCGCCCGCTTGTTGAAGGGCATCTGCAGGTAGCAGTTGAGGGCGGCGTTGCCGCCGAATTTAAGCCGCTGCGCCTCGTGGGCCGAGCTGGTGAAGGGGATAGTGGCGAAATTGGAGCAGATGGAATGCCCCAGGCAGAAAAAGTCGCCCAGGGGCACCAGCACGCTGGGGTGCTCCTGGTCATCCCAAGTGATCTTGATCAGCACCTTGCGGTAATAGTCGGGGTCGGTGATGTCCCAGTCGGCTCCCTGGACAAAGCGGGTGTACTGGGTCATCCAGATGTGGGTGATGCACCCCGGTCCCTCCAGGTCGGCCAGCACTGCCGTCTCGCCGGGCATGATCACCCAGGCGTCGCCGTTGCGACCGTTCTGCTCCCAACTGGACACGCGCGCCGTGCGGGCGTCCCGCACCCGCGTGAGATTGGCCAAGAGGCCGCCTTTGGGTCCGCTGGACATGTCGGTTCCTCCTATTCGTGGTGGGCGCGTCATGGAATGCCGCCTTCCGCGCCGTCTCGCCGTTATGGGTTAAGCGTCAGCTCTTTCATCCGCCGCACATAGTACATATAGTTTTGGAACGGCACATCGGGCGGCACCAGGTGGTCGCACCAGGGGATATAGCCGCCGTCGCGGAGCAAGGGCCGGATGTTCTCCAGCTCGGCGTCCACGGCGGCTGGCCCGGCGGCCATGGCCCGCTTGTCGATGCCGCCCAACAGCCGCAACTGGTGGCCGTACTTTTTCCGGAGCGCCACGGCATCCATGCCTGCCGCCCGCTCGACGGGGTAAAAGCCGGTCACGCCGCCCTCCAGCCAGAGCGGCAGCAGCGGCCCGGAATCGCCGTCGCTATCCACAAAGATCAGGTGGATGCCGTGATCGTGGAACTGGGAGGTGATCTTTTTGTACGGCTCCAGCATGAACTCGCGGAACATCCGGGGCGAGATGATGGGGCCGGCCTTGTAGGCCATATCCTCCCACATGGTCACATAGTCGATATCCACCTCTTCCACGGCGCGCTTGACCGTGGCCACCACAAAGTCGGCGAGGTAGTCCATCATCTCGTGGATCCAGTCGGGGTCGTCGTACATGGTGGTGCAGACGCGGTCAAAGCCCATCCAGTTGCGGATCCAGCCAAAGATGCTGCCCCCACCGATGCTGAGGGGATAGTCGCGGCCTTGCCAGGCGCGCTTTTTGTCTTCCCAATAGATGGGGTAGCGGCAAGGGCTGTGGGGGTTCAGCCGCGGCTTGATGTTCTTTTCCCAATCCTCGCGCGTTTCCAGCGGGGCGCGGAGCCATTGGGGCATGGTGGTGTCGCCCTTTTCCTTGAACTCTTTGCGGATGCGCCCCTCGGTGTCCTGATAGATGCGGTACTCGTTGGTCTCCTCGAGGGTCTCTTGCTTGAAAGTGGGGAGCAGCCCCAGCGAGACGCCGACGTTCTCCCGGCGGTCCACGTCCAGGTATTCGGCCAGGTGCACGTCCTCCGGCAGCCCCTCATCGTGCCAGCGCTCCAACGTCTCCCGCCAGTACCACATCTCCCACCAGGGGCAGCGGTCCACCTTGCCATAGTTCATCCAGTTGCGGAACCTCTCGCGGTCGTTCATCGATTGCCTCCTGGGCTATGGATTAGCCACGATGTTCGATAGCAGCCGGGCCACCTCGGGCAGGCTCGCGGCGCCAAGATAGCCGTTTTCCCGGATGAGCGTCGCTTTGCGGCCGGCGCGATCCAGCAGGATGGGATAGGCGGCCTCGTCCAGCAAGGGCAGGTCGGTGATGCCGTCGCCCACCATCACGGCGTGGGAGATCGAGATGCCCAGCCCCTTGACCGCCGCCAGCTTGTCCGCGGGCAGGTGGATGCTCAGGTCCATGCCCTCGATGCGGTTGCCCCAGAACGTGAACCAGTTGGCCTCGATGGCCAGAAACCCCGCCGCCACCCCGGCTGCCTCGAGGATCCGCTGGCTGAGGTCGCCGGTGCCGCAGCTCACCACGAACATGCGCGCCCCCAGCGCCCGTATCTCGTCGATGGCCCGCCGGTCCGCGTCCGAGATGTCCCGGGCCACCTGGCGCGCCAGCCGGTCCAACGCCTCCACCGGCAAGCCGCGCAGGCAACGGACGTACCAGCGCTTGAAGGAGCGCTCCATCAGGTTGTGGCGGTCCGCCCAGGAGAGCGCGCGGGCCAGCAGCGCCTTGTGCAAGCCCACCTGGAGCGGGGGGCGCAGCAAGCTGCGCAAGAGGGCCTGCTCGCTATCATAGGGCAAGAGCGTGCCGTCGAAATCCCAGATCACGTTCAGCGGCGCGGCCAGCGCCGACTTGGGCGCCTTGGTCATATGCCGGGCTCCCCGGGGCTCTGCAGCGCGGCCGCCTCTTGCGCCCAATGCGACACCTCGCCGCCGGGGGCATAGACGAAAACGAACTTGAGCACCGATTCGCCCGTGTTGGTCAGGCAGTGGTAGGCGCCGGAGGGGATATAGACCGCCGAGAGCGCGTCCAGGGGATGGGTTACCTCGCCCACGACGATCTCGCCGCGGCCCTCCAGGGCGAGATAGACCTCCTCTTGCTCGTGCGCGTGGCCGGGGACCTCGCCGCCGGGCTGCACCACCACATAGCCCAGCACGAACCGCTCGGCGGGCAGGCCGCCCGCCCCGGCCAGGACGCGGGTCTCGCGGGTGGCAAAGACCTTGGGGGTGACCTCGCTGCAGCGCACCAGGTCGGACATCGCGCTCACTCCTCGCCCAGCTTTTGCACGTAATAGACGGCCTGGTGGAAGGGCTCGAACCCCGCTTTTTCATAAGCGCGACGGGCGGGGGCGTAGGCTTCCTCCAGCCCCGTCTCGACCCACGCGTATTTCATGCCCCGCTCGCGGAAAACCTGCAGGACACGCTGGTAGAGGGCGGTGCCGATGCCCTGGCCGTGCTCGGCCGGGTCCACGGCGTTGTTGCGAATCTCGCCCACCTCGCGCTCGGGATCCATGGTGTAGGTCACAAAGCCGACGACGGCCCCATCCCGCTCGGCCACCCAAAGCTGGTCGGGGTGCTGGTCGAGGAAGCCGCTCAGCTCGCGGCGCTTCCAATCCTGCCAGGGCCGGCCGCCGATGGGGCCGCAGCGCTCTTCCAGCCAATGGTGCACCGTGCGCCCGCGAAAGCCGTCGATGAGGATCTCCAGCACGCGCTGGCGGTCCTCCGGGCGGCCCTGCCGGATGGTCAGCTCGCTCATACGTCCACCTCGACGCCCTCGCGCAGCGAGCGCTCGATGGCCGCCGCCACGCGCACCGCCTCCAGCCCTTCCTCGGCTGTGCAGGCAGGCGTGCGGCCCCGGGCGATACAGTCCACAAAGTGCTCCACCTGGTCACGATAGACGCCGCCCAGCCGCCCCTGCACCTCGGGCAAAAAGACGGTGCCGGGATAGTCGGTGGCGTCCGCTTTCAGGATACCGATGCCCTGCTCGTGGGCATAGACCTCGATGACGCCCTCGGTGCCCGCCACGTCGAATTGGAAGCGGCGCGGCCGGCCGCCCACGGCGGGCATCCCCCACGAGTTCTCCAGCAGGGCCAGCGCGCCATCGGCAAAGGTGAGGGTGCTGAGGATGCTGTCGGCGACGCCCCGGTCGTTGCGCGTCACCGATTTGGCGAAAGCCTTAATCACTGGCTGGCGCATGGTCCAGAGCAGCATGTCGATGTCATGGACGCCCAGGAAAAAGGCCACCGAAACCCGGCCGCCCAGCCGATCGCGCACCGCACTGGGGTTGTTGCGCCGGGCAAAGATGTGCAACACTTGCCCGATCTCGCCGCGGACCACCGCCTCGCGCATGGCGATGAATTGGGGCTGAAAGCGCAGGGTGTGCCCCACCATGAGGATGCGCCCTGCCCGCCGCGCGCGCTCGGCCATGCGCTGCCCGTCGGCCACGGTGGTGGCCAGCGGCTTTTCCACGCAGACGTGCATCCCCGCGTCCAGGGCGGCCAGCACGGGACCCACGTGGTCGGCGTCGGGTGTGGTCACGGCGACGCCGTCCAGGTCGGGATGCTGGCGCAGCATCTCGGCGAAATCCGTCCCAGCATAGCCCGAAACGCCCAGCTTGCGGGCCATCTCGGCCGCCTTGCCGGGCATGATGTCGCACAAGGCGACCAGCTCGGCCTCGGGCAAGTCCGCCAGCACGCGTGCATAGATGTCGCCCATCATTCCCAGGCCGGTGACCCCGAACCGCAATCGCTTCATGGCGCGCTCCTTCACTCCTGCAAGGTGCTGCATCATAGCATGTTTCGGAGGGGGCGTCAAAGCCCTGGCGAGTTGTGAGGCCCGGCGATGCACGTTACAATGCGGGCAGACTGACCAAGAGGAGGGCCAAATGGATAGCGAGATCACCAAGCTGTTGGCCGAGATCGCCGCGGCGCGGGCGCAGACCATCGCTCGACTGACCGAGCTGAGCCAGGAAGAGCTGCGCTTCAAGACCGACAACTGGCGCTGGAACACCGCCCGGCGCGTGGTGCTGCGCTTTGGCGACCACCTGCGCGAGCATACCACCCAACTGGTGGCTGCCCGGGAGGATATCGGCGCGGCGCACACCATGCCCCAGCGGATGCTGGCCCGCGCCCAAGAGGCCTATGGCGAGTTCCTGGGCGCGGTGGTCGGCCTCGCCGACGAGGACCTGGATACGGCCCCCGCCGAGGGCGAGTGGACCATCCGCCAGATCCTGCAGCACCTGCGGGAGACGGAAGCCTGGTACCTGGCGCGCGTCGAGGAGGCGCTCAAGACCCGCGAGCCGGTGGACAAGGACTGAGTCCTAGACTAGCTCTTCGCTGAGCACCGTCGGGCACCAGAACTTTTCGATGTATTCGATCACCAGCCGAGTCCCCTCGTCGTGGCTGACGTAGGGCGGCCTGGCAGGGTTGTACATGGCGTCGGTGAGGTCGCGCACCAGCGCCACGTTCACGCCCCAGCGCACCATCTGCTTGATGGCAAAGGTGCGGTTCAGCACGCACATGTTGGTGTGCACGCCCAGGATGAGCAGGTGCGCAATGCCGCGCTGGCACATGGCGCTATAGACCTGGCGGCCATCGTCCGAGATGAGGTCACGCTCCTGGTCGATGACGAGGTCGGGGTGCTGGCGCGTCCAGACGCGGCTGTGGGGCACCTCGTCGCCCTGGTTGGTGTCGCTGCCGCCATCGGAGGCGTCCACCGGCAGCGGCGGGTCGTCGCGCTCCAGCGGCGCCGGCGGCTCGACGGGCGCGGCGGCCAGGGCGCGCTGCCGGGCTGGGGTTCCCTCGTAAAAGGCCAGCGTGTTCGAGGGCGCGTGGATGATCAGCGCCCCTCTTTCGCGCAAGCTGGCGACGACCTGGTTCACCCACGGGAGCATGACCGCCTCCCGCAGCATCGCCCCTTTGCTCCAGTGCCGGTCCCAGAGATCGCAGAGCAAGAGCGCGGTCCCTTCCGCGGGCCAGGCGGCTGGCGTGATCACCGTCGCCCAGTGGTTCCGGCCCGCGCTATCTTGGCGCAGCTCCTGGCGCTGCAGATGTAACGTCAACAGGTTGCTCATGCTCATACCCCTTTTAGCAGGGCCTGGGCCAAAATCCGCTCCGCCACCTCCATGGTCTTGACCGCGTCGCCAAAATGAGAGCCGGGCCGCGGCCCTCCCTTGACGGCGTCGATGAACTCGCGGTTCTTGGCCTGGAACCCGCCATAGATATAGAGCTGGTCGCTGCCGGCGACCTCACGCGTGTCATAGGCAACGCCCTGCGCGTCGCCATCGGCATAGAGATAACCCTTGCCCTCGTGCTCAGCCTCGGCATAGATGCCGGGCGCGTGCATCTCGACGGCAAAGATGCGCTTGCCGCTGGACCAGCTATTGACGATGAAACCCGTCGCGCCGTTGTCGAACTCGAGCGTGGCCGAGATGAAATTGATGTCCGGCACGCCCACCCGCTTGCAGACGCTGTGGATCTCGGCCACCTCGCCGCCGCACATCCAGCGCACCGTGTCGATGGAATGCACCGTGTCGTCCATCATGTGGTCGCGCGCGCCGAGGAAGGGCTCGATGTTGCATTTGTAGAACTTGCAGCTGGCGTGGACGATGGGGCCGCGCCGCAGGCACTCGTCGCGGAGTTGGACCACCAGGGGGCAGGCGCGGCGCTGAAAGCTCACCTGGGTGATGCAGCTGTGTTGGTCGGCCAGGTGGGCCAGCGCCCGGGCCTGATGGATGCTCAGCCCCATGGGCTTTTCGATATAGAGGTTGAGCCCTTGGGCCAGGCACCAGGTCCAGATGTCGTACATGATATGCGGCTGGCCGATGACATAGACCGCGTCCGGCGCGATCTCGGCCACCATCTGGCGATAGTCCAGGTAGCGCCGCTCCACGCCGTACTTGTCCGCCGTGGTGTGGAGCCGCTCCGCATCTATATCGCAGATGGCGGCGATCTCGACATCGGCGAAGGAGGCCAGCGAGGGGTAATGGACGCTATTGGCCATCCGCCCGGCGCCGATCATGGCCACGCGAACGATCCGGTCCGGCGCGCCCATGCTCAACTCCTCGCGAAAAGCGACTTGGCGAAGGCGAGGTCCTCGGCGATCAGGCGGTTCACCGCGTCGTGGTCGCTGTATTCGGCGGTGAGGCAGACCGGCCCCGCGTAGCGGCGCCGCTTCAACTCGGCCACCACCCGCGGCCAGGAGGCCAGGCCCTGCCGCCCGCTGGTCCAGTAGGTTTTCCAGGTGGCATATTCAGCCTCGGGGCCGTTGGTGCGCTGCCATAGCCCGTTTTTCAGGTTGACCATGCACAGGTGCGACCAGACGATATCCAGCGCCATCTCGGGCTCGGTCCCGGCCAGCGCCTCGTGGGCTGCATCCCACACGGCGCCGAAATGGTTGGGGTCATAGCCCTCGATGAGGTGGCGGATGGCCATGGCGTTGGCCAGGTCGGGGCCGTTGTGGTTCTGGATGCCGATCCGCACGCCGTATCGATCCAGCAGGGGCAGCAGGGCGTCGTATTCCTGGCGCTGGCGCGCCTCGGCGGCCATGTAGCCATCGGCGGCGTCCATGCGCAGGCAGACGCGGATGGTGGGGATGCCGGCCTCGGCGCAGGCGGCGATGGTGGCCTCGTCCGTCGGTCCAGCCACGCTATAGATCTTGAGGCCGAATCCGGCCAGCTCCCGTGCCAGCTTGGGCAGCCCCTGGCGGACGCTCTCCGGCTCCACCTGGTAGCCGGGCCGCACCGGAAACTCGATCCCCTGGAAGCCCAGTTTGGCCACGAACTCGCCCAGCTCGGGCGCGGGCATCTTCCAAGGCTTGGTGAAAACAGTATAGATGATCCCCGACATGTGCGATTCCCTCCTTGATCTACAAGCGTGGCATCTCACCGGTTCGATCTGGCCCCATGATAGTCAAGCGCGCGTCCACGTCAAGGCGCGCGGAAACCGAACTTGCCGCCAGTCCCAGACCTGGTATGATCAGGGAAACTGGCCGCACACCACAGATAAGGGAGATGATCATGGCATTCACACTCGAGCTGGGAAAGCGCGCCCCGGATTTCGCCCTGCCCGCCACCGATGGCAAGACCTACACCCTGGCCGATTTCGCCGACGCCAAGGTGCTAGTCGTCTTTTTCACTTGCAACCATTGCCCCTACGTGACCGGCTCCGACGAGGTCACGCGCCAGACGGCGGAACGGTTTGCCCCCCGAGGGGTCAGGTTCGTGGGCATCAACTCGAACTGGGTGGGGACTTATGCTGAGGATAGCTTTGACCACATGGTCAAGCGCATGGAGGAGAAGCGCTTCCCCTGGGTCTATCTGTACGACGAGTCGCAAGAGGTGGCGCTGGCCTATGGCGCCCTACGCACCCCGCACTTTTACGTTTTCGACGCCGACCGCAAGCTGATCTACACCGGCCGCGGGGTGGATAACCCGCGCCAGATCGAAAAGATGACGGTCAACGACCTGGCCCGGGCGCTGGAAGAGCATCTGGCAGGACGGCCTGTGAGCGTGCCCTTGACCAACCCCGTCGGCTGCAACGTCAAATGGGCAAACCAGGACGAGCACTGGATGCCCGCGGATGCCTGCAGCCTGGTCTAGCACCTGCTGCGAAAGCGCGCATTTGTTTCTAGCGGCGCGCCAGCTCGGCCGATAGGTCCAGGTAGCGCTTGATCGCCTCCGGCGGCACGTTCCAGGGGATGTGGTTGCCGATGCACATCATGTAGCCGCCGGTGAGGCGGGACGTCTCCACCATGTCGCGCACCATCGCCTCGATCTCGGCGGGATCGTTGCGATACAAGACCCGGTTATCGCCCTCCCCGGCCAGGAAGCAGGCCTGGTGCTGTCGCGCGATGGTCTTGAAATCGGTGTAAGGCTCGGTGATGATGCCGCGCGCGCCGCAGGCAAAAACGTCGTCGGCGTAGGCGTCGGCGCGGCCATCGGTCATAAAGATGACCTCTTTGCCCGCCGCCCGGACGATCCCCCAGAACTCTTCGTAGCGAGGAAAGATGTACTTGTGCATCCACTTGGGGGAGCAGACCGGCCCACGCGAGTTGACAATGTCGTCATGGCAGACGACGAAATTGACGGGCAAGCGGGCAAAGGCGCGAAAGAGCCGCCGGTTGAGCTCGGCAAACTCGTCCATGACCCGCTCAAAGCGCGGGTCCAGGCAGGACTCCAGGAACAGCTCCCAGCCAAAGGTGAGCAGAGGCCACATGAACATGGTGTTGTAGAACCCCACGCTGTTGGCCTCGCCCGCGGGGGCGCGGTCGCCCCATTCGGCGGGCCAGCGCGGGCGGTAGCGTTGATAGATCGTCTCCTCGCTGCGGAGGTCTTGCTTGCCGTCGGCGACGATGGGGAAATTGGTAAAGTCGGCGTTCTCCAGCGGCGAGAAGGCCAGCACCTCCTCCACGCTGTGAAACTGTTTGCCCCAGTCCCAGTGCCCCGTCACCTTGTCGCCCCAGCGCACATGCCGCCGGCCTTCCTCGTCGGTGGTCATGCTCTGCCCCCGCAGATCCAGCTCTGGCCGGGGGATGGAGGCGTCCGACTCGGGGATGGCGAGGTTGAGTTGTGGGTACAGCTCGCGCAGCCGCTCGCGGCAGAGCCGGGGATGCTCGTAATAGTCGATGCCGGTCAGGTAGGTCTCGGCGTCGGGGCAGGACCAGTGCTCCCAGTGCGGGAGGCGGTGCGGGGCCAAGCCCATGAAGGCGAGGTAACGGTCGCTATAGGTCATCGCGTTGTCTCCCAGATGGATGCCGTCATTGCCGCAGGCGACGCGGGTCATTATGGGCCTGTTTTCCAGGAGGCAAAGAGAGGGAGCCTCCGATCGGGGCTCCCTCTTGTGCCGCTGAATTGGCTAGCTTGGCTTGATGAAATACTGCTCGACGGTGGTGTTGCCGGGGCTCAGCAGCGGCCAGTCCGAGATGGCTTTTTCCGGCACGTTGCGGAAGTTGTTCTTGACCACCACGACCTCTGGCGGCGCGGTGCAGATACCGATGGTGACCATCTGCTCCTTGTGGATTTCGAGGATCTGGCGCATCATCTTTTTCTGCTCCTCGGGGTCGATGGTCACGGCGATGGTGTCGTAGAGCTCGTACTGCTTTTTCATCCACTCTGGCGGCTCCTCGCCTTCCTTGCCGCCGGAATCGCGCCACATCTCGAACAGCCGCCCACCCTGAAAGTTGATCAGCGTGCGGGGATCAACCAGCGGGTTGAACTCGGCATTGCTGGTCCACATGGTTATCTCCAGGTCGTTGGCCACGCGGTGCTCGTTCCACAGGTCTCGGCTGACTTCTTTGACGACCAAGTCGACGCCCAGATCTCTCCATTGCGCACGCAGCAGCTCGGCGACTGAAGACTTCGTGCCGCGGGCCCTTGCCGCGCCCGTACCGGCGACCCACCTTGGCGTCTCGCGAGGAGGGTCACCCATCATGCACATCAGAAGCATCGGGCACGCGTGCCTGGAGATTGAGGCCAAGGGTCTTCGTCTGCTCACCGATCCCTGGTGGGCGGGTTCCGCCTACACCGACCAGTGGCACCCCTGGCCGTTGCCGCGCCCGGCCGGCGTTCAGGACAG
>ENA-UOUL01003231-UOUL01003231.1-bioreactor-metagenome-genome-assembly--contig:-NODE-3231-length-17095-cov-4.576213_pt1 | contig 17095 bp, 13 predicted proteins | sample MGYA00249838_ERZ747220 | MGnify/ENA primary metagenome ERZ747220 (study PRJEB28778, sample SAMN05720191) | bioreactor metagenome | isolation source: Anaerobic biogas reactor | place: USA:Washington...
CGCCGCATCCGTAATCAGGAACCCCGCATGCCAGGCCGGCCGCGACGGATCGCCGGCATGCATGAAGGCCGGCCGCTCCTCGTCCGACAGTTCCGCCAACAACCGGTCCTGCACGGCCAATCGACCGGTCCGCGCCACTTCCATGGCGGTTCCGACATAAACACCCGTGTCCCAGGCGCCCAGATACCGACTGACCGGCGTCGCGAGAACCCCCGCCAGAACCAGCAACGCCGCGCTGCCGGCCCAGAACGTTTTGCCGTAACGCATCCCGTCCAGCGCGGCCGCGTCCGGCCGCCGGCCGGCGCGCCACATCCCCCAGCCGCCGCAGACGCCGGCCAGCAGGGCGCCGGCCAGCAGACGGGGAAGGGAAAACAGGCCCGCGTGGGCCAGGGCCAGGGCCAGGATGGCAAGCAGCAACGGCCCGCTCAGCAGAAAGACGAGCAGCCGATCGCCCGCAGCCAGGCGGCGCGCGCCTCCCACGCTGCCAAGGTGTCATAGCTGGGAAATTGGAAATGCATCTGTCCGCTGCGCGCCGTGAGGTAACGCCCATCCACCAGCGGCAATTTCGCTTCCTGGCTCATCTCGCCCTCCATCTCGCGACATACTCTGCAGCGAAAATCCACCGCGGAGACGCCGAGGGCGCAGAGGAAAACTCCGCCGCACGCTCAGCGCCTCTGTGGTGGATTCGTATTCTACGTGCCGGATTCCCACGAGGTCAGGTATTTGCGCTGTTCCTCGGTCAAGGTATCGATGCTCACGCCCATGGCCGCCAGCTTTAGGCGGGCGATCTCGGCGTCGATGTCGTGCGGCACCGAGTAGACCTGGCGCTCCAGCTTGCTGCCCTCGCGCACCATGTAGGCGGCGCTCAGCGCCTGATTGGCAAAGCTCATGTCCATCACGCTGGCAGGATGGCCCTCCGCCGCCGCCAGGTTGATCAGGCGGCCCTCGCCGAGCACCGAGATGCGCCGGCCGTCGGGCAGCGTGTACTGGTCCACGAACTCGCGGATGCGCAGCTTTTCCGCCGCCATGGCTTCCAGGGCGGGGATGTTGAGCTCGACGTTGAAATGCCCCGAGTTGGCGAGGATTGCCCCGTCCTTCATGACCTCCATGTGGCGCTTGTCCACCACGTTCTTGTCGCCGGTGGAGGTGATGAACACGTTGCCGATCTTGGCCGCCTCCATCATGGGCATGACCCGATAGCCATCCATCACCGCCTCCAGCGCGCGGAGCGGGTCCACCTCGGTGACAATGACGTTGGCGCCCATGCCGTGCGCGCGCATGGCGATGCCCCGCGAGCACCAGCCATAGCCCGCCACCACCACCACGCGCCCCGCCAGCAGGATATTGGTGGCGCGCACCACGCCATCGATGGTGGACTGCCCGGTGCCATAGCGGTTATCGAAAAAGTGCTTGGTCATGGCGTCGTTGACGGCGATGATGGGGTAGCGCAGCACGCCATCGGCGGCCATGGCTCGCAGCCGGATCACGCCGGTGGTGGTCTCCTCCGTGCCGCCGATCACGTTGCCGAGCAGCTCGGTGCGCTCTTTGTGCAGCACCGAGACGGTATCGGCGCCATCATCCATGGTGATCTGGGGCTTGATGTCCAGCGCCGAGTGGATGTGCCGATAGTAGGTGTCGTGGTCCTCGCCCTTGATGGCAAAAACGGGGATCTCGTAGCTGGCCACCAGCGCGGCGGCCACATCGTCCTGGGTCGAGAGAGGGTTGGAGGCGCAGAGGACCACGTCAGCGCCGCCGGCCTGCAGGGCGCGCATCAGGTTGGCGGTCTCCGTGGTCACGTGGAGGCAAGCCGCCACGCGCAGGCCCTTGAGCGGGCGGTCCTTGGCGAACTGCTCGCGGATGGAGCGCAGCACGGGCATATCCTGCTCTGCCCACTTGATGCGGAGCGACCCCTTCTCGGCCAGCCCCATATCTTTGACGTCATATTCAGCCATGTGATTCCTTCTCCTTGGTGTAAGGCTAGACTAGGTTCAACAGGTCTTCAATCTCGGGCGAATCGCCGAAATTGTCCTGGTAGCGCGCGACAAACTCGGGCAGGTCGTAGCGATGCGCCTGCGTCCCCGCCTGCTCCAGCACGTAGGTGGCCGCCAGCGCGCCCATGCGCCCCGTGGTCTCCCACGAGTACCCGCGCAGCAGGCTGACGATGAACCCGGCGCGGTAGGCGTCGCCCACGCCGGTGGGATCAACCACCTCGACCGGCTTGGCGACCGGGATGCGGATCTCCCGCCCGGCGTGATAGATCACCGAGCCGCGCTCGGCCAGCGTGACCACCAGCGTCTCCGTCAGCGCCGTGATCTCGCTTTCGGTCAGGCCGGTCTTGTTCTTGGTCATCTCGAGCTCGTACTCGTTGACGATAAAGGCCTTGGAGCCAGCGATCCCCGCCCGCAGCACCTCGCCATCCAGCCGAATGATCTGCTGGCTGGGGTCATAGATGTAGGGGATGCCCAGCTCGTGGCACTCCTGGACATACTTGGTCATGGCCTCCGGGTCATTCGGCGAGATGATCGTGATCTCGATCTCGCGCGGGTCGCCATCTCGGAAGGAGAGGGTGCGGGCTTCTTTCATCGCCCCGGTGTAAAAGCTGGCGATCTGGCAATTGGCGCGATCCGTGCTCACGAAAAAGGAGGCGGTGAAGTCGTTGGGGATGGTGACGATGCGAGAGGTGTCGACGCCCTGCTCCTCCAGCCAGGCGCGGTAATCGGCAAAGTCCTCGCCCACCGTGGCCATGACGCGCGGGCGCTGGCCCAGCAGCGCCAGGTTATAGGCGATATTGGTCGCGCACCCGCCCCGCAGCCGGCGCATCGAGTCCACCAGAAAGCTGACGCTCAGCGTCTCGATCTTGGAGGGCAAGATGTGGTCCTTGAAGTAGCCGGGGAAGGACATCAAATAGTCATAAGCAATCGAGCCGGTCACCATGATGCTCATCGCAACATCCCTCACTCAGTATCCATAGCGGCTGCGCATGGCCGACGACACGCCGGCGGTCAGGGCGAAAACCTGCTCCGCCAACTCGACCGAGAGCGCGCCGGCCCCGCACGAAGGCGTGATCATGCCGCGCTTGACCATCGCCTCCTTGGGCACGCCCTTTTCCTCCAACAGGCTCATCGCCGCCTCCAGCCGCGCCAGCAACGTCTCCACCGTCTCGGCGGCCGCCCGATCCCCGGCCGGCACGATGCCCCAGGCGAGGATGCCGCCCCGTTTGAGGAACGCATCCACCTCCTGCGCATAGTTGGCCAGCGAGGCGGCGTGGCTATAGGCATCAAGGCTGAGGATATCCACCGAAGTGGATAGCAGGATCGACCAGTCGGCGTCGCCGCAGCAATGGATGCCCTTCAGCCCCGTGATGCCCGCCAGGACCTCCTCCAGCAGGGTGACCACCTGGTCGCGGCTGATCGCCGCCACCCCGGGGCCAAAGGAGCTGAGGTGCGGCTCGTTGAGCATGATGATGGTCCGCTCGCAAAAGCGCCGCAGCCCCTGCTCCTGCCAAGCGGCCTTGAGGTACAGCAGGTGGGAGAGCGCCTCGGCCAGCAATTCGTCATAGAGGATCGGCCGCCGATTCTGGTCCACCACCGCCAGCCCCCAACTGATCGGCCCGGTCACCTGGCCCTTGAGGGCTTGCATCGGCTGCATGAAGGGCACCTGGTTCTCCAAGAGATGGAACAGTCCCTCCGCATAGTCCGGCCCGATGGCGCCATAGCCGGTATCGCCGTTGAGATAGGCGATGAAGAGCCGGTCCAGCGCCGCATCCAGGCCTTGCTCCCGGTCGATGTACAGGCGATCCCCCCGGATGACCGCGCCGGGAAACCGTTCGCTAAACTGGGCATAGGGGCTCTCGGGATAGCTCTTTCGCTCCAGTTGCGGCCACGCCGGCACGTCGGGGAAATAGGTCAGGACGGCATTCCAGGCCTCCGTCACCCGGGCGTGAGGGACGCCGCCGGTCATGGTGGCGAGCCAAGCGGGGTCGAAATCAGGGCTCATGCCGTTCCGCCAGCTCTTTCACACGGCGCAGCCCCGGACCAAAGGGCGGATAGACGATCCCCTGTTCGGTGATGATCCCAGTCACGTAGCGGTGCGGCGAGACGTCAAAGGCGGGATTGGCCACGGGAACGCCCTCGGGCGCGATGGGCAGGTCCCGAATGTGGGTCACCTCGCGGGCGTTGCGCTGCTCGATGGGGATGTCCTTGCCGGAGGCGATGTTCAGGTCGATGGTGGAGGTGGGCACCACGGGGTAGAAGGGCACGCCGTTCTCCTGGGCCAGCACCGCCAGGCTATATGTGCCGATCTTGTTGGCGACATCGCCATTGGCCGCCACGCGATCCGCGCCCACCAGCACGATGTCCACCTTGCCCTGGGACATGAAATAGCCCGCCATGTTATCCGTGATCAACGTGAGCGGGATGCCGTCGCGATGCAGCTCCCAGGCCGTCAGCCGCGCGCCCTGCAGGAAGGGCCGCGTCTCGTCCACATAAACGTGGATGTGCTTGCCCTCCTCATGCGCCGCGCGGATCACCCCCAGGGTGGTCCCATAGTCCACCGTCGCCAGCGCGCCAGCGTTGCAGTGGGTTAGGATGTTGTACCCATCCTCGATCAGCGCCGCGCCATTCCGGCCCATGCGCCGGTTGATCGCCACATCCTCATCGGCGATGCGCTGGGCCTCGGCGATGAGCAGCTCTTTGAGCGCTACCACATCGCTCGCCTGGCCCTGGCGCGCCACCCGCAACATGCGCGCGGTGGCCCAAAAGAGGTTGACCGCTGTGGGGCGCGTGGCGTTCAGCGTCTGCGCCGCCGCCTCCAACTCGCCCAGCCAGGCCTCCCGCGTGGTCGCCCGGCTGTTCAGGCTCGCCAGGGCCATGCCAAAAGCGGCAGTGGCGCCGATGGCCGGCGCGCCGCGCACGCGCATCTCTTTGATCGCCGTGGCCACCTCGCGATGGTCGCGGTATTCCAGGATGATCTCCTGGTGCGGCAACAGGGTCTGGTCGATCATCTTGACGACGCCCTGATCCCATTCGACAGTTCGCATGGTCCCTCGCTCCCAGGCGCTGGCCGCCCGGCGCCTCTCCCTACCCAGCCTTGGCCTGCCCCGTCAGCTCGCGCCCGGCATAGTTCTTCTTATAGTACTCTTGCCACCGCTCGCCCGACTTGATCTTGCGCCACCACCACTCGTTGTCGACATACCAGCGCACGGTCTTTTCCAGGGCCTGGGCGAAATCGTGCCGCGGCTGCCAGCCCAGCGCCCGAATCTTGGCGCAATCCAGGGCATAGCGGCGATCGTGGCCCGGACGGTCCTTCACGTACTGGATCAGGCTGCGCGGCTTGCCCAGCAGGTCGAGGATCATGTGCGCCATGTCCACGTTGCGCGTCTCCTGGCCGGTGCCCAGGTTATAGGCTTCGCCCAGCGTCCCGCGGTGCAGCACCAGATCGATGCCCTCGCAGTGGTCCAGCACATACTGGTAATCGCGCACCTGCAGGCCGTCGCCATAGAGGGGCAGGGGGAGGTTGTCGATGGCGTTGGTGACGAAAACAGGCACGACTTTTTCGGGGTATTGGTACGGCCCGATGTTGTTCGCCCCACGGGTGATGGTCACCGGCACGTCAAAGCTGGTGTGGTAGGCGAAGGTCATCAGGTCGCCGCTGGCCTTGCTGGCGGAATAGGGGCTGCGGGTCTCCAGGCGGTCGGTCTCGCACGACGCGCCGACCACCACCTGCCCATACACCTCGTCCGTGCTCACCTGATGGTAGCGGGCGAGGCCGTGTTTCTTGGCCGCCTCCAAAAGGACGTAGGTGCCGTAGACATCGGTCATGATAAAGCTGCCCGGCTCCATCAGCGAGCGGTCCACGTGGGTCTCGGCGGCGAAATTGACGATGGTGTCGATCTCGCGCTGGCTGATGACCTCGTCGACCTTGGCGGCGTCGCAGATATCACCCTGCACAAAGCTGTAGCGGGGGTTCTGCGACACGTCCAGCAGGTTGTCCAGGTTGCCAGCATAGGTCAGCTTGTCATAGACGGTAATCAAATAGTCCGGGTACTTGGCCAGCATGTGGCGCACAAAGTTGCTGCCGATGAACCCCGCGCCGCCGCACACCAGGATGTTTTTCATGCCACTCCTCCCGACTGCCAGATCAGCCATCACATCTCGCGCCCGTGATCCTTGGCCGCCAGCTTTCTGCGCTCCGCTTCCTGCTTGGCCGCCCCGATGAAATCGCGAAACAGGGGGTGGGGGCGGTCGGGACGGGACTTGAACTCGGGGTGAAACTGCGTGCCGAGCATCCAGGGGTGATCGGCCAGCTCGCCGATCTCCACCAGCCGCCCATCCGGGGAGAGGCCGCCAAAGACCATCCCGGCGGATTCGAGCAGCGGCCGGAACTTGTTATTGATCTCGAAGCGATGGCGATGCCTCTCGCTGATCAAGGGCTCGCCGTAGGCCTTGGCCGCCAGCGTATCCGGTACCAGGCGGCAGGGGTAAGCGCCCAACCGCATGGTGCCGCCCATGTCCATGATATCGCGCTGCTCGGGCATGAGGTCGATGACGGGATACGTCGTGGTCAGATCGAACTCGCTGCTGTTTGGCTCATCGGTCCCCACCGCATGCCGCGCCAGCTCGATCACCATGACCTGCAGGCCGAGGCACAGGCCGAAATACGGCACCTTGTGCTCACGCGCATAGCGGGCCGCCTTCACCTTGCCCTCGATGCCACGGTAGCCAAAGCCGCCCGGGACGACGATGCCGCAAACGCCATCCAGGGCCTCCCAGCCCTTGTCCCGCTCCAACTCTTCCGAATTGACCCACTCGATCTCCAGGTCCAGCTTGTGGTGAAAGCAGGCGTGGCGCAAAGCCTCGGCGACGCTCATGTAGGCGTCGTGGAGCTTGACGTACTTGCCCACGATGGCGACGCGTATCTTTTCTTTGGGGCGCTTGATCTCCGTCACCAGCGAGCGCCAGGCTGCCAAGTCCCTGCCCCGATCCGGCAGGTGCAGGCGCTCGATGATATAGTCGCCCAGCCCCGCATCCTCCAGCACCAGCGGAACCTCATAGATCGTCTGCGCCGTCTCCACGGGGATCACGGCGCGCTTTTCCACATCGCAAAAGAGAGCGATCTTGTCCTTAAGATCATCCGCCACGGGGTAATCCGAGCGGCAGATGATCACATCGGGCTGGATGCCGATGCTGCGCAGTTCCTTGACGCTGTGCTGGGTCGGCTTGGTCTTGAGCTCGCCCGTGCTGCCGATATAGGGGAGGAAGGTCAGGTGGATATACAGCACGTTCTCCCGCCCCAAATCGTTGCGCATCTGGCGAATAGACTCCAAGAAGGGCAGACCCTCGATGTCGCCCACCGTGCCGCCCACCTCCACGATTACCACATCGGCGGGATCGGCCTTGGCGACCATGCCGATGCGGCGCTTGATCTCGTTGGTGATGTGGGGAACCACCTGGATGGTGCCGCCCAAAAAGTCGCCGCGGCGCTCTTGGAGGATCACGTGCGAGTAGATTTGGCCGGTGGTGACGTTGCTGGGCTTGGCCAGGTTCTCGTCGATAAAGCGCTCATAGTGGCCCAAGTCCAGGTCCGTTTCGCTGCCGTCGTCCAGCACATACACCTCGCCGTGCTGAAAAGGGGACATGGTGCCAGGGTCCACATTGATGTAGGGGTCTAGCTTTTGGATGGATACCGAGATGGAGCGGCTCTTGAGGATGCGGCCAATCGACGCTGCGGTGACGCCCTTGCCTACGGAGGAGACGACGCCACCGGTGCAAAAGATGTACTTGGTCGTCGGCTTTTGCTCTGCCATGGTCTGGCCACCACCTTCCTAATCTAGACTGACTCTGGTGCATAAAGACAAAGACACGGGAGCCTTCGGCATGGAATGCCGCCCGTGCCTTCGTGGTGCGATCGGCATGAGTGCCGCGCATACGGGAATGAACATGCGATTTTGAACGCCAGGGAACTAGACGATCTTGCTCAGGTCTTCGGCCGCGCGCTTCATATCAAGGAAGACCAGGCCCAGCTTGGCGTCCTTGCGGGCCAGAACAGTGAGCACGGCATCCTCGCCGACGGAAGAGAGAAAGACATAGCCATCGTTGCCGCGGATATAGACCTGCTCCAACAGGCCGCGGCCCAGTTCGGTGGCGATACGCTCGCCCAGGGAGAGCATCGCCGCGGACATGGCCGAGACCCGATCCTCCTCTACATCCGAGGGCAGATCGGAGGCGATGGTCAAGCCATCGACGCTCACCACCGCCGACGCCTCCACATCCGGCGTGCTCATGCGCAGGTTCTTCAGGCGCTCCATCATCTGCTGGGTTCTGGGCACAGTCATGCTTTCTCCTTTCAGAGACAGGCATGTCTCGCGCGAGGGTGGGCACATGCGATGGCGCAATTGCCTGTTCTTAACGTCGGGGCAGCGAACCGTTGTTCGGTGCAATAATAGCACAATTCAGCGGCGATGTCAATGCAAGCGCCCCCCCCCGGATCGCGCGCGCTGGCCTGGGCCCCTAGGGTTCCGTGAGCAACTGCGCCTCGCGGGGCGCGAGCCTGCGGGTCTGCACGTACCACGCTTGCACGCCGCGAAAGCGATCTCCGCCGGACCACAGAGGCCCCAACTGGACGCCGTGCACACGCTGCGAGATCGCATAGCTGTAGACGGGCCGGAACAGGGGCAGCGCCGGAACCTGGTCGGCGAAGCGCACCTGAAACTCGTCATAGATCCGCTTGCGCACGGCGCCATCGCGCTGCAAACGTCCCTCTTCCAGCAGGATATCGCTGGCATCATCATCCCAGCCGCCCAAGTTCTGACCCGTGGCAGTGGCCTGGGTCGAGTGCCACAGCGCATAGAGGTCAGGATCGGGAGGCATCTCGGTCCACTCGTAGAGCGCGGCGTCATAGTGGCGGGGCCTGAGATAGTCGTTGACCATTTCCGCGGCGGTCACGGGCTGCGGCACGGCCAGGACGCCCAACGCGGCCCATTGCTGCGCCATCTCCAAAGCCAGGGCGGCATACGGCTCGCGATCGAGGTAGGTGAGGTTGAACTTGAGCCGCAGATCGCCCTTGCGCCGCACGCCATCTCTCGAGTCCACTATCCAACCGGCTTGATCCAGCAACGAGGCAGCCCGCTGGGGATCATGGGCATAACGAGGCGCCTCCGGGTTATAGGCCCAGGAGAAGTCGGGGATGGGGCTATGCGCCACCACGCCCTGCCCAGCCAAGACCGTGTCGATGAGCCCCTGCCGGTCCAAACCATAAAGCAACGCCTGGCGAACCTCCGCCTGGGCCAGCACGGGGACCTTGAGGTTCAAAAAGACCATCGTGTACCCCGAGGTTGGCGCGGAATGCAGAGCCAGGCTCTCGTCAGCCCGCACGGCGTCCAACCCGTCCGCCAGGACCCGGCTGATGCCATCGATCTCGCCATCGCCATAGGCCTCCAACAGGGCCTGATGCGTGGGATAGAACTTGAAGACGAGCTGGTCCAGATACGAGCGCGGGCGAAAGTCGTCGGGGTTGCGTTCCAAGACGATGGACTCGATATCCACGTCGGCAACGCGGAAGGGCCCCGTGCCGATGGGCGCGACATTAAAGGGGTGGTTGAGCAAGTCCCGAGCGGCGACCCCCGCGAGCAGGTGCGAGGGCAAGAGGCCGATGGCCGCATAGCTGGGAAAGGGGGCGAAGGGCTGCGGCAACCGGAAGCGCACGGTGTACATGTCTAGCGCCTCGACCTGGATATCGCGCCAGAAGTCGGCCAAAGCGCGCGGGCCCGCAAAGGCGGGATCCTGCATCTGCTGCACCGTAAACAAGACGTCCTGCACGGTGAATGGTGCGCCGTCATGCCAGAGGACATCCTGGCGCAGCTCATAGACGTAGCTCAGGCCCTCATCCTCGACGCGCCAGGCCCGCGCCAGGTTGGGGACCACCTGGCCCTGGGCGTCGATGGTGGTCAAGCCATCGAAGATCAGGCTGCAGAGATCGCTGTCGATCTCGTTAAAGCCAGACAGGAGGGGGTTCAGATAGATGGGGCTGCCGGCCAGACCCTCGGTGTAGGTCCCACCCTGGGCGGGGACGTAGACCAGGGACTGCGCCCACACATAGTAGCCAAGCAGGACCGATAGCAGGATCAAGGCACAGATGGCGAGAAAGACCTGCCAGCGGGCGCTTGTAGCCAAGAGGATATCCTTATTCCATCGTGCTCAAGGGCCCTCTGCGCTGCCTCTCGGCGAGCGCGGCGAGGGGGGCCTTGTGCTAACCTGCCACCAAGACGCTGGTGACCGAAACGAGGACGAACACGATCGTCAGGCCGATGGTCAGGTTAAAGATCGTCTTTTCCACGCCCCGCCGGCTGCGGTAGATCGACCCTTCCCCGCCAAACATCTTGCTCAGCCCGCCGCCCTTGGCCTGCAGCAGCAAGAGCGCGATCAAGGCAATCGAGATGATGATCTGGATAATGTTGAGATATGTGACCAATTTGGCCTCCACAACCGATTCTGCAAGCGCAGAAAGCCGCGCGCTCCGCACGCATGATCCAAGGGCTAGATTATAGCATAACATAAACGCGCAGGCAAATAGGCAGCGTAGCGCCCGCTCTCTGCCTCGCCCCCTCGGCCAAGCAGCTACAGGTACCGGTCGAAAAAGCCAAAGGCCTTGTTGCTGGCAAAGGCATGCCCGCCGGGATGGACATCGGCCCAGAGGCGGTCCGCTGCGCCCGCCGCCGCATAGATCCGCTCCACCTGCGCAAAGCCAGTCAGTTGCTCCTCGATCGGGAAGGTCAGGTCTTGCACCCCCATCTCGATGAGCAGCGGGCGCGGCGCGATGAGCCCCGCGATATCCGGTATGTCCAGATACTTGAGGATATCGGGCACCACCTGAGAGCCGCAAGTGGCGCCCCGGCCAATCGCCAGTTGCCCCCAGAGGCTCATGTACCCGATGATATCCACGGCCTTGATGCGCGGCTCCACCGCGGAGGTAAAAGTGGTCATGGTGCCGCCCTGCGAAAGGCCCATCATGCCGATGCGTCCGGCATCCACCTCGGGCCGCGTCTCCAGGTAGTCGATACAGCGCTTCATGTCCCAGATGTTGAGCGTCAGGGTATAGATGCCCAGGAGCATCCCCCGCAGGAAATGCACGTTGCAGCGGTCCCGGCCGGGATAGGGATCGCCGCCATCGGAGCGCTCGCCAAAGACGCGCAGGTCCGGCGAGATGGTCAGGTAGCCCCGTCGCGCCATCTGCTCGCCATAGTTATAGTTGAGGGCGGCGATATTGGCGGCACGGTCGGCCGAGGACGCGTTGCCAGCGACGGCCTCTTTACCATACGGTCCGTGGCCGTGGCTGCAGAGGATGGCGCCCCCCCTCCCGTTATTGGCCATGCCCGCCGGCTTGAGCACCACGCAGGGCACGGACATGTGCTCCTCGGTATCCAAGATGACGCGCTCCCGGATGAGGCCGTCCTCCTCGATGGAATAGATGACCTCCGGGGCCAGCTCCACCGGCTCGGGAAACTCGCCCAGCAGCTCCAGAAGCTTGGCCAAGGCGGCCTGATGCCAGCCCGCCCATGCCTCATCTGGTTTGCCGTCGAAAGCCAGCAGCGGCTTCCAGTTCTCTGCCCGCCAGATAAAATACTCGATCATTGAGAAATTGCGCTTCGCCATGGTCGCCTCGCTCCTATTCTTCCCCCGCAGACTCGATCTCCGCCCACGCCAGCAGCCTTTCTTGCGCCTAGTTTAACGATTCACCCCAAAATAGGGAAATGGCCCTCGCTCGTTGCCGGCCACAGCGCGCCATGCGTTTGCTTTGCGCGCGCGCTCGGCCTATACTGCGCGCAAAACCATCGCAGGAGACCATCCATGCTCGCCAAAGTGACCAGTTGCGCGGTGATCGGCCTGGAAGGCGCGCTCGTCGAAGTCGAGGTAGATATCGCCAATGGCCTCTTTTTCATGGTCATCGTGGGGCTCCCGGACATCGCCGTGCAGGAATCGCGCCAGCGGGTGCAATCCGCCATCCGCAACTCGAATTGCGAGTTCCCCGACACGCGGATCACGGTCAACCTGGCGCCTGCCGACCTGCGCAAAGAGGGCCCTGCCTATGATCTCCCCATGGCACTCGGCATCCTCATGGCCAGCCGCCAAATCCGCGCCGATCTCGCCGGGTCGCTTTGCGTGGGCGAGCTCTCGCTGGATGGCACGGTCCGCCACGTCAACGGCATCCTACCCATGGTCAGCCTGGCGCGGGAGAAAGGCATCAAGCGGGTGTACGTGCCAGCGGTCGACGCCCCGGAAGCGGCGTTGATCCCTGGCATCGAGGTCATGCCGGTGGCCAGCTTGGGCGCGCTCATTGCCCACCTACAGGGCTACGTGCAGATCAAGCCGTACGAAACCCAGTTCGACTTTACCCTGCTTGAGGAGCCGTCCTACGCCTCCGATTTCGCCGAGATCAAGGGCCAAGAACACGTCAAACGGGCGATGGAGGTGGCGGCGGCGGGGAACCACTGCATGATGATGGTGGGTCCTCCGGGCGCGGGCAAGACCCTGCTGGCGCGCTCGGCTCCCTCCATCCTGCCCAAGCTGGGCGTGGAGGAGGCGCTAGAGGTGACCAAGATCTATAGCGTCTCCGGCCTGCTGCCGCCGGATAGGCCACTGGTGATGCAGCGGCCCTTCCGCGCGCCGCATCACACTATCTCGCACGCCGGACTGGTGGGCGGCGGGCATTGGCCGCGCCCAGGCGAGATCTCGCTGGCCCACCGAGGCGTGCTCTTTTTGGACGAGTTGCCCGAATTCGGCACGCATACGCTGGAGGTGCTCCGCCAGCCGTTGGAAGATCGCCACGTGACCATCTCGCGGGCGCAAGGCACCCTCACGTTTCCGGCCAACTTTATGCTTCTGGCCGCGATGAACCCCTGGGGTTGTGTTGCCCTTTTGCCGCCATTTCAGCGGCGGTGGGCAGGTAGCTGAGATTGATCGAGATGTCGTCTTGGCCAATGATGATGTTCTCGACGACATTTTCGATGATTTTGCGCTTGTCGGCATAGGTGAGCTGAGGCCAGCGGGCGTGTAGGTCCTGGGCCTCGCTGAGGATTTCGTCGCTGGAGAGGTACTGAATGCGAAGGAAATCGATCTCGCTCTGTACCGCCACGATCTCGTCGCCGATCTGGTGCAGCCTTTCCTCCAGCGGGCGATAGCGCTCGCCAAAGCCCTCTCTGGAGATCTGATCGTCAATGTAGAGATTGTAGACTCTGTCCATTTCCTGTTTGGTCTTCCGCTCCTCGGCTGTTAGCGCTTGCTGCAACTCGGTCCTCTGCTTGATCTGCTGGTCGGCCTGGTCGAGATAGGACCTTACATCAGCAGGAGAGAAGAGGAAGGACTTGAGTTGCTCCTGAAACACCTCCTCCAGGTCCTCCACGCCGATCTTGTTGCGGCACTTGGCGCAGGTGTACTTGGGCGAGTTGGAGGGCACGTACATCTTGCTTCCGCAGACGCAGAAGGCCAGGCCGGAGAAGAGCTGCACCGTCTTGCGAGACGGGGGCTTGCGGCTGGCTCTCTGGCTCTCCAGTATGTAGTGGCAACGCTCCCAAAGCTCTTCGGATACGATGGGCTCCACCTCGTTGTAGACCCATTCCTCCTCCGGCTTTAACACCCACCTGGCTCCCGTGCCGAGGCTCCTGGCATAGTTGGCACGATGCAGACCCTTTGCGACTGGGTCCTCTAGCAGCCTGGTCACGGTGCTATCGGAGAATCCGGCTCCGGTGCGCGTGCGATATCCTGCCTCGTTCAGGAGCCGAGCCACCGTCTTCCTTCGTTTGTGCTCCAGGAACAGCTCGTATATGCGACGTCTGATCGGCGACTCCTGCGGATGGGGCACCAGTTTCTTGTCAACCCACTGATACCCGAACGGAGCCTGGCCGCCCAGGGGCTTGCCCAGCTTGGCGCGGACGGGGACCGAGGCTTTGACGCGCTCGGCGATCTCCTCCCGCTCCCACTGGGCCATGGCGGCGATGACGGTGTAGAACAGCCGACCGGCGGGCGTGGACGTGTCAATGGCCTCCTGAAGCGAGATCAGGTCGGCATGGTACTTCTCGAAGAGCTCGGAGAATTCCAGGAGCTCTCGGGTGTTACGAGCCAGGCGGGCGAGCTTGGAAAAGATGAGGCCGGAGATGCGGCCCTCGCGGGCATCGTGAAGCATCCGCTGGGTCTCGGGGTGCTCCATGACCGACTTGCCGCTGACGGCCTCCAGGTGATAGACGTCTTCGACCTTCCAGCCCTTGGCTTCGGCGTAGAGACGCGCCCGCTTTTCGTGATGTTCTGGGCTTTCGCCTTTGGCCTGATCCTCAGTCGAGACGCGAATCCAGATGCCGACACTTTTGGGTTCTTGCATTGCCGTTCTCCGAGATATGCCTTTCCGCTCGGCACGGAAGGTGTCCGAGCTTCACCAAGTGGTTCCAGCCTGATTTTACTGGTTCTGTATCAGATGGCAAATGGGCAACACGCATGTGCAGCCTAGTAACGTGTTGCCTCATTGGGATCGAGAGGAGTGGAAGGTGATGTATATGCACCTGGCCGACGCGCACATTAAAATCCAACACCACAAGTTCGCCCGGCGGATAGGTTGAGGATAGAGGATACGGTGATCTGGCGGCCCTCACTCAAGAAGAGATCGTGACAAGCTGTTCAGCTTTGTACACACTGGCTTCAAGCTGTTTCCCCTTGATCACCACACCCTCCCTTCTTATGCCGCCATGGCGTAGATGCTCTTGCCCTCGCCAGCGTAGGACTCGTAGAAGTGCAGGTAGAGCTGCTGGCACTTGGCCTGGTACAGCGGCTGGTCATACGCCTTGGGCAGGCCGCGATCCAGTGCCTCTTCGATAGTTTGGCGCACAGCCGCCATGGTCTGCTGTTTCTTGCGCCAATCCAGCACCAGCTTTTCCCGCTTGAGCGTCTCCAGCAGGTCTTTGGCGGCCTTCTTGACCTGCTCGCGCTCCGCCTTGGTCATTTGGATTTCCGGCTTGGTCAAGAGGTCAAAGAGGACCAGCTCTTCCTCGCTCAGGTTCTCGCCGATGGCGCGGCGGTCCTCCTCCTGCAAGCCCTGCGCAAAGGTGACCAACCGCGCAAAGAACTCCTCCACGTCCGAAGCGCCCGAGTTGTACTGGTCCACCAGCCGCTGAAAGGCTTCCTGCAGATCGGCGCGGGTGCGGTTCAGGCGCACCATCTGCTGCAGCTTGGCGTTGACAAAGCCGCGCAGCTTTTCGGCCTCGGTGCGCTGGCGGCTCTGCTCGAAGCGCGTCCGCAGCGCGTCGAAGTCGATCTTGCTCAGGTCAATCGGCTTGCCTGCATGGTAGGTCGGCTCCTCGTCGGCGACCAGGATGCTCTGGTCGAGCACCTGCTCCACCTGGCCCAGCAGATCGGGGACCTCGGTGGTCCGTTGCAGAAGGCGGATCTTGTCGGCCATGATGCGCAGCAGGGTGCAGGCGGGCAGGAACTCGTTCACCGCCGGGTCGGGCTTGATCGCGCCAAAGAGGCTCCAGACACGGTCGGCCAGCGCCAGGTAGCGGCGCTTGTTCTCGTCGTTGATCAGCAGCTTTTCGACCCCGTCCTCCAGCGAGTCGGGCAACACCACCCCTTCTTGCAGCACGATGGACTGCGTGGCCTGCTCGATCAGCGCCACCTGGCTGAAGGCGTTGGCCGCCAACAGCCTGGCCAGGACGACGCCGCGCCCCAGGCAAAAGGCGGTGGCCTCGCCCAACGCCTCTCGCAGCTCGGCCACCAGCGCGGCCTTGGACTGGATCGGCCGGGCCGAGTCCTCCGGCGTCGGGGCGTAGATCGCCAGCGCGCGTTGCAGGTCGCGAAAAACCCCGATATAGTCCACGATCAGGCCGTTGACCTTGTCTTTAAAAACACGGTTGGCGCGGGCGATGGTCTGCATCAAGGTATGGTTGCGCATTGGCTTGTCCAAATAGATCGTCGCGCAACTGGGCACGTCAAAGCCGGTCATCCACATGGCGCAGACAAAGACGATGCGGAAGGGGTTGGTCGGGTCCTTGAATTGGTCGTCGAGCTTGGGGTTGGCGGTGGACATGCGCCGCCGATGCGGGACAATGTCCACGCCCTTTTGGCGCAGGTCGGCGATCTCGTTCTGCGTGGGCGAGACGACCACGGCCATGTCGGTCCCCTGCATAAAGGCGATGCGCTCCTCGATCTGGGCGCGGGCTGGGCCGTGGGCGCGCTGGGCCTGCTTCTGCAGGTCGGCCAGGTGCTCCCGCCAGTGGCGCTGCACTTTGTCGTACATCTTGACCGCGGTGGCCTTGTCGATGGCGACGACCATGGCCTTCCCTGGCCCCGCGGCGCTGTCGAAATCGCGGTGCATGTAATGCTGCACGATGTCGCGGGCGATCCGCTCCAGGCGGTCCTCGCGAGTGATCAGGTGGTACTCGCGGGCGAACTCGCGCTCCAGCCGCTGCTCCTGCGCGTCGTCCAGCTCGGCGGCCTCCAGCACTTCCTCCAGCTCGTCGCCCAATTGCTCGTTGGCCAGCTGCAACTCGGGGATGCGGTTCTCGTAATAGAGTGGCAGCGTGGCCTTGTCCTCGATGGACCGGGAAAAGTTGTACACGCTGACGTACTCGCCAAAGACCTGGCGGGTGCGCTCCTCGCCCACGATCAGGGGGTCCAGGATGCGGGAGGTGGACGAAAGCGGGTCCACTGCGGGGTAAATACCCTTCGCCGCAATCGCGCGCTCGAGCGAGATCGAGGCGTCGAGGTGAGCGAACGAGGTGGCCGGCGCCGGGTCGGTCAAGTCGTCGGCCGGCACGTAAATGGCCTGCACGGACGTGATCGAGCCCTTCTGGGTCGTGGTGATTCGCTCCTGCAGCGCACCCATGTCGGTCGCAAGGGTCGGCTGATAGCCCACAGCGGAGGGAATACGGCCGAGCAGCGCCGACACTTCCGAGCCCGCCTGGGTGAAGCGGAAGATGTTGTCGACGAAGAACAGCACGTCCTGCCCCTGGTCGCGGAAGTACTCCGCAACCGTGAGGCCGGTCAGGCCGACGCGGGCGCGGGCACCGGGCGGCTCGTTCATCTGGCCGTAGACGAGGGCCGCCTTGGAGCCCTCG
>ENA-UOUL01003238-UOUL01003238.1-bioreactor-metagenome-genome-assembly--contig:-NODE-3238-length-17071-cov-4.116924_pt1 | contig 17071 bp, 7 predicted proteins | sample MGYA00249838_ERZ747220 | MGnify/ENA primary metagenome ERZ747220 (study PRJEB28778, sample SAMN05720191) | bioreactor metagenome | isolation source: Anaerobic biogas reactor | place: USA:Washington...
TCTGGTTCATGGCAATGCAACGAGGATGGCTCCCGTACCTGGCACCTTGCTATAAGATCCTTAGGTGCTTATTCTATCAACCTGATATTCGACCGTTTTGTACTTCACGAGGGCAACTCAGTATTTATCTATACTCCTGACCAGAGTGCAGTTCTGGGTGCCCTGACATATCAGAACAATAATCCTGAGGGTATCCTGGCTACTTCGCCTATACCGGGGGATGAGATTATCGTCGAACTGAATATTGAGGCAGGGGCTGAGGAACCTGAACTGCTTATAGGGGCTATCAATCACGACTACCTGAATATCTTCAAGGTGCTGGAGGATGATCTTAAGACCAGCCGCATGGGTTACAGTAGTGCCTGCCATCCCGAGATGAGCTGTGAAGCTGACGAACTGCGACTTACAAACGGGCAGGCTGTGGCAAGGCTTATTACTGATGGTACCGAACTGTGCTCAGGTACGCTTGTCAACAACACTCTCCTAGACGGCAAACCATACTTCCTTACTGCTTCGCACTGCCTCAGAGGACCTAATTCTCATGTGGCATCGGTGTTTACATTCAACTATGCGGTACCTCACTGCCAGAATAATATCGAGGGAGCTTTTCTGCAAACAACTTCGGGATCTTTTATCAGGGCAAGGGCTGCTGACCTGGACTTTGTGCTTCTAGAGATGTATGAAATGCCTGCTCCGGAATACAGACCCTACTGGGCCGGCTGGTCACGTACAACTACGCCTCTTGGTCCTGTCTATACTATCCATCACCCCCAGGGGGATGTTAAAAAGATCAGTTACTCGGATAATGCTCCTACAAATGCTACTTTCAGCTACTCCGGGATGGTTAGTAACGCTCACTGGCTGGTTGGCCGCTGGGATCGTGGTGCAACGCAGGGCGGTTCCTCTGGTGGTGGTCTCTTTGATGCCTCAGGACGCCTTATCGGTGGACTGAGCGGGGGTTCGGCGACCTGCGCTAATCCTGTGAGTGATTATTTTTTCAGGCTCAACAAGGCATGGAATTACTATCCCGAACCAGATAAACAGCTTGCTGCATGGCTGGCACCTGTCGAATCAAATGCGATGGCCATAGATGGCTTTGACTACTACAGCGAGACTGTCAAACGCTACAGTAACTTCACTCCAAGTGATGAGGTCGGACTCTTTAACCTGCAAGGGGGAAATGGTTACTACTCGGGACATAACTCCCGTGGCGATCGTGCCTTTGCTGAGCATTTTGGTTTCTTCTCAAAGGCTACTTTGCACGGCTTCTATATCCTACCTGCCAGTACTGCGGCACTGCAAACCTACAATGTGAATATAAAGGTGTGGGGAGGAACTAATGCCCCGGAAGTGGTGCTCTGGTCAATGAATAATGTGGATGCCCGTGCTCTTCGTATCAACCGGGAATATGTGGTTATGCTGGACAGTCCGCTTGCTCTCAACGGCAATATCTGGGTGGGTGTGGAACTGCAATATCCCTCTGATGGGGAGGATTTTGCTCTGTATCAGACGGCCTTTCGTACCGAAGGGCCTGATAATGCCTGGGTGAGAGGTGCTGATAATATCTGGCGCAAACTTAGCGATACTGGCTCTGGTGCAGGTAGTGCTTCTTTTATGATTGATGTGCTGCTGTCGGGTGTGGAACTAATTGATACTTCGGATGTTATTATCGATAAGGGCAATTTTAGGATAAGCCCAAACCCGGCTCGTGGTACTATAGATCTATATATTTACGATCTGTCTGGAACTGCCAGGGTGGACGCTTTTACTCTCTCAGGCAAGCTTGCTTCAAGCAAGAATGTGATGCTTAACAATGGAAGGGGAATAATGGATATTTCAGGTCTCGCCCCTGGTGTTTATATTATCCGCGTCGAAATAGAGGGCAAGAAGTACACAGGGAAATTGTCTGTGATATAAAGAAAAAGGGTATCACTCAGATGCGTGATACCCTCAATGTTGCTTAACCTTAAACTTTATTCCGTGATTTTTACCGAATTAAGACAGAACCACTGAGGTGTCAGTGTTTTGCCCTGATCGTCAACTTTTGATGAGGTCAAAGCAAACTCAACCCTGTTGACAAGTCCCAGTGATGAGAGGTCAACGGTGGTCCAGTCTCCTATTATATAGTTCTTCTTCTTGTTTTCAAACCTGTAGTCGGCAAGGTAAAAGTCCACAGTCCCGGTTTCCTGACCAAGGTCGTCATAGCCTGTGATTGTAAGCAGGAACCAGTCATGGGGTTCGCCAGTGCTCTCATCGCCAAAGCGGCTTACTTCATCATTGCCGTTACGCATTACAAGATAACCGTAGCTGGTATTGGTCACGCTGATGGTGCTGATACGATGCAGCTGGCCATCCTCAAAGTAAAAGCCAAGTGCTTCTTCGCCCTGGCGAAACAGCATAAAGGTGCTGTCCTTGGCAACTGGGGCAAAAGCACTGTGTGGGGAAGGGTTGGGGTCGCTGACTGAGTTGCTCTTGAGGTTGCTGAGACCAAAGCCCCGCCACTGGTTCTGAGAGGGTGCAATAGTGGGGAAAATTAATCCCTTGGAATAAAAGCCATCGGGATGATTGGTGCCGCTAATGCCCAGATCAAAGCTGTCCTTGGATAGCTTAAACTCACTAAAGTCAACCCTGATATTGGTGGAGACGGGTACCCGGAGGGTGTCCGAACCGACTTCATTACTTACTACAAAGACGTAAACCATCCTTCCCAGCTCATTGGATACATGGGTAATCTCCTTCTCCTCAGATATTAGTTCACCATCAAGGTACCATTCATAACTGGTATTTACTTCATAGGTGATTCTGGGTGAAAGCAGCAGGGTATCGTTTATTTCCAGCTCGTAGCCTCCTTCAGGCATCTTTATATAAGCACCGGGCGCCTTGAGCTCTTCCTGGCTCTCCTCGCATGAGCCTAGGCACAGGGCACAGAGCGCCATCGCAGTATATCCAAGTGTTTTAAGCATAGCTTATTTATTACTTAGCACGTAATCCAGAAAGCCCGGCATCTGATCCACATCCAGCTTCTTTGCAATTATCTTCTTTTCCCTGTCAAGGATAAAGATTGTGGGGGTGGACTTAATGTCGTAATAATCCCGGAAGTGAGTCTGGTGATAGGGATCATAGACATTGATCCAGTCGTAGAGCTCGTGCTCGTTGATAAAGTTGGTCCACTCCTCCCTGTCAGCCAGGGTATAGACTGCAAAGACCTGTACGCCCTTGCTGCGGTAAGGCTCGAAGACCTCACGGTAGAGCTTGGGTATCTCCTTCTTGCAGTGACCACAGGATGGCTCGAAAAAGGCAACTATAGTTATCTCGGCATTCAGTTCGTTAAGGCTGTATATCTGCCCTTCGATGCTTTCCATCCTCATCTCATGAGCCTTGTTGCCTATCAATGTGGGTTTGATCTCCCTTACACGGGTCTCAAGCTTGTCGAGAAATTCCTGATCAGCCCAGGTGGCTTCACCCGAAAGATAGTACTTCTCGGCAAAGGCTACCATGGCTGCATCCATGCCCATGATCTTGCTCTCGTTGGCTCGGTTGAACATAAACTGAACCAGAAAACGGAACATCTCCTCGTTGCCTCGTGCCATCTCGATAAGTCTCACGCCCTCCTTGACCACTGAGTCTGGCACCTGAATTACAAGTTTGTCGATAAAGGTTTCCAGTTTCTGGGCAAAGTAAGGCGTGCGCAGAAAACGCTCATCCTGTAAGTCAATGTTGTCAAAGAAGTGCTCTTTGTAGTAATGATAGGTCATGGCCTGAATCACTGAGTCGGGATTTGCAGTGCCTTCGGCTACCTCAAAGTCGGGTATGTCGGGATCCTGCAGGCCCTTGAGAAACTTAGCATAGAAGGTTCCCGGATACTGTGCTATCTCCCTGTTCATATAATCTGCTACCTCATTGCCCAATGCTTCTGCCTCAGCCCTCAGCTTTGCCTTGGCCTCCTCATCGTTGCCTGCACTTGCAAGTTCTTTCTGTACGCGGTCGTAGTTCTTGTGCTGCTTGTCGATAAACTGCTGATAGCCCAGAAAGAGCTCCGACTCCCTGGCACCGCTGATGCTCAGGTTGCCTACCAGATCCATGGTGTCGGTTCTTAGAGCAAAATGCTGCTCGTCAGATACCAGCACATCGAAGTACTTGCCATTGGGCAGATAGAATAGGTAGAGTCCTCCCGGAAGGGCTTCCTCATCTTTGAAAATTGCCAGTCCTGCAGCATCCGTCCTCACGGTGTCGCGGACATACATCTTGCTGTTGAAGTAATAGCCCAGGATAATGTCCTGATTGGGAAATTCCTTAACTGTCAGTTTGATTTCATGTCCGGTGGCTGCCATTGCAGCGATTGCATTGGCTGATAATAGGGCAGCCAGCAAAAAGAGCTTCACTTTCCTCATAGTTCTGTCGTTTTCTCCTTAAGCCATTGTTTGTGTTCTGCATCCAATTTTGGTGCCAGGCTGTCGTAAACCTGCCTATGATAATTATTTAGCCAGTTGATTTCTTCTTCTGTCAACATGGTCTTGTCTATCAATGTCTTGTCGATAGGGCAAAGGGTCATGGTCTCAAATTCAAGATAAGTTCCAAACTCAGTCTCCTTGCTGACCTTGGCCAGGATAAGGTTTTCGATACGGATACCATAGTGCCCGGTACGGTAAAGACCCGGTTCGTTGGAACATACCATGCCCGGCTCTATCACGAAGCTATTGTCAGGGCGTATGCTTTGCGGTCCCTCGTGCACGTTGAGGAAGTAACCTATACCGTGACCTGTTCCATGGCCGTAGTTAAGCCCTTCACGCCACATAGCCTGACGCGCATAGACATCAAGCTGGACACCCCGTGTGCCGTGAGGTACGATGGCCCTTGCCAGGGAGATATGCCCCTTGAGCACCAGGGTGTAGTCCCTGCGTGCCTGTTCGGGGAAAGGCCCTAGTGCCACAGTACGTGTGATATCGGTGGTACCTGTGTGATACTGTCCTCCAGAGTCAACAAGGTAGAGTCCCTCGGGCTTGAGTTGTACGTCGGACTCAGTACTAACGCTGTAGTGTACGATGGCCCCGTGACCTGCATACCCTGAAATGGTGCGGAAGGATTCACCCACAAAGCCCGGCTGTTCGGCCCTGAAAGCCTTGAGTCTGGCTGCTGCAGATATCTCGCTGACCTTACCACCTGGTACGTTGTCTTCGATCCATTTGAGGAACTTGACCATGGCAACGCCGTCATTGACAAGGGTCTGCTTTATATTAGCAATTTCTGTCTCGTTCTTCCTTGCCTTGAGGGCTGCTATATAGCTGAGTCCTTCGATCTTGTTGATCTTGGGAGAGAGGATGGCATAAACCGTGGAGTTGATCCTGTCGGGGTCAAGCATCACGGTGGCCTCGTCGGGTATCTCCCTGACGTGCGATTCGAAGTTCTCGTATAACGAAACTCTTATATCGTCGGCATCGAGCTTGCGGGCTATCTGTGCCGTGAGTTTGTGAGGGTTGATAAAGAGCTTGACAAAGGAGTGCTCAACTATCATAAAGGCGTGGAAGACGGGGTTGAAAGCCACGTCGTTGCCCCTCATATTGAGCAGCCAGGCTATCTCGTCAAGAGCCCCGGTGATATAATGGCTGACGCCGTCACGCTTCATCAGCTTGCGTACTAAGTCAAGCTTTTCGGTACGTGAGGCACCTGCCAGCTTGTCGTCATGCAGATACACCGTGTTCTCAGGCAGAGCGGGACGGTTTTCCCAGCTGTCCTCAGCAAGTGAGAGGTTGGCGTCAACTCTGATCTGACTACTGCGAAGCTCACGGGTAAGCTTGCGCAGAAAGCTTACCGATACTGTCTGACCGTTGATGGCCACACGACTGCCGGGCATCAGCACTTCGCACAGCCACTCAGTGATCGAGGGGACCCCCTTTTCACCATCCCTGAAAAGCTGCATGCAATGCAGGTCAAGCTCCTCTTCGGCCTGAAGGTAGTAACGCGAGTCGGTCCAAAGGCCGGCCTCTTCCATTGTTACAACTACGGTGCCTGCCGAACCGGTAAAGCCGCTGATCCATTCCCGTACTTTCCAATGTTCTGAAGGATATTCACTCAGGTGCGGATCGCCCGACGGGATGATGCACGCGTCAACACCCAATTCGCTCATCTTGTTGCGTAAGTCAACCAGTCTGTCAGAAGTATGCATTATTCTATGTTTTAAGTTCAAATGTAGTGATTTTACAGGAGCTACCGGTCCTTTAATGCTATATTTGCATCTTAATAACCGTTTAATTTATCATTAAAAATTTCAATTTATGAAAAAAAGACAATTTAGTTTGAAGGGTTCCGGCCTTTGTTTTAAAAAGTGGTCGGGCGACAAGTGGGCCGTGTTTAACACCCTCCACAGAGATATAAAAATTGGCATCCTGGCTGCTGTTTACTTTACTACCCTGGGCTATCACCAGACACTGGCAAATACTGAGTCTGATTCAATAAGCTCAAAAATAACCCTCAACGAAATACAGGTTTCGGGGAAGCGTGCTCCAGGAATATACCAGGAAACGGGCCGACAGATCGCTGTGATATCGCGTGAGCAAATAGAAAAACTCCCCGCCCAGAGCATCCAGGGCTTACTCCGTACAGCCCTGGGGGTGGACATCCGCGAGAGGGGACCGCTCGGTATGCAGGCCGACATCAGCATGCGTGGGGGATCCTTCGACCAGGTGATGATACTGCTCAACGGAATCAATGTGACGGACCCCCAGACGGGTCACTACGGACTCAACCTACCTGTTGACCTGGCAAGCGTGGAAAGGATAGAGATACTGAGGGGACCTGCTGCCAGGGTGCATGGACCCAACGCCTTCGACGGGGCAATAAACTTCGTCACTAAATCAGGCTCGGAAAACAAGGTGTCGGCACAGCTTACAGCCGGGGATCACGGACTATACAACCTGCATGCGGGACTGAGCCACCGCAAAGGGGCCTTCGGAAATTACTTCTCGGCTCAGAAGGGCGCAAGTGACGGCTATATTGACAATACGGACTTTGATATTCTCAACCTTTACTACCGTGGTCAGGTGACACGCGAACAGTCGAAGTTTTCCCTCCAGCTTGGCTACAACGACAAGAGCTACGGCGCCAATTCATTCTACTCTGCAAGCTATCCAAACCAGTTTGATGCCAACCGCACTCTCTTTGCTGCTGCTTCGATGGAGAGCAGCGGACTGATTCGCATCCGTTCTGATGTCTATTGGCGTAGGCATCACGACCGCTTTGAGTTGTTTCGCAACTACATAGGGGCTGCCTCATGGTACACGGGGCACAACTACCACCTGAGCGAAACGGCAGGGGCAAGCCTTAACGCAACAACATCCTGGAGCCTGGGAACTACCTCACTGGGTGCCGAACTACGCAGTGAGAGCATCTGGAGCAATGTGCTGGGCCTACCCATGGACAAGCCTCTTGACGTGCCCGGTGAAAATGAGGGGCAGTTTACCCGCAGTTTCAACCGAACAAACTTCTCAGTATTTGCCGAACACAATATATACTTTGGTCGCTTTGACCTGTCGGGCGGGGTGCTGATCAACCGCCATTCAAACAGCGGCTATGGGGTGGACTGGTATCCCGGTATAGACCTGAGCTACAGGCTTACTACACTGCTCAAATGGACTGCCTCGTACAACAGATCCCTGCGTATGCCAACCTTTACCGATTTGTTTTACTCGGGACCCACCAACGTGGGCAATCCCAACCTGAAACCTGAGAGGGCTGAGACCTACGAGACTGCCTTCAGACTGCGCAATGAGACCTACAGCGCAAGCGTGGGAGGCTTTTACCGTATTGGACGTGACCTGATAGACTGGGGGCGCATTCCCGGTGAGACAGTCTATACCACTTCGAATATCAACCGTGTGGAGGCTTTGGGAACTGAAGCGGCTGCCGACCTGCTGCTGAGTGAGCTGATTCCGGGACAGACCTTGCTGAGGTCTCTGTCGGTCAACTACAGCTATGTGTGGCAGGACAAGGTGTCGGATGAGGGCTATGAGTCCTACTACGTGCTCGACCACCTCAGACAGAAGCTGAATATCAGCCTTATACATGGTCTGGGACTGCCCAATGTGGAGGTAAACTGGAACATGCAATACCGCGACCGTGCAGGGTATTATACAAAGTCGGATGGCACAAGGGTTGATCATACACCTTTCTGGCTGACCGACCTCAGGGTGAGCTGGAATAAGGGCAACTACGGCCTTTATGCTGAGGCATCCAACCTCTTTGATGCCACTTATTCAGACCTTAGCGAACTCCGTCAGCCGGGCTTGTGGCTGAAACTTGGTGCGAGGATAGAACTCAAAATTTTATAGAATATAGCCTAAATATTAACTGATTAACAATGAGCAAGAGGTTGCCCTTAATTGGACAACCTCTTCCCCTTATAAACCTAGCTACTTAAGCCTGAACAGCTTCGTAGCACCTAACCCAATCAATTTCCATTGTAGCAGGTAATGTTCCTGCAGCCGGTTCTTCCGGCAATATTGTACAGAAGCTCAGGTACATTGCTTCATTTGGGATATGCTTTGTTTCCCTTGCAACTTCATGACCGTTGATCTTCCAAATGATTGCTTCAGGACTCCACTCACATGTGTAAATATAAAACTCATTTTTGAAAGTTGCACCATTTACCTTGTGAGTTCGTTTTGCCAATTCCTTGCCCTCGTTCATATAGACACCGCACTCGATATTGTCACCTTTCTTGTAGGCAGTCTTGACGATATCGATATGAGGGGTAATCTTCTCACCGGCCATCCAGAAGGCGCTAACGGCAGGGTAGGTGGCGCTGAACCTGACCTTGGCCATAAACTTGCCGTACTTTTGACGGAAGCTGCGACCTGTTGAGATAAGTCCTGAGGTATAGTTAAACTGATGGGGGATAAAGCCCATAGTAAGATCCCAGACTTTGCCCCTGGCTTCTTCCTGGCGGGTAGTGATACGAGCCATACTTTCCCTCAATTCGATATTACGTTCGGTAAAAAACTGCTTTTCATTAGCTGGAACGTAATTTTCGTTGATCAAGGCCTTGCCCCAGTAATATCCTGTCATCCACCTGCCGGTATCGAGAGATATTGCGTCGAAGTTTTCCTCAAAAGTCAGCTTCCACTTCTTGATATCGGTGAATGGGTTCTTTTTCTCTTTCTCAAAGAACCATTTGATTTCTTCGTTCTTCTGAAGCAGTTTGAACTCATTGATCAGGCGGGCTTCCTCAGACTTTTCGAAGCGCTTACGGTCTTCCATAAAGGCCTTGTGGTCCTGGAATTCCTGAGACTTAATGGTGTTTTCAAGTTCGAAAAAACCTTTCAGTCGTTCGCTATCCTCCAGTTTGATGACAGTCTTGTACTCCTGTCTGGAGGCCGTGGAGTTGTAAAACTTAATATCAGCCTGTTTGGAAAGAGTCTTGAATGTCCTGAATTTTGCATAGGCATCAGAAGTTTTGAAGTCCTTATGTGCCTTGGCTGCGATAAACTCGGTCGAATTGATGTAGTTTTTGAGTTCGATATACTCCTTATATGATGAAGAAGCCTCGATCTGCCTCATGCGTTCGAGTTTGCCACTCTTCAGATATTTGAAATAGCTTTTGATGTCGGAAGACGATCTTAGAGCCTTGTACTGGTTGAGCTGGTGCCACTGGGGTGTATCCTTGTAGCGTAATGTCTTGAGCTCTCTAACCTTCTTTTCAAATTCACCTGAGTGGATCAGTGCATCGAGTTCACGATAACGCCTGAGCAGTTCGGAATTCTCGAAAGCGGTGAATCTCTCGTAATCTGCCTGGGTTTTATCGAGCCAGGCCTCGTATTTCTTGGTCGAGGGAAACTTACTGCCTATCTGAATACCAAATATTGTTGCCATTGTTAGTTAGTTTTTGAGCTCTTGAAAGGTTACATCAATACGCAAGTATACCGGTTTCGGTTATATTTTTCTTAGAAAAATACGAAATTTTAATTTGTGTTTAAAGCTAACGTGCCGAAAGTCAGGCTTATTTTCCAAAACAAAATTTTTTTCTGTACGGGGGCTGTAAGAGTATCTTTAATTTTATATATTTGCACCGCAAAATTCATTTTGCCCAGATGGTGAAATTGGTAGACACGCCAGCTTGAGGGGCTGGTGCCGGTTAACGGCGTGCAAGTTCGAGTCTTGTTCTGGGCACTTCCCAAGGAGAGTTGGCCGAGTGGTCTAAGGCGCACGCCTGGAAAGTGTGTAAACCTCAAAAGGGTTTCGAGAGTTCGAATCTCTCACTCTCCGCAAAACCGGTTTGGGAAAACCGGTTTTATTTTACCCCACATTCTGAGACAGATAATCAATAGTATACTCCACACCGCTGTTTTTTTTCAGGGCACTTGATTTTTTGGGTTCCACACAGGTGTGATTCGTTTTTTTGTACTTTTGTTCCTGCTTTTTCATAATATTCCTCTATATTGCCCAATTGGGCTAACTGCTTAATATGTAATGCAATGGATTTTTTGCTGAGCTTGTTTAAGGGGACTGGAATTGCTACAACCATTTTGTTTATCAGTTTGACTGCCTTCGTAGGTGTCTTGCTTGGAAAGATTACTATCAAAAATGTAAAGTTGGGAGTAGCAGGGGTCTTGTTTTCCGGGTTGTTCTTTGCGCACTTTGGCGCAAAGGTTGACGCACACGTCCTTCATTTTGTGAGGGAATTCGGACTTATCCTTTTTGTTTACAGTATCGGTGTTGAAGTGGGACCGCGTTTTGTCAACTCATTCCGTAATGACGGACTGAAGCTCAACATGCTGGCGCTTAGTGTGGTGCTACTGGGCTTTATTACAGCCTTTGCGATACACATGATTGGCGGCGTGGATCCTGCCGTGGTTACCGGTATCATGAGTGGTGCCGTTACTAATACTCCGGGGCTTGGCGCTGCTCAGCAGGCGCTTATCGAAAGTGGTAAGCCGGATGATGCTGCTATTGCAGGTATGGGTTATGCTGTTGCATACCCCTTCGGTGTGATAGGTATTATCCTGACTATGTTGCTTGTACGCTGGATATTCCGCATAAAAATTGATAAGGAAGTAAACGAGTACAATGCGCAGATTACAAAGAATCAACAAAAGCTTGAAGGTGTTGAGGTTGCTGTTACAAATCCAAACCTCTTCGGTCAGAAACTAAGTTACCTGAAAAACTTTGTGGATAAGGAGCTGGTTATCTCTCGTATTGAGAGGGGAGGGGACTTTTTTATACCAACGGATGATTCGACACTTGAGAAGGGCGATGTGATATACGGTGTTTCCGCAATCAATCATATAGACAACCTGAAGATAAAGATTGGTGAGGTTACCATCGGACAGAAAAGGGAGATTTCGGGATCACTGGCTATGTTCCATGTGCTGGTAACCAACCGTAAACTGGCAGGTAAGACTATCGAACAAATTGGTATCTACCGAAGGTATGAGGCAAATATCACGCGTATCTTCAGATCGGGGATGGAGATTCTGCCTACACTTGATACCACTGTTGAGTTTGGTGATACCGTGAGGGTAGTGGGTAAGCGTGAACTGCTTCCTGAGGTGCGCCATGAGTTGGGTAACTCTGTCAAAGAACTGGCTCACCCCAACGTGATACCTTTGTTTATGGGTATCTTCCTTGGTGTGATCCTTGGAAGTATTCCAATCTTTCTGCCAGGACTACCTGCTCCTGCGAAGCTGGGCCTGGCCGGTGGTCCGCTGCTGATTGCTATCCTGCTTGGGCATAAGGGTCGTATCGGTTCCCTGGACTTCTACATGACTCCGGGTGCGAATATGATGCTTAAGGAGCTGGGTATTATTCTCTTCCTGTGCTGCGTCGGGCTGTCGTCTGGCGGGCAGTTTGTTGAGACCCTCAGCAAGGGTGGCTCAGCATGGCTGCTCTATGGTGCGCTTATAACTTTTGTGCCGATCTTTATCGTGTCGCTGGTTGCGAGGTTTATGAAGCTCAACTACCTTAAGATATGCGGTGTAATCTCAGGTGCTATGACTGATCCGCCGGCTCTTGAATATGCCAACAGCATTGCGCCTGTTTACGCTCAGGCCAGTGCCTACGCAACTGTTTATCCGCTGACTATGTTCCTCAGAATCTTACTGGCGCAGACGCTGATTTTGCTGACGCTGTAGTGGCTGACGACATATGCTCATTGATATCTTAAAGGCTTCAAGTCGCTTTTCTTCACGCAGATTTCTTAAGGCAGCCTACGGCACAGTCTGCTCGCTGTTTTCATCGCGCCTGCAGCTGTCGCTAGAATGAGTAGGAGAGCGTCAGGAAGAAATTACGGGGTTGGCTGCTTTCATTCCTCATCCGGACCTGAAGGAAGATACCGCCAGGTGCTTCGGCCTCAAGGCTGAGGTTTAGCATGGATGCCGGCTGGCCGGGCAGAGTCTTGCCTGAGTAGTCTGTCTCATCCTGAATAAAGTGCTTGAACCTGTTGCTCATCCATGTGTGAGAGGCTGCAAGTGTCATATTTATGCGATCCTTACTGTAGGGAAGTATATATAGTCTCAGGTCAGTCTCCAATCCTCTATGCTTTGTCTTTCCAGCATTCTCTCCATAGAAGATATCCTCGGCATCCCTACGGGTCATAAGCATATTTCTTACATTGATGCTGTAAACTGTAAGGTTGAGCTGTAACCTGTCATGCCAGAAGGTGCCACGCAGTCCACCGTCAATTGTAATACCTTCTTCAGGCTTTAGATCACGGTTGATGCCCCCATCAGGCAGCAGGGCCTCTTCGGGTGATGGTGCTGAAAAGCCATGCCCTGCCGAGGCATAGAGGTACATGGTGGTGCTTAATCTTTGATTAAGTCCAACACGTGGTGACAAGATCCATGGGTAATTGTGACTTTCCTCCTCCAGATGACCTATTTCCTCGCTACGGCTAAAGAAAAGACGATGGACGTTTACCCCTCCTGTAACCACAGTAGTTGGAGTAAGACGATAATCTGCATGTACCTGAAAGTTTATAAAATGCCTTTTCTCACTGTTGCTGCTCTGGAGTTGGCCTTCCTTACCGTCAACGATCTCGAATATCTTCCACTCGTACTTCTCGTCAAAATACTCTATCCCTGCCATCAGTGATGTTCTTCCCATATTAAGCATTAGCTTTTCTCTTACGCCAACGGTGTTGGTTAGTTCATCGAGAATATTGAAAGGCCTCGTCTTGTAAGCATCATTGTTCATACCGTATAGTACGAGGGTATTACTTAGGTTTTTAGTGATTTCAGACTTAAGCGAGAGACCTCCCTGCCACTTATCATACTGCCTGTGACCCCTCATCGCGAGCCAGTTTGCTGCCGCCTTTTGGGGTGTGTTGAGGTAGGAGTTGAGGTCTACCGAACTCGGGATATAGGCCAATAGGTCGGTGTATCCGGCCAACAGGGAGAGTGAATGTATGCCAGCTGTCAGTCGTCCATGAAGCAGGATATTACTGCGGTTGTATTCTGAGTTTTCCCTGTAACCATCACTGCGGCTGTCTGCAACAGATGCCTGCACAAAGCTGTTTCCCTTACGATAGGAGAGAGTCCCAGTGTTCTTAAAGGTGCCGAAAGAGCCTAATCCTGAAAGTACAGATGCTCTGAAGCCCTGGTCGGGTAGTCCGGGACTGAAGATCAGGACGCCGCCCATTCCGGGACCATAGACTGCTGATGATGGACCTCGGACTATCTCGACACGGTCAACCAGACTAAGTTCCAAATCCCCTACAGTGGTCGCTCCGTCACCGGATGTGAGAGGTATCTCATCAAACCAGGCCTTGACCCGGTTGGATGCATACGGGGTGCGTGTGCCCACACCCCGTATCGTAATACGGGATGTGTTGGGTGCTCCGCTCTGCATCTGGAGTCCGGGAACCTGCTCAAGGGGAGCTCTTAGATCTAGGTATCCGTCTTTTGCCAGACTATGATCAGTTATGGCCGAGACACTGGCACCGGTGATTCCGGGCTGTCTGCTTACCGGTGATGATGTTACTGTTATCTCTTCCAGTTCACTGGATAATGTTATATCATGATGCAGCGAATCCGATGGTACCTGAGCTACCAGACTCACCATTCCAGTCGCAAGTAGCCCTACCAAAAAGTATATTCTCATTCCAGGTTCTTTCAATATTTTACCCGGGCTTATCTTATACCCTGCACGTTGCAAAACAAGCGAGCTAGTCTGTACCGCATGTTTTAACCCGGTTTGTTATTCAGCAGGGACAAGTCTATAGATCACCCCGGGAGTCTCTACTGCGACGTAGATCAACCCGTCAGGACCTACGGCGACATGTCTTACACGTCCGATATCCTTGAGCAGCACCTCTTCGTGTACTACTTCATTGTTGACCAACTCAGTACGCAGAAGATACTTGAGAGCAAGAGCACCGCTAAGTACGCTGCCTTCCCAGGCCTTAAACGGTTCACCGCTTACAAAGGCCAGTCCGCTGACACCCGGTGAAGGAGTCCACTGTACTGCAGGCTGCTCCATACCTTCCATGTGAGTGTCGTTGCTGATTATCGAACCGTCATAGTCGATGCCGTAAGTAATAACAGGCCATCCATAGTTTGCTCCCTTCTTAATCAGGTTTAGCTCATCACCACCCTTGGGACCGTGTTCGTTGACCCAGATCAATCCGGCCTTAGGATCCTTTGCCATTCCTTGTGGATTCCGGTGACCGTATGAATATGTTGAAGCTACAGCACCGGGAGTGTTTACAAAAGGGTTATCTTCAGGAATATCACCATTATCGTGCAGACGATGCACCTTACCACCGTGGATAGTAAGATCCTGTGCATTGGGCTTGACGCCCCTTTCACCAACGGCAACGTAGAGATAGCCATCATTATCAAAGGCGATACGTGAACCAAAGTGTAGGGTGCTGCGGCTGTCTGGTCCTGCCTTCCAGATTACTTCTTTGTCAACCAGAGTATTACCATCCAGACGAGCCCTCATCAAGGCCGTATTGCCACCCTCACTTTTACCTCCGGGACCATAGGCTGCATAGGTAAAGTAGAGCCAACCATTGTTTTCATAATCTGGATGAAGCTGAATATCCATCAGTCCACCCTGACCATTTACAAAAATCTCAGGAAGTCCATCGATAGAAGCAATTCGCTGTCCGTCGCTATAGCGATAGAGCTTTCCGCTGCGTTCGGTGACCAGCAGGTCACCGTCGGGCAACCAGGTCATGCCCCAGGGCACATCCAGACCAGTAATATAGGTTTCAAGATAAAAATCCAGCTTTTCAGATTTTTGTAAGATACCGGATACCGGTTTTTTGCCTTCATCACCTGATGGTGATTGATTGTCAACGCATTGCGAGGCTGTGCCGAGCAATACTATGGCCATTCCGGCTGCCAGAGAAAGGATGAGTTTGTGTCGTGCTATTTTCATGGCAATTGATATTTTTAATGTTAGTGCCTGATATTGTGTTAGTTTTAACAGACAACCTCTTTCTTTGTTTATTATCAGGTAGGGAAATATTTCCCCCTGATTTATTGTGAAAGCCCCGCAGTTCTCATTAAATTTGGTAGTATATTTAAAACAAAGTCAGATGAAACGTTTTCTTAAAATTTTCTTTGGTGTGTTCGGCGGCTTGCTCCTGCTGCTGCTAATTCTGCCTTTTGCGTTCAAGGGTAAGATTGAGGCGAAGGTAAAGGACGTGATAAATGAAAATATCAATGCTACAGTTTCCTGGGATAAATTCTCACTTTCATTAATTCGTAACTTCCCAAATCTGGGCATTGGGCTTAACGGGCTCACTATTATCAATGACGCTCCCTTTGAAGGGGATACCTTGCTGTATATTGGCAGGTTTTCTGCCTCAGCCGATGTGATGAGCGCCATCAAGGGAGATGCAATCGATATACGTTCGGTGCTTCTTGACAATGTTAAAGCCAACCTGAAGGTGAATGCAGATTCGGTAGCCAACTGGGACATCGTTCCCGTAAGTGAAGAAGAGGAGTTGGTTGTTGAAGAGGAAAGCAGTTCTGCATTCAACATCCTGCTGAGGTCTTTTGAGATCAGAAATACCTCTCTTTCTTATGCTGATGCCACATCGGCACTTGTAACTACTATTGATGGTTTCAATTCCCAGATGACAGGTGACCTCAGTGCTGACTATACCACTATCTCTATCAAGAGTGGCATTGAGGCTCTGAACCTGACAATGGACGGTATTAAGTTCATCAATAACGCTGTCGTTGACCTACGTGACAATATTGGTGCTGATCTTGAAAACATGGTGTTTAAGTTTGAGGAGAATGAACTGAACTTCAGCGGCATTCCGCTCTTCTTTGAGGGGATGGTTGCCATGGTTGACGAAGGCATTGATATGGATGTAAAACTGGCTGCAACGGATACCGAATTCAAGACCCTGCTGGCTCTTGTTCCAGATGAATATATGAAGGACTTTGAAGGCCTGCGCACCAGCGGAAACATGGCCTTTAACGCTGTTGCCAGGGGACTTTTTGTAAGTGCTGACACCTTGCCTTCATTCAACCTTGCGCTGCAGGTAAAGGACGGTTTTGTACAGTATCCCGACCTGCCCAAGTCTATTAATGGAATCTCCATTGACTTCCTGGTTGACAACCCCGGAGGTAGTGCCGACAATACTGTGCTGGACGTGAAAGACTTCAGGTTTACCATCGACAATAACCCCTTTGGTGGAACCTTCAGACTGATCACTCCTGTTTCCAATGCCACCTTCAACGGTGAAGTGAAGGGAACAATCAATTTTGCATCCCTGATGGATGCAATACCACTTGACAGTATTGACCTGAAGGGTATAATGAAGGCTGACCTTAGCTTTGCCGGTGACTATAACATGATAGAAGCTGAGAAGTATGAGGATATAAAAGCCAACGGGGTTGTGGGACTCACCAATTTTGAATTCAGCAGTCCCGACCTGCCAATGGGAGTATTGATACCTGAGGCCGGTATGAACTTCTCACCGCGTTATGTTGAACTCAGTTCCTTCCTCTGCAAGATTGGCGAGAGCGATTTCAGCCTGAAGGGTCGTCTTGAAAACTACCTTTCCTATGTGCTGAGCGACGGAACCCTGAAGGGTAAACTGCAGCACTCGTCTGAGTTT
>ENA-UOUL01003240-UOUL01003240.1-bioreactor-metagenome-genome-assembly--contig:-NODE-3240-length-17065-cov-4.512774_pt1 | contig 17065 bp, 15 predicted proteins | sample MGYA00249838_ERZ747220 | MGnify/ENA primary metagenome ERZ747220 (study PRJEB28778, sample SAMN05720191) | bioreactor metagenome | isolation source: Anaerobic biogas reactor | place: USA:Washington...
AGAAGCTCTCTGCTCTTTGAAGGGCCAGAATGGGCTTCGCAGCCTGTGAGATGCGCCGAGCGAGCGCAACCCCACCTTCTGCCTTCCCGTCCTTTTCCTCCTCTGCAAATCTGTCTGAGCGCAGCGGTGCCGGCAGGGCCCTCCGTTGTCTTTGCGATCGCGGAGGGACGAATCTAGGGATTGATGATCATGAGGATCGAAGTACACGAGTCATTAGCATCGACATCCAAGCGACCGCTATGGGTCTGGCGCGTCTGGCGCGATGGTCGTCTGACCCAGGGGTTCAGCCCGAGCGAGGAAGATGCGAGGGGTCAGGCGGATCTCGCACAACACCTTGAAAGACCCCGTCGCGCTGACGCCGGTTGAGCGACCTGGAACCACGAACGGAACAAGCCCGGCGTCGCGATAGGTTCGGTGGGTCTCGGCGTTCGCGGTGGGTGAAGTGGCTGGTCTACGCGATGGCCGCGGGGGCGCTTGTCTATGTTGTCTGGAACCTGAATCTATCCGATCTTCGCCAGGGCATATCCAACATGATCTGGTGGCCCGTGGTCTTGGCCATTTTACTCCACACAGCGCCCCGCGTGTTGCAGGCTTGGCGCTGGGGATATCTGTTGCAGCCCGTGAAGACCCGTACGCGCGTGTTGCTCCATGCCATCTACGTCGGCACCCTCATGAACGGCATTCTTCCGCTGTGCTCCAGTGATCTGGTTCGTGGTGTCATGGTGGCGCGGAGCACGCGCACGGGGACGGTCAGGGTTCTTTTTTCGCAGGTGGTGGAGCGGGCCGCCGACGGCTTTGCCCTTGCTGCGGTGGCTTGGCTCGGCATCCGCGGGTTGCGGGTGCCCGTCGCCGTCGACCGGGCCCTGGGGCAGCCATCCGTCTCCCCTCACCGCAGCCCGCCTCACCGCCGCGGGTGACGATCCTCCAACCCAGATCGGCGGGCCGTCCTCCTGCACCGGCCGGGGGTGCTGCCCCATGTCTGCCAAGGGCCACTCCGGACCCGGCAACGTGGGGTAGTCCTCCGCGAAGGCCGCCCGAAGCGCGTCGATCGACTCGTCGAGCAGGCGGCCGCGTTCGGCGAACGGGAGCCCGAGCATCTCGAACTCGGCCTCCACGTGACCGGCGCCGACGCCCATGATGACGCGGCCGCCGGACACCGCGTCGAGCGTGGAGAACGCCTTCGCCACCTGCATCGGATGGCGGTACGCAGGCACGTAGATGTGGCTCAGGAGCCTGGTGCGTTCGGTGATCCCGGCCAACCACCCGAGGGTGGCGATGGTGTCCCACCACTCGGTGCTCATCACCGCGGCCTTGTCCTCGGGGATCGCGATGTGGTCGCACACGGCCACGTAGAAGAACCCGGCTCCGTCGGCGGCCCGGGCGCGCCTTGGGCGTGGCGCTCATCTACCGCGATATCATCCGCACTATGGCCGAGCACCTCGAGCGGGGGGAGTACCAGGCCTCTCCCTCGTTCCTCGAGCGGGTGCTCGGGCGCGAACACGGCGCCGCCGCGGCCGCCGAGTCGTTAGGCCGCGGCGGGCGCTGCCCCGCCTGCGTCATCGGCGAACAGTCAGAAAACACCTCTTTGGACCTCATGTTGGCGCACATTGAGGACGATACCCTCTACAGGGCCTATACGGACGGGGAGGGGCTGTGTCTGCCCCACCTCATCAGCGCCTTGGAGCGCGTGTCGGATGCGGAGGCCTTTCGGCGGCTCGTCGAGCCGCAAGTGACGCGCTATCGCGCCATGCTGCACGACCTCGACGAGTTCATTCGCAAGCACGACCATCGCTTCAAGGGGGAAAAGTTCGGCGAAGAGGGAGACGTCTGGCTGCGCGCCATGAACGCCGTGCTCGGCGGCGCCGGCATGGGCCTCAGCGCGCGGACGGGCGGGCGCCGCTCCGACGACTTGGATCAGCCGCGGCGCTGAGGCAGACCCCGCGATCCTCTCCACCCCGTCACGTAGCCCCATACGGCGCACGGGCGCCATTCCATCGCAACACCATGCCTGGGAGGTACGCATGCGCGCGGACGCTCCGCTCTCGACGGGCGACGTCGCCCGGTACTGTGGCGTCAGTCCCGGGGCGGTCTGGAAATGGGTCAAGAAGGGGAGGCTCAAGGCGTATCGGCTCCCCGGAGGGGCGTACCGCATCGAGCGCGGCGCGTTCAAGGCGTTCTTGCGTGAGAACGACCTGCCGGTCGACCCCACCTTCTTTGCGCGCCCGGTAAAGCGCGTGCTCATCATCGACGACGAGCCGACCATCGTCGAGGTGGTGGTGCGCGCCGTGCAGCAGGTGAAGGAGGGCGTCGAAGTGGCCACCGCCGCCGACGGCTTTGAGGCGGGGCTGCAGATCGCGACGTTCAAGCCGGACCTGCTCGTCCTGGACCTCATGATGCCGCAGATCGACGGCTTTGAGGTCTGTCGCACGGTGCGCCGAAATCCGAGCACCGCCCACATCAAGATCCTGATCATCACGGCGTACGGCATCCACGAGAACATCGAGCGGGCGCTGAAACTGGGCGCCGACGACTTTATGCACAAGCCGCTCAATATCCCCTCGCTCGTGTCCAAGGTAGGACAGCTCCTCGAGGCGGCGTAGGAGTGGCGCTCGACAGCCGGCGTTCAGCGCCCGGCGTTCGCGCGCAGAGATCCTGTCGCCGCGGGCTTTTGGCCATTGGCTTCTCGCTCGCCCCCCGGGGCACACGCCTCACAAAGCGGCGGGTGCCAGGTAGCCTGTCACTCCTGTAACCTGCAACCTGGCACCCGCCGTTTACCACGCGCTATCCCCGCGATGGAGTGCTATTCCACCACCACCTGATAGTCCGTCGGCACGATCTGGATCCAGGTGTTGCCCGGGCGCAACGGGATGATGTTGCCGTCGGGGTCATAGTACTGGATCGGCTCGGCGGGAGGGCTCTCCACCCAGCGCGCCTCGACGGCCACGCCGTCGCGGATCACCAGGGCGCGCCCGGCGTCGCTCATGACGATGTCGATGGCGGTGGCCCCGTTCACGTCCTCCACGATGTCCGTGGCGCGGTGCTCGGCGTAGAACACGATGATGTTGTCCGCGGCGATCTGCTCCCCCGTCAACCCCTCGCGATGCGGCTGCCCCTGCACGGAGCGCAGGTAGCGCCCCGCGTCCTCGTCGTAGGCCCAATCGACGACGCTCGACTGAGGATAGGGGATGTGGATCTGGGTGGCAGGCTCGCCGACGAGCGGCGTAGCGTCGAAGACGTACCCCTTGGGGGGCGTGTCGCGCTCGAGTTCGCGCCGCTCGAGATACTCGTGGACGCGCTCCACCGAAGTATAGATGCGGCCGCGCCAGTCATAGCCGGCCAGGATAGAGTAGGGCTGCGGGTGAAAGAACTCGTCCAGGTCCTGGAAATCGGTGGCCTGTGAGATGAGCCAGCGAATGCGGTCGCTGGCGCCGGTGTGCACGTAGGCGGCGTCGTACTGCGGCGCGATGGCCAAGCCGCTGAGGCGGGCGCTGCGCAGCGGGCGGATGCGCTCCGCGTCCGACGCCAAGAACAGTGCCGTGAAGCGGGTCACCGACCAGCCGTCCATCACCTCCTCATAGACGATCTCGGCCAGGCCGAGGCCGTCCTGCGGGCGGATGTTGGGGTCATTGCCGATGCGCGCCGCCAGCACCCGGCGGCTGAGCACGGCGGCGTCCTCGACGCGCAGGCCGGTGAGCGGGTTCACGTTCGGGTCGGGCGTGGGCGTCGCCGTGGTGGTGGGCGTACGGGTCGGCGTAGGCGTCGCCGTGGCCGTGGCCGTGGGCGGCGGGATGGGCGTAAAGGTAGGCCGAGGGGTGCGCGTGGGCTCGGGGGTCGGCTCGGGCGTTGCCTCGCGGCAGGCGGAGAGAAGCCCCAGCAACAGGATGGCGAGCGCCAGGCCGGCGGCGCCGCGGGCCAACCGCCACCGCATGGCAGCGTCGAGCATCGATCTCATCGCGTGATCTCCTTGGGCGGGAATGGCGGGCTGCGGCGATTATAGCACAGCGGCGGAGCGCGCCGAAACGTTCGGAACTCGTAACCCACAACTCACAACCCATAACGCGCTCCCGGCCCCGTTCTTGACGCTCCCCCCGCCACCGTCCTATAATACAGCCACAATCGAAACGGGAGAGCCGTGCTGGGGGAGCCCGGAGTGCGGGCTGAGAGGATGGGTCACTCCCATCGACCCCTGGAACCTGACCTGGGTAATGCCAGCGTAGGGAAGCCTCGTGGGTCATTCGGTAATTGAGGCCGCTGGCGGAATCCGCCCGACACGTCGGGTGCCGTCGGCGGCCTTTTCGCATGGGAGGGAGAGCGTGAGCGCACCATCAGACGCTCGCCAGGGGCCCCACGTCGTCGTGGTGGCCAACGGCGAGTTCGCCCATCCGCGGCGGCTGGAGGCCGTCCTGGATACCGCCGACGCCATCGTGGCCGCCGACGGCGCCGCCGCGTGGCTGGTGGCCCACGACCGCCCGCCACACCTCCTGGTGGGCGATATGGACTCCGTCGATCCTGTCCTGCTGGAGCAACTGGCGGCGGCCGGCTGCCGCCTGGTGCGCCACCCAACCCACAAGGATGAGACGGACACGGAGTTGGCGCTGCACGAGGCGGCCGCCCTCGGCGCCCGGCGCATCACCATCCTGGGGGCGCTGGGCGGGCGCATCGACCACGCCATGGCCAACATCATGCTGCTGCTCATGCCCGTGCTGGAGGGGGTCGAGACGGCCATCCACGATGGGCGCTCGCGGCTCTTTCTCATCCGCGAGGGCTCCCCAATCGAGGATGGAACGACCATCGCGGGGGAGCCGGGCGATGTCCTCTCGCTCATCCCCCTGGGCGGCGACGCCGAAGGCGTTCGCACCGAGGGGCTGGAATATCCCCTGCGCGACGAGACGCTGGCCTTTGGCCCGGCGCGCGGCGTGAGCAACGTGTTCCTGGGCGCCGAGGCGCGCGTCGCGCTGAGGCGCGGCATCCTGCTGGCGGTGCATACCCCGCGACGACACGTGGAGGAGGTAGAGGAATGAGGGCGGTGGAGCCGATCAACCCCTTCGAGCAGCCGGAGGTCGCCGCTGCCTATGACGGCTGGTACGACACGCCCCTGGGGCAGGTGAGCGACCGCCTGGAGAAGGATCTCGTCTACCGGCTGGCCGACCCGCGGCCCGGAGAACGCGCCCTGGACGTGGGCACCGGCACCGGCCATTGGGCCTGCGATCTGGCGGATAGGGGTCTGGAGGTGACGGGCATCGACGCGTCCGAGTCGATGCTGCGGGCGGCGCGCGCCAAGAACTGCCGTGTGACCTGGAAGCGGGCCGACGTCGAGGCGATGCCGGTTGCCGACGGCGCCTTTGACCTGGTGCTGTCGGTGACGGTGCTCGAGTTCGTGCGCGACCCGGCGCGCGTGCTCGCCGAGATGGCACGGGTGACCGCGCCCGGCGGGCGCATGGTGGTGGGCGTGCTCAACGCGCGCAGCTCTTGGGCGGCGGCCCGCACCCGCGAGGCGCAGGAGCATGGCGGGCCCTTTGCGTCGGCGCGCTTTTTCGCGCCCAACGACTTGCTGCCTCTGCTGCGTCGCCACGGCCCCACGCAGTGGAGCAGTTCGGTGTTCATCGGCCCCTCGGGGCGCGGCCTTCTGTGGGCCGACCTCCTGGAGTCGCTAGGGCAGCGCTTCGCCAAGGGGCGAGGCGCTCTATTGGTTGGGAGGGTGGATCCATGACAACACACGATTCTGCGGCGCCATCGCACGGCGGCATCGGGGTGACGGCGCAGATCAGTCTGTACCCCCTGGGCCAGGCCGACCTGGCACCTGCCATCGAGGCGGTGCTGGGCGTCCTGCGCAACCACGGCTTGCCGCTGGAGATGGGGAGCATGAGCACCCTCACCTGGGGCGACCACGGGGCGGTGTTTGCCGCCCTGCGCGACGCCTTTGCCGCCGCCGTGGAACATGGGCCAGCGGTGCTGCAGGTGACCCTATCGAACGCCTGTCCGCTCCCCATCCCGCCGGAAGGGGACCGGCATGACTGATACCTGGCGCGAGGCGGACGTGCTGCTGCGACGTCAGGGGGTGCGCACGGCGCTGGCGCGCTACGCCCCGCCGGCGGCCCTGGTGCTGGCCGTCCTGGTGCTCTGGCAGATCGCCACCGTCATCTGGCAGATCCAGCCCTGGCTGCTTCCCGCGCCCGCCGCCATCGCCCGCGCGGGGTGGGAGGCGCGGGCCATCCTCGCGCCCCATATCTGGCAGACGGCGCAGGAGACGCTGTGGGGCTTTGCCGTCGCCCTGGCGGTAGGGCTGACGCTGGGAGTGATCATCGACCGCTCGACGCTGGCGCGGGACGCCCTGTACCCGATCCTCGTCGTATCGCAGACGATCCCCACCATCGCCATCGCGCCGCTGCTGGTGATCTGGTTCGGCTATGGCATCTGGCCCAAGATCATCGTCGTGGGGTTGATCTGCTTCTTCCCCATCGTGGTGAGCACCGCCGACGGGTTGCGCGCGGCCGACCCCGAGATGGTGGCGCTGCTGCGCACCATGGGGGCCTCCCGCCGCGACCAGTTCACCAAGGTGCGGCTGCCCGCGGCGCTGCCCGCCGTCTTTTCCGGGATCAAGATCGCCATCACCTACAGCGTGGTGGGCGCCATCCTGGGGGAATGGGTGGGGGCCAGCCGTGGCCTGGGGGTGTTCATGCTGCGGGCCACCAACTCGTTCCGCACCGATTGGGTGTTTGCCAGCATCGCCATCACGGCGGTGCTGAGCATCGCGCTGTTCACCGTCGTGGCCGCCATCGAGCGCCTGAGCCTCCCCTGGTACTATACCGCCACGCGCGAGGAACGGTGGGAGGAGCTGTAGGGCGCGGGCACGTTGCGAGTCTGGGTTGTGCGTTGTGGGTTGTGGGTTGTGGGTTGTGGTTACAGGTTGCAGGTTGCAGGGCGCAGACTTGCGGGCTGTCTGGTGCAAGCGTTTCGCGCGGCGCTCGGTGTAGGGCGCGCACGCCGGTGCGCGCCGGGTGCGGGGACGCTGCCACACACGCGGCGTGGGCCGGACACGGTCATGAACGGCGTGGCGCCACGAGGGGCGCGGGCCGCACGGCGTGCAGCCCCACCCCACTCGCGTCGGGCGGAGCGCCGCCGTCCCGGCGGCAGGGTCGCACACAGAGCGCAGATATCGCGTCCGATGAACCGATTTCTTGCATACCGAAAGGGTTGATGAGGAGGAGAGGTGTCATGAAGGACCATCGCACGTCTAGAGTACGCGGCATCACGCCGCTCATCGGCGCCATGGCGCTAGCCTTCGTCGTGGCGCTGGCGGGCTGTCAGCCGGCGGCGCAGCCGACTGCCGAGCCGACCGCAGGGCCCACCGCAGAACCGACGGCAGCACCCACCGCAGAGCCTACGGCCGAGCCGGCCGCCGAAATCAGCCCCGCCGTGCTGTCGCTGGACTGGGTGCCGAACACCAACCACACCGGCTTTTACGTGGCCCTGGACAAGGGATGGTACGCCGAGGAGGGGATCGACCTGGAGATCCAGATCCCGTCCGACCCCTCGGCAGCGTTGAGGCAGGTAGCCGCCGGCAACACCGAGTGGGGCGTGAGCTTTCAGGAAGAGATCACCATCGCCCGGGCGACCGACATCCCCGTGGTGTCCATCGCGGCCATCATCCAGCACAACACCTCCGCCTTTGCCGCGCTGGCATCGTCGGGCATCGAGAGCGCCGCCGATTTCGAGGGCAAGACCTACGCCTCGTACGGCTTGCCCATCGAGCGCCCCATCCTGGAAGGGCTGATGGCGTGCGACGGCGCCGACGCCGGCACCCTCGAGTTCGTCGACGTGGGGTTCGACGCCTTCCCGGCACTGCTGGCCGGACGCGTGGACCTGGCGTGGATCTTTGAGGGTTGGGACGGCGTGCAGGCGCAGCTCCGAGGCGTCGATCTCTCGGTGGTGCGCCTTTACGGCAGCTGCATCCCCGACTACTATACGCCGGTGGTCATCGCCGGTGAGTCGACGCTCGAGGAAAAAGGCGACCTGACGCGCCGCTTCCTGGCGGCCACCTCGCGCGGCTACGCCTACGCCGCCGAGAATCCCGAGGAGTCGGCCGAGATCCTGCTCGAGTACTCGCCGGAGAGCGATCCGGAACTCGTGCGGGCCAGCCAGGAGTGGCTCTCGCCGCGCTACCAGGACGACGCCCCGCGTTGGGGCCAGCAGGAGGAGGACACCTGGGTGACGTTCGCCCAGTGGATGTTCGAGAACGACCTCCTAGAGCAAGAGATCGATGCCACCGCGGCGTTTACCAACGCGTACCTTCCCGAGTAGGCGCGCTAGGCGCCTGCCAGAGCGAGCGAATGGTACGCTGATGCACGCAGATGGAACGCTGATCGACGCAGGTCTGGGGTGTATCGCGCCATGCCAGGTGACCGGACCCAACACGTAACCCAACCGTCGAGCCTCAGTGCGATGGGCATTCGCAACCGGCGGGAATCTGCGGAACATCAGCGGAAATCAGCGTACCATCGGATTCCCATGACACCGAATCACGGCAGAAATCGAGCATCAGTTTGAGCGACAGCAATACACTTCCCGTCGAGTTGCGCCGCGTGTCCAAGGCCTTTCGGGTCGTGGACCGGCCGCAGGGCGGCCCCGACGCGTCGTCGGAGACCGGAGACCGCGCGCGGGGCCCACGCATCGTGCCCGTGCTGGACAACATCTCGCTGTCGGTGGCGCGGGAAGAGTTTGTGACCCTCATCGGCCCCAGTGGCTCGGGCAAGAGCACCCTGCTGAACATCATCGTCGGGCTGATGCAGCCCGACGAGGGGGAAATCCTGCTCCACGGCCAGCCGACGACGGATCGTATCGGGCGCGTAGGGTACATGCCGCAGCGCGACCTGCTGCTGCCGTGGCGCTCGGTCCTGGATAACGTCCTGTTGGGGCCGGAGGTGATGGGCCGCGACCTGGCCCAGGCGCGCCGGGAGGCGATAGAGCTGCTGCCCCTGTTCGGCCTCGACGGCTTTGCCGACCACTACCCCGCCACCCTCTCCGGCGGGATGCGGCAGCGCGCGGCGCTGCTGCGCACCTTCCTCTGCCGCCAGGAGATCGTGCTGCTGGACGAGCCGTTTGGCGCGCTGGACGCCCTGACGCGCCGCACCATGCGCCGCTGGCTGTTGGGCGTGTGGAGCCGCTTTCGCCAGGCGCTCATCCTCGTCACCCACGACGTGGACGAGGCGATCGCGCTCTCTGATCGGGTCTACGTCTTTTCCGCGCGGCCGGGCCGCATCGTGGACGAGGTGTCCATCGACCTGCCGCGCCCGCGCGACGAGCACGACGGCGCCGCCGCCGGGCTGGCGCCCTACCGCGAGCGGCTGTTGGCCGCACTGGGGTTGTGACGAGATGACGCAGCGCGTGACGATTACCAAGATGGGCCACGGCGCCGGCCGGGCGGCGGCGGTGTACGAGGGAGAGGTGGTCCATGCCGACGACCGTATGGTGGTGGTGCGCTGCCCCTGGACGCGGGAGGAGCCCCTCGACCTGGGCCCATTCGTGCTGGAGGCGGGCGACGTGTTCGTCGAGTACTATTACCGGGACGAGTGGTTCAACGTCTTTGCGGTGCACGGCGCCCACGGCACCCTCAAGGGGTGGTACTGCAACATCACCCGGCCGGCCGAGATCGAGGCCGACGCCATCCGCTGGTTCGACCTGGCCCTCGACCTGCTGGTGCTGCCCGACGGTCGCGCCACGGTGATGGACGAGGACGAGTTCGAGGCGCTGGCGCTCCCTCCCGAGACCGCCGAGCGCGCCCAAGCCGCCCTATCCCGCCTCCAGCGCTGGGTGCGGGAGCACCATCCCCCCTTTGACCACGCCGTCGCGCGCCCGCCGAGGCCGCCCGCAGCGGTGGACAGCAGCAGCCATTATGGCTAGAATACCCCATCGCGCCATGGTTATCTGTCGGTTGGCGCCTGCCCACGTTTTGCCTAGAGGATGTTGAGGACCATCGGTGGATCACACGGGCGAAAAGCCGCGCTACGCCGTCATCGTACGCCTGCCCCGCGCCATTGAGGTGCGCATCGAGGACGCCTATCTGAGCATGTTGGGCGCCACGCGGCCCATCATGGGCTACCACGTGACCCTCTTGGGGCCATTTTACATCCTCGATCACTGCGAGGCGGTCACCACCCAGCGCGTGCAGGCGGTGTGCCAGCACACCGAGCCATTCGCGATTCGCCTGCAGGGGTTGGGCACTTTTACCGAGCAGGACAACAACGTGGTGTACGTGCGGATCGCCGATCCCTCGCACCTCGCCGCCCTGCACAACAACCTGCTGCGCGAGACGGAGGACGTCATCGTCCCCCAGAACGAGCGCTACCGCGAGTGGACGGCCGAGCACTATATGCCGCACGTCACCGTGGGCCTCGGCATGATGGATAGCGAGCTGGCCGAGTTCCTGCGCGGCAGCTTTCGCTTCGAGATCGACGATACCCTCGAGGTGACGCGCCTGTGGCTCGTGGAGCAGCGCCCCAGCGGGCCGTGGCAGTACGTGGCCGAGTTCGCGCTGGGGAACTGCGTGGAAGAGTCAAAGCCCACGTGGGAGCCGAACCAGCGCGCATGAGACGCGCCTCCACCGCCTCGAGAAGGTGATGGGTGCCATGTGGCGCCCACCTTCCCGAGGCGGTGTTCTGTGAGCCGGGCGGGCCGGCGCCGGCTAGAGCTTGACCTTTTGTCCCAGCTCGGGGACTACCGTCTCCTGCATCCCGAGTTCCCGTAGCCCCTCGGCGAGTGACAGCGCGGCCTCTTCCTCGCCGTGCACCAGGAACGCCCGCTTGATGCGCCGCGGCTCGAGCTTGTGCATGTACCCCAGTAGCTCGTCGCGATCGGCATGGGCGCTGTACCCGTCGATGCTCTCGACGCGCGCGTTCAGCCGATAGCGCTCTCCCAGGATCGGGACCGTCTCCTCGCCGTTCAGAATGCGCCGCCCCAGCGTGTGCTCCGCCTGAAAGCCCACGAACAGCACCGTGTTGCGACTGGACTCGATGTTGTTCTTCAGGTGGTGGAGGATGCGTCCCGCCTCACACATCCCCGAGGCGGAGATGATGACCATCGGGTCGCGGCGGTCGTTGAGCGCCTTACTCTCCTCTACCCGCCGGAGATAGTCCAACTCGCTGAAGCCAAAGGGATCGCGGTGCTCCAGCATAAAGGCGTGGGTCTCGGCGTCATAGTACTCGGGGTGCAGGCGAAACACCTCCGTGGCGTTGATGGCCAGGGGCGAGTCCACGTAGACGGGCAGCCGGGGGATGCGCTTGCTCAGGGTGAGGCGGTGGAGGGCATAGACGATCTCCTGGGTGCGCCCGACGGAAAAGGCGGGGATGATCACCTTGCCGCCACGGGCGTGAGTATCGTTCACCACGCGCTCCAGCTTGCGCTCGGCGTCATCCGGCGTGTCGTGGAGCCGCACGCCGTAGGTGCTCTCGGTGATGAGGTAATCGACGCCGGGCACCACCTCGGGATCGCACAGGATGGGCATCTCGTCACGCCCCAGGTCGCCGGTAAAGAGGAGGCGGAAACGCCGCTCCCCCTCCTCTACGTCGAGCACACACAGCGAGGAGCCGAGGATATGGCCGGCGTCAAAGAAGGTGAGCTGCACGCCGGGGCCGATCCAGGTCGTCCGGCCATAGTCCATACTGACAAAGTTGTTCAGGCTGCGGGTGGCGTCGGCGGTGGTATAGATCGGCTCCAGGGGCGGCTCCCCACGGCGGGCACGCTTCTTGTTCAGATAGGCGACGTCCGACTCCATGATGTACGCCGAGTCGCGCAGCATAATGCTGCACAGGTCGCGGGTAGCAAAGGTGCAGTGGATGTTGCCGCGAAAGCCGGCGCGCACCAGGTTGGGGATGTTACCGCTGTGATCGATGTGAGCGTGAGACAGCACCATGGCATCGACCTTGGCGGCGTCGAAAGGCAGGTGGCGGTTGCGCTCGAACGCCTCCTGGCGAGGCCCCTGGAAGAGCCCGCACTCGAGCAGGATGCGACTGCCGTTGACGGTGAGCAGGAACATGGAGCCCGTGACGTTGCGCGCGGCTCCGAGGAATGCGATCTGCACGATGCATCTCCATGGGTGGTGTAGTGTGGCCTCGCCTCATTATGGGCTCTGAGAAGATACTGTCAACCACCGATGAGCAGGTCATAGATGGCAGGTCACAGGTTACAGACGCTAGCGATCGGTTTGGGTGCAGCCTGTAACCTGCAGCCTGTAACCACTCTCCCTGCTCGGTCGTTGGCGGTCGAGGGGTGGGGGCGTATAATGGGCGCTCCACTCGGCCGAGGCCGGGTGGCGGCCGGGTTGGGGGGCGACCGGGCCGCACGGCGACCTTGGCGTATCGCGATGCACCCGTGGGGTGTTGTGGCACATGTCACCATCCATCGCAACCGCGCGACAGCGTGCGGAATCACATCAGGGGGTACGATGACCGCAACCGACGTACGCATCGAGCCGGTGACGAGCCGCCGAGACCTCAGGGCCTTTATCATGTTCCCCTTTCGCCTCTATGCTTCGGACCCCAACTGGGTGCCGCCGCTGATCCGCGACCGCCTCAAGCACTTTGACCCGTACCACCACCCCTTTTTCGAGCACGCCGAGGTGCAGCTCTTTCGCGCCGTGCGCGACGGCGAGACGGTCGGCACCATCGCCGCCATCGCCGATGAGGTACACCCCAAGGTGTGGAACGAGCCGGTGGGGTTCTTTGGCGAGTTCGAGACGATCGAGGATTACAGCGTCGCCGAAAAGCTGTTCGGCGCGGCGCGCGCCTGGCTGGCGGAGCGTGGCCTGGGTGTGATGCGCGGCCCTATGAACCTGAGCATAAACGACGAGTGCAGCCTGCTCATCGACGGCTTTGACGGCCCTCCCGTCATCATGATGACCTACAATCCCCGCTATTATCTATCTTTTTTCGAGCGCTTTGGGTTCGTCAAGGCCAAGGATTTCCACGCCTACAAGCTCGACATCGCCAGCTATGGCCCCAACCTGGAGCACCTGCCGGAGCAGGTGCGCCGCGTCGCCCGCATCGCCACGGAACGATATGGCATCACGATACGTCATGTAGACATGAAGAACTTTGACCGGGACGTGGAAATGATCATGCCGATCCACCGCGGGGCGTGGTCGCGCAACTGGGGCGCCCTGCCCATGTCCGACGCCGAGTATCGCCACCTGGCGGCGACACTGCATTCGGTGGTCGACCCGGAACTCACCTATCTCGCCTTTCTCGACGACAAGCCCATCGGCTGCTTCGTGTCCCTGCCCGACCTGAACCAGGTGGCGCTGCACCTCGGCGGGCGGCTCTTTCCCACCGGCTGGCTCAAGTACCTGTGGTACCGCCGCAAGGTCACGGGGATCCGGGTGCTGATCATGGGGGTGCTCGAAGAGCACCGCCTCAAGGGGGTTGAATCCCTCTTTTACCAGGAGGGGTGCCGCGTGGCGGTGCGCAAGGGGTACCAGTGGGCCGAGATGTCGTGGATCCTGGAGGACAACTATCGTGTGAGCCGCGGCATCGAGACGATGGGAGGCCACGTGTACCGCACCTACCGCATCTATGACCTGCCCATCGCCTGACGACCCCGCAACCCCGAGCTGTCCAGGGTTCGGGATGATGACGCGCTTTATCGCAGGAACACTTCCCAGAGGTCCCCGCGCGGCGATCGTCGCGCACCGCAGGGTAACGGCGTGAGGCCTTGGGGAGGTGTTCCACGACGGCAGTGCATACCACGAGCGATTGAGACGAGACCCGTGATGAGACATCACACACACCTTCCAAGCCTCCCGCTACGCATCGTAGCGATCACCGCGGCCATCGTGCTGTTGGCGCTGGCCACGCCCGTGTGGGCCGGCATCGGCGCGCAGCAGCCCGAGCCACCGGCCGCGGAGACCCCACCCGCCGCGCCCGCCATCCATCTCCAGGCAGCGACCTTTGCGCCTGCCGCGGGTGAGACGCCCGACCTCCCCGCGAGCCTGGCGGATGAGGGGCCGTCCCTCTCCACCCTGGGCGCCGCCGAGCAGGCTCTGGTGCAGTTCGAGGGGCCGATCCTGCCGGCGTGGCGCGAGGCGCTGGAGGCGACCGGGGCCAGGGTGGAGGGGTACGTCCCCGATTTCGCCTACCTGGTGCACCTAGACGGCGCCTCGATGGAGGCGCTGCGCGCCCTGGAGGGCGTCATCTGGGCCGGGCACTACCTCCCCGGCTACCGCGTGAGCCCCGACGCCGCGGCGCTGGCCGCGGCCACGGCCGGTGGCGCCGGCGACGAGCTGCTGCGCGTCGACCTAGAGGGGGAGTCGGCGGCGCTGCTCGCCAGCCTGCCGAGCCTCGGTGTGCGACTGGTGGCTCAGGAGGGGGATACCCTCACGGTGCAGGCCGATGAGGAGGCCCTGGCGGCTTTGGCGCGCTTTCCCCAGGTGTCGTGGGTGGGGCGCATGCCCGGCCCGCCCAGCATCCGAAACGACGTGGCCACGGGCCAGGTGCGCGCCGACCGCGCCTGGTCCCTCGGGTATCAGGGGACCGGCCAGATCGTCAACGTCGCCGACACGGGGCTGGACTCGGGCCGAGACCTCTCTCAGGTGTCGGGCGACATGCACGCCGACCTGGACAACCGCGTGCTCAAGATCGACTCGAGGCCCGTCTCGTCGCTCTGGGTGGGGATGCTCTACAATCCCCTAGACGCCGACGACGCCGCGGACCGGGACACGGGGCACGGCACCCATGTGGCCGGCTCCGCTGTGGGCAGCGGCGCCCGCTCTGGCGGGCTGTACCGCGGCGTGGCCCCCGACGCCGGCCTGACGTTCCAGGCGCTGGAGCGCTACTGTCGTTGGACACCCTCTGCGGGCCTTCCCGACGGCTACTACCTGGTGGGCGTGCCGGCCGATCTGAACGAGCTGTTTGCCCAGGCTCACGACTGGGGCGCGCGGGTGCACAACGTCTCCTGGGGCAACAACGAGGAGGGCTACTGGGGCGCCTACGATGCCTCCGCGCGGCAGGCGGATCAGTTCGTCCACGCCCACCGCGACGCTGTGATCGTCGTGGCGGCGGGGAACGAGGGGCGCGACACCAACGGCGACGGCCTCACCGACCTCTACAGCGTCGTGCCGCCGGCCACGGCCAAGAACGTCATCGCCGTGGGCGCCACCGAGAACTATCGTCCGAGCTTGTCGCCTCCCGCACCCTACCGCACCTATGGCGAGCGCTTTGGGGGCCTCTTTCCCGACCTTCCCATCGCCGCTGACCCCATGGCCGACGCCGGCATCAACGGCCTGATGGCCACCAGTGGGCGCGGCCCGACCCTCGACGGCCGCCTGGCGCCGCACATCGTGGCGCCGGGCACCTGGATCGCCTCGCTGCGCTCCAGCGCCTCCGAGAGTGCCCAGGGGTGGGGCACGCTGAGCCCCGAGTACATGTACTTTGGCGGCACGAGCATGAGCGCACCGCAGGTATCGGGGGCTGCCGCGTTGGTGCGCCAGGCCTACGCCGCCCGCGGCCACCAGCCCGGCGCCGCCCTGGTCAAGGCGACGCTCATCCACTCGGCGCGCGACATCCCCGGCCAGTACCCGGGGTACAACGAGGCGGGGGCGATCGCCAACCCCAACGAGGGGTGGGGCGCACTGGACGTGGAGGCGGCGGTGCAGGCCGCTGTTGATCATGAGTACGTCGACGAGACGCGCGCCGTGGCCACAGGCAACGTCGCCAGCCACCACTATATCGTCAGCGATGCCTCTCAGCCCCTGCGCTTCACGCTGGTGTGGACCGACCCCGCCGCCCTGCCGTCGGTGAGCAGGCAGCTGGTGAACGACCTGGACCTGGAGGTGGTGGACCCCGATGGCCGCGTCTACCGTGGCAACGCCCTCACCGGCAGCTGGTCGACGCCCGGCGGTAACGCCGATCGCCTGAACAACGTCGAGGCGGTGCGCATCGCCGCGCCGCGGGCGGGCGTCTATACGGTGCGCGTGCGAGGGTACAACGTCCCCCTGGCGCCACAGAACTATGCTCTGCTGTCCAGCGCCCCCGAGCAGGCCTCGGCACCGCCGGCGGTGGTGGTGCGGCTGCCGCTGATGGCGCGCAACGCCGCCGCCCCGCGGCCGCCCGTCACCCCCACCCCCGGCCCGTCGCCGACCCCCGTCGCGACGGTCACGCCCCTGCCCACGACGCCCGTGGCCACCCCCACCGTCGCGCCCGGCGAGTTCCGCGATGATTTCGGCGTGCAATCGAGCATGTGGGTGAGCACCACAACGAATACCTACTCCATGCGGTACACCACCAACGAGGCTTATACCATCCGCGTGACGCCGGCAAAGCACAAGGTCGGCTCCCTTCCCGGCGTGACGGGCAGCGCCGACATGCTGCTGGAGGTGGAGGCGCGCACGACGGTCACGACCTCCCAGGCGTACGGACTGATCTTTAACTCGGGCGAGGGTGCCAGCGGCCGGGAAGAGTACCACGCCTTCCTCGTGTCGCCCAACGGCTGGTGGGCGCTGCTGCGTTGCGCCGCCGACGGCGACCGGCTGGAGGTGGAGTGGACCGAATCGCCCGCCATCGCCAAGGGAACCGCCAAGAACCATCTCGCGGTGCGGCGCGAGGGGACGCGCGTGGAGCTAGCCATCAACGGCCAGGTAGTGGGCGTCGTGGAGGGGAGCACCTATCAAGGCGGCAACCGCTTCGGGTTGCTCGTCGCCTCCTGGGGACCCGACCCCGCCGAAGCGGTGTTCGATGATGTGCGCATGCTGCCGCTCGATGGCGGCGCGAGCATGCAGTCCATCACCGAGGGGCGCATCGTGGAGGGGAGCAGCGGGGTGGTCGCGCCGCCACGTTGATGGCGCGCCGCCTCGAGGGGCCGCCCACGGCGCGCACAGCGTGCGCGCCCTACACCGCTGGAAGCGCGCATCGAGGAACGCGGCGTCGCCTGTAGGGGCCGCACGCCGATGCGGCCCGGCGTCCGCTGCCGGCGCGCACAGCGTGCGAGCCCTACACCGCCGAAAGCGCGCATCGAGGAACGCGGCGTCGCCTGTAGGGGCCGCACGCCGATGCGGCCCGGCGTCCGCTGCCGGCGCGCA
>ENA-UOUL01003241-UOUL01003241.1-bioreactor-metagenome-genome-assembly--contig:-NODE-3241-length-17064-cov-5.134809_pt1 | contig 17064 bp, 13 predicted proteins | sample MGYA00249838_ERZ747220 | MGnify/ENA primary metagenome ERZ747220 (study PRJEB28778, sample SAMN05720191) | bioreactor metagenome | isolation source: Anaerobic biogas reactor | place: USA:Washington...
CATCTGGAGCGATCCCTATTACAGCATCCGTGCGGCGGACGCGCCCGGCGACTTGCTCGACCGGGCCGGCCATTATGAACTCGTTGAAGGCAGGGTCCTGCGCGCCGAGCACAATGGCGGGCGGGTCTATCTCAATTTCGGACGGTTCTGGAAAGAGGACTTCACGGTCGTAATCGAGGCGCCGGAGCTGCGCATCTTTGCCGGTTCGGGCATGGATCCGCTGGCTCTGGAAGACGCCTTGCTGCGCATACGCGGATGGGTGGACGAACGGGATGGTCCGCGCATCGAGGTGACCCATCCCGAGCAGATCGAGGTTCTGGCGCTACGATGACTGTTATGGTGCAGATCGCCAAGGGGTTGCGCGTCGGGGTGCTGGCCATGTCGGTGCTGGCGCTGGGCGCCTGTACGAGCCTGATCGGGTCCAATATCGCCGTTTCGCAGACGGGCGACAATCCGGCGCCGACCGTTGCGCCCGAAGGCGCCGATCCCGATGATGTGGTTATCGGCCGGCGCGAGCATCCGCGCATCATTGCCGCCTATGGCGGGGTCTATTCCGACCGGCCCGCCGAAATCATGGTGGCCCGCATCGTCAGCCGCCTGCTGGCGGCGGCCTTGATGCCGTCGGGCCCGGACAAGCGGGACCGGCTCGCGAATCTGGACCTGGAGCTGGAGCGTTTGCGGTATTTGTTGCGGCTGGCCAAAGATGTGCGGTGCCTGAGCCCGCGGGCTTGGCATTATGCGGCGGGGCTTCTTCTGGAGATCGGAAGAAGTCTGGGCGGCTGGCGCAAGAGCCTGTCGCGATGAAAAAATCATGGAACCATACCGGTTGGGTTGCAGCGGTCGAATCAAGGTTCGGCGGCCAACCGGCCGGTTTCCCACCCGGCCCGTGGTCCGTCCTGTCCGCCAGCGGAACAGGAGAAGAAATGCGCGTTGTCCCCTGGTACGCCTCCTGGGCGATCCGGGGGATGGCGGGAGCGTCTCCGGCACGCCGGAAGACCGGAGCACGGGTTGCACCAGCGGGGCGGGCTTCCGTGGCGGCAATTGGAACAATGCTGCGTCCTATTTGCGCGCCGCGGACCGCAATAACGCGGCGAACACGAACGCCGAACGCAATCAAAATTACGGCGGTCGCGGTGTTCGGCTCGCCCCGCGCGGGGTGGAATTCTGATGCGGACATTCGGACCGGTAGGGCGGGGCCGCCGGAGGCGCGTGCAGCGCCCACGCCCTACCTGAAACCAGAAAACCAAACAGCCGGGCGCGTGGGGTCGTGGACAGGTAGGGCGGGGCCGCCGGAGGCGCGTGCAGCGCCCGCGCCCTACCTGAAACCAGAAAACCAAACAGCCCGGCGCCTGCAGTCGTTGGATCGGACCGGTAGGGCGGGGCCGCCGGACCCGCCGTGAGGGATTGAGAAACAGGGTATGGAGAAGAGGCGATCATGACAAGAATTTATCATTGGGCGGCGGTTGCTTTGTGGCTGGCCGGGAGCATGGCGCAGGGACAATACATGACGGGATCCGGCGGGACCGAGCACATGTTGTATTGCGACACCCGTCCGGCTCCGTCATCGGCCATGTACCATACCGGGAACGGCGGAACCGAGCACATGTTGGATTTCGAGAGCCTGCCCGCCACGTCGTCCGCCATGTACCTGAGCGGAATCGGCGGAACCGAGCACATGTCGTATTATGACAGCATGCCGCCAACGGAGACGGGGATGTATGTGTCGGGAACGGGCCATCCCTACGGGTCGGGCGATTTGCAGCCGACGGCCGCAACCGGCCCCTATACGGAGCCCTGGGAGGTGTCGCTGGAGGGCTGGGTGGATCGGGATGCGGGGGAGATGGAGGTGTCGTTCGCGCCCGCGGCCGGACACCCGGGCGGGGCCATGGCGGGAACGTTTGCGGAGCAGACCAGCGCTCCCGTGCCGGAATTGGATGCGTTCCGGGCGACGGCGGATTCTTCGGGCGGGGCGTTCACCGGCAACTACTTTGAGCAGTACGATGAGTTTTACGGGTGGAGTTTTGATTTCTACGCTGGCGATGTGCTGCCCTCGTTGCTGCAGGTGCGGTTCAGCGGGGCGGGGTATGTGTTTTTTGCCAATGTCCTCTCGCAGGTGACGAGCGTGGGCCGCTGGTACACGTTGACGACGCCCACGAATTATGCGGGCTGGTTCGGGGGAACGGCGGAACAGTGGAGCAATGCGCTGGCCAACGTCGAGTGGGTGGAGGTGCAGGTGGCCCGCAACGGCACGGGGGAACAAACCTACCTGCTGGACAATTTCAGCAACAACCTGCCGGAAATCCGGCGGTCGGCGATCGGCGGCCGGATCTGGTTCGACACGAACGGAAACGGCATCCAGGAGGACGGCGAAACGTTTGCCATTCAGAACCTGCCGGTGGCGCTGATGAATGCCGAATCCAACTTTGTGCTGGCCACGACGACCACGGATGATAGCGGCCACTACGGGTTTGATGAACTGGTGGCGAGTAATTACGTGGTACGGTTCGCGATTTCGGGCGAACCGGCCCTGATGCCGAGTCCGAAGCACCAGGGGGGCGACGCGTCGCTGGACAGCGATGCCGCGACCAATGCCGCCGGCGAGACGTTTGCGTGGACGGATTTGATTGCCCTGGGACTGGATGCGACCAATCTGACGGTGGATCTGGGTCTGATGAGCCGGGACGGGACGCGCGCAGAACTGGCGGCGGTCTGGGGGGAATGGACGGAGGAAGGGGCGCGGGTGGCCTGGCACACGAGCTCGGAGTGGGGCACCGCGGGATTCTATCTCTATCGGGTGGACCCGGCGACGGGCGCCGAGGAACGGCTGGGCGACGAGCTGATTCCGTCGGTGTTCCCGGAAGCGGGCGCGGTGTACGAGTGGACCGATCCGCTGGCAGAGGAAGGCGGTGCGGGTACCTACCGCCTGGAGGAAGTGGAACTGTCGGGCCGGGTGCGCGATCTGGGACGGCACCAGGTCGTGTTCGGCGTGCCGCCGGCGCGCGCGAAAGCGGCCCGGAGCCGGGTCGAATCGGCCCAGGCTGCGAAAACCAAGAAAACGGCTGCACCCCAGGCGGTTCCGCAGGCCCTGGGGCCCTCGGCGATCTTGAAAGTGCGATCGACGCAAGAAGGCCTGCAGGGGGTCTCGCTGCAGGCCATCGCCAACGGCCTGGGCTACGGGGCGGAAAGCGTACGGGTGCTGGCGGAAGAAGGTTCGCTGGCCCTGAGGTGTCGCGGATCGCTGCTGCCGGCGCTATACGACGCGGCGCGCGACCGTCTGGTGTTTCATGTTTCGTTGCCGACTCCGGATGCCCATTCGCGCGAGACGGTGGTAATGATTTCAGTGGCACCAGGAGCAATCATGCCGCGGCGCGAGCCAGGTGCCTCTTCCGGGGCGACCGTGCGGCCAGTGCGCAAGCGCATTGAAGAGGATCTGAATCCGGGCCTGGCCGCCTTGCCGACTCTGCCGGATTACGATTACTACTGGAACCGCCTGATCGGCACCGCCAGCACGATCTTCGGCTGGAAGAACTTCGCTCTCGACCTGTCCGGCCATGCCGGCAACGACGTGACGCTGAAGGTTCGGCTGATCGGCTGGACGCGCACGAGCCAGGTGCCGGACCATCGGGCGGAATTCAGGTTCAACGGTACGGCTGTAGGATTCCTGGAGTTCGATGGCCAGGAGGTCGTGACCGCCGAACTGACGATCCCGGCGGGACTGGTGGCGGATGGTCCGAATACGCTGGGGGTGAAGGCCGTTCTGCTGCCGAACCGCAGCACCAGCCAGTTCGCCCTGGACTGGATCGAAGCGGAATTCGACCGCTTGGTGTCGCCGGGCATCGGAACAGTCCATTTTATGGCCGTCGGCGCCTCGGCGATCTCGGCGGCGGCCTTCAACGAGCCGTTGGTGGTGGCGCTGGATGCCGCCAATCAGCCGACCTGGCTGGCAAATGCCGAGGGCGTGCTGCCCGCCAAAGCCTGGGCGGCGGCGGAGGGCGATGAGCGGTATGCCGTGGTCGAAGCGGCGGACATACCGATGCTGACGCCGGAAGCCGCGGCGTCGGAGGCCTGGTTCCTGTCGGCGGAGAACCGGGTGGATTATCTGATCGTGGCGCCTCGGGCGCTGGCGGAGGCCGCGCAGGCACTGGCCGATTACCGCGCGGGCCAGGGGTTGCGGACCGGCGTGGCGGTCTTCGAGGATGTCTGCGATTTGTTGGCGGACGGCGCATGCACGCTGGAGGCGGTGCGCCGCCTGCTGGCGCTGGCGGCGGAAACGTGGGCGGAGCCGCCGTGGATGGCGGTGCTGGCGGGCAGCGGTCACGGCGATTATCTCGGACGGTCCGGCGTCAAACCCAGCCATCTGCCGCCCCTGCGGGTTCAGACCCGGGACGGCCTGTGCGCCGCGGACGGGTTGCTGGCGGACGTGGACAGCGACGGGCAGCCCGACCTGGCGCTGGGCCGCCTGCCGGCTCAGACGCCGGAGGATCTGGCTGTCATGGTCGCCAAGATTCGTGCGTATGAAGCGCAGTTCGGCGCGGATTGGCAGAACGAGCTGGTGCTGGTGGCGGATGCGGCGGACAGCGGAAATGATTTCCGTCCGGCGACGGATCGCCTGGCCGCGCTGGTGGCGGCGCCCTACGCGGTGGCGGATCGTCTCGAGGTGGACGAGATGGGGTCGGAGCCGGTCGGCGACCGGCTGCGGGACTGGCTGGAAGCCGGTGCGGGATTCATCCACTTCACCGGGCATGGCGGCGTGGAAAATCTTGGTGCCGGGCATCTGTTCACCGTGCCGGAGGTGGCCGCGCTGGAGAATGCCGGGCGTCCGCCGGTGCTGGTGGCGCTGAGCTGCCTGCTGGCCCGGTTTGATGAAGCGGGGGCGGACAGCCTGGGCGAAGCCCTGCTGCGGCAGCCGGACGGCGGCGCCGTGGCGGTGCTGGGGCCCTCGGGGCTCTCGCGCAACGATCCGGCGGCGGATCTGGGCGAGGCATTCTATCGCGCTGTTTTGCAGAAGGGAGCCGGCACGCTGGGGCTGGCGTTCCTGCAGGCCCGGCGCGAACTGGGTGGGTCCGACACCACGCGGGAAACCTATGCAATCTACAATCTGCTGGGCGATCCGGCGCTGCGGATTGCCGGCAATACCGAAGGCGGCGATCCCGACGCCGGTTTTGCCGAGTGGCGCTGGCAGCGGTACGCCCCTGCCGAGCTTGCGGCGGACGCCGATGCGCTCGAAGCCGACCGCTTCGCCGAATACGCGTTCGGCGTCGATGGCGGCCTGACTCTGGGCCGGCCTTCGCCGCTGCAGGGCGGGGAGGGGTGGCGGCTGACCTGGAAACGGCGGATTTACCGGGAGGATGTGGACTACCAGTTCTTCCTAACGGAAAATCTGCTGGAGTGGCAGGCCGTGGTGTCGGAAAGCCTGCCCTCGGTGAAAGTGGAGCCCGATCCGGACGGGGTCATGGAAACCGTGTGCACCCGGGTGGACTGGACGAATGCCCTCCGCCTGTTCATGGGGGTTAAAGCGGTCCGGTGCCAAGGGAGGGATGACTGATGAAACGCATAGCCGTAATTGGATTGGCGCTGAGCCTGCTGGGGGCCTCCGCCGCGACAGGCGCCATTCTGGAGTATTCGGTGGTCGTAAACAACGGCGGGGCGAATTATGCCAGCGGATCGGGCGGGACGTTCGATCTGCCGCAGTTTGACGAAGAACTGGGTGCGTTACAGAGTGTTGTGCTGACCGTGACGGGGTATGCCTATGGCGGGAGCCTGGCGGTGGACAATGAGTGGAGCGCGGCCGGCAAAGTGCAACTGGAGTTGGGAACCTATATCACGGTCACGCCCCCCGGAGGCGGAGATCTGCTGCTTGCGCCTTCCTGGACGTCGCCGTTGACGACGGTTGCGGCGAATGAAGACGAAACCGCGGATTATACCGGCGCCGACGCTGCTCGCTTGAGCGGATCAGCGGCCGCGGATGTGCAATCCGGCAATCCGGCGTCGCTGGTGCCCTATATCGGCACGGGAACCATCACCTACTCCTTCTTGAGCGAAGGATTTTCCTCGGTGCTGGCCCTGTCCCCGCTCGACGAGGAAGGGCGGTTGGTCGAGGAGACATACATGCCGACCTACAGTTTGACGGCGCAGATCACCTACGAATACGCCGGCAAGGGCGGAAGCGGCGGTGGAGGCACCGTTCCCGAACCCGGCACCCTGGGCATGGGGCTGGCCCTGGCGGGCCTGTCTCTGGCGAAGTGGGGCTTCCGTCGGAGGAGCACCCGGCGGCGGGAGTAGTTCTCATGGCCGGTCGAATTCTCACGTCTGCCAAACAGATTGCCCGGGCGGTCCTGTCGCTGATTTTGCTCCCCGTGGACCTGGTGCGGCTGACGTGGCTCTTCCTGCGCATGACGCTGCGGTTTGCTGGACGCACCTACACCTGGTTTCTCTCCGGTTTGTCCCAAACCCATCGCCCCCGGATGGAGATTTTTTTGTGCCGGCCCAGTCTTTCGCCCTTCGTCTGGGACGATAAGGTAGGTTTTTGCGCGCGCCGAAGCCTGACCTTGTGGCTGCTGAGCCGGTATACGGGCCGCAAGGCGCCGCGCCTGGCTGATCTGACGGTTGAGAAACGCATCACAAACATGCTGCCCCTGGGCAGTCGGCAGGTTCTGCGCATGGGATTGGCTTTGCTTCTGACCTGGAGCCTGGGGGCGGCAAGCGGCGTGGCGCTGTGGCACAACGCTTTTGTGGCCGGGACCGGCCGCGATCGGGCGCTGGGGTATCAGCACAAGGCGGATGACCTGCTGGCGGCGGGCCAGATCCGCCGGGCCCGGATTCAGTACCTGAACTCGCTGCAGCAATATCCGGACCATGCGGCATCGCTGTGGGGCTTGGCGCAGTGCGCGCTGGACCTGAACCATGCCGCTGAGGCTCGCCACGGCCTGGAACGGCTGTTGAAGTTGGACCCGATGCATGTCATGGGACGGGCTGCGTTGATTGATTTTCTGCGCCGCCAGGGACGGACAGCCGAGGCCCTTCGCCAGGCCCAGGAGGGCGTACGGCGGCATCCCGGCGATCCGGGATTTCTGGTGCGCCTGGGCGAATGCCAGCGCCAAATGAAACGCGCCGATCAGGCGCTGCGAAATGCACAGACCGTATTAACGCAGGCGCCGGATCATGGCCGGGCCTTGTTGCTGGGGGCTGCCGCCGCCGCCGATCTGAACAACCGTCATCTGGCGCGAGAATATCTCGATCGGATGGCCGCGTCGGTGCCGGCGGAGCATTGGGACCGGTTGGGCATCGCCCAGGTCCTGATCCAATGCGGACGGCTGGAAGATGCCCAGAAGCAATTGGAAACGCTGCTGGCCAGCGAGTCCCCCCATGTGCCCGCCACCCGGGAACTGGCCGAACTGAAGCTGACCACGGGCGATCCGGACGGAGCGATTGCCTTGTACCAGTCGCTGGCACCATCGGAATCCGGCCAATCGGCGATTCGGATCCGATTGGCTGAGCTGCTGCTGAACGCACGGCGGCTGGATGAAGCCCATGAAACGGGCAAGGCATTGGTTCAGGATATGCCGCAAAATGCCGCGGGGCCCCTGGTGCTCGCAACCGTATACTACTTGCGTGAACTGTGGAGCGCTTGCGAAGAACAATGCCATGCCATCCTGAAACTGGCTCCGGATTCCCTGGCCGGACGGATTATGATGTCCCGGGTCCTGATGCGTCTGGGCCGCCATCGAGAAGCGATTACGTGGTTGAAGGAGCTGGTTGAAGGTGAGGGGGGCGGTTTGCACCCCCTCTTGATGCTGGCAGAGTGCTTTCTGGAATTACAAGAACACAGTGAAGCCCAGAACCTGTTGGAACGGGCCATAGCGTTGTTTCCTTCTTCAGAAGCGCCGCATCTGCTGACAGCGCGTCTGCATCTGGCCATGAGTCGCCCAGATCGGGCCATGGAAAGCTATCGGAAGGCGCTGGAATTGAATCCGCAGCATGCCGTGGCGTTGAACAATTTGGCAACGCTGCTGGTTTCGACCGGAGAGCAAACCGACTCCGATCTGGCGGAGGCCTATCCCCTGGCGTCCATGGCCTGGGAACTGCATCCGGGCAATCCGGAAATCGCCGATACGCTCGGCTGGCTGGAGGTTCTGCGGGGAGATCATGACCGGGCGCAGAGCTTGCTGACCTATGCGGTTCGCGTGCGTCCGGATGACGGCGAAATGCGGGTACATCTGGCCATGGCGCTGGTCGGGCTGGGGAACGAAACAGATGCCCTGACGCAACTGGACATGGCCTGCAAACGTACGCCTGCTTTGATTCATAATTCCCATTATCAGGCGTTCCGCAGTTCCCTGCGTCAACGGCATCCGGATCGAGCGACCCCATGACGGCGAGCGATCAGAAGACGCTGCCGACAGCTGTACAGGCGGGACGGAAAGAGGCGGGTTTGTTGCTCCTGGCGCTGTCCGCCTTGACGTGGGCCCTGTTCAGCGTGACGCCCTGGCGGGCGCTGGGGGCGGTGTATCATACGGATCCGAACTATTCCCACGGGCTGTTGCTTCCCGTCGTTGCCGGGTGGGTGGTGTGGCGGGTGCGGGCTCCGCTGGCAGCGGCTGGGGATGGTATCTGCTGGCCGGGATTCGTTCTCCTGGCGGTCGGCGTCGGGTTGTCGGTTTGCAGCCATTGGATTCATGCGGCCTTTCAAATGGGCTGGCGCGGGTATGTTTTTTTGCAGGGCGCGGGTTGGCTGATCGCTTCCGCCGGTTGGATCGGGATGCTGCTGGGATGGCCCCGGCTGCGGTTTTTGGCCCCGCGGCTGAGCTTCCTGGTGTTCATGGTGCCCCTGCCGGATGCCTGGCTGCTGACGCTGATGCTGGCCTTGCAGCGGGCTGTGGCCGTCTGTTCCACCGGTCTGCTGCGGGCCATGGGCCTGGTGGTGTGCCGGGAAGGCGACGTACTGCATCTGTCGTCCATTACGCTGGGCGTTGCCGGAGCCTGCAGCGGCATTCGCTCCCTGATGACCTTTTTCGCCACGGCGGCTGTTTGCGCGGTTGTTTTTCAGCTGGGCACCCGGCGCGCGTTGCTTCTGTTGGCGCTGGCGCCTGCCGCCGCCGTGGCGGCTAATATTGCCCGGGTCGTTGCCGCCGGTCTTCTCGCCAACCAGTGGGGCTGCATCTGGCTGAAAGGCCCCTGGCACGATGCCATGGGGCTGGGCGTTGTCCTCCTGGGCGGCCTGCTGCTGCTGACCGCGGCGCAGGCGTTGCGTCCCGCCGTGTCGGGTGATGTTCTGCCGCCGGTGTTCCGCGGCATGTTCGCCTGGCGCCCGGTCCTGCGGCTCACAGCGGCCCTGGGGACCACCCTGATTTTGGCGGCGGCTTCGGCCAGCTTGTTCCTCACCACCCGCCACTACGCGCGCCTGGCGCAGTCAGTTCGGCCGGCGCAGGTCGAACGCCGTGCCCTGGCGGAGTTTCCGGCGCGGGTGGGACCGTACCAGCTCGTGGGCGACTTCTCACTGGCGGATTTCGAACGCGACATGTTGCGGCCGGCGGATCACCTGATCCGGACCTATGCCAATGGCGAGGGGCGCGAATTGCGCCTGACGGTGCTATACTGGGATCCTCGTCCGGCTGATCCCGGCGCCCGTGCTCCGGCACCTGTGCCCCATTCCCCCAATCTTTGCTGGCGCTACGAAGGCTGGAAACTGGTCCATGCGGATCCGCCCGCGGCATATGACTGGCTGCCCGGTAACCGCATTGAAATATCGCAGTTCGACAAGGCCGGACAGCAGCGCCTGGTTCTGTATTGGCGGTCTCATCCCGAGGGAACGCCGCGTTTCTTTGCTCCCGACCGGCTGGGCGATAGTGTGGCGGCATTGATTCGGTCGTGGCGCGTTCCCCCGGAAGCCTGGGTGACGCCTCTCTACCAGGTGCGGATTGATACGGATTCGGATGATGACCCCGAAACCGGGAGATCTCAGGCACTCGCGTTCGCCCGGCTACTTGCCGGGGTATTGCCAGATTATGGCATCGGTCGAAAAAATAATCCGGCAGCCCTCTCCCCGTCTCGCCTAGCCATGTTGCCATGACCTCTGCCAGGAAGGACAAGTCCATGATCTTCATTCTTGCTGCGCACATTCTCCGTCGCGCGCTTTGCCGAATAGCGGTTCTTGTCTGGGGCCTGACGGTCATGGGAGCCGCGGCGGGGGAGCCGCCGGCCCCGGTCGAACGCTATATCCGCTATGGCCTGACCGTTCAAAACACCACCGATCAAGTGGTGCCCGTAGCGGAACTGTGGGTGTGCGCCCCGCTACAAAGCACATTCCACCAGTACCTGCGGTCCTTGAATGTTTCTCATCCGCATGATGTCCAGATCGATGCCCTTGGCAACCATCTGTTGAAATTCGTGTTCAGCAACATTCCGCCGTATGCCGTGCGGCTCGTTATGCTGGACGCCACCCTGTCGTTGGGCGCAGCGGCGGATCGGCAAACGCCCGATCCCGCCGATTGGCTGGCCCCCGGACCCTTGCTGGAGTTCGATGACGAAGCCTTTGACCGGCTGGCACCACCGGTTGAAAATGAGGACCCCGAACGAGCGGCCCGCCAGCTCTTTGACTGGGTCCGGGAACATATCCAACCCTCCGCTTACGATGCCGCCGACCGCGGGGCGCTCTATGCCCTGCTTCACCAGAAAGGCGATTGCACCGAATATACCGCCCTGTTTGTGGCGTTGTGCCGCCGCGCCGGGATTCCAGCCCGGGCAATGGGCGGTTATGTGGTCTCGCGCAATACCGTGCTGCATCCGGGCGCCTATCACAACTGGGCTGAGTTTTTCGCAAACGACGGCTGGCATCTCGCCGATCCGCTGTCCGGCGTTTGGATGGATCACGGGGATTCCTATGTGGCGACGCGGGTCGTCGGAACGTCGGACACTCCTTTGGGCGATTTTCCGCGTTTTCGGTATCTGGGCGACGGAATCAAGGTGGTGATGAGCAAATGAAAACCAGGTTGAAGCAGTTACGGCAGGGTGTGGTGATCGGATTGGCGGTTTGGGGCGGGCTGGCCGGTCAGGTCCAGGCGGGAGAACCCGTGGAAGTGTTCTCGTTCGGCGAGGCCCGGCTCCAGGAGCCGCTGCCATATCAATTTCACCTGCCGAATCACGGCGAGGACGTGCTGGAAATGCGGTCGGCGACGCCGTCCTGCGATTGCATCAAAATCGAGGAGTGGACGTCTCTCGTCGAAGTTGGGGGCACCGGTTCCGTGCAGGTGATCTTTACTCCGGATCAGGCGGGAGAAGTGGACTATCGCATTCTGGTGCAGACCTCCGATCCGCAAACGCCGGAGCTCGAATTCGCCATCCGCGGCACCGTGACATCCCCCCTGCCAACCCGCCGGGATCGGGATTGGTCGCTGTATGTTTCTGTAAAGGACACCGAACGGCTGGTGCAGGATCCCGGTTGTGTAACCTGGGTAGATGTGCGCAGTGCCGCCGCTTTTGAAGAGAACCGGATTCCCGGTTCGATTCGCATTCCGCTGTTTGCTGTCAAAACCAAGGGGTTCCTGCGGACTCGTTCTATCGTTTTGGTGGATGAAGGCGCGGGAAGTGAAAGCTTGGAAGAAGAAGTCCGGAAAATGCGCAAAATGGGATTTGCGCATGTGACCATCTGGTACGGCGGGCTGCATGCCTGGCGCGAGATCGGGGGACGGCTGGAAGGCACAGGAAATTCCCGCATCAATCAACTGCCACCGGAAGCCCTCCACCATATTCTCGGCCAGACCGATTGGTTGGTGGTGGGGGTGGGGATCGACTCATCCCGGTTGCCGGAAGAGGCCGTGGCCCTGGACTTCACGGCCGCCCGAAAAGCCGAATTTTCGGGTCGCATCAAGACGTTGCTGGCGGATCGCCCGCAAGTACTCTCCATTCTCCTGGCCACGTCTGCCGGAGAGATGGATCCGGCCCTGGCGGCTGTCATGCCCAAACTGGATCTCTTTGCCTACGAGCTTGAAGGCGGTTGGGAGGCGTGGGAGCGCCATCGGCAATTGACCGATTCGATCCAACCAAACCAAACGGGCGAAACACGTAAATCAGCCTCAGCCTCCGGTGTTGCGATCCGTGGGCGGGGATGCGGTGGATGCCCATAGGCATTGAGGTACGGCGTGTATCGCAAGATAATCACCTGGTCGTGCTTCCTGTCCTTTTTTACGCAGTGGGGCACCCTGAATGCCGCCGGGGCGTTCATTTACACCGAGACCTTTTCCACCGGCATGAACGGTTGGAGCAATACCGGCAGCATGGCTGTCTCGAGTGAGAATGCGGCGTTATGCGGCCAGTTCGGCGCCCAAACATTTCCTTTCCCCGAAACCGGCGCTTTTTTTGCCTCGAACGCTGCCTCCGGCGGGGCCTTTGTGGGGGATTATCCAGCTGCCGGCGGACAGTTGATTGGATTCTCCTTTATGGTACAGGACGTCTTGCCATCCGCTCTGTTGGTGCGGATATCGGGGCCGACAGCGAGTTTCTTCCGCAATATTGCCCTGGATGTAGCCCAAACCGGCGTTTGGCACCGCCTGATCATTTCACTTCGCAGCCGGGATGCGGGCCAGTGGATCGGCGGAACGGCCCAGGAATTTGAAGAAACGGTGCGGGATGTGCAGAGTCTCGAAATCCAGATTACTCGCGGCGACATGTCGTCCCAGTGCTACTGGATTGACGATGTATTCCTCGATGCACTACCCGTCGGCACGGAGGTCTTTGGGGATGGCACCGTGATCTGGGCTCATCTGCGAACAGATGTCGCCTATATCGTGGAGGCGGCGGAAGAATCATGCCAGGAGTGGGTGGCCGTAGGCGGTTTCACCGCCGGAAGTACGGTTCAATCCTGGCTTGACCCGACGGCGACAAATACCAGCCGCAAGGTCTATCGCCTGCTACTCCTCGATCACCAACCCTAAGCAATACGAAAGCAGATAAGGACACAGACCATGGATGCGATCATGATAGCCGACACCACAGAACAGAAGACGGAGGGCACGCGCCACTGGCGGCATTTGTTTCATGCCGCAGGAATGCGGATGACCCGGACAAGATTGGATATTCTTCGTGTGCTGCAGGATCGTCATGATCATCCCACGATCCAAAAACTGTTTGAGGTGGTTCGAGCGCGGTTCCCCCGCCTCTCCAAATTCACAATCTACCGCGCCATGAATGCGATGGAGGCCGCAGGTATGGTGCGCCGGATTGGCGTCTGGAAGGGGTCGGTGCGGTATGATGGAAATCTGTCGTCCCATGCTCATTTTCTATGCATAAAATGCGGACGAATCGTGGATGTGGCCGGCACAAAATGGGAGGAGGTCACTCAACACCTGTTGCCATTGTCAAATAACGTGTTGAAATATGATTTGCTCCTGCATGGGGTGGGGGTGGAGTGCGCTGCCCAGAACCAGGCCGAGGAAGATCAAGCCATTTAGAGCATTTTCCAGAATGTCATAGCCGCTTCTCATCCCCCCGACGGGGGCGTCGGGCGCTCCAAAAACATGGATTGAAAGGCTGTTTGGAGCCGGCACGCCCTCGTGCCGGTCTTCTCACCGGCTCCGCAATAAGAGAAACCGCCCTAGAGCGTATTACTATATAGTATAGCCACATGAGGCGGACCAAGAGGCGGCGTCTTTGGGCGTGACCGATTGGAAGGCGGTCGCGATGGGGGCATCCAAGTGACCTCGCCCCCGCGGCAGTCCGGCCGGAAGGCTACGGGGCTTGTGGGCCCCTTCGCCTTCCGATTGGCCTTGAACCAGGCAAGAAACTCTCATAACTATTGGCAACGCAAGCTGGGGCAGGTCAGGTCGCCGAAGAGCTGCACCTCGACTGGCACGCCGTCAAGGACCTCGACAAGCGCTAGATGCAGGAACAACTGCGCCGCGCGCCGCAGCCGGCGCCGGCCGTCGTCGGCATCGACGAGATCGCCATCCGCCGGGGCTTCACCTATCGCCTGGTGGCCACCGATCTCATCCGCCGCCGAGCGATCTGGTTCGGTGGCGTCGATCGTTCGGAGGCGAGCCTGGATGCCTTCTGGGCCTGGCTGGGCGCGCGGAAAGCAGCGTGCGTGCGGCTGGTCGTCATGGACATGTGGCGGGCCTTCGAGAACTCCACGCGGCGAAATGCGCCGCAAGCCGCCATCCTCTACGACAAGTTCCACGTGGTCTCCTGCCTCGGCGAGGCGCTCGACGAGGTGCGCAAGCAGGAATACGCCCGGCTGGCGGGGCGGGACCGGTCGTTCATGAAGGGGCAGAAGTACACGCTGCTGTCCAGCCGGGCGAACCTGACCCTCGACGGCCGCGCCCTTCGCCGCACCCGAGGCGGCTGCGGCTGAGGGCGCTGACCGCCTGCGGCGGTCGCCGTTTTCCCGGCCCCTCGGTCGGGCGCGCTCTACGGCTCACATGGGGCGCCGCGTGCTCCGCTCAACAGCCCCGGAGAACAGCCCCGAAACCCCCGAAAACAGCCCTAAATCCGGGTTTTCCACACCTTGGACAAAGTTTTTCCATTGTGTGGAAAATTCGCTGAAAGTTTTTCCATTGTGTGGAAAAATCCCGAAAAAGTTTTCCATACTGTGGAAAACTTCTAGGTCAAGGCGGGCAGGCCTACTTATAAGATTATCTTACGCGATGAATTGACCCGAAAATATACGGATTAGCCAAAACGAGACTAGACGAGCAGGCCCCAAAGAGGGGGCGATTCATAAACTACGGGATCGTTCCCAATCTCAGATGTCGTCTGCCTTGATTTCTCCCGCCCTAGCAAGCAATGCGTTGTAGTGCGCCTCTGTCAGCCCGCCCGTTTTTAGCGCCCAGTGTTTCGCCACAATTTTATAAGGGTTCAGGATGAGGGCATAGCTTCTCGTCCCATACGGCCCAGGCGCAACCTTCACAAATCCAAGACCTGCGAGAATATCAAGCCGGCTACTCCAAGTATGAACCCCGCGTTGACCTCCGAACCCAGAGTAAAATGCCATTTCCTCTTTTTTACTTAGCGCCACGACATGCTCATCGAAGGATCGGCACCATAGGTCCAAATACACCTTGGAGACGGGTTTCCCATTCGACATGCTATCCATGATTTCCGTGAATATCGGCATTGTCCTCGGGACAGTGGTGAACCCGGTGCGCTTCTTTCTATTCCAGAGGTCATCTTCGGTAACAGCTGGCCACAGTTTTGCCCTCAATTCGCATTGGGTTTCCGATATCGCCTTTTTCCTAGCAGCTTTCGCATCCATTGTCGTTTCACTCCTCTTAAAGGGCGGGATGGGGTTTGGACCCCCATCCCTTCAAGTTCCTTGCTACTTTCGATGTTCGGGTTTTGGACGCCCGCAATAGTCGCCTAAACTTGATATTTACAGGCTACGACACATTGCGTTGTGGCACAATGATTTATACATTGTTATTTAATTGGCGTGTTCCCAATGGTTATGGAACTAAAGCGTGAGAATACACAATATATCGCGCCTCGCAAACAATATTGCATTAAATATTGTATGCCGCGCTTCGTATCTACCATTCTATGTTTGGGTTGCGCCGAACTCAAGCGTACTCTTCGTGCTCCATGTGCCTATGTGTGCTCATGTGCTCGCGGTGCTCAGCAGAATTTTTTGCGGCCGGTGGCCGCCTAATTCAGAAAACGGTGGCTTACACCTTCACCAGTTTGAAGGAAATCTTGTATCGGTAGAACGAAATGGCGGGGACGGAGGCGAGCGCGTAGCGCAGTTTCTTGTCGTCTTCTAGCGCGATGATGACGCCTTCGACGGACTGGCCCTTTTCCGCGATCTGTTCCTTTATGAAGCCCATGTAACGCAAGACCTGCCCCACGACGGCATCGCTGGCCCGCCCGCGCTTGAGTTCGACGACCAGCAGCCGCTTCTTGTCCTTGCTGATGGCCAGAATATCGATGGGGCCGGCATCCGTCGCGTATTGTTGGCCTACAGGCTCGCCGCCCTCCTCGAAGATTTTGAATTCCTTGCTGAGTTCCGTCTGGTTCCAGTTCGCTACGAGGAAGGCTTCCAGGTGTTGTTCCATGGCGAAGGCGGCCGGGTCTTCAATATCGGGGTCGGTGGAAACAATGGGCGGTGCTTTTGGAAGCGCAGCCAGCAAGCGCTCAATTTCATCGCGGTACTCTGAAATATCGCTGACGGTTCCGATCGAGCCGCTGGAATTCCGCAGGGCATCGCTCATGGCGGAACGGGGAATGGACGCATCGAGCCAGCGGACTTTGCGACGATGGGGCAGGTTTTGTCCACCGGCATAGTAATAGTCGCCGCTTACTTCGCCGACGCGATACTCGCCCTCGCCATCCGGACAGAGAACGCCGTCGCCCTTTTGGATCCCCTTGGACACGGTCCACAAGGCACCGCAGGCCAGGCCCGCGCCGATTCGCGTCCGGTCCGGGTGGTTGGCGAGAAAGATGGGGATATACTTTTGATTGAATTGCCTCCATTCGTCCGGGAGCTTACCGCTCAGGTCTTCGTTGATTTCGAAGTCCGCGCCAATGAAATTACCGGCAAAGCACTCTTCGGCGTGCTTGCTGCCGCGTCCCAGCATCACGCGGTAAAAACATCGCTGAGCGGGCTCGTCTTTCCACAGTTGTGCCTGGTTGCTCATAATTCTCCTTTGAAAGCACGGTCGAGGATGGAGGGGAGGAGGGCGTCGAGTTCGGCGGCGGTCTCGGCCTGCAGCTTCTTCAGCAGCTCCAACGCACGCGGCCCATCCGCACGCGGGCACGTGAACGTGATGTCCGTGCGGTTGTCGTCGATCGACGACACGTTCTGCAGAACCATGTCGATGTTGATCTCCGCATCCGCCACGGCGCGGAACACCTGCGCCGCCTGGCCGGCGACGTCCGGGATGCCCAGGATGGTGATCTTCGCTTCCGAGCGATCGTGCGCGACGCCGGTGAGAACTGCTTCTTCCACGGGAATATCCTCCACTGATCCGTTGACGAGGGTGCCGATTTCATTGCTGTAGGACGAACGCACGCGCAGCGGCACGTTGAACGCCCGTGCGTACTCCACGCAGCGCAGCTGCAGGATCTTCGCGCCGACCG
>ENA-UOUL01003243-UOUL01003243.1-bioreactor-metagenome-genome-assembly--contig:-NODE-3243-length-17060-cov-4.205735_pt1 | contig 17060 bp, 13 predicted proteins | sample MGYA00249838_ERZ747220 | MGnify/ENA primary metagenome ERZ747220 (study PRJEB28778, sample SAMN05720191) | bioreactor metagenome | isolation source: Anaerobic biogas reactor | place: USA:Washington...
TCTTCACCGACCGCGGCCGCGTGTATGGGCAGCGGGTCTACAACCTGCCGGAGACGGCTCGGGATGGCCGGGGGCTGCCCATGGTGAACTTCCTGAACCTCAATGCTGAGGAGCGGGTGACCGCGATCCTGATCGTGCCTGACTTCGAGCAAGCGGAGTATGTGACGCTGCTCACGCAAAAAGGGAAGATCAAACGGATGCAGTTGGCTGAATTCCGCGATGTGCGGCCAAGCGGCATCATTGCCATGAACCTGTTGCCGGGAGACAAATTGGGCTGGGCGCGGCTCACACACGGCAAGGATCATTTTCTGATCGTAACCTCCGGCGGCAAGGCATGCCGTTTCACCGAGGAGGAAGTGCGCCCCATGGGGCGCGCGGCTGCGGGCGTGAAGGCCATCCGCCTGGCCCCCGAGGACACCATTGCTGCGTTTGATGTCGTCGAACCCGACGGCGAACTGCTCGTCGTCAGCGAATTAGGATTTGGCAAGCGGAGCCCGATGAGCGAGTTTCCTCCCCATGGTCGTAACTCACAGGGGGTCTGGGCGCTGGACCACCAGCGGATCGAGGAGACGGGCAAGGTAGCTGCAGCACGCGTGGTGCACCCGGACGACCAGGTGTCGATCATGACATCGAACGGCATCATCATTCGCACCCTCGTGAAGGACATCCGGCAGGCCGGCCGTGCGACCAAAGGCGTCAAGGTGGTGACGCCCGGCAACGGAGACACCGTCAAGGCAATGGCCCGGCTGTCTGCCGTAGTGGAGGAAAAAGCCGACGCCGAAGCGAAGGCTGATGCTGATGCCAGCGTCACCCACGAGGAAGTGGAAGAAGACAACGGCCAGGTAGCCGAGACGTCTGTAACCTGAGTTGGAGGACCGTACAGTGGCTTCTCTCGCATCCATCATCCGGCGCGACCGTCTCTATGTCGACGTCATGGCCGATCCGCCAGCAGAGGCGCTGGCGGAGACGCTGGTGGCGTTTGCGAATACGGACGGCGGCACGGTCTTGTTGGGTGTCGACGCTGCCGGCGAAATAACCGGCGGGTTGCAGATCGAGGACGTCGACAGCCTCCTGCGCGCAGCGCTGGCTCAGTGCCGTCCCATCGTGCGGACCGAACTCGAACGTATCGAGGACCGGGAAGGACTGGCAGTAGCAATCATTGTCGCGCGCAGCGCGGACTTGCATGGCCTGATAGATGGGCGCATGTTGATCCGCACCGGCGAAGGCAATGCTCCGATGGATGCGCAGCGCGTGCAATACCTTGCAGCCAGCAAGGCAACCCTGGACTTCGAAAAAGAGATCGTTCCGGAGGCGTCCCGCGACGATCTGGATCCCGAGGTGATCAACGACTACATCGAACACCGGCAGAAGCGGGTGGGCCGCGATCTCAGCGAGACGCCCGATGAATTGCTGCAGCAACTGGGGGCCGTGACGCGATCCGGGCAGGTTACCGTGGCGGGCATTCTGTTGTTCGGAAAGGACCCACAGGCATTCCTGCCGCAAAGTGGCGTTACCTACGTCCGGTTTCCGGGAAAGGAACCCCAGGCGCGCTACACGCGACGCGAGGACTTCAATGGAGCGTTAGCTCGCATCATCGAGAAATGCTGGCAGGTGCTGTTGGTGGAGCTCCGCGGTGAAGCGGTGATGCGAGGCCTGAAGCGCGAGGAATATACCATCTTGCCCTTGGAAGCCGTGCGTGAGGCGCTCGTCAATGCAGTCTCGCACCGCGAGTACCGCCTGGCAGGCCGCCGCGTCGAGGTCAGGCAGTTTGACGACCGCCTGGAGATCATCAGCCCGGGCAGCCTGCCGGCATACATCACCCTCGACAACATGGTGGAGGAGCACTTCTCGCGCAACTCCAGGGTTGTGAAGGGCCTGTTCGAGTGGCGCTTCATCGAGGAATTGGGCCTGGGAGTCGACTTGATCTTCTCGCTGATGCAGCAGCACGGTCACCCGCCGCCGGAATTCAAGGCTGACCAGAACACGGTCGTGGTGACACTACGGCGTGGCGTGGGAATTCCCCATCCGCTCCGGTTTTCGCCTGATGAGGAAGGACTGCTGAACGAACGGCAAATCAAGGCGATTCAGTATCTGCGGCAGTATGGCCGGATCACGCACCGTGAGTACCGGGATCTCTGCGAAGATGTCAGCCCCGAGACCCTGCGCCTGGACCTAGCAGACCTGGTCGACAAGAACGTAGTCGTGAAGATCGGCGATAAGAAGGGGACATCCTATATTTTGAAGGCTGTAGAGAAGGATCGCTCAAAATCTTGACGTTATCCCAAATTCGATTTGGGATATATTTGGGTTATCTCAAGCCGCTTGAACTCCAAGCGGCTTGTTTAATGTCATGGACGAGGTGGATCAGATCACGCAATGCCCGTGCAAAACGGATAGGGTCTCCCGTGGTGTAAAACTCGTGACTGGCCGGCGACCCCGTTGCCAGCAGATCTCGTTGGGCCAGAACCCGGCCAACCTGGCGTGCCACGGCCGGCGCCGGATCGATGATCTCGATTCCCGGACCAGCAATGGCCTCGATCAGCGGCCTCAAAAATGGATAGTGGGTGCAACCCAGCACCAGTTCATCCACGCCAGCATCTATCAATGGGGTGACATAGCCTGCCACCGCCGCGAACGCGCGATCCGTCGCCAGCTCGCCGGCCTCCACCAGGGGCACCAGGTCCGGGCACACCTGGGTGTGGACCGTGATGCCAGCGCCGAACCGGCTGACCAGGCTGGCGAACAGCTCGCCCTGGAAGGTTGCCTGCGTGGCCATCACGCCGACATGCCGCGAGCGCGTCCGCTGAGCTGCGGGCTTGAGGGCAGGCTCCATGCCGACGAACGGGACGCCCGGATACTGCCCGCGCAACCAATGAAGCGCACCGGCCGAGGCCGTGTTGCAAGCGATCACGATGACGTGAGCCCCCTTGTCCAACAAGAAACGCGTGATCCCATGCGATAGCTCGCGAATCTCGTCGAGCGAGCGCTGACCGTAGGGCGCGTTCACCTGGTCGGCCACGTAGATCAGCGGTTGCGCGGGCAATTGCGCCATCAGCTCTGCGACGACGGACAGCCCACCCACCCCTGAATCAAACACACCAACCCGGATCATTACCCCCTCTGCATGCCTCAGCCTTGCGCCGGTCAGGTTTCTGAGCAGGCTGCCACAAATGCCTCGAAGATCTTACGCGCATAGGGATCCGAGCGAAACATGCCTTCGGGATGCCACTGCACGGCCAACGCGAAGCGCCTCTCAGGGTGTTCAATGCCTTCGATTATTCCGTCCTCGGCGTAAGCCACCCCTCTGAATTCGCTCGCAATCGCCTTTATTGCCTGGTGATGAAAGCTGTTGGTCATGACCTCGCGCACGCCGAGGATGCCCGCCAGCAACCCGGCCGGCTCGATGACGACCCTGTGCGTGGGCCGTTCCCACGGGCTGTCTGCCAGCTTGTGATCGTGGGTCAGTGCGCCAGCAACCTGGTCAGAAATATGCTGATACAGGGTGCCGCCCGCTGCGACATTAAGCAACTGGATGCCTCTACAGATGCCCAGCACAGGCAGGTTCACCTCAAGGGCCCACCGGGCCAGCGCAAGCTCGGTCTCGTCGCGCGCCCGATCGACGCTTCCCAAGTGAACATGGCGCGACTCGCCGTATTCTGCGGGATCCACATCCACGCCGCCTGCCAGGCAGAGGCCATCCAGCCGCTCGAAGATGGCCCGCAGGGTATCGACCGGGAGATTAAGTGGAATCATCAGGGGCAGCGCGCCGCACGCGGCCAGTGCCGCGGGGTAGTGGCCGTTGAACCGGTAACTTGGAGTGGCGTTGTATTCCTGATCTACGTGGGTAGCGGACGGGATGCCGATGAGTGGCTGGGATGCGGTCACGCAAATTCGCTCCTGAATGAATTCACACGAACGGTGTGCGGGCGGGATTATCGCGCCGATAAGCCGAGTTGCCAACTCGTCCGACACACGGTATATTCGGCGTGTGACTTCCTCTCACACCGCGCGTCTTTCATGCATCGCTGGCCTCGTTCTGGTCGTGTTTTTCGCCGGACTGTATCTGCTCACGCTGGACGACGGGCTGCGCCCAGGAGAGCTGGAAGGCGGTGACCTGATCACGCACCAGTATGCGCAGGTGCAGGGACGGCCCAGCAACGCGCCTGGCTATCCGCTTTACACAATGGGCGGCTGGCTGTGGTTCCGGGCGGGCCGCACATTACTCGGCGCGGAACACAATCCGATCCAAATCCTCTCCGGCTACTCGACGTTGTGGGCGCTGGTAGCTCTCGCGCTGCTCTACTGGCTTTGCCTCCGGGTGACCGGGCGCAATTGGCCGGTCGCTGCGCTGGCAACCGCGTTCCTGGGACTCACCTATTTCTTCTGGTATTACGCAGTCACCACCGAGCAATACACCTCTTCGGTTGCGTGGACGCTGGCAGTCGTTCTGCTGGCGTTCAGGTGGGAAGACACCCGGCAGGATAGCTATCTTCTGGGACTGGCCCTGTTGACAGGGATCGGGTTGGCGCATCAGATTACCGTGCTTGCGATCCTGCCGCCGGTCCTGTGGTTCATTCTCCGCACCGAGCCGGGAGTAATCCGGCGCGGCAGGCTGATCGGCTCTGCCATACTGCTGATAATCTTGCCGTCGTTAAGCTATATCTACGTCTACGTGCGCGGCGCGCAGCACCCGGAGTGGCGCGGCGCTGGTGAATGGGAGAGCGCCTGGGCATGGTTCCTCAGCTTTGTCTCCACCGGCCAGGGTCGCGGCGAACTGACCTGGTCGCTACGGCCATTCCTGACCCCGGGATTCCCGTCGCTCATCTGGGGGGAGATGACATGGCCCGGGCTGCTTGCCGGTCTGGCTGGCATTTCAGCTCTGGGCAGGCGCCGCGCAGCGCTACTTTACGCGACCATCGCCATCTATGTCGTCTTCTGCTGGATCGACCGGCAGGGCAACTGGTACCAGGTCATCATGCCCGTATATGCTCTTCTGACGCTTGGGATCGCAGCCGGCGCCAATTGGGTCATCCGGCGTGCCCGAAGCAGGTGGGTGACGGGGATCATCACCCTACTGCTCTTGGCCCTGGTGATCTACCGCGGCGCTGCATCATTCGGACGCGCCGATGCCAGCAACCGGCCGGATGACACCGCGCTGACACCGGGATGGGCTATCCTGGCCGATGATCCGCCGCCGAGAACAGCCATCCTCGGCACACAACCTGAATCGCTGAGCCTGGGTTACCTGACGGAGATTTGGGGACAGCGCACTGACCTGCGCTGGATCACAAGCGCCGAAGCAAGAGGCTTGCTGGACGGGCCGGGCTTCGCGGTGACCGAGGCCGCGCTGCCTCTAGTGCCCACCGAAGTGGATCCGAACGCCCGGTACAGCGCGCTTGGCCGCACGCTTTCCTGGGTTCGAGCCCAACCCACCACTGAGATCCCTGCCGGTCTCCTGCCCTGGCGCCAGGAATTCGGCGACGACCTCCTGTTGGTCGGCGGCAAAGCATCACGCAACCACGTGACCGGTGAAGAAGTCGTAACCCTCGCCTGGCAGGCAGCAAGAACGCCAGGACACGACTGGTCCACTTCCGTCCGCATCGTGCAAGGCGGATCCGAAATAGCCCAGGTGGACCGGCAGCATCCCGTTTCCGGCGCCTATCCCACCACCCGGTGGCTTCCCGGCGAAGTGGTGGCCGATACCTACCCCTTTGCCCTGCCTGCCGGCGCCTCACCGGAGGAGGTGACCATCGTAGTGTATCGCCGCGCGGCCGACGGAGGTTTCACCAACCTGGACACTGCGACGTTCAGGCTGCAGTAGCGTACGGAAATGAAAAAGGCGCTGCCCGAAGACAGCGCCGCCCCACCTGGGCCCCTACAAATGGAGTTTCTCAGCCCGGTTCGCTGCTGCGCTCGACGATGACCGAAATGGTGGCGGTCAGGCCGCCCCCGACTCGCAAGGTGACGTCGTGACGTCCCAGCGACTTGATGGGATGCTCCAACTCGATCATGCGTTTGTCAATGGTCATGCCAGAGCTCTTCGTGAGCGCATCTGCCACGTCCTGTGTGGTAATGGATCCGTACAGACGGTCGCCCTCACCCGAACGCGCCTTGAGAACGACCGTTTGGCCCTCGAACTTCGCAAGCAGGGCTTTGGACTCGCCCTTCTTCTTCTCGATCCGGCGTTCTGCCGCGACTTTGATCTGCTCGGCCAGCTTAACGCTGCCTTCCGTTGCAGGTTGGGCCAGTTTGTTGGGAAACAGGTAGTTGGTCGCGTAACCACCTGAGACCTCTTTGAGCTCGCCCATCCTACCAAGGCCTTTGACATCTTTCAAGAGAAGCACGCGCATTGCCTCATCTCCCTCGATCAAGCTTAGTTACTGCGTGCCGATTATAGCATAACTTGCGTCAGCCCCCCCATGCGCCATGATAGTAGCGCCACTCGGGATCAAAGCTGTCCGGGTGCATCACCGAACGGGCGGCCTGGTCATCCTTCGTCTGCGGGGCGGACGGTGACGCTTCCCGCCTGGACGGGTCCACGTAACCGCCGGGCGCCTGAGCCGCGCCATTCCCCTTGGGAGGATGGCTCGTATCGTTCTTCCTAGTCATGGTCCGGTCTCCTGTTGATCTACCCTATGGGAGATGAGATAAAAAAGGCGGAGCCTCCCGTTTGAGAGGCTCCGCCTGAGTGAACCAGGTCTACGTTGCCCTGTCGCTTGCGTTACCCTCGGTCAAACGGGAGTAGCTCCTTGTCTCCAAGGAGCGTAATAAGCAACAGACCGAAAACGCGCGCATACATGGCTTTTTTTCCTTCAATATCAGGTTATCACACGTCGATCTCTGTGTCAAAGCGCCCAAGACGCTCAGCAAGCAGAGTGCGAAATCTTTAAGGTTCGCGCGCACTGTAAAGCCGTGGTATGATCTTCGTGTGAACGATCGTCTTGATGTATGGCTTCTGAACCCATACGCAGCCGGCTCCCACAAGGCGTGGGCCGATGGCTTCGCCGCGCACAGCCGGCACAAAGTCGAGATCCTGGAGATGCAGGGTCACTTCTGGAAGTGGCGCATGCACGGCGGCGCACTCGAATTGGCCGCACAGGCGCGACAGTTGCTCGCCGCAGGATCTCGGCCCGACATCCTGGTGGCCACCAGCATGACCAACATCCCGGCGTTCCTGGCCCTGATGCGCCGCGAGGTGGCTGCGATCCCCCTGCTGCTCTACATGCACGAGAACCAGCTTACTTACCCCCCGCCGCCCGGCACGAAACGCGACCTCACCTACGGCATGATCCAGCATCTGTCCATGACAGTCGCGGACGCGATTCGCTTCAACTCAGCCTACCACATGGCGGCCTGGTTTGCCGAGATGCCGAGGCTGCTGAAGCATTTCCCGGACTACACGCACCTCCAGAGCATCGACGCAACAAGCGCCAAGGCAGCTGTGCTGCCTGTGGGCTGCGACTTACGCAAGCTGGATCGCCATCGCACAACCGCAGATGATGAGGCGCCGCCCCTGGTCCTGTGGAACCAGCGATGGGAATATGACAAAGACCCACAAACGATGTTGGCGGCCCTCTATGCTCTGGCGGACGAGGACATCCCCTTCCGCGTCGCGCTCGCCGGAGAGAGCTTCCGGGTGCAGCCGGTCGAGTTTGCAGCCGCGTGTGAAAGGCTCGGCCCGCGATTGGTGCACTTCGGCTATGCTGAAGATGAAGCAGCCTATGCACGCCTTCTGTGGTCAGCGGATATCGTGATCAGCACCGCGATTCACGAGTTCTTCGGGGTAAGCGTGACCGAGGCAATCTACTGTGGCGCGTTCCCAGTGCTCCCTCGCCGGCTCAGCTATCCAGAGTTGCTTCCAGAGACCACGCACGAAAGGTGTCTGTATCGCGACTCCGAGGATCTCATGACCAAGCTACGCGCCGCGCTGGCACAGCCCCACAGCCTGCCCGATCTGGCCGGCCACGCAGCCATGTTCGATTGGTCGGTGCAGGCGCCGGTGTACGACGACCTCCTGCAGTCGCTAGCAGGCCACGTCTGAATCGATGCGGAGGATCTCGACGTCGATTGCCTGGACGCCTCGAGGACCGGTGGTTATGGCGTACTCAACCAGTTGGCCTGCGCAAGGGGCCGGCCCGCCTCGCAGCCCGGACTTGTGCAGAAAGACATCCGCGCCTTGTGCAGGTGTGATGAAGCCATAGCCCTTCCCGCGGCTGTACCACTTGACGATGCCACGCAGCCGGCCCGGGAGCGGTGTGAGCTTGCGGCACATAGGGCAGTACTCCGGTCGAGGGTCGCCCGGTTCTCGCTGGCTCCACACGAACGGCGTGTCACAGGTGGTACACTTGATGATCTGGTCAGGAGTCATTTTGACAAGGTCCGGGCCTTACGATAGAATGGTGATCCTGGTGGCGACGTAGCCAAGTGGCAAGGCAGGGGTCTGCAAAACCCCGATCGCCGGTTCAAATCCGGCCGTCGCCTCTGGAAAGGGCTGGCACCAAGTGCCGGCCCTTTCTCGTTAAGAGGAACCGCGCAACGCATCCTTGATCTGGCTCATGTGCTCGTCCCAATGCTGGTCGGCCTGAAGCAAGTTGTGCCCAATGCGCCAGTAGCTACCCCGGTGCGCCACGGCCTCCTCCGGCAGCGCCTCGATGATCACTTCCGTTTCATGCAGGCTCTCATGCACGGCGTCGAGCAATTGCCTGGCCGTCGGGTGCACCGCCAACAGCGCCAATAAGCGCGCCGAAACGTTGGTCGAGTCGCTGTAGCGATCGGAAAATCGCTCGTCATCGTTGATCATATCGGTCAGCCAGGAATGCGTCTCGCGCTCGGCAACGATGAGGTGTGCCACGACTTCGAGCGCGTTCCACTCACCCGGGGCGGGCCTCCGATTGGCCTCGTCCTCCGACACGCCCGAGAGCAACGAATCGAGCCTGTCCAACAGACGCGCGTTGATCTGGCGAAGCGCGGCCGCCAGGCCGGCAGGTGTAGGAGGGATGTCGGGCAGCACGCGAGACGAGAGGATGATCGGCGCCGTATGGCGGGTTTGGCCTCGATAGAAGGATATCTCGACGGTGTCTCCTGCGCGCTTTCCCTGAAGCGCAGCAACAAGGCTGGGGAAGTCGGGCGTGGGCTTGCCCGAGAGCTGGACGATGACATCGTTGCCCTGCAACCCGGCCTTCGCGGCCGCAAAACCTGGGACCGCCCCGGTCAATCGAATGCCTTCGTCAACAGGCACGCCGATCTTGCGCGCGATCTGGGCGTTGAAATCCTCCAGAGTAATGCCCAACATCGGCCTGCGAGTATAGCGCAGATCCTCGCCTTTTTCCAGCAATGATTGCAGGTTTTCCAGTCCGGCGTCCCAGCCGCGCTCGAACTCTGCCCGGGCCCGTTCCCATGCCTCACCCTCACCGATGCCGCGATGGCTCAAGGTCATCCTGGTCGTCTGCCCGCGACCTTGCAGCCTGACCTCGACCTGCGTAGCCGCGGGCTCACCCTTTCCCATCCAGGTGAATGCGACCAGGCGATCCTGTTCCAACGCCGTGTACTCACCGGCCATGTAATAACCGGCATTCCACCACAGGTAGATGCGACCGCCCGGCCGCGCGTCGGCCAGCGCGACATCACACAGCCAATCACGCAGGGGGGTAGCGCGGGTGAAGGCGCGGTATGCTTCCGCCACAGGCGCGTTAACGGTTCGCTGGTATTCGAGGGATTGGGCCATCGCTGCCTCCGAAGGTATTCATAGGGCGGGTGGGACTCGAACCCACAAGGTCCTTCGACCCTCGGTTTTTAAGACCGATGCGTCTGCCATTCCGCCACCGCCCCGTGGAACGCTATTATACCTTCCTCAGCTGGATCGAGCAACGATCGGCTACTCCGAAGGATCATCCTCCCGCACGCGCAAGCTGTGCGTAGCTTTCTCGCAACGCGGGGTAGAGACTCAAAAACACGTGGTACAGATCGTCATAGATGCGGCGATTGGCCTCATTGGGCAGCACCTCACGCTCAATCCGCACCACAGCTGCCTTGGCCTCTGTAAAGTCCCGGTACACGCCGACACCGACGCCCGCCATGACCGTGTCACCCATCGCTGCGCCGGTGGCCGCGCGCGGCAGGCGCACCGGCTTGTCCAGCACGTCCGCTTTGATCTGGTTCCACAGTGCGCTGCGCGCACCGCCACCCACGCAGCTCATCCCCGACACTGCGAAGCCAGCGGCCTCTGCAACTTCGAGGTTATGCCGCAAGCCATAGGCGGCACCTTCGAGGATCGCTCGCACCATATCCGCCTTCGTCGATGCCAGCGACAGGCCGAAGAAGACCCCGCGCGCCACGCCGTCCCAGATAGGCGACCGCTCGCCGAACATGTAGGGCAGGAACACCAACCGGTTGGCGCCGGGGGGACTGGTGGCGGCCAACTCGTCGAGCAGTTGGAACGCATCACGGCCGAGGGCTGCCGCCTCCCTGCGCGCTTCGTCCGCAAGCTGATCGCGCCACCATCGAAGCGAGCCACCACCCGCGGCAGAGCCACCCACGGCCAGATACTTGCCCGGCACTCCGTGGACCAGAGAGATCAGGTCGCGGCCGAGGTAAGGCTGGCTGGCGCAAATGAGGATGACGGTGGATTGCCCGGTCATCTCCACCGCATCGCCGTCATCCAGCAGGCCGGCTTCGACCGCGGCTGCAGTCCCGTCGATTGCACCTGCGACAACAGGCGTGCCGGCCGCAAGCTCCGTCGCGGCAGCCGCAGCCGGGGTCACCTGTCCCACCACTTCGCTGCATTGCGCCAGGGCCGGCATCTTCTCCAGGTCGATTCCCATGCGCGCCGCAAGGAGTTCCGAGTAGGTAAGCTCTGGGCTGTCGAAGAAGAGCGTCATCGGCCCGCTGGAGACATCCATGCATCGCACGCCCGTCAGGCATTGGATGATGTACCCGTTGGACTGGAGAACGGCGGCTGTGTGCCGGTAAATCTCCGGCTCGTTCTCCTTGACCCACAGCCATTTGGGGGCGAAGTACGATGAGTCGATGCGCGCGCCGTTGATCCGCGTGATCTCAGCTTCGTCCACATGCTCGCGCAGCCAAGCACACTGCGCTTCGCTTCGCCGGTCCAGCCAGAGGATGGCGGGCCGGAGCGGTTCGCCGCGGCCATCCACCGGGACCGCACCGATCCCCTGCCCGCTGACGCCGATGCCCGCAACGTTCTCGCCGCGCGCGCCGGCCTGCTGGAAAAGACGCGGCAAGACATCACAACAGGCGCGCCACCACGTCCGAGGGTCCTGCTCGGCCCAGTTCGGGTGCGGGTAGTGAATCTCGTATTCCTGGTTGGCCTGGGCCAGCGGCGTGCCGTCCGCGTCTGACAACACAGCCTTCAGGCCGGTGGTGCCGGCGTCGATGCCAAGCAGCAGCCTGCGAATCATCCCTCAGCACCACCGGTTCGAAGCAATGCGCTCAATAGACGTCCGGCACGAACGTCTGGTCCGTGATGGGCGGGCGCACGTATCCACCGTCCGGCTGCCGCGGTGGCAGAGTGATCTCCTCAGGCGTCAGGTCATGGTAGGCAATCTGGCTCAGCAGGTGGCGGATCACGTTGAGACGCGCGCGGCGTTTGTCGTCCGATGGTACGACGGTCCAGGGCGCCTGCTTGATGTCCGTGGACGCAAACATCGCATCCTTGGCCATGGAGTACTCCACCCACCTGGTCCGCGACTGCATGTCCATCGGGCTGAGCTTCCAACGCTTGGTCGGATCCTCCATGCGTGCCTGGAACCGCCGCTCCTGCTCGTCATCGCTCACTGAGAACCAATACTTGATGAGGATGATGCCAGAACGAACGAGCATCCGCTCGAACTCAGCGCACGAACGCAGGAACTCGCGGTACTCATCGTCGGTGCAGAAGCCCATGACGCGATCCACACCGGCCCGGTTGTACCAGCTCCGGTCGAAGAGGACCATCTCGCCCGCTGCGGGGAGGTGTTGGACATACCGCTGGAAGTACCACTGCGATTTCTCACGCTCGGTGGGGATGCCCAAGGCTACGACACGCGCAATACGTGGATTCAAGGGTGCGGTGATGGTCTTGATGGTGCCGCCCTTTCCGGCTGCATCACGGCCCTCGAAGATGATCACCACTCGCAACCGCTGGGCCTTGATCCACTCCTGGAGCTTCACCAGCTCTATATTCAGCTTGGCGATCTCCTGCTCGTAGAACTCCCGTTTGATGCGCGGCTTATCACCCAGCAGTGTTTTAGCCGTGGCTTCGTCCAGGCCGCTCTGCTGGCCTGGTGCGAGCTCGACGCGCTCCTCCGGATCGACGCTGCTCTTATCCTTCTTCTTCTTCTCCTTCTCCGGCTTCTCCTTGATCTTCGCCATAAGGTTCCTCCCTTCGCTGAATTCCAATGCTGCTGCGCAATCTCTTTTATGGGGTTGCCAACGCCAATCCCAACGAACGTCTGAAGGCAAGGCCGGTCAAGCTTTTCCAGGGTGCGGGAAATGCCGCAAGCAGATCGGCCTGCTGTTGCTGCTGCGCCAGATGATAAGCCTCCACGCCCGGCATCGGTGGGGGTGGGGACGCCTTTTTCTTACGTTTTCCCGGCCCTGCCAGGAATTCGGCAATCAGGCCTTCTGCAACATGCGCGTCCTGCATCGCACCCAGAAGATCTTGCATGCCGGTCACCTGCTTAATCAGTGCAGGCGCGCCCGCGCCGAGAAGCGGCGCGAAAAATTCAAGCGCATACCGCAGCCGCTTGCAGTCGATCCGCAGCATATGATAGGTGGTGACCGGTGCACCCTCCAGGATCGGCTCATAGGCACGAACCTGCTCGTAGCGCTCCATCACCAGCCGCGGGACGATGTGGCGCACCTGGTACGCGACCGGCTCTCCCACGGGAATGGGCCGGGCATGTGCGCCGGGGGTTTCCAGAAAGGCCCGGAATTCCTCGACAAAGCGGCGATATGCCGAGCTATCCAGGTACTCGGTCAGTTCCTGCCGCGAGCGATCGCGGACGGCACGCCAGTTCTCGAGGAGCGGCTGAATGGTCAATCCGTCGTCAGAAGGCAACCCCGCCTCATAAGCCTCGGCCTTCTCGATCAAGACATCCAGATCCCGCACCACGCCCAGCGCGCCACCGGTACGGCGCAAACCTTTGTTGAAGCGCTTGACCGCCTTGGCGGCATAAAACGGCTCGAAAATGCGAAATGCCGCGCGCATCCGCCGCGTCGACACCCGCATGTCGTGCAAGAACTCAATGTCCGCGCCCTCTCGCGTACCGGCTTCGTTGGCCAGCATCTTCATGAAGTGCGTGAAGATCACATTTCGGCCGGCCTCGCTCATGGAATCATCGGGGTGCATGGGCGGAGGTTGAGGCAATGCGGGCGCTTCTTCAGGCGGTTGTTCTCCCGCTATCGCCGGAGCCGCGACGGCTGCCTGTCGACGCCGAGACCGGCGTCCCCGCGCGCTGAGAGCGCGCTCGAACTTGGAGCGCGGTTCCGGCGTGAGCCCATGCTCGGCTTGCAGGGTCGTGGCCACACGATACAGATCGTCTTCTGTCCCCTCCGGTCCCAGCTCCACTTCCATCTCATAGTAGCAGGACGGCCGCTTGCCGACGGTTGCCCGCACCTCATCGAGACTCACTTCGGCAACGCGGCGCTCGCCATCCATGAGGTCACGCTTTACACGAATCTGCTTCAGATCGACCAGTGGTTGGAGCGGCGCCTCCCCGGCGAGCTCCAACGCCAGGTCTCGCGCCTCGCCGGGCGGCCAATCGGCCGGGTTCAGCATCTCGGAGGGCAATGCTACTTCGTGCTCGGCCCGGCGATGCACCACCCCATCTGCGTCGCCGAGGCCCTTCAATGTCACCAGGATTTGTTCGCCCTGGCTACGCAGCCGGCACGAGAAGCTTGCGGCCAGGAAATGGCCATCTGGGGTATCATAGTAGCGATCCGCCACCTGCACGCGGCCGAGAGGCGCCAGCGAATATCCTGCCAGCTCCTGCAGTTGCAGCAGCACCCGGTGAGTTTTGCGATCAGGTATCCTGAACTTGGCTTCGACTTCCATCTGCTTCCTTCCGCGCGCACGCATGGCAGTCGCATAGTATTGAGGCCGCCAAAGTATAACACATCCGCAATTCACTGGGCAAGGCGATAATGACACAATTTGACAAAAGAGCCGGAACATAATACACCCGGCTGTGGAGGATCCATGTTGATTATCACACACGCGGACGTTATGACGCCCACCGGACGAATTGCAGACGGGGCCGTTGTCGTGGAGCGCGACCGGATCACCGCAGTGGGACCGGCATCCGAGGTGAGTGTTCCGCCGGGCGCAGAGCTGTTCGACGCTGCGGGCCTGATCCTCGCTCCCGGCTTCATCGACTTGCAGGTCAACGGCGCGTTCGGCGCGGATTTTACGGCCGATCCGGACCAGATTTGGGCGGTGGCGCGGGAATATGCCCGCTATGGCGTGACTGCGTTCCTGCCAACCATCATCACCTCGCCGCTAGAGAACGTTGCGACCGCACAGGCAGTTGTTTGCCAGACGCCGCCGGGCTTCCAGGGCGCGCATCCTTTGGGCCTGCATGTCGAGGGACCGTTCCTCAATCCCGCACGCAAGGGCGCACATAACCCGGGCTATTTGCAACTACCCTCGCTCGCTGCGGTTGCGGACTGGTCCCCCGCGACCGGCGTCCGGATGGTCACTCTGGCGCCCGAGCTGCCCCGTGCAGCAGAAGTCATCGCCAGCCTGGCCGGCCGGGGCATCCTGGTGAGCGCGGGCCACAGCATGGCAACCTACGAGGAGGCGATCAGGGGGCTTGATGCGGGGATTCGCTACGGAACCCACCTGTTCAATGCCATGCCGCCCCTCGCGCACCGCGAGCCGGGGCTGCCGGGAGCGCTGCTGTCCGACCCTCGCCCAGCGGCAGGACTCATCCCCGATGGCATCCATACGCACCCGGCCATCATCAACCTGGTGTGGAAACTCCTCGGCCCCGCGCGTTTCAGCATGGTGACCGACTGCATGGCCGCGCTCGGCATGGGACCGGGCCGGCACCTGCTCGGCGACTTCGAAGTGATCGTCGACGCAACCAGCGCTCGCCTGAGCGACGGCACGCTGGCTGGCAGCATCCTGTCGGTGGACCAAGGCTTGCGCAACCTGATCAGCCATACAGGATGCTCGCTGGAGGACGCCCTGGCCACGGTCACGACGACACCCGCGCGTCTGCTTGGGCTCGCTCACGAACGGGGCTGCATTGCACGGGGATGCATCGCGGACCTGGTGCTGCTATCACCCGATCTCCGCGTGCAGGCTACGGTCGCGCGCGGCGAGGTCGTCTATCGCCGCCAGGGGTGATCCTGTCCGATAGCGGGTCACCGCGCGTTCGGTAACGGCAGCTGATATCTCACGAAATGCGCTACGCCGCTCTCGTGAGATATCAGCTTTCCTATCCGCAACCTGCCGGTAGCGGTTTGGCGCACCAGGCTGCGGTTCGAACCGCAACCCTCTATCGCTTGCGCGTGGGCTTCTTTGCCGGCGGCGGCGCCGCAGGCGGCGGCTCGTCGGCGCGACGCGGGGGTGCGGGAGACCACGTGGTGCGGATATCCCCTTCCGCATCACTCGAGGTGGTGCGTGACGAAGTCGTCTTGGGCATTGGCTCGAATTCGGCTTCTGGCTCACGCCTGACGCGCGAGCGTGCGGGTTTAGCCTCTGGCTTCGCTGCCGGCTGGGCTTTGGCCACCGGTCGGGTCTTTGCGGCCGGCTGGGTCTTCGCTACCGGCCGGGTCTTTGCCGCCGGCTGGGACTTAACCGCCGCCTCAGGTTCGCTCCGTACGATGGGCGTATCCGATTCCGGCGGTACCAGAAAGAGCTGACCGCTGCCATCGGGCCGGGCCAGGACGGCGGGTTTGCCTCGCCGGCTGACGACTTCATCCGCACCCGCGGGCTTTGCTGCAGCCCGGGCCGGCTGCGGGGTCTTGGCACCCCCAGCCGAGTCCGTCCCCTTGACCGGTCGCCGTGCGGCAGCGTGAGTGCCTTCCGGCGCAGCCGCAGTCACCTTGCCGCTCTCGGTTGTCCCGGTCGCCTTGGCCGTCCGCGGCTTAGGTGCACGCACCGGCTTCGGTGCAGGCGCAGTCACCTGAGCGCTCTCAGCCGTCGCAGCCTTACCCGTCCGCGGCTTAGGTGCACGCACCGGCTTCGGTGCAGGCGCAGTCACCTGAGCGCTCTCAACCGCAACTTTAGTCGCGCGCGGTTTGGAAGCGCGTGCGGCTTCCGGCGCGGGCGTCGTTGCCTCGGTTTTATCGGCCGTCCCAGTCGCCTTGGCTGCCCGCGTCGCGGCCTTTGCGGTCGCTGCAGACGCCGGTTCGGCCGTCTTCCTGGCTCGTGCCGGCTTGCGGGCCGGAACTCGCGCGCCACCCTCCGCCGGCTCCGGCTCGATGCCGCCCGAAGGCATCAGCAAGGCACGCTCAACCTGTTGCCCGCTGCGCATGGCCACGACGACTTTGCCCGCGTTCGTTCGACTGGCCGAGGGGATGGCCCTGGCTGACACGGTCTTGACCGTGCCGTCGGCGAGCACGAACCACAGCTTATCAGTAGCCGCCATAAGAAACGCAGAGACGATCTGTCCGCCCTTGGCCGACAGTTTGGCCGCCACGCCCTGCGTGCCGCGTCCCTTCGCAGGAAATTCGGCAAGCGGCGAGCGCCGCGCAAATCCGGCCGCGCTCACGAGCACCAGCGCACCCTCACCCACCCCCGCCGGGATCACTGCGCCGCCGATCACGCGGTCTCCGCCCTGCAGCTTGATACCCGCAATGCCCCCAGCCGGCAGGCCCATCGCCCGCACCTCGTCCTCGGCAAAACGGATCACCTGGCCCCGGGCCGTAGCGAGCAGGATTTCGCCCCCACCGCTGCCAAACCCTGTCCACACGAGCTCGTCGCTCTCGTCCAGTTTGATCACCGTGGGGTTCGCCTGTGCCGCTGCTGAAAGGTCAGCCAGGTTGATGCGCTTGATCGCGCCGAGCGCGGTCGCAAGGACCAGCTGGCCCTCCGGCGGCTCGCCGTTGGGCTT
>ENA-UOUL01003244-UOUL01003244.1-bioreactor-metagenome-genome-assembly--contig:-NODE-3244-length-17057-cov-4.026561_pt1 | contig 17057 bp, 14 predicted proteins | sample MGYA00249838_ERZ747220 | MGnify/ENA primary metagenome ERZ747220 (study PRJEB28778, sample SAMN05720191) | bioreactor metagenome | isolation source: Anaerobic biogas reactor | place: USA:Washington...
CTGCTCCAGAACCCGGTGACGGTGAAGGAGCTGCGCAGCCGTATGCGCGGCCGGCGCGCCTTCGTCGTGCTCACCGTCTACCTGACGCTGATGGGGCTGTTCATCACCATTCTTTATGGCCTCTATAGCCGGGCCGCGCTCCAGACCTACGGGCCTGATCCGGCGCAGGCGGGCAAGGCGGTCTACGGCGCCGTGCTCGGCGTGCAGGTGATGCTCGTCGTCTTGCTCGGTCCGGCCTTTACGGCGGCAGCGATCAGCGGGGAAAAGGAGCGGCAGACGTATGACCTGCTGCGCACCACGCTCCTGCCGGCGAGGGCGCTGGTCACCGGCAAGCTCATCTCGGCGCTGAGCTACGTCTTCCTGCTGATTCTGGCGGCGCTGCCCCTGCAAAGCATCGCCTTTCTCTTAGGCGGCGTCTCTGTCGTCGAGCTGGTTGTCTCGGTGCTCCTGGTGCTCGTCTCCGCCGTCGCCTTTGCGCTGCTGGGACTCTTCTTCTCCAGCCTGATGCGCTCGACGCTGGGAGCAGTCGTGGTCACTTTTGCCGGCTCCCTCTTCCTGACGATTGGCATGCCTGCCATCGTTCTGGTGCTGCTGCCGTTCACCTCTGCCCTGTTCAGCTCGGGGCCGGTGCAGCCGTGGGTGCAGATAGCACTTTCCTACGGCGGGCTTTCGCTGGCCTCGACCAACCTGCCGGCGACGATCATCTTGAGCGAGGTCATTTTGATTGAGGAAGATGCGCTCTTCTTCTGGAGCACCACGCTCGGCGGCCGGTCAGTCGTGCTCTTTTCCCCCTGGTGGGTCTACACCATTCTTTACATCCTCCTGTCCCTGCTCCTCTTCTGGCTGACCGTGCGGCGCGTTAGCCGCGTGCCGAACAGGTAGGCGAGCGTGGCGGCTGTGGAACGCGAGCCTTTCCGGGAGCTGAGTGAGCACCTGCGCCGCTGGGACCGCCGGCGCCGGCTGCGCGACACCCTACTCTGGGCGCCGCGCGGCGTGCTCGCCGGCCTGCTGCTGGCGGCGCTGGTCGCTACTGCGGCCCGGCTGCGCCCCCTGCTGAGCAACGACGAGGTGGGCCTCGTCGCCATTGTGCTGGCGCTGGCCGGCCTGCTTGCTGCGCTGCTTGCCGTCTGGCTGCCCCGGCGCGCGCCGCTGGCCCAGGCCCGTTTCGCCGACGCTGCCCTGGGGCTGCGCGAGCGGGCCAGCACGGCGGTCGAGCTGGCGGAGGGCGCAATCGGCGCGCCCGCCGATCTGGCGCAGAGCCAGCTGGCCGACGCGCTGCAGGCGGCGCGACGCGTCGATGTCCGCGCTGCGCTCCCCCTGCTCCTGGACGGCCGGAACTGGTTACTGCTCCTGCTCAGCCGGGACTGGCTGCTGCTCATTGCGGCTGCGGCGCTGATGAGCGCTGCCGTCATCCTGCCCAATCCGCAGGAGGAGCGGCTTATCGAGCAACGGGCGTTGGAAGATGAAATCGAGGAACAGACTGAGACAGTTGAAGAGTTGATGGGCGAGATCGAGGAGAACGAGGCGCTGGACCAGGCTCAGCGCGAAGAGCTCTTGCAGCCGCTGACTGAGGCGCTGGAGGCGCTGGAGCAGGGCGACCTGACGCGCGAAGAGGCGGTCGCCGCCCTTTCCGAAGCCGAGGCCGAGCTGCGCGACCTGCAGGCGCGTAACGACACGAGCGCCCTGGAGCGCACGCTGGGCGATGCCGCCCAATCCCTGTCCGGGACGAGCGCGGGACAGCAGCTCGGCAGCTCGATGCAGGCCGGAAACCTGAGCGCGGCGGCTGCGCAGGCTGCGGCGCTGGCTGAGAGCCTGCCCGAACTGACGCCGGAGGAGCAGGCGGCGCTCGCCGAAGCGCTGGCGGAAGCGGCTGAACAGCTTCAGGACGTGGACGCCGAGCTGGCGGCGGAGCTGGCTGAGGCTGCGGAGGCGCTGTCGGCCGGCGACGTAGCTGCAGCGCAGGCCGCCTTGCAGCAGGCTTCGGGCACGCTGCAGCAGCGCGCCGGGCAGCGGGCCGTGGCCCAACAGGCCGGTTCGGCCGGCGGGCAGCTCGCCCAGGGCCGGCAGCAGGTCGCCCAGGCAGGCCGGCCCGGGCAGGGCAGCCAGCCCGGCGAGGGCGGGCAGCCTGGAGAGGGCGAGGGCGCAGGTGGCGAAGGCAGTGGCGGTCAGGGCAGCGGTGGCCAGGGCTCTGGAAGCGGTAGCGGCGACGGCACAGGCCAGGGCAGTGGCAGCGGTTCTGGCAACGGCGGAACCGGCGCCGGGGGCGGCATTGGCGGCACCGGCGGCGAGACCGGCCACGCCACGAACGTTTACGTCCCCGATTTTGCGGACCTCGGCGATATTGCCGGTGAGGATGTAGAGCTGCCGGCCGAATGTATCACCAACCCGGCGGCCTGTGGCGCGCTGCTCGGCGAGAGCCCGACCGCGTTTGGGGACGAGACGAGCATCGTGCCCTACCAGCAGGTCTTCGGCGATTACCGCGATGCCGCTTACGAGGCTTTGGAAGACGACTACATACCGCTGGGCATGAAAGGGTATATCCGCGACTATTTCTCTTCACTGGAGCCCTGAGATCGCGGCAGGCAAGCGAGGCAAGCTATGACAGAGATGGTTACCCCGGCAGAAGAGACGCTTTCCCCGGAGACCTTCCGGGAGACAGCCGCGGCTATCGAAGCGGAAGTGGCCCGCGTCATCGTCGGCCAGGAGAACGTCGTCCGCCACGTGCTGGTGGCGATCCTCGCCGGCGGACACGCGCTGCTGGAGGGCGTGCCGGGGCTGGGCAAGACGATGCTCATCCGCACGCTGGGGCAGGCGCTCAGCCTGGAGTTCAGCCGTATCCAGTTCACGCCCGATCTCATGCCGGCCGACATCACCGGCACCGACGTGATGGAGGAGACGCCGGATGGGCAGCGCGTCTTCCGCTTCCAGCCCGGCCCCGTTTTCGCCAACCTCGTGCTGGCCGACGAGATCAACCGCGCCACGCCGAAAACGCAGTCGGCGCTGCTGGAAGCGATGCAGGAGAAGACAGTCACCGTGGCCAACGAGACCTATCCCCTGCCGGCCCCTTTCTTTGTCCTGGCGACCCAGAACCCGCTGGAGATGGAAGGCACCTATCCCCTGCCGGAAGCGCAGCTTGACCGGTTTCTATTTAAGGTCAACGTGCTCTTCCCCACCGCCGCCGAGCTGACCGAGATCGTCGCCCGGACGACGGGCGGCGCCGTTCCCGAGGCGCGCCCTGTGGCGACCGGCGCGCAGATTATCGCCATGCAGCAGCTCGCCCGGCATGTGCCCATCGCCAGCTACGTCGGCGACTACGTCAGCCGCCTGGTGATCAACAGCCACCCGGCCCAGACCTCGGTTGGCCTGGTGCGCGACTACGTTCGCTATGGCGCCAGCCCGCGCGCGGCGCAGGCCCTCGTACTGGCAGCCAAGATCTGGGCGCTGTTCGACGGGCGCTACAACGTCAGCTTCGACGACGTCAGCGCCGTGGCGGCGGCCTCGCTGCGCCACCGGCTGATCCTCAACTTCGAAGGGCTGGCCGACGCGATCAGCCCGGACACGATTATCGACGCCCTTCTGGAGACCGTGCCACGGGAGGTCTGACGATGACCACTGCCGACGACCTGCTTTTGTATGCCGCCGAACCGACGCCTGAGTCGCTGCGCCGGCTGCAAACCGCCCTTCTCGCCGTGGGCGTTGCCGAAGACGACCCTGTCTGGTCCCTTCTCGATGCCTACTACGCCTTCCTCACGACGCTGGCGGCGCGGGCGACTTCCCGCGAGTTCAGCCATTTCGCCTCGTTGCTGGACATGGGCGCCGTCGGGGGCGTGGCCCTGCAGAATCTCCTCCAGGCCGAAGCCGAGGGCCAGTGGTGGAACCGGCTGCTCGTCGGCGGGCTGAGCGAAGGGCTGATGGTGCTCGCCGCCCGCCAGTACGTCCGCGCCTGGGAGGGGGAGCTGGACGCCGTCTTCACCGGCGCCCGGTGGCAGCTCTATCGGGAGCTGTGGCGCGTCTCCGAGGCGCTGCGGCCCGGCCTGCCTGTTGAGGAGCGGAGCCGCCTGCTGGACGCGCTGCTCGCCCCGCTGGACGACGCGGGCCTGAGCGCCGCCCAGCGAGCCGCGCTGATCACGCGTCTCTACCAGATGCTGCTGCTGGCGCGCGTCCGCCTGGCCCTGGGCCGCCCGGTGAGCGCGCCATGATGCCGGCCCTCTTTGACGAAGCGGCGCTGCGCAAGCTGGAACGACTGACACTGGTCGCCGATAGCGTGCGCGTCGGCGTGATGAAAGGGGAGCGGCGCAGCCGCAAGCGCGGCACGAGCATCGAGTTCGCCGACTACCGCGACTACTCCCGGGGCGATGACCTGCGCCGCCTGGACTGGAACGTCTACGCCCGGCTGGAGCGCCCGTTCATCAAGCTGCTCGAAGAAGAGGAAGATCTCGCCGTCCACCTGCTCGTAGACAACAGCCGCAGCATGGACTGGCCCGACGATCCCGAGCAAAACAAGCTGCGCTACGCGCTGCGGCTCTGCGGCGCCCTGGGCTACATCGCCCTCCACGCTGGCGATCAGGTCAGTGTGACGCTGCTCGACCGCGAGCGGCGGCGCTGGGGGCCGTACCGCGGGCGGCCCAACAGCCTGCGCCTGCTGCAGTTCCTCGACGCGGTCAGCGCTGCCGGCGAGACGAATCTCAACGCCGTGCTGCAGGATTACGCCCTGCGTGGCGGGCGCCCCGGCCTGCTTTTACTGCTCAGCGACATGCTCAGCCCGGCGGGCTACCGCGAAGGGCTGAACGCGCTGCTGGCCCGTGGCTACGAGGTGGGCATCCTGCACGTCCTCAGCCCCGACGAGCTGCAGCCGCCCCTGGCCGGCGACCTGAAGCTGGTGGACGTGGAGACGGGGGAAGATGCCGAAATCAGCCTGGATGGGACCACTCTCGCCGCCTACGACCAGCGGCTGCGCGACTGGCAGGCCGAACTGGCCTCGTTCAGCGCGGCACGGGCCATGCACTACGTGCCCGTCTCCACCGGGACGCCCTGGGAGCGATTGGTGCTGCGCACCCTGCGTGCGGAGGGCGTGCTCAGGTAACGATGGCCTTTCTGGCGCCGCTTGCCCTCCTGCTCGGCCTGCTCGCCGTGCCTATCATTGTCCTCTACATGCTGCGGCTGCGCCGGCGCGAAGTGCTGGTCAGCAGTACGCTGCTCTGGCGCAAGCTGCTGCGCGACCGTGAAGCAAACGCGCCCTGGCAGCGGCTGCGTCGAAATCTCCTGCTCATCCTGCAGCTCCTCATCCTGGCGGCGCTGGTATTGGCCCTTGCCCGCCCGTACCTGCCCACGCCCTCGGTTGTCAGCGGCAGCGTCGTCGTCCTGCTCGACGCCTCCGCCTCCATGCAGGCTACCGACGTGGAGCCCAGCCGCTTCGAGCAGGCGCGCGAGATCGTGGACGAATGGATCGGCAACCTGGGCGGCGACGACCGGATGACGCTGATCCTCGCCGGCCGGCTGCCCCGCGTGCTGGCCTCCGCCAGTAACGACCGGGAAGCGCTCCGCGAAGCGCTTGCCGCAGCCCAGCCGGAGGCGGGGAGCGCCGATTGGCCGGCGGCGCTGGCCCTGGCAAGCGGCGCCGCGCAGGGATTCAGCGATGCACGTATCGTCGTCGTCTCCGACGGTGGGCTGACCGGCGAGCTCCCACCGCTGCCGGTCGAAGCCGTCTACGTTCCTGTCGGCGCCAGCGGCGAGAATCTGGCGTTGCTGGCGCTGGCTGCACGGCGCATCGCCCCGGCGTCGGGCGGCGAGCAGGAAGCGACCACGCAGCTACTGGCCGGCGTCGCCAATCTGGGCGCTGAGACGCAGCGCGCGCTGCTCTCCCTGGAGCTGGACGGCACGCTCTACGACTCGCGCCGGATCGAGGTTGCCCCTGGCGAGCGCCGCAACCTGACCTGGGAGCTGCCGGCCGGAGTCGAAACGGTGGCGGCCCGTCTGAGCGAACAGAGCGCCGACTATCTCCCGGCCGACGACCAGGCCTGGGCCGTCTTCGAGGGCGGAACGAGTAACCGCGTGCTCCTCGTCGGCGAGGGAAACCGCTTTCTTGAACAAGGGCTTGCCGTGCTGCCCGGCGTCGAGCTTTTCCTCGCCTCGCCGGGCGCGCCTCTCGAGGCGGATTACGATCTCTACGTCTTCGACAGCACGCCACTGCCGGAATCCCTGCCCGCCGCGCCTCTCCTTGTCGTCAACCCGCCGGCCGATGCCCCCAATCCACTGCTGGAGGTGACCGGCGTCTTCAGCAACACCGCGGTCACCGGCGTGGCCGAAAGCCCTCTGCTGCAGTTCGTCGATTGGAGCGGCGTGAGCGTTCGTGTCGCCCGGCAGGTCAGCGCGCCGTGGGCTCGCCCCGTCATCAGCGCGGAAGGCGGCCCGCTGCTCCTGGCCGGCGAGCAGGAGGGCCGGCGGGCCGTCGTGCTCACCTTCGCCCTCGGCGATAGCGATCTTCCCCTGCGCATTGCATTTCCCGTGTTACTCGCTAACATAGCCTCCTGGCTCAACCCCGGACGCGCGTTTGACGCCCCGACGGGTTTAAGCCCTGGCGATCCGGTGGCAATCACGCCCGGGCCGGATGCGGCCGCGGTGCTGGTCGAGAAGCCAGATGGAAGCACCTGGCTGCAGCCCGTCGAGGGCGGGCCGGTGGTCTTTGGCGAAACGGAACAGACCGGGCTCTATCACGTGCTGCTGCGCACGCGCGGCGGCGACCGGGACGCGGGCCGCTTCGCCGTTAACCTGTTTCAGCCGGGGGAGTCGCGGCTCTTGCCAGCGTCCAGCCTTCGCCTGGGACAGAGCACAGTGGAGCAGCCTGCGGATGGTGAGAATGTGGGCCAGCGTGAGCTGTGGCCCTGGCTGGCTGCGCTCGCCGTGCTTATTCTCTTTGTAGAATGGTGGGTCCATTTTCGCGGGCCTCGCCTGCCGGCGATCGACCTGCGGCGGAAGACGTGAGGCCGCCGCGCTACAACGTGCGCGAATAAATGCGACGACTGACTTTCTGGTTCTTTATGGCCGTGCTCCTGGCGTTGGCCGGCTGCCGGCCAGCAGGCTTCTTCGGCCCAACGGGGCTGACGGCGACGCCGCCGGGCGAGCTGATCCGGCGCGCCGTGCCGCTCACCTTTGTGCAGCTCAATGCCGATCCGGCCGCCTACCAGGACCAGTATGTCCAGCTTCAGGGGGCCTACCTGGAGCTGCCCGCCGTCGGCTGCAACCCTTACCGCGGCCCGGCGTTCGTCTGGTCCCTCGCCGATCTGGCGACGGACGTGGCGCAGCGGCTGCGCGTAGACACGCAGGGTTTTGAGGACGTTATTCATCTGGTGCCTGAAGGTACTCCCGTGACGGTAGAAGGCTTCTGGCGGCTCTACCAGGGCCCTCTGGGCTGCGGCAAGAACGCGCCGCGCGAGGCCATCTGGTATCTGGAGGTCTTGCGCATCGTCGCGCCCAACCCCTTCCCGGGCGTCGTAGAGAGCCCGCGCGTGACCCCTGAGGAAGCGCCGCAGATTGAGATTACGCCTCTCGCCACGCTTACTCCAACGCCGGAGATGTCGCCCACGCCCGATCTTCTGCTGACGCCCAGCGTGACGCCGGAGCCGACTGTGACGCCGGAGATGTCGCCGACACCTGATCTCCTACTGACGCCGACCGACACACCCACGCCGACCGTCACGCCCGACGAAGCCCTTTCCGCCACGCCGAGCCTGACGCCGACTGTCGAGCTGCCGCCGGAGGAACCGACCCCCACGCCGGACGGCGGTTATCCGGGCCCGCCGCCGACCCCACTGCCGCCGCCCCCGACGCAGCCCTATCCCTGATGCAGCACGTCAATCCGCTCACCCAGCGCCGTTTCACGCCCGCCGTCCGGCCTCCCGAAGGCGTCGGCGAGGGCCCGCCCGCCTGTTGGTTTATCTTCCAGGGCTACCATCTGCTGATCCCCGACCGGGAGACAGACGACCTCCTGCCCAAAGGGGACGCTCTGCACGAGCTGGGGCTTGTCCCCGAACGGCAGCAATTCCTGGGCTGGCTGGACGACCGGCCCTGTTACGCCGCCGAAGTGGCTGCCGAAGTCGAGGCGCCAGCGGGCTGGCGTTTTCAGGGGTTGCGTTCGCTGCTCGGCGTGCTGGACGAGGACCAGTTCTGGCTCGCGGGCCGGGCGGTGCAGATTATCGACTGGGACCGCACGCACCAGTATTGCGGGCGCTGCGGCCAGCAGACTGACTATCATCCCACCGACCGCGCCCGCGTCTGCCCGTCCTGCGGGCTGACGAACTATCCCCGGCTCAGCCCCGCAATTATCGTCGCCGTCCTGCGCGGCGACCGGATTCTGCTGGCCCGCTCGCACCGCCACCCACCGGGCCGCTTCAGCGTTCTGGCCGGATTTGTGGAGCCCGGCGAGACGCTGGAGGAGTGCGTGGCTCGCGAGGTAAAGGAAGAGGTGGGCCTGGACGTGGAGAATATCCGCTATTTCGGCAGCCAGCCGTGGCCCTTCCCGCACTCGCTGATGATCGCCTTCACCTGCACAGCGCCGGCCGGCGAGATCAGGCTGGACGAGACAGAGATGGCCGAAGCGGGCTGGTATCCGGCCGATGCGCTGCCGCCGGTCCCGCCGCCGCCGACGATTTCCCGGAGGCTGATCGATTGGTTTGTGAGCAGCAACGGTGCTGGTTGAGCGCCGCCGGCTGCGCTACAATGCAAAGGCTTTTCATCGACTGCAAGTGTGAGGGAAAGACGTGAAAAACATCATGGTTACGGGCGGAGCCGGCTTCATTGGCTCTAATTTCGTCACCTATCTCCTGAAAAAGTATAGCGATTATCGGGTTCTGGTCTTCGACAAGCTGACCTATGCCGGCAATCTCGACAACCTGCTCGAAGTCTCTGACGATCCGCGCTACCAGTTCGTACGCGGCGACATCTGCGACGCCGACGCCGTCAACGCCGCGGTCGAGCAGCACAGCATCGACACCATCGTCAATTTCGCCGCCGAGACGCACGTCGATCGCTCGATCATGGACCCGGACGCCTTCATCCGCACCGACGTTTACGGCACCTACGTGCTGCTGGAGGCCGCCCGCAATTTTGGCCTGGAGCGCTACCACCAGATCTCGACAGACGAAGTCTACGGGCATATTCCCGAAGGCCATTCCAGCCTGGAGAGCGATCCGGTCGCGCCCCGCAGCCCCTATGCGGCGAGCAAAGCCAGCGGCGATCTCATGGTCCACGCCTATTTCGTGACCTACGGCCTGCCGGTAACGATCAGCCGAGGCTCCAATAACATCGGCCCTTACCAGTATCCCGAAAAAGTGGTGCCGCTCTTTACCACCAACGCGCTGGAATACCAGCCTTTGCCGGTCTACGGCGATGGGCGCCAGAAGCGCGAATACCAGTACGTGCTCGACCATTGCGAAGCGGTAGACCTGGTGCTGCACGAAGGGAAGCTCGGCGAGGTCTACAACATCGGCACCGGCGACACGATGGAAAATCTGCGCATGGTCGAGATTCTGCTCGACGAGCTGGACCGGCCCCACAGCCTTATCCGCCACGTGCGCGACAGGCCAGGGCACGACCGGCGCTACAGCCTGAATATCGACAAGATCCGCGCCCTGGGCTGGCATCCGCGCCATTCGCCGGAAGAGGCCATTCGCAAGACGGCCGCCTGGTACCGGGACAACGAATGGTGGTGGCGCAAGATCAAGAGCGGCGAGTTCCAGTCCTACTACGCAGCGCAGTACGGCGACCGCTTGCAGGAGTCCGAGGGTTAGTCGCTGCTCGGAGGCTGGCCGACAACCGATAGCTCAAGGAGGCGTGGCTGGGGCTACGCCTCTTTTTTACGGAGAGTGGTGATGCGACGTTTGTGGCTTTTCCTGCTTATCCTTCTACTGGCGGCCTGTGGCGGCGAGGACGGCGGCCCGCAGGCGACCGCTCCCATCGCGCCGCCCCGGGTCACGGCAACCCGGGCGCCAACGGCGACTGCGCCGCCTACGGAAGCCATCGCCGAGGCCAGCAGCACACCCCCTCCCGAAGCCAGCCCCACGCTGGCCGAGGCGGCGGCGACGGAGCCTGCGCCATCGCCAATGCCAACGGCCCCGCCGGGAGCCCCGCTGACGGGCGTCTCGCTCGTCCCGGTGGCCGACGGTTTTGACGCGCCCACCTTCGTGGGCAATGCCGGCGACGAGCGCCTTTTCGTCGTGGAACAGCGCGGCCGTATCCGCATTGTCAGCAACGGGGAGCTGTTGCCGGAGCCTTTCCTGGACATTCGCGAACAGGTCGGCAGCCAGTCCAACGAGCAGGGGCTGCTCAGCATCGCCTTCCATCCTGACTACGCCGGCAACGGCGTCTTCTTCCTCGACTACACCGACCGCAACGGCGACACGGTCATCTCGCGCTGGCAGGTGAGCGACGATCCCAATCGCGCCGATGCCAGCAGCGAGACGGTGCTGCTGCAGATCGCCCAACCGTACCCGAATCACAACGGCGGGCAGCTGCAGTTCGGACCTGACGGCTACCTCTACGTGGGTATGGGCGACGGCGGCAGCGGGGGCGACCCGCAAAACAACGCTCAGAATCCGGGCACGCTGCTCGGCGCGCTGTTGCGGCTCGACGTAGACGCCGAGGGCGGCGGCGCGCACTACGCCATTCCGCCCGACAATCCCTATATCGGCGACGAAAACGGCCGCAACGAGGTCTGGGCCATCGGCCTGCGCAACCCCTGGCGCTTCAGCTTCGACCGGGAAACCGGCGACCTCTACGTGGCCGACGTCGGCCAGAATATGTATGAAGAGGTCAATTTTGTGCCAGCCGGGCAGGGCGCCGGCCTCAACTTTGGCTGGAACTGGATGGAAGGCAATCATTGCTTCCGCGACGGCTGCGACCCCGGCGCCTTCTATGCGCCCGTGGCCGAGTATAGCCACGGGCAGGGCGAATGCTCGATCACGGGCGGCTACGTCTATCGTGGCGCTGCCTTCCCCGCGATGCGCGGCAACTATCTCTACGGCGACTTCTGCTCCGGCCGGCTCTGGACGCTCTTCCGCCAGCCGGACGGGAGCTGGGTGAACAATGCCATCGGCGTTGCTCCCGGCAGCCTGACGACTTTCGGAGAAGGCTTCGACGGCGAGCTGTATCTGACGACGCGAGAAGGCGTCCTGTACCGGATCGAGCAACCCTAGCAACTCTCTGGAGGAAAGCGTGATGAAGAAAACGGTGGTTCTTCTCATTGGCCTGGTTAGCGCGCTTCTTGCGCTCTCGCTGCAGGCGGCGCCGGCTCAGGACGAAGAGCTGTTCCTGCCGGTTGTCGCCGGCGGCGGCGGGGACGGCGATCTCCCACTGACTCTGAACCTGGAGACGGTCGTCGCCGCAGGCAACCTGCAGCGCCCGGTAGACATCGCCAATGCCGGCGATGGGCGCCTCTTTGTCGTCGAGCGTGCCGGCACCATCCGCATTGTCGAGCCGGACGGCACGGTGCTACCGCAGCCCTTCCTCGACATCAGCGACCAGGTCGAATGGCAGAGCCACAGCGAGCGCGGCCTGCTCGGCCTTGCCTTCCATCCCGATTACGCGACCAACGGCGCCTTCTTCGTCAACTACACCGCGAGGCCCGACGGCGACACCCGAATCTCGCGTTTTCAGGTCAGCGGCAATCCCAACGTGGCCCTGCCCGGTAGCGAGGAGCTGATCCTGGAGGTTGACCAGCCTTTTGCAAACCATAACGGCGGCGATCTGGCCTTCGGTCCGCGCGACGGCTACCTCTACGTGGCTCTGGGAGACGGCGGCAGCGGTAACGATCCGGGGAATCGCGCCCAGGCGCTGGACGAGCTGCTGGGGAAGATCCTGCGTTTGGACATTGACGCTGCGCCGGAAAACGATCCGCCGGACTGTGGCGACGGCGCATATCGGGTGCCGGCAGACAACCCGTTCGCCGGCGCACAGAACCCTAACTGCGGCGAAATCTGGGCGTATGGGCTGCGCAATCCGTGGCGTTTCAGCTTCGACGCCGAAACTGAGCAGATCTATATCGCCGACGTCGGGCAGTCAGCCTGGGAAGAAGTCAACGTCCAGCCTATCGTCGGCGGCGCCAACTACGGCTGGAGCTGCTACGAGGGTACCCACCTGAACGGGAACACGAAGATGGATTTCTGCCCGCCCGCCTCGGCGTACACCATGCCTGTGTTCGAGTACGACCACGGCGACGGCTGCTCGGTGACGGGCGGCTTCGTCTACCGTGGGCAGGACTACCCGGCGCTGATCGGTCACTACCTGTTCGCCGACTTCTGCAGCGGCATCTTCTGGGACATCAGCCCTGGTGGCACGGTCACCCGCCACGAGAATCTGCAGACAGGCGGCTACTCGACCTTTGGCGAAGGGGCTGACGGCGAGCTTTACGTCGCCAACCTGAACACCGGCGAGATCTCCCGCGTCACCGCGACGACCCGGTGAGGGTCTACGACGCCAGGGAGGACCAGACCTCCAGCTTGCCCCGGACGCGGCGGATCACCTCGTCGGTGAATTCGTCCGTGTGGGCGCCTCCGCCGAGGTCGGAGGTGCGAATTCCGTCGTAGACGGCCTCGAGCGTCGCTTCGTAGATCGCCCGGCTGATCCGCTTGGCCTCCGCCTCTTTCATGTGGGCATAGAGCGCGGCGGCAGCCAGGATCATCGCCATCGGGTTGGCGACGTTGCGCCCTTCGAGGGCCGGCGCCGTACCATGTGGCGCTTCCGTCATCACCCGGTCCACCTCGCCGTTTTCGTCCACGGAGATTACCTGGGATTCGGAGCCGGCAATCGAGCCGTACATGCCCAGCACCAGATCGGAGATCAGGTCGCCGTCGCGGTTTAGCGTCGGGATGACCAGCGGCTCCCCGTCGGCAGCCAGGAGCAGGGCCAGCGTGGCGTCGATAAGCTGCGGCTCGTAGCGCACCTGGGGATGGCGGGCCGCCGCGGCGTCGAGCTCTTCCTTGAACATGCCTTCGTAGATGGGGCTGACGGTATACTTCGGCCCGCCGAATACCTTGGAGTCCGTGCGCTGCGCGTACTGGAAGGCAAACTCCGCGACCCGGTTGCAGACGCGGCGGCTGATGCTCTCGGTGCGATAGGCAACCTCGTCCAGGCTGCCCTCGGGCCCTTCCCGCCACTCCTTCGCGCCGTAGGCGTCGCCCACTGCCATGCGCACTACGGCAATCGGGGCATAGATGCCGCCCACAGGCCGCACGCCGGGAATGCGCCGGCCGACGCGCAGGATGACCTCGGCGTCAATTTCTTCGCGCAGGATCTGGTTCGGGCTGCCGACGTCGCCCTTGGTCTCCGGCGTGATCGTCGCCGCCTTCAGAGCCAGACGGCACTCCCGCAGCGCCGCCGCGGCCTCGTAGACGACCCGGTTCTGTGTCCTGCGCCGATTTTCCAGGCTCAGATCAAAACGGATTAGCTCGGTGGGGAAACCGGTCACAGCGGGATCGATGACGCGGATTGCTTCTTCCAGTAGCTCCTGTCCGGTCTGGTCGCCTTCCAGGATGACGATTCGTTTAGCCATCAAGACTCCTTTTTCCAGATTGTTTCGTTCTTAGCCGCTGCCCGCCCTGTCGCGGTTGCGGCTGCGCAGCAAGCGGCGGTAGCGGGGCAGGGCGACGTTGAACAGCCAGTACCAGAAGGGCCGGGCCGGGTAGTCCCAGGCGCCGATGTGGCGGACCACTTCGCCCTCAAAGCCCGATTTGAACCGCCAGACGCCCCAGAGCGAGTCGCTCTCCACAAACTCGTCCGGCGCGCCCCAGAAATCATATACGCGGCAGCCCTGCGCCTTCGCCCAGCGGATAGCTTCCCACTGCACGAGATAAGTGGGCATCCGGTTGCGCTCCAGCTCGTTGGAAGCGCCGTACATGTACAAAGCCAGCCTGCCGAAATAGACGACGATCACCGCTGCCAGCGGCGTACCCCGGTACTCCGCCAGAAAGGGCTGGGCCATGCCTGCATCAAAGAGCGACTGCCAGGCGTCCAGGTAGTAGGCGGGCGGGCGGATGCCAAACTCGTTGCGCTCGGCCGTCGTCGCATACATCTCCACGATGGCCGGAAACGCTTCCGGCCCTACCTGCCGCACCTCGACCTCTTTGCGGGCGGCGAGGCGGATATTGTAGCGAGTCTTCGATTTCATCGCCGCCAGCAGGCTCTCTTCACTCTGCTCCAGGTCGAGCAGCACCGTGTTGCGGAACTGCACCTGGTCGGTGGAGAAGCGCCAGCCGCGCGCCTGCAGGCTCCGCAGCCAGGCAGCGCCGACCGGGTCCGGCTGCTCCGGCTCCAGGCCGCAGCTACGCACCACGTCGGGATCGATCTTGACAAAGATGGCGCGCTCCTGCCGGGCGAGCGCCTGCAGGTCGTCGAGCACGCGCTCGCGCAGCCCCTCGTCCTCATAGGCGAAGAGCGGCCCCTTCGGCACGTAGAGGAACGAGAAAGGCAGGCCGGGTAGCTGGCGGCGCAGAACGAGGGCCGCGGCTGCGTGCCCTTCCGCGCCCGGCAGCGCCAGCGCCTTCATCGACCAGCCCCAGCGAGACTTGAACGCGCCCCATACCCAGCTCTGCAGCGGATGGGCGGCAGGGAGGCTGTGGAGAATGTCGTGCCAGCGGGCGGCTTCGTCTATCTGTTGCCAGTCGGCGAGCCGGCTCACGCGCCCTCCCGGCGGCCTCGTCGCCACTGGTAGAGGCGGTAGAGCAGCCCGCTGTAGACGCGATCGGCTGCCCCGACCGTCCGCTTCAGCTCCCCGCCAAAGCCGCGCTTGAAGCGATAGACGCCCCACAGCCCATCGCTGCGCTCCATAAACTCCGCTTCCAGCGTCTCCTCATCGGCGTCGGGCACGCCCCAGAGATCGTACTCCGTGCAGCCGCGAGCTTTCGCCCAGCGCATCGCCGCCCACTGCAGGGCGTAGGCCGGCATGCGCTGCCGCTCCTCGTCGCTGGAGGCGCCGTAGAGGTAGGCGGCCCGGGGACCGTGGGCAAAAACCATGATTGCCGCCAGCGGCGTCCCTGCATACTCGGCAATAAATAGCGCCGCCTGTTCCGGCGCAAATAGCTGGTAGGCGGCCTCGTAGTAGCGCGGCTCGTGCACGCCAAAACGGTCGCGCTCCGCCGTGATAGCCATCAGCCCGTTGAAGGTGGAGATGTCGGCGGCGCTGCCCTCGCGCACCGTGACTTCTTTGCGCTCCGCCAGCCGCACGTTATAGCGCGTCTTCTGCTTCATGTTCAGCAGGATCTGCTCCTCGTCCGGACGCAGATCGACGACCAGGGTGCGCGGCGGCTGGATGGTGTCGGCGGCGATGACCAGGCCATGCCGGTCACAAAGGGCGCGCCACTCTTCAGCCGGCATCTCGCTCTGCCAGAGCAGCGGCTCCAGCTTCACCAGCCCGGCCCGGTGGCTGTAGGCGGCGAAGTCGAGCTGGTTCAGCAGGACGGCAACCTGTTCGTCGTCCTGCCAGTCGACCAGCGGGCCGTGCGGGATGTAGCCGACACGCACCATGCCCAGCGCCGCTGCCCGGAACAGGACCTGCGCGCCGGCGACGAGCCGCCCGTCCTGCCGGACCCAGATGCGCTCGGAGGTCCAGCCAAAGCGGCTCTTCAGCCGGGCCCAATTGGTGGTCTGGAGAATACCGCCGTGCGGATGGGTGGCGACGAACGCATCCCATTCGGCGTCAGACTCACTATAAGCAGGCTCCTCAAGATGTAGCATACGATCCAACATAGGGGCGATTATAGCGCGACTGTTGCTGCCTCGCTCGATTCATCACTTTTGTGTTACAATGTCCCCGTGATGCCAGGCGGCGGGAACCACCCTTTCCAGAGTGCCTGTCCATGAGCCAGATCGATTTGCTCTACCAGCTACAACAGATAGACGACGACCTCCAGGCGGGCCGGCGGCGGCTGCAGGAGCTATTGCAGGAGCTACGGGGCAGTGAGACGGTCGAGCAGGCCCGGCTGCGCTACGAGACGAGCAGCGCCCATCTGCGGCAGGCCCGGAACCGCCAGAAAGACCTGGAGCTGGAATTCGGCGGCCTAACCGATAAGCTCAGACGGTCGGAGCAGCGCCTCTACTCCGGTACCGTGCGCAATCCCAAGGAGCTGACCGATTTGCAGAACGAGGTCGCGGCGCTCAAGCGGCGCAGTGCGGTTCTGGAAGATGAGCTGCTCGAAGCGATGATGGTGGCGGAGGAGGCGCAGGAGGAATTCGACGCAGCGGAGGCGCAGCGACAGGAGGCCGAGCAGCGCTGGCAGGAGCGGCAGGCAGCCCTTACCGCCGAGCGCGACGCGCTGCAGGATAGCCTCCGCGCCCAGCTTGCGCGGCGTGAAAAGCTTGTGGAACGGATCGACCCTGGTTCTCTTGCCGCCTACGACAACGTGAGCCGGCGCCGTCCCAGCCCGGCGGTTACTCTCCTGCACGACGGCCTGTGCCAGTCGTGCGGCGTGCGGGCATCCGGCGATGTTTTCCGTGGCGCCCGCGCCGGCGAGCTGGTTTACTGCGGTAGCTGCGGGCGCATCTTGTTGCTTCGTTAGGCCCACTGGCCGGGGGGATAACTCATGGAACAAGAGACAGATGCGGCCCAGAGCCGGGCCGGACCTCCAGAGCCATCAGATAGCGACCTCCAGAAAGCCCGGTCGCAGTCCGGCGCGCGCGTCCTATCTCTGCTCGTCAATGCCGCCCTGATTTCCCTGCTTCTGTTAGCCTTGCTGTTGATCGTCAATCCTTTTCCCCGCTGGGTCGCGCCGCCCGTCCCCAACGCCAATCTCTCTCTGGCGCAGGTGATGGCCTATCGCGGCGGCGCGCTACTCGTCGGGCTGTTGTTGCTGATCACTGTTATCCTGCTCGGCGCTTCCCGGATACGCGCCTACGTCTTCCGGATCGAGCGCCTGCAGAGCGATGCCTGCCCGGTTTGCGGCAGCCACGACCTCCGGCGCATCCACCGGCGCTGGTACCATCGCCTGCCCGGCGTGCTGGGGATCCCGGTCCGGCGTTACGTCTGTGCCAACTGCCAGTGGCGCGGCGCGCGTATTGACGGGCAGCGCAGC
>ENA-UOUL01003245-UOUL01003245.1-bioreactor-metagenome-genome-assembly--contig:-NODE-3245-length-17051-cov-5.374573_pt1 | contig 17051 bp, 14 predicted proteins | sample MGYA00249838_ERZ747220 | MGnify/ENA primary metagenome ERZ747220 (study PRJEB28778, sample SAMN05720191) | bioreactor metagenome | isolation source: Anaerobic biogas reactor | place: USA:Washington...
TTTGGTCCTAAGCCTGGGGGCTTTGGGGGCCGCAGCGGAGGAAACGCCCAGCCTGAGCGGCGTGGTGATTGGTCTGGAAGCCGGGGGCGTCCTGATCCGGACGCAGGAGGCGGGGGAAGTGCTTGTCAAATTCAGCGAGGAGACCCAGTTTGAAGGCTCGGGCCAGGCAAGCCTTCAGGAGGCCCTGGCCCCCGGCGCCTATCTGACCGTGCTTTACAACGGCGTCATGACCCGTTCCCTGCCGCCCCAGATCACGGCGGATAAAATCATCCAGCACAAGATCACAGGCACTGTCACCCAGGTGAGCGAAAACGGCGTGCTGGTAGACCGGGGGGATGAAGGGGGCGAGGTGTTCGTCCACCTGGAGGAGGGCATGCGGCCCCTGTTTTACGGAAGTCCGGTTACGGTGTATTTCTCCGGCATCATGGCCCTGTCCTACCCCGCCCAGATGGGCGCGCTGCACTACACCACCCCCACCCTCACCGGCACGGTTAGCCAGGTGGATGACGGCTTTTTCCTGATGACAGATGACCAGGGCCTTTCCTACCGGGTCAACTGCGATGACAGCACCCACTTTGAGGGCGCCATGCGGGAGGGCGGCCGGGTGAGCGTGTATTATAGCGGCGCCGCCACCTTCTCCCTGCCCGCGCAGATCCATGGCATCGCGGTGTTTCAGGAAGCTGAATAAGGCTTAAGCGGCAAGCGCTTTTACCCGCGTGAAGGGCTTACCGGGGACTTTCCCGGCAGGCCCTTCGCTTTTTCTCTGCCTAAAAACAGGGATTTGGCAGCTGTATTGCGGATTTACGGAATAATATTTTTTATGATTGCAGGGAAACGGGCCCCTTGACGCTCTTATAGGTGTATCCGGATGCAAGAGATCAGCGAGGTGAGACAATGCCCTCAGAGGAACGAAAGGCCTGGTTTGCCCAAACAGTGGAGGACAAAAAGCACACCCTGTACCGCGTTGCCCTGCTGATGCTAAAAAGCAGCGCGGACGCGCAGGACGCTGTGTCTGAAGCGGTGGAGGCCACCTTTCGCCGCCTGGACCGGCTGCGCCATGACCAGGCCCTGCCCAGTTACCTGGTGCGCAGCACCATCAACGCCTCCCATGCCGTTTTGCGCAGACGCAAAAGGGAGACGGCCACGGATCAGCCTGAAATCCACCTCTCCCCCCACACGCCGGAAACCCCGGTGTGGATGTACCTAAGCGGTATCAAGGAAAAATACCGCCTGCCCCTGATGCTCCGCTTCAGCGAAAACATGACGGAGGCGGAGATCGCGGCGCTTTTGCACCTGCCCAGAGGAACGGTTTCCTCACACATATCGCGGGGACTGAAAATCCTGCGTGAAGAGATGAAAAAGGAGGAAGCGGGCCGTGGATGAAAAAACCTTAGCTCACCTGATCTTTGAGCAGCGGCCCCTGCCCCCCCAGGCCTTTGACCAGCGGATCACCCGCCAAGTCAACCGCCTGGTGAGGGAAGAACAAGCCATGAAGAAAAAGATATCCGTGCTGGCACTGTGTGTCATCCTGATCCTGTCGCTGACGCTGTTTGGCGCCCTGGCGGAGCTGCTGGGGCTGAACCTGTTTGAGGTGTTTGGCCAAAGCGACAAGCGCCTCATGGAGCTGGCCCCCAAGGCCGTCCTTACGGAGGTTTCCCCCGTGGACCTCACCAGCTCGGAGCTTGGCACTGTTCGGGCCGGTATCAACAGCGCCTACTACGACGGCCAATCCCTGCTGGTGGCCTATTCCATCCAAAACAGCCGGTTCATGGAGGCCTTCACCCCAACGGAAGAACAGCTGGCCCGGATGCAAAAATCCCAGAACCCAGGGATCATCATGGTGCAGGACCCCCAGACGGATGCCCTGATCCTTGAGTGGAACAAAGCCTATCAGGAGAACCGCCCCTTTGGCTTTGCGCTCCATGAGATCAACCCCAGCGACCATACCACAGCCCAGGGCGGCATTGACCTGCCCGCAAGCCAGGAATCCATCACCACAGGGGATGACGGCCAGATCTACCGCATCCGCGAATACGAAAGCCCCCTCCCCAAGGCCGCCCAGGATCAGGAGGCCCTTGACATAGCAATCGGCCTCTTCCAAATAGCCAGCTACCGCTATTTTGACGGGCAGGATGTGTATGAGGCCTTTGAACGTAAGGAGTCAGCGCCCATGCAGGCAAAGGTCTGGCGCGTGGACGCGGCCTTCCGGGAGCTGAAGGGCGAGGGCGCCTTAGAAGGCCTCCCCCTCTCCATCAGCGCCCAGGCCTCCGCCGTCTCCATCCACCTCACCCTGACCTCAAAAGAAGGCGACATCCCCATTCTCCCTCACCCTCAGGATCAGTGGTATGGGCTATACCTCAGCGATGAAAGCGGCAGGGAATACCGCGCGGAGGGCGCCGGGGAGATCAGCGGCCCCCAGCTGGCCGTCTCCTTTGAAGGCACGGGCCAAATTCCCAATCAGCTTTTCCTTAAGCTTATCGTCCGCTCTGAAGAGCAGGATATCCTCCAGGCCCTTGCTGACACCGCGCCCATCACCCTTGAGTAGCCCCGCGTTTACAACTTGATGACAACTTCAAAGCCCTCCTGTGCTACAATAGCAAGGGAGGGCTTTATATGACATCACACCCCATTTTGATTGTGGAGGATGACCGGTCCGTTGCCGAGCTGATCGCCATGACGCTCCAGGTGGCGGACTATCAGCCTGTCATGTGTTATGACGGATCTTCAGCCTTTGATCTTTTGCGGCACAAGGCCTATGACCTGGTCATCCTGGATGTGATGCTGCCGGGCCTTGACGGCTTCACCCTCCTTGAGCAGCTCAGCCAGAAGGGCGTTGCCCTGCCGCCCGTCCTCTACCTCACCGCCAAGGTGGATGTGGCGCACCGGGTGCGGGGCCTGCGTCTGGGGGCGGAGGATTATATGCTCAAACCCTTCCACCCGGTGGAATTGCAGGCCCGGGTGGACGGCATCCTGCGCCGCCATCGTCACAAACCCCAGCAATATCAGGCCCTGGATGTAGTGCTCAACCTGGACACCCATACCGTCACCCAGATGGGGCTGGCGGTTGAGCTGACGCCCCAGGAGTTCCAGCTGCTTGCCATGCTGATGCGGCACAAAAACATGGCCCTCTCCCGGGAGCAGCTGCTGGAAGCGGCCTGGGGCTTTGACTATTTGGGCGGCACCCGCACGGTGGACATGCACATCCAGCGCCTGCGGAAAAAGCTGGGCTGGGAGCAGGTGATCAAAACCATCTTCAAACTTGGCTATCGCCTGGAGGTGCCCCCATGCGGCTGAGCACCCGGGTCACGCTGATCGCGCTGGGCTTCTGCCTGGCCTTTTCCACGGGCCTGGCCGCCATTATCCTGGTGCGCAGCTTCCGGGCGGAGCTGGACAGTGAACTCACCCGCGGGCTGACCACAAACGCCCTGCTCTCAGGCACCTTATCCGCCAGCATGGAGGCCTTCTCCTCCCTGGAGGATCAGGAACGCCTGTCCCGGGCGGCGCGGGTGGCCGTCAGGTATATGCCGGGCGCGGGCCTGGTGGCGGTGATGGATCATCAGGGCTCCCTCATCCATGATAATCTGCCCCTTGAGATGGCGCCGCTGCTCTCCCACATCCCCACTGCCCTAAACAGCTATGCCATCACGCGCTATGAGGAAACGCCCTACCAGTTCATCCGCCGGGATTTTGAGGTGATGGGGCAGCGCTTCACCCTGTTTACCGCCTGGGACCTAAGCCAGGTGTACGCCTCCGCCGCCGCCCAGGCCCGGTCGGCCGGCCTTATCATCATGGGGATGGGCATTTTGCTTTGGGCGCTTCTCAGCCTGGTGCTGAAGGCAACCTTCCGGCCCTTGCTCCTTCTGGAGCGGGCGGCCAAGCGGATAGGCGCCGGGGATTATGCCGCCAGGGCGCCCCAGGGCCAAAAAACCGATGAGGTGGGCCAGCTCTCCGAGGCCTTCAACCACATGGCCCAGGCCACCCAGGAGCACATCGGCCGCCTGAAACGGCAGGATGCGGCGCAAAAGCAGTTCATCGCGGACATGGCCCACGAGCTGAAAACCCCCGTCACCTCCATGATCGGCTATGCGGACCTGATGCGCCGCTCCCCCATGGAGGCGCAGGCGCAGCACCAGGCCTTAACCGCCATCCTCACCCAGGGAGAACGGCTGGAGCGCATGGGGCAAAAGCTGCTTCAGCTCTCCGGCCTAAACAGCGAGGCACCCCTTGATTTGCTTCCCCTCACCGCCCAGGCCCTGTTTACTCCGGCGCTGGAGACCGTGGCGGCGCTGGCCCGGGAGAAGGACATCCTTTTTTCCGTGTCAGGCGGAAGCACCCTTTTATCAGGGGATCAGGATCTGCTCATCACCCTGATTCAAAACCTCCTCACCAATGCCATCAAGGCCTCCCACCCCGGGGGCAGCGTCTTTCTTTCAGCGCAGCCGGGGCTTGTCACCGTGCGGGATCAGGGTGTCGGCATAGCGCCGGAGCATCTGCCCCACCTCACGGAGGCCTTTTATATGGCAGACAAGTCCCGCACCCGCTCGGAGGCGGGCAACGGCCTGGGCCTGGCCCTGGCAAACCGCATCGCCCACAGCCACGGCGCCCGCCTGTGTTTTGAAAGCGAGCCCGGCCGCGGCACCACCGTGCGTCTTCTTTTTACATCTCCGATACACCCCTGAGACCTGGCGGACAAATCCGCCTTCTATCATCAGGGAAAACGGAAAGGAGCACCCCCTATGAAACCCATCTTCAAACGCATCCTGGCCGCCCTTTTCTCCCTGCTGCTGATCGCTGCCGCCGCCCTGTCCCTGCCCCTGATCATGGACAGCGTCATGGCCAACAGCTACATCGCCCAGGTCGGCTTTGCGGAAACCCTTCCCGCTGAGGAGGACACCAGCCCGCTCGCTTCCCCGCTGCCCACCGCCACGCCTATGCCAAAACCCGCCGCCACAGCTTCCCTCTCCCCTAAATTCGTCCCCCAAGAAGATGAGGACTTCCGCACGCCCACGCCCACGCCCGCTCCCCTGCCGCACTCCAGCACATCAGAGCCTGTTTGGGAACTTATCCCCGTCTTTCCTACGCCTGCGCCTGAAACCGTCCTTTCCTGGCGCAGCCTGCTCACCACCGCCACAAGCGATGCCTGGTCAGCCAGGAATAAAGGGCTTAAAGCCCCCAAGGCCTTTCCCGGCCTCAACGCCAGCGCAAACGCCATCACGGACTATTTCCTGCTGCCCGATGAAAAAACCCTCCTGGCGGAATCCCTCCAGCCCGGCGAGCCCGCCCTGCAAAAGCTGCTTCAGGGCATCCTTTCAAACCTGGAGGCCTTCCCTGCCTTCATTCCCACCGGCGAGGTGCTGGAACAGGTGATCAACCTGCCTATCGCCTTAAGCCTCCTGTCTGAAGGCGGCGAATACAGCAGCCTCCTGGCCACCAACGCCCAGCGCCTGCCCCTGGCGGTGCTGCGCGCGCTTTCAGACGAGGGCAAACGCAGCGTCTCCCGGGAGGAGTACGATGGCAAGCAGGACCATTTGGTGCAGGAGGCACAGCGGCTGATCACCCTGGACCCTGACGGCGCCATGGACAATAGCGCCGCTTTGATAAACGACCTGATGTGGGATGATACGCGCTGGAAGCTCTCCATTATCCAGATGACGCCCTACCACCTAAGCGCCGCCTGGGATTATTACCTGGCCGGCCACCATGTCAAGGCGGTGGACATGGAGACGGGGGAGCTATACACCCTCACCACCGACCTTGTAAGTCAAAAGGTGGTGGGCATCGCCTCAGAGGGCGCGGAGCCCTTCCTGACCGCCTACACCCATCTGCTGGCTGAAGGGGAAAAGCTGAGCAGCATGTCAGATGATGGTTTTTTAAAGATTTACCAGGCGGCCCTCCTGCTGGGCAGCCAGCTGACGGAAGACGACCTGAGCGACAGCGCCTGGCATACCTCCGTGCAGCCCAGGTTTGGAAACTATCCCGGGGCCCCGGGGTGGCGCGTCAGCTTTTATCCCGAAGACGAGGAGACCCGCCTGGTGGACCCCGCTTCAGATGTCTATATGACCTACCTGGTGGAGCTGGATGAAACGCTCCAATTGATCAGCTGGAATGCCCAGCGCAACCCTTTTATTTCCATCAGCGGCACCGGCCTTGACTTCAGCCAGGAAACCTTCGATCAGCAGCTCAATCAACTGCTCCAGACCCAGTTTTTAACCCGCCCCCGGATCATAAGCCATATCAAACGGGTTGCCCGGGAGTATGTTGACCTGACTGAAACGGCGGTCATCAAGCTGAGCGCCCTTTCCCCCGGCATCGTCCTTGAGGCTGTAAAGCAGCTGCACTGGGAGGAAAAAACCAGGGACAACGGCGATCAGGAGGTCCAGGTTTTCATCATCCTCCAGGTTGCGGATGCCCAGGGCCAGCAGTATCAGGTGCACTGCGGCGTGGATATCGCCGGCAGCGTGACCATCACCAGCATCAACGCCCTGTCAGGCCCTGAGGGGGCAAGGGATAATTTGCAATAGATGCGGTTTCAAAAAGCAATGCGAAAGGGGCGCCGACCTGACGCCCCTTTCGCGTTGCCAGATGAAGCGGCGCTTACCGCCCCTGTTTCCGTCCTTTTAAGAGGCCCTTTTTCCCCACCATGAACAGCACCAGAAGCGCCAGATACACTGCGCACAGGCCGATGGTCAGCCACAGCATGCCCTGGGAGGAGGGGGCCAGGCCGATTAGGATGAGCATGGGCGCGCCAAAGATGATGCCGGTGCCGCTGCCCACCACCAGCTGGTCCGCCGCGGGGGTCTTGAACTCCGGGTCGATCTGCCTTAGCGGCAGGATCCCTGAGGAGATGGTGCCCGTGAGCATGCCGAACATGGCCACGAAGCTCTCGTCCGCATAGTCCGGCGCCAGGATGGGCGTGAGCCTTTTTAAGTACCAATAGGTAATCACCCCGCCGATGACGGCCATCAGCACAAAAGGCAGCCACAGGCCGCGCATGTCCGCGATATCGATGGAGGCGATGCCCGCCACGATCATCAGATCAAAGGCCAGACCGGAAAGCCGGTTCAGCAGATAGTTGTTCTGATATTGCCGGGTCATCAGGCCGGTTTTCCGAAGGCCGCCCAGCACCGCGCGCACCAGCATGGCCATCAGGGAGCCGGTGATAAAGTTAAAGCCCCAGAGCAGCGGGGTAAGGATGTTGGCAAAGCCGGGCGCCACCGCGCCAATCAGCGTGGCGACCGCCCGGGTGGCCAGGAAGGTGAGCAGATAGGTCACCAGCACCAGGGCCACCTGCATGCTCAGCCGGTCGATGGATTCGGATACCGGCGCCTCGTTAGGGTCCTGAAAGGCCTCGATGGTAACAGATCCGGAAACCATGGGCCGCTCCGTCACCACCAGGCGCCGCTTGCGGATCACCCGGCGGGTGTACCAGATGCCCACCAGGCAGGCCACCAGATAGCCCACCGCCGCCAGCGACAGGCCAAAGGAGCGCCCGCCCACAAAGCCCATGGCCTCATAGCTGCTGCCCACGTTGTTGGCCTGGCCCGGGCCCTGGCCATAGGCCATGGGCAGCAGGATGCCCGCCGCCGGGAAGAAATCCGGCATGATGGTGTAAAACAAAATCACGGAGATCAAAAGCCCGATGATGGCCTGCACCAGATAGGAGGACACGATGAGGGCCCCCGCCTTAAAGGCGAACATCCCCCCGGTGCCCTCCTTGGTGGTGCGCAGCGTCAGGGCGATAAAGCCCAGGGCAATGCCGTGATAGGTGACCATCTCCAAAAGCTGCATCGGGACGTTCAAAAGGCCCGCCGAGCGAAGGATCAGCAGCAAAAAGCCCGCCAGCGCCGCCACGGGAATCAGGCTTTTGCGCACAAAAGCGATTTTTCGCGCCATGATATTGGCCAAAAGCAGCAGCACGGCGATAACCCCGGCCCAGATAAACATGGACCACAGCGCCGTATTGGCATCGGAATAATCCATTTATTGCCTCCCTTTTTCCATCAGGATGTGATACATGTCCCGGTATTTCAGGGCGTTAAAAGGCCCCTGGGCATTCAGCTGGAAGCGCCGGCCTTCCCGGTTTGCCAAGAGCAGGATGTTCTTGCGATAGATTTCAAGGCTGTTAAGTTCCTCAAGCGCCATGACCTGCTCCCCTAAGGCAAGGGCGCTTTGGCTCATCCGCAGCGTCCCCCGGGCTATGGGAAGCAGCCGGCGTCCCTCCCCCCGCTCAAAGAGGGCCAGGTTGTCGTCCTCAAGAACCCAGTTATCCTCCCCTGCCGCCAAAAGGCGTTCTTTAAGGTGGGCCCGCTGGCTGTCCTGCCACTGCGCCGCGTTTAAAAAGGGCGTCCCCCCCAGGAAAGCGCCAAAGGGGTCAAACTGGGCCTCCAGCCCGCAGACCTGGCAGAACACCCTGTCATCCCGGCTGCTGATACCCCCGATTTCCCCGCAGGCAGGGCACCAGTACAAGGCGTGCTCCAGCCCCTGGGCCAGGCGCTTGCCCCGGTAGGCCACGGGTTCTGATTGCTGCCGGGCAAAGTCGTCCACCGCCAGATCCCGGGCGATCAGCGCGTTGATCGCCACCGGGCTCATTTCTTTTAGCGTTTCATTCGGGTATATCCCCACCGTTTCTCCAAAAGTCCGGCCTTTTCTGATGCCTTTCCCCCACCGCGGCAGCGCCAGGTGGGCGCCGCTGATGCGGTAGGTGACCAGCGTGGCCCCCACCGCCCGGGCCAGGCTGCCCGTGGCCTCCGGAAAAGGGCCGGTGCGCCCGTCAAAGCAGGTGTTGCCCTCCGGAAACAGGCATACGTTCTGTCCGCCCCGCAGCCGCCTGAGGATGCCCATGGCCGTGGTGGCATCCGCAACGCCCTTGTGCTTGCCGATGGCGCCAAAAAGCGCCACCAAAAGCCAGCCCACCACCGGCGCCCGCAGCAGGGTGTCGCCTATAACAAACACCAGCGGGGCCTTAAACGCTGCGCCCAACAGGGCGAAGTCCAGCTCCGTGACGTGGTTTGCCATCACCAGAAAAGGCCCCTTGATATCGGGATGCTGGGGCTTATAGTTGAACCGCTTCACAAAATAAGGAGCCGCCAGCGCCCGGCAGAACCGATAGGCCAGCGCGTGACGCCGCCATCCCTTTACCTTCTGAACCAAGGCCCATCCTTTCAGGGACGGCAAAAATGCCGCCCGCCAAAATCATGAACATATCATACCCCTTCTGTCCAATTTTCACAAGATGGACAGGAGGGGGAAAATGCCAGCGTTCAGCGCCCCCGGGAGGCTGTCATCTCCTCAATCATCCCCAGCACGGCCCCCCGGCCATCAGCAGGGGGCGCTGCCGCCAGGGCGGCCCTCAGCTGATCCGCCTGGGCCCCTAAGCCCACCAGCGCCTGGGCCAGGCTGTCCGGCGTCAGCTCCTCCTGGGCCAGCACATGGGCCAGGCCCCGCCCGGCCAGGGAATGGGCGTTTTCTATCTGGTCGCCCCGGCTGGCCCCCTTGGGATAGGGCACCAGCAGCATGGGCTTTCCAAGCGCCTGGAACTCAAAGATGGCGGTGGCCCCCGCCCGGGAGAGAACCAGGTCGCAGGCCGCCAGGGCGTCCGGCAGCTCCTCCCCCAAAAACTCCGCCTGAAAATAGCCCGGCATCCCCTGAAGGTCTTCCTGAAGGTGCCCCTTGCCGCAGAGGTGCAGGATGTCCATTTGGTTTAGCAGCTGGGGCAGGGCCGCGCGCAGCGCCTCGTTGATGGCCTTGGCCCCCTGGCTGCCGCCCATCACCAACAGCACGGGCTTCTCCCCCTTGAACCCCGCCAGGGTCAGGCCGCGCTGCCGGTCTCCCGCAAGGAGGCTCTCCCGGATGGGCAGCCCCGTGTGGATGCCCTTTTCCCCCAGAAGGGGGGCGCACTCCGGAAAGGCGGTGGCCACCCGGCCTGCAAAGCGCAGGCTGATGCGGTTGGCAAGGCCCGGGCTCAGATCGCTCTCATGGGCCAGGACAGGGATGCCCCGCAGGGCGGCGGCGGCCACCACAGGCACCGCCACAAAGCCCCCCTTTGAAAACACGATGTCCGGCCTGATCTTGCCCAGCAGCCCATAGGCCTGAAAGGCCCCCGCCAGAACGCGGAAGGGGTCCGTCAGGTTTTGCCAGCTGAAATAGCGCCGCAGCTTTCCGGTTGGCACGCTGTGATAGCTAACCCCGGCGCGCCCTTCCATCATGCCCCGCTCCATGCCCTTGGCGGTGCCGATGTAGTGCACCTGATACCCCGCCGCCAATAAATGAGGCAGGAGGGCCAGATGGGGCGTCACATGCCCGGCGGTGCCCCCGCCGGTGAGCACAATGGTTTTCATTCCGCCTCCTGGGCGGCCTTAAGCCGCCTGCGCTCCGCCCTGGCCTGGAGCAATTGCCCCAGCGCCACCAGGAAAAATACCGCCACCAGCATCACGGTGCACAGCGCGTTCACATGGGGCGGCACCCCCACCTTCACCGAGGAATACACCTTCAGCGGAATGGTGGTGGTGGTCGGCCCGTTGACAAAAAAGCTGATCACAAAATCGTCCATGCTCATGGCGAAGGCCAGCAGGCAGCCGGAGAGCACCGCCGGCAGCGCCAGGGGCAGGGTGACGGTGGTCAGGGCCTTAAAGGGGCTTGCCCCCAGGTCCCGGGCGGCCTCCTCCAGCCCCGGGTCCAGGGTGGCCAGACGCCCTTTGACGGTAATAAAGATATAGGGCACGCAAAAGGTGATGTGGGAGAGCACCAGCGTCACCATGCCAAAGGGCAGCTTTAAAGCGGTGAACAGCGCCAGAAAGGCGATGCCCAGGATGATCTCCGGAATCATGATGGGCAGCACCGCCAGCTGTTCTCCCATGCTTAAGGCCACCGCCCCCGCCCGGCCCAGCAGGCTTTTGCGCACCGGGCGCCGGGCCAGGCCGATGGCCCCCAGGGTGCCGATGACGGCGGACAGAAGCACGCTCCAAAAGGCGATGGTCAGCGAGTTGATCATCGCCTGGCCGTAGCCGGTCACCGGGTCAAAGAGGTTCTGATACCATTGCAGGGAAAAGCCCTCAAACTGGAAATTGGCGGTGCGCCCGGGGTTTGAGTTGAAAGAAAAAAGCACCACCACCAAAATAGGCAGGTAGAGCAGCACCAGCACCAGGGCCATATACACCCCGGCCCAGGGAGAATTCTTTTTCATTTAAAATACCATGGTTTCCGCGCTTCCGCCCTTTTTGCGATAGAGCAGAATCACCAGGCCCGTCAGCGCCAAAAGCACCACGGACAGCGCCGCCGCAAAGGGCAGGTCCCGGCTTTTGAGCAGCTCGTTATGCACCAGGTTGCCCCAGAGCATGGTGTTGGAGCCCCCCAGCAGGTCGCTTAGGAAAAAAAGCCCGATGGACGGGATAAAGGTCAGCACCAGCCCTGCCAGGATGCCAGGCATGGTCATGGGCACCACCACGGTGAAAAAGGCCTTGATGGGCGAAGCGCCCAAATCCCGGGCCGCCTCCACCACCGACCAGTCCAGCCGCTCCGCCGCGGAATACACCGGCAGCACCATAAAAGGGATCATCGCATACACCATGCCCACCAGCACCGCAAAATCCGTGTACAAAAGCTTCAGCGGCCGCTGGGCCAGCCCCAGCGCCATCACCAGCTGGTTGATGGGGCCGGAGGCGGAAAAGAGAATCTTCCAGCCGTAGATGCGGATCAAGGCATTGGTCCAGAAGGGCACAATCACCAGCAGCAACAGCCAGGTGCGGGCCCTGGGTGGCGCCTTCACCATAAAATAGGCAAAGGGATAGCCGATCAACAGGCAAAACAGCGCCGTCAGCCCCGCCAGGCGCAGGCTGAGCCACAGGGAGCGCAGATAGATGGGGCTTAGGATGCGGGCATAGTTCTCCCCCGTGGCCGGAAGGCTGGCCCCAAAGCCCTCCCCCCGGGAGAGCAGGCTTAGGCCTATGATATACAGCAGGCTGAGCCCCACAAACAGCGCCGCATAGGCCGCCATGGGGAGGGCCAGGGCTTCCCGGCGGTGGACCCGGTTTTTCATAGGGCCTCCTGGGCCAGATCATCCCGCACCAGCACCGCGGAGGGCTGGTGCCACCAGAGATATACCTGATCCCCCACCGATAAAGGGGCCTCGCCCTCGGTGGGATGCCGGCTTTTTAGCACCTGCCCGTCGGGCAGATGCACCATGCACACCCGCTCGCCCCCCGCATAGCGGCTCTCCGCCAGGGTGCCGGAGAGCTGGCAGGGCTCCTTCACCGGCACGGGGGACATATACAGCCGCTCCGCCCTTAGGCTTACGCACATCGCATCCCCCGGGCTGATCCACAGCTGGCTGTCCACCGGCAGGCTGATGCCGCCCACCTCAATCAGTGCACCGTCATCCCGCACCGCGGCGGCCCGCCCCCTTAGGAGATTGGTCTCCCCGATGAAGCTGGCGGCAAAGGCGGTCTCCGGCTGCTCATACAGCGCCTGGGGGCTGCCGATCTGCACAAAGCGCCCCTCCCGCATCAGCGCGATGCGGTCGGACATGCCCAGGGCCTCCTCCTGGTCGTGGGTGATGTAGATGAAGGTGATGCCAAGGCTTTGCTGCATGCGCTTCAGCTCCTGCTGCATCTGCCGGCGCAGCTGCAGGTCCAGCGCCCCCAGCGGCTCATCCAGGAGCAAAATGCGCGGAGAAAGCACCAGGGAGCGGGCGATGGCCACCCGCTGGCGCTGCCCGCCGGACAATTGCCCCGGCTGGCGCTTGCCATAGCCCTCCAGCTGCACCAGCGCCAGCATCTTCTCCGTCGCCTCCCGCATCTCCTGGCGGGAAGCGCCCCGCATCCTAAGCCCATAGGCGATGTTCTTCTCCACATTCATGTGGGGAAAAAGGGCATAGTTCTGAAACACCGTGTTCACCTGGCGCTTTTCCGGGGGGAGGCGGGTGATGTCCTCCCCGTTTAGCAGCACCACCCCTTTGGTGGGCGCCTCAAGGCCCGCGATGACGCGCAGCGTGGTGGTTTTCCCGCAGCCGGAAGGGCCCAGCAGCGTTAAAAACTCCCCCTCATAGACATCCAGGCTGATGCCGCTGATAGCCTCCTGGGTGTCAAAAGCCTTGTGAAGATCCCGCAGGGACAGAAGCGCCTGGCCCTCAGCCACGGGCATGCCCCTCATAGCCCCGGGTGCGGGCCACCACATATAAAGGCCGCCCCTTCACCTCGTCATACACCCGGGCCAGATAGGCCCCCAGAACGCCCAGAGCGCTTAAAACGCTGCCCGTGGCCAGGCAGAGAAAGCCATAGTGGGCAAGGCCCCCGGCCTTCCCGCCGGCAATGGCCATCACCAGGGCGATCAAAAGCAGAAGACCGCCTGAAAACAGCCAGATCAGCCCCAGCCACAGGGCCCACAGCAGCGGCTTTTCTGAAAAACTCATGATGCCGTGCGCCGCCAGGCGCAGCATTTTCTTTAAGGGGTAATGGGTTTCCCCGGCAAAGCGGCGGTCCCGGTCATAAAGCACCGCTTCCTGCCTAAACCCGGCCCAGGCGAACATCCCCCGAAGGTAGCGCGCCTGCTCCGGCATCCCCCGGATGACGTCCGCCACCTGCCGGTCCACCAGGCGAAAATCCCCGGTGTCCTCGGGGAAGATATCCCCCGCGATTTTCCGCAGCACCCGGTAGTAGACCTTGGCGCTCCACTCCTTGAACCTGGTCTCGCCCTCCCGGCTTCTGCGCTTGCCGTAGGCCACCTGAGCCCCCGCCTTCCAGCGCGCCGCCATCTCGGGGATCACCTCCGGCGGGTCCTGCAGGTCCGCGTCAATGATGACCACAGCCTGGCCCAGGGCATAATCAAGCCCCGCGGACACGGCCACCTGATGCCCCCGGTTGGCGGCAAAATGCAGCACTCGGACGTTTTTATCCCCGTCCGCCAGGGCGTCAAGCAGCACCGGAGTCTCGTCCCGGCTGCCGTCGTTTACATAGATCAGCTCGTAGCTTTCCCCCATGCCCTCCATCACCTGGCTTAACCTGCGGTGGGTTTCCACGATGGATTCTTCCTCGTTATAGCAGGGGATGACCACCGAATAGACCGGGTCCATGGCCGTTCCTCCTTGGCTTACAGCATTTTGATCAGCATGTTCTTCTGCTGATCCATCTCCAGCGCCAGCACCTTTTCCTTCTCCAGGGCCTTGAGCAGGTCGCTGAAGCGCTTATAGCCCACGTTCTTCTCCTGAAAATCGGGGTAAAGGCCCTGGATGTCCGCCTTTAGGATGCTGGGGTTGATGCGCTCAAAGCCGTCTTCCTTGTAGTGCTTCAGCTGCTCCCGGAACACGCTCACCCAGTTCTCCGGGGTGATCTGGGCCTTGGCCTTGCCCTCATCCGCGGTCTCGGCGGCAAGGGACACCATCACGTTGTAGTTGTCCGAACGCACCTTGATAACGCCGTGCTTCTGGGCCAGTTTGGTGAGCAGCTTTCCAAAGGTGCTGCAGCCGTAGCGCTTTTCGTTGAAATCCGGACGCAGGCGCAGGAGGACGCCCTTTAGTTCGCTGGCGAAAATCTCCTCCTCCGTATGGTCGTCCAGAATGCTCTCAATCAGCTTCATCAGCTCCGCCTCGCCGCTGGAGCCGTTGTCGTCGCTGGTCTTCTTGGCCTTCACCGGCGCCCGCCGCACCGTGACGGACTCCAGGAAGAGAAACTCATTGCAGGCGTTGATAAAAATGGAGCTGGCCACCTCGGAGCGCGAGATGCCCAGCACAAACTTGCCCATGCTTTTGAGTTTGCCCACCAGGGGGGTATAGTCCGAGTCCCCGGAGACGATGCAGAAGGAATCGATCAGGGGGTTGGTGTAGGCCACCTCCATGGCGTCCAGCACCAAAAGGATGTCCGCGTTGTTCTTCTGCGCCACCCCGTAGCGCAGCGAGGGAACAACGGTAAAAGTATTGGAGAGCAAAAGCTCCTTCAGCGCGCCGAACTTGTCGGTATAGCCGTAAACCTTGCCCATGAGAATGTCGCCGCGGATTTTGACCTTTTCCAGAATGTTGTTCAAGGTTTCCACCTTGGCGCCGCAGTTTTCCAGGTCGACGAAAATCGCGAACCGTGATGTGCTCAAAACAAAAAACTCCTAACTTTGGCGGCAGAACCGCCGTGCTCCGCCTGTGCGGGTCAAACAAATTATAACATATCCCGCGCCCATTTGGAAGAAACACAGGCCCCGGCGCGTTGTATGTATCGAAGGGCCGCTTCCTGCGCCTTTCCGGGTTTGATTGACAGGTTAAAAATTCTGTAATAGAATTGTAACGAATACCACGCCCACAAGAGGAGGCCAGGTTTATGAATTCAATGCCATCCCATCGCCCCACCCGCCGCCTGGCGGCGCTTGTCACCGCTCTTATCCTGCTGCTGCCCGCCCTTTCTGTTTTTGGGCAGGCGCTCTCGCCGGTGACCTTCTCCCTGGCCTACACCGACAGCCAGGGGCAGCCCCTGCAGGTGGATGCCGTTGCGGTGCCCTATGAGGGCTATCCCACCAGCTACTGGCTCTATCTGGATCCCCAGGCCCAGGCGGACCCGGAGGCCAGCCTGATCATCCTGGATGTGACGCTGCCGGACATGAGCGGCTATGAACTGTGCACGCGGCTGCGCGCAATGCCTTACGCTGACCGGACGCCGATCCTGTTTCTGAGCGGCCAGCACGGCGCGCAGCATGTCGCGCAGGCGCTCGACTGCGGCGGGGATGACTACCTGCGCAAGCCCTTCGCCATGCGCGAACTCAACGCACGAATTCGCGCCCTGCTCCGCCGCGCCAAATTCGATGAGCCGGCTGGCTCCGCCCCGGAGCTGCGGTTGAGTCCCGCCGACAACTCCGTCGAGATCGATGGCCGCCACATCGTATTGACGCGCACCGAGTTTCAACTGCTGCGCTATCTGTGCGAGAATGCGAACAGGCACCATACCGCCTCACAGCTCCTCGAATCGTTGTGGAACTACCCGCCGGGCCGGGGCGATACCGCCCTGGTGCGCAACCACGTTCGCAACCTGCGCCGCAAGATCGAGCACGATCCCGACCGACCCAGCATCATCATCTCCTCACACGGTCGGGGGTATACCGTGAACGCCTGTCTCTCGAGCTGAGCGCGCCGCCCCACAGCATAACGATGCCGGGCTGTGCTGCCAGCCTCCGCGCCAGGTTCCGGCTGGTCGCGGGGGCTATGACAAATCTTTATAAACTCCTCACAATTGCAGACAGGGCCGCTCCCTCAACTATGGTATCATTCAAATCAGGACCGCTGCGACGGATTCGTCGAGTCGCACGGGGAGACATAAGCCTGTTTGAGGTGAAACCATGCGCGCCACCTTCCGACAACTACTTGCCATGCTCGACGGCGCCCCCGCACGCACACGCGGCCAGAGTCTGGTCGAGCTGACGCTCACCCTGCCGCTGCTGTTAATCATGCTGCTCGGCCTGACGGAGATCGGCTGGTACGCCAATAACTATATGACTCTGCTCGACGTGGTGCGTGAGGCCGGGCGCTTTGGTTCGGTACGCGACCCGATGCTCTGGCTGAGTGGTGAAGAGCTGAACTACGAACGGCTCGACTGCGACGAGATATCGGGTAATTTTGGTCAGCAGGAAAGCGACTCCAACCCGACCCCGCGCGGCCCCAACTCCGCCTACCCAACCAACGGCACCTTCCCCAACGGTCGCTATGGGATGCGCAGCGAGTCTACGACCGGCTACTATGACGGCGTGGCCTGCTCCGTCATCTTCAATATGGACCCGCTGGAGTTTGACGACGAGAAGGACGATATCGCGGTGTCCGTCTTCTCATTCGTCGTTGATAACCCCGGCACAACCAGCGCCAAGGTGCGGATCGTCGGGCGCTATCCCGCACGCACCAATGAGTGTGCCGGCGATGACACCTTCGACCCATTCGATCTCGACCGGAACGGCGTGAGGAACGGCCTCGAAGACTCAAACCTGTTTGACGCAGGCGCGGACAATGTGCGCGGCTTCGTTTTTACCGGCAACCACACGATGGACTTTGGCGGTGGCGCCTCGTGCCTGGGTTCGGCCTTCTCGACTTCCGA
>ENA-UOUL01003248-UOUL01003248.1-bioreactor-metagenome-genome-assembly--contig:-NODE-3248-length-17029-cov-3.933164_pt1 | contig 17029 bp, 12 predicted proteins | sample MGYA00249838_ERZ747220 | MGnify/ENA primary metagenome ERZ747220 (study PRJEB28778, sample SAMN05720191) | bioreactor metagenome | isolation source: Anaerobic biogas reactor | place: USA:Washington...
CCGCCGCATCCTGCACCACCTCTTCCACCGCCTCCGCCCGCTCGATCGGCACCTGGATCGCATCGCCCAGCTGCGCATCCGCCTGCGGCTCCGGCGGCTGGTCCGGAGGCGGCGGCGGTGGCCGGTTGCACGCGGCGCAAGCCAGCGCCAGCAACAGCGCACCAGGAATCATCGTCGACGTAGCGAGCGACCTCGGCATGGCGGCATCCTCGATTGGCCTCGGCGCTATGCTACGCCCAACCCACACCGGAAGGCCGCAATGGACCCGCACCGCTGGCGACTCGACGGGCAACTGGCGCTCGTGACCGGCGGCAGCGCCGGCATCGGCCGCGCGATCGCGCGCGAACTGCTGGGCTTCGGCGCCACGGTGCTGATCGTGGCCCGCAGCGGCGACGCGCTCGAGGCCGCGCGCGACGAACTGGCCGAGGAGTTCCCCGACGGCGACGTGCGCGCCTTCATCGGCGACGTGGCCGACGAGGAGCAGCGGCGCGAGGTGCTCGACTGGGTCGAGGACCAGGGCGGAGGCCTGCACATCCTGGTCAACAACGCCGGCGGCAACCTCAGCCGCGCGGCCAACGACTACACCGAGGACGAGTGGCGCGAGATCTTCGAGGTCAACCTGTTCAGCGCCTTCGAGCTGTGCCGCTACGCGCATCCGCTGCTCACCCGCCACGCGAGTTCCTGCATCGTCAACGTCGGCAGCGTCTCGGGCCTCACCCACGTGCGCACCGGCGCGCCCTACGGGATGAGCAAGGCCGCGCTGCACCAGATGACGCGCAACCTCGCGGCGGAGTGGGCCGAGGACGGGGTGCGGGTCAACTCGGTCGCGCCCTGGTACATCCGCACCCGCCGGACCTCCGGCAAGCTGGCCGATCCCGACTACCTGGACGAGGTGCTGCTGCGCACGCCGATGGGCCGGATCGGCGAGCCGGAGGAGGTGGCGGCGGCGGTCGCGTTCCTGTGCCTGCCGGCGGCCGGCTACATCACCGGCGAGTGCATCGCCGTGGACGGCGGCTTCCTGCGCTACGGGTTCTGATCGCGGTCGTCGCGTCCGCCGCGGTACCGGGCGGCCGGACGCGGTCGGCACGCGGCACGCCGGCAGGCTTGCGCTGGCCGAGCGGTCCCGCTCGGGGCGTCGCGTCCAGGCAGCGACCGACCCGTCCACGGATGCCTTGCGGTGCAGGGCGGCTGCTTGCGGAACCGTCCTGACCGGGAGCCACTGGCCTGGCGCGGGCCGGGGTGCTATCAGGAACGCCCCTTCGCGAACGGGCACGCCGATGGAAACCAGTGAGCTGTCCCGCGGCCGCCTGATCGACCACCTGCAGCTGGTGGTGCGGGATCTCGAGGCGAGTCGCCGCTTCTACGAACCGGTGCTGGCCACGCTGGGCATCCCGCTGGGCGGCAGCGGCGAGGGCTGGTTCTGGGCCGACGAGCTGTTCGTCTCCAGCCTCGACAGCGAAGCGGCGCAGGGCCGGCCGACCGGGCGCTACCACTTCGCCTTCCAGGCCCGCGACCGGGCGATGGTCGACGCCTTCCACGCCGCCGCGCTGGCCAACGGCGGACGCGACAACGGCGCGCCCGGCGAACGTCCCTACCACCCCGGCTACTACGCGGCGTTCGTGCTGGACCCGGACGGCAACAACATCGAGGCCGTCTACCACGGCCCGGCCGGACGCAGCGCGGACGCGGTGCGGATCACGTTCGACGCGCCGGGCTGAGCGCCTGCGGCGCCAGCGCGGTGCTCACGGCTGCATGGCGCAGGTGGAGTCCACCAGGATCGCGGTCACCCGCGCGAACTCCTCCTGCAGCGCCGGCTTGTCCGGCCCGCGCGCGTGCCGCCAGGCGGACTCGATCTCGCGCTGGCGCCGCTTCCAGCCATCGCACGCGGCCCGGTCGCCGATGCGCGCGCACAGGTCGTACTTCATCTCGCAGGCCTGGCCGACGCCGCCGGTGTCCAGCCGCACGCAGCGCGGCTTGGGCGCGGGATCCTCGCTGACGTAGCTGTCGTTGTCCCAGGTCTCACACTGGTAGATCGGAGGTGGCGGCAGCCGGTCGGTATTGGCGATCTTGGCCGCGCGCGGCAGCTCCGGGCGCAGCGGCCCGTCGTCGTCGCGCGGCCCGGCCACCAGCACGAAGTCGGACAGCGGCGGTGGCTGGTAGGCCGGCTCCCCGGTCACGACCCGCCCACCGCCGGATGGCGGTGGGCGGGTCGGCAGCGCCTCCACCCGGCGGATCTCCTGGCGGGTGCCGGCGGGGCAGGGCGTGCCGTTCTGGATCGTGACCTGGCCGTTGGCGGCGGTGCAGCGGTAGATCGTGTCCGCGTCGCCGGCCACCGCCGGCGCCGCCCAGGCCGGCAGCAGGCACGCCAGGAGCCACCCGCGCAGGACCGGCCGGCGCATCAGCGCTGCCCGCAGTCCGCCGCCAGGCGGTGGTTGATGCCGCGCTCCTCCTTCCGCAGCGCGTCGCGCTCGCGCTCCTGGGCGTTGAAGAAGCGGCGCCGGATCTCCTCGCGCCGGTCCACCAGGCGTGCGCAGACCTCGGCCTGCGGCAGCGCGTGGCAGGTGTCGCGGATCCAGGTGCCGGGGCCGCCCAGGTCCGCGTGGCCGGGCCGGTGCGGCCGGCCCCGGTCGGGCCGGGTGCCGGCGCCGGCCGGGGGCGACGGGCGCGGCGTGGGCGCGCCGACCCGGCCCCAGGCCGGGCGCTGGGCGTAGAACTCGCCCAGCGCGCCGCCACGATCGGCGGACGGCGGCGTGCCGCGGGCGCCGCTCCGATAACCCAGGGTCCACAGCGGCACCCAGCGCGGATTGCCGTCGCCGGTGTCGCTGGTGTAGCGCTCGCCGTCCGGCGTCACGCATTCGTACATCGGCTGTGGCGCATGCACCACCACCACCTGCGGCTCCGGGGGCGTGGCCGGCTCCTCGGCGGGGGCCGGCGCCGCGGGCGCGGGCGGCGGCAGCGGGCGGTCGACCGGCCGCTGCAGGGTGCGCACCTCCTGGCGGGCGCCGTTGGCGCAGGGCCGGTCGCCCAGGGTCACGTGGCCGTCGGCACCGGTGCAGCGGTACACCGTGACCGGATCGGTCGCACGCGCCGGGAGGGCGAGCAGCGCGGCCACCAGCAGGCAGGCGGTCGGAAGCGGGCGCATGGCGCCATCTTGGAAGCATCCGCCGCGCCTGGCAAACCGCGCGCAGCCGCGCCCCCGGCGCGGCCGAGGGCTCAGGCCGCGTCCAGTGCCGAGTGCGGGTGGTCGGCCTCGCTGCGCAGCAGGTGGGCGATCGAGCGCGCCGCGTCGCGCCCTTCCTGGACCGCGGTCACCACCAGGTCGGCGCCGCGCACGCAGTCGCCGCCGGCGAACAGGCGCGGATGCGTGGTCTGGTAGGGCAGGCGCTCGCCGCCGCCGACGATGATGCGGCCGTTCTCGCGCGCCTGGACGCCCGCGCTCGCCAGCCACTCGGGTACGCGCGGCGAGAAGCCGAACGCGATGATCACCACGTCGGCCTCGATCACCGATTCGCTGCCGGGGACCGGCACCGGCGAGCGGCGACCCTTGTCGTCCGGCTCGCCGAGCCGGGTCTCGACCACGCGCACGCCGCTGGCATGGCTGCCGTCCTGCGACTGGATCGCCAGCGGCTGGCGGTTGAACAGGAAGCGCACGCCTTCCTCGCGCGCGTTGGCCACCTCGCGCGCCGAGCCGGGCATGTTGGCCTCGTCGCGGCGGTAGGCGCAGGTGACGCTGGCCGCGCCCAGGCGCACGGCCGAGCGCACGCAGTCCATGCCGGTGTCGCCACCGCCGAGCACCACCACGCGCTTGCCGGCCAGGTCCGGAAGCTCGATGTGGGACTCCCAGCCCGCGATCGGGCGGCCGTGCGGTTCGCGGCCGGTGACGATGCGGCCGTTCTGGACCAGGAACGGCAGCGCCGGCAGCACCCCGCGCAGGTCCTGGCCAGGCAGGCCGCCGTCGGTGTAGCGGTAGGCGCCCAGGCCAAGGAACACCGCGTCGTAGTCCTTGAGCAGCGTGCCGAGCGCCACGTCGCGGCCGACCTCCACGCCGAGGCGGAAGCGCACGCCCATCTCCTCGAGCACCTCGCGGCGGGTGTCGATCACCGCCTTGTCGAGCTTGAAGCTGGGGATGCCGAACTGGAGCAGGCCACCGATCTGCTCGTAGCGGTCGAACACGGTCGCGCCGATGCCGGCGCGCGCCAGGCGGTCGGCGCACGCCAGGCCCGCCGGGCCGGCGCCGACGATCGCCACCTGGCGGCCGGTGGGCACCACCTTGGACAGGTCCGGGCGCCAGCCCTGCTCGAACGCGGTGTCGACGATGTACTTCTCCACCGCGCCGATGGTCACCGCGCCGAAGCCGGCGTTGAGCGTGCAGGCGCCTTCGCACAGGCGGTCCTGCGGGCACACGCGGCCGCACATCTCGGGCAGCGGGTTGGTCTCGTGGCACAGCGCCGCGGCCTCGAGGATGCGGCCTTCCTCCACCAGCTGCAGCCAGTTGGGGATGTAGTTGTGGACCGGGCACCTGGCCTCGCAGTACGGGTTGCCGCAGTCGAGGCAGCGTCCGGCCTGGTGCGCCGCCTCGGCCTGGCCGAAGCGGCCGTAGAGTTCGTTCCAGTCGCCTTCGGTGCGCAGCTCCAGCGGCACCTTGCGCGGCATGTCACGCGGGACGTCGAGGAACTGGAAGACCTGCTTCTTGCTCATGGGAAAACCGTGGTCGGTGGTGTCGCGGTGGCGGGAAGTCGGGAACGGCGATGCCGCCGCGCGCGGGCGGGGTGCCGGCCACGTGCCGGTCCGCCACGCGCATGCCCACTTCCTTCACCAGCGAAGCACCACCGGCCGCCATCACGCGGCCCTCCGCAGTTCGTGTGCCAGCGCCTCGAGGCTGGCCGCCTTCGGCTTGACCAGCCAGAACTTGCCGACGAAGTCGCGGAACTCGTCGAGGATCCGCGCGCTCCACGCGCTGCCGGTCAGGCGCGCGTGGCTCTCCAGCAGGTCGGTCAGGTGCTGGCGGTAGTTGTCGAAGCCCTCGGCCGAGATCCGGACGATGTCGATCAGCTCGTGGTTGTAGCGGTCGACGAAGTCGCGGTCGAGGTCGAGCACGTAGGCCAGGCCGCCGGTGAAGCCGGCGCCGAAGTTCAGCCCGGTGCGGCCGAGCACCACCACGGTGCCGCCGGTCATGTACTCGCAGCAGTGGTCGCCGGCGCCCTCGACCACGGCGACCGCGCCCGAGTTGCGCACCGCGAAGCGCTCGCCCGCGCGCCCGGCCGCGTACAGCTCGCCGCCGGTGGCGCCGTACAGGCAGGTGTTGCCCAGGATCGGCGCGAGCCGCGACTCGAACGCGCTGCCGCGCGGCGGGCGGATCACGATGCTGCCGCCGGCCATGCCCTTGCCGACGTAGTCGTTGGCGTCGCCTTCCAGGTGCAGGTGCAGGCCGCCGGCGTTGAACGCGCCGAAGCTCTGGCCCGCGGTGCCGGTCAGGCGCAGGGTCAGCGGCCGCGCCGCCATCCCGGTGTTGCCGTGGTGGCGGGCGATCAGGCCCGACAGGCGGGTGCCGATGCTGCGGTCGGTGTTGGCGATCGGATAGCTGTACTCGCCGCCGGCCGCGCGCGCGACCACGTCGGACAGGTCGGCCTCCAGCCGCGCGGCCAGCCCTCCGGGCGGCGCCTGCAGCGCCGGCGCGCCGCACCACGACGCGGGCTGGTGCGGATCGCGCGCCAGCAGCCGCGACAGGTCGATGTCGACGCCGTCGCGGGTGTGGTGCAGGTGCTGCTCGAGCAGGTCGGTGCGGCCGATGATCTCGTCGAGGCTGCGGGCCCCGAGCGAGGCCAGCAGCTCGCGCACGTCCTCGGCCAGGTTGCGGAAGAAGTTCTCCACCCGCTCCGGCAGGCCGGTGAAGTGCTGCGACCGCAGGCGCGCGTCCTGGGTGGCGACGCCGGTGGCGCAGTTGTTGAGGTGGCAGATGCGCAGGTACTTGCAGCCCAGCGCGATCATCGGCGCGGTGCCGAAGCCGAAACTGTCGGCGCCGAGCATCGCCGCCTTGACCACGTCCAGGCCGGACTTGAGGCCGCCATCGGTCTGCAGCAGCACGCGCTCGCGCAGCGCGTTGGCCTGCAGCGCCTGGCGCGCCTCCGACAGGCCCAGCTCCCAGGGCACGCCGGCGTAGCGGATCGAACCCAGCGGGCTGGCGCCGGTGCCGCCGTCGTGGCCGGAGATGGTGATCAGGTCGGCGCCGGCCTTGACCACGCCCGCGGCGATCGTGCCCACGCCCGCGTGCGAAACCAGTTTGACCGAGATCAGCGCCTCCGGATTGACCTGGCGCAGGTCGAAGATCAGCTGGGCGAGGTCCTCGATCGAATAGATGTCGTGGTGCGGCGGCGGCGAGATCAGGCCGATGCCCGGGCGCGCGTAGCGCAGCCGCGCGATCAGCGCATCGACCTTGCTGCCGGGCAGCTGGCCGCCCTCGCCGGGCTTGGCGCCCTGCGCGATCTTGATCTGCAGCACCTCGGCGTTGATCAGGTACTCGGGCGTGACGCCGAAGCGGCCCGACGCGATCTGCTTGATCTTGCTGCGCTTCTCGGTGCCGTAGCGGGCCGGGTCCTCGCCGCCCTCGCCGGAGTTGCTGCGGCCGCCGAGCCGGTTCATCGCGATCGCCAGCGCCTCGTGCGCCTCGGGCGAGAGCGCGCCCAGGCTCATCGCCGCGCTGTCGAAGCGCCTGACGATCGACGACACCGGTTCGACCTCGTCCAGCGGCACCGGCGGGCCGAGCGGCTTGACCCGCAGCAGGTCGCGCAGCGCCGCCGGCGGGCGGTGGTTGACGTGGTCGGTGTAGGCCTTCCAGTCCTCGCGGGTGCCGGTGAGGACCGCACGCTGCAGGCTCTGGACCACGTCCGGGTTGTACTGGTGGTACTCGCCGCCGTGGACGTAGCGCAGGAGGCCGCCGGGCTCGGGCAGGGCGGTGTCGTCCCAGCCGTGCTCGGCCAGGGTCCAGGCGTCGCGCTCCAGGCGCTCGAAGCCGGCGCCGCCGATGCGCGAGGGCGTGCCCTCGAAGCACAGCGACACCACCTCGTCGGCCAGGCCCACGATCTCGAACAGCTGCGCGCCGCGGTAGCTGGCGATCGAGCCGATGCCCATCTTCGACAGGATCTTGAGCAGGCCCTTCTTGACCCCGCGCCGGTAGCTGCGGCCGAACTGGGTCGGTTCGTTGCCGGTCTTGCCGCCGAGCAGGCCGCGGCGCGCGAGCGCGGCCAGCGTCTGGTAGGCCAGGTATGGATAGACAGCGGTGGCGCCGAAGCCGATCAGGCAGGCGAAGTGGTGCGGGTCGCGGGCGGTGCCGGTCTCGATGATCAGGTTGCAGTCGCAGCGCAGGCCCTTGCGCACCAGGTGCAGGTGGACCGCGCCGGTGGCCAGCAGGGCGTGCACCGCGGCGTGGCCCTGGCGCGGGCGCCGGTCGCTGAGGATCAGCAGCTCGGTGCCTTCGCGCACGGCCGCCTCGGCCTCGGCGCAGATCCGCTCGAGCGCGCCGCGCAGTCCGGTGCGGCGGTCGAAGTACAGATCGATGTAGCGGTGCGAGGAGGCGAACCGCGGCAGCGCCAGCAGCTGGTACAGCTTGCGCTGCGACAGCACCGGCGAGTTGAGCATCACGTGGTGGACGTTCTCGGCCTGGTCCAGGAACAGGTTGCCCTCGCGCCCGATCTGGGTGGAGAGCGTCATCACGCACTCCTCGCGCAGCGGGTCGATCGGCGGGTTGGTCACCTGGGCGAAGGCCTGGCGGAAGCAGTCGTAGAGCGGCCGCACGCGCTGGCTGATCGCGGCCATCGGCACGTCGTCGCCCATCGAGCCGATGCCTTCCTGCTCGGTCTCGGCCAGCGGGCGCAGCACCGCCTCCTGTTCCTCGCGCGAGAGCTGGAACAGCTTCTGGAACGCGAGCAGGGTCTCGGGGGTGAACGGCGCGTCGGTCAGCGCCGGGTCGATCAGCTCGGTGTGCAGCCAGCTCATGCCGCGCTTGAGCCACTGCTTGTAGGGCGCGCGGGCGCGGTTGACCTCGTCGATCGCGTCGTTGTCGAGCAGCCGCCCGGCCTCCAGGTCGACCGCGATCATCTCCCCGGGGCCGAGCTTGCCCTTGGCCTTGACCCGGTCGGCGGGCAGGTCCCACACGCCGGACTCGGAGGCGATCACGAACACGCCGTCGTCCGACAGCGTCCAGCGCGCCGGGCGCAGGCCGTTGCGGTCGAGGGTGCAGGCGGCGAAGCGGCCGTCGCACATCACCACGCCCGCCGGGCCGTCCCAGGGTTCGGAATTGATCGAGTAGTACTCGTAGAACGCGGCGAGGTCGGTGTCCTTGTACTCCAGCGACTGGGTCGCCGGCGGGATCAGGATCCGCATCGCCTGCAGCATGTCCATGCCGCCCAGCAGCAGCCACTCGAGCATGTTGTCGAGCGACTGCGAGTCCGAGCCGTGCATGGCCACGGTGGACGAGAACTCGGACACGTCCAGCAGCGGCGACTTCCACACCGCCTTGCGCGCCTGCGCCCAGCGGCGGTTGCCCTCGATGCTGTTGATCTCGCCGTTGTGGGCGAGCCTGCGGAACGGATGCGCCAGCGGCCAGCGCGGCAGGGTGTTGGTGGAGAAGCGCTGGTGGAAGACCACCGCGCGCGCGGCCAGCGCCGGGTGGGAGAGGTCGGGGAACAGCTGGCGCAGGTGGCTGGGCAGGACCATGCCCTTGTAGCCGAGCAGTCGTGGCGAGAGGCTCACCACGTAGAAGTCCGCGATCGCCGCCAGCGCTTCCTCGGCGCGCCGGCGGGCGAGGAACAGGGCGCGTTCGAGTGCGTCGACGTCGGCCTCGTCGCTTTCGACGAAGACCTGCTCGACGCGCGGCGCGGACGCGCGGGCCAGCGTGCCGCAGGCGTCCAGGTCCAGCGTCACCACGCGCCAACCCGCCACCCGCGCGTCCACCCTGGCCAGCTGCCGTTCGAGCTCGCGGCGGCAGCGCGCCGCGTCGGCCTCGGCGTGCGGCAGGAACACCAGGCCGGCGGCCACCGGCCCGGCGTGGAGCGCGATCCGCGACTCGGCCGCGATCGTGCGCACGAAGCGGTCGGCGCCATGGATCAGCACGCCGCAGCCGTCGCCGGTCAGCCCGTCGGCATTGACGCCACCGCGGTGCGCCATGCGCGACAGGGCTTCCAGGGCGATGTCCACGATCCTGCGCTCGGCATCGCCCTCGATCCTGGCGATCAGTCCGAAACCACAGCTGTCGTGCTCGCTTGCGGGGTCGTGGAGGCCCCGATCCGGGTGTGCCCGCATCGTCGTGCTCGTCGTTGGGTGGGAAGGGCGGCGGGGTGGGAAACAGTGCCGGTACGCAGGGAAAACATGCCCGGCCGAGCATCCACTCGGGTCGAATAAATCACAATTTGTGCGACGCGGCAATAATGGTTTCGGGTTGGTTTCCGATGCAATCGAACCACCACGAAATCATGCCGGTCTCAGCGCAGATGGACACCCGTGCGGGCATCGCGCAGGCTGCTCGGCTGGCCCAGTCCGGAAGTTTCTCCGGCAACCACCAGGTCGACGCCGGCGACGATGTCCGCCGCCAGCCCGTCGCGCGAGACCGGCGCGGGCTTGCCGCCGCGGTTGGCGCTGGTCGAGACCAGCGGACCGCCCCAGGCATCGCACAGCGCGGCCACCACCGGATGCGCGCTGACCCGCACCGCGACCGCCTCGTGCGCGCCGCGGATCCAGCCGGGCACGGCCGCGGTCGCCGGCACCACCCAGGTGTGCGGCCCGGGCCAGCTGGCCAGCACCGCGTCGCGCGAGGACGGGTCCAGCGTGTCCCAGTCGAGCAGACCGTCGAGCTGCGCGGCCGAGGCCGCGACCAGGATCAGTCCCTTGGCGACGTCGCGCTGCTTGAGCGCGAGCAGGCGCGTGACCGCGGGCCGCGAGAACGGATCGCAGCCCAGGCCCCAGACGCCTTCGGTGGGGTAGGCGAGCAGCCCGCCCGCGCGCAGCACGGCCACCGCCCGCTCGATATCGCCGCGTTCGAGCATCGCGGCAGCTTAGCCCAATCCATGCGCCGCGCGCCGGCGCCCGCCGCGGCTCAGAACGGCGCCGCGTCGGTCTTCTTCACCACCCGCTTCTTGCCCGGCTCGAAGCGCGCCGCGGTCACCAGCGGGCGCGCCGGCTCGACGTCGCCCGAGAGCGGGCGCGCGGCCTTCTTCGCCGTCGCCTTCTTCGCGGCCTTCTTCGCCGTGGACGCCTTCGCCGCCTTCTTCTTCGCAGGAGCCTTCCTGGTCGCCGCCTTCTTCGCCGCGGCCTTCTTCGCGCCGAAGCCGCGCCGCGCCGGCTTGCCGGTCTCCTCGAGCAGGCGGGTCGCCTCCTCCAGGGTCAGGCTGGCGGGGTCGCGGTCCTTGGGGATCTTGCCGTTGAGCCGGCCATCGCTCAGGTACGGGCCGAAGCGGCCGTTGAGCACCTGGATGTCGCTGCCGGGGAATTCCTTGATCACCCGGTTGCGCGCGATCTCCTCCTTCTCCTCGATCAGCGCCACCGCGCGCTCCAGGTCGATCTTGTACGGGTCGTCGCCGGCCTTGAGCGAGGCGTAGGTGTCGCCACGGCGGGCGAACGGGCCGAAGCGGCCGATGCCCACGCTCACCTCCATGCCGTTGCTCTCGCCCAGCACGCGCGGCAGGCGGAACAGCTCGAGCGCCTCCTCGAGCGTGATCGAGTAGATGCTCTGGCCGGGGCGCAGCGAGGCGAAGCGCGGCTTCTCCTCGTCCTCGACCGTGCCGATCTGCACCAGCGGGCCGAACCTGCCGATGCGCGCGCTCACCTGGCGTCCGCTCGCCGGATCCTCGCCGAGCACGCGCACGCTGCCGGCGTCGGTCTTGTCGAGCGTGGCCTTCTTCTCGTCCACCTGCTCCTTGAACGGGCCCCAGAACTTTTCCATCAGCGGCACCCACTCCTCCTCGCCGCGGCTGACCGCGTCGAGCTCGTCCTCGAGCCTGGCGGTGAAGTCGTAGTCGACGTAGCGGGTGAAGTGGTTGCTGAGGAACTTCGATACCGCGCGGCCCACGTCGGTGGGCTTGAACGCGCGGCCGTCGAGCACCGCGTACTGCTTGCCGAGCAGGGTCTGGATGATCGAGGCGTAGGTGGAGGGGCGGCCGATGCCGTATTCCTCCAGTGCCTTGACCAGCGAGGCCTCGGTGTAGCGCGGCGGCGGCTGGGTGAAGTGCTGGTCGGCCTGGACCTTCTCGAGCGCGATCCGGTCGCCGAGCTTCATCGCCGGCAGCTTGCGGCCCTCGTCCTCGTCCTCCTTGCCCTTGCTGTCCTTGCCTTCCTCGTACACGGCCAGGAAGCCGGGCACGACCACGGTGGTGCCCGAGGCGCGGAACGCGTGCTCGGCGCCGGCGGCCAGGTCGACGGTGACGGTGTTGAGCGTGGCCGGGATCATCTGCGAGGCGATCGTGCGCTTCCACACCAGTTCGTACAGACGGCGCTCGTCCTCGGACAGGAAGCGCGCGACCTGTGCCGGGGTGCGCAGCGCGGACGTCGGGCGCACCGCCTCGTGCGCCTCCTGCGCGTTCTTGCTCTTGGTCTGGTAGACGTTGGGCTTGTCGGGCACCGAGGCGGTGCCGTAGTCGCGCGCGATCACGTCACGGATCTCGCCCAGCGCGTCCTGCGACAGGTTCACCGAGTCGGTACGCATGTAGGTGATCAGGCCGACCGTGCCTTCCTCGCCGATCGCCACGCCCTCGTACAGCTTCTGCGCCACCTGCATGGTGCGGCGGGTGGTGAAGCCGAGCTTGCGCGCGGCTTCCTGCTGCAGGGTGGAGGTGGTGAACGGCGGTGACGGGCGGCGCTTGCGCTCCTTGCTGGCGACGTCGGTGACGTGCAGCGAGCCCTGGGCGGCGGCGGCGATGCGTTCGCGCGCGGCCTCGGCGGTGGCGGCGTCGGTGATCGTGAACTGCTCGACCTTCTGCCCGTCGAGCTTGACCAGCCGGGCGTTGAACGGCTGCGAGGGGTGCGCGCACGCGGCCTCGATGGTCCAGTACTCGCGCGGCTTGAAGGCTTCGATCTCCTCCTCGCGCTCGACGATCATGCGCAGCGCCGGCGACTGCACCCGACCGGCCGACAGCCCGGCCTTGATCTTGCGCCACAGGACCGGCGAGAGGTTGAACCCCACCAGGTAGTCGAGCGCGCGCCGCGCCTGCTGGGCATCGACCAGTTCGCCGGCGATGTCGCGCGGCTGGTCCATGGCCTCGCGGATCGCGCGCGGGGTGATCTCGGTGAACACCACCCGCCGCAGCTGCTTGCCGTCGAGCAGGCCGCGCTCGCGCAGGATCTCGGCGATGTGCCAGCTGATCGCCTCGCCTTCGCGGTCCGGGTCGGTGGCCAGCCAGATGCTGTCGGCCGCCTTCGCCGCCTTGGCGATCGCGTCGACGTGCTTCTCGTTCTTGTCGATCAGCTCGTAGCGCATCCGGAAGCCGTCGTCGGGGTCGACCGCGCCCTCCTTGGGCACCAGGTCGCGGACGTGGCCGTACGAGGCCAGGACCTGGAAGTCCTTGCCGAGGTACTTGTTGATCGTCCTGGCCTTGGCGGGCGACTCGACGATGAGGAGGTGCTTGGGCATCGGGGATGGCATCCGGGCGCGGCCTCCGGGCCGCGCCGCTCGGGACTTCGGAAGAACACGACGCCCGGGGCTTGCCCGGGCGTGCTCGACGGGGCCGGAAGGGGGCCGGCACTCCTTATATAGTGGAATCACGGCCCATGCGGGCCTGTCAAGCGCGGCGGCGCCCGCCGCGGCAGGGGGCGGCCCTCAGCGGGCCAGGACCGGGATCAGGGCCGCGGGCACCGCCAGGGCCAGCAGGCCCAGCGCGGGCACGATCGCGCCCGGGCGACCGTCCCGGTTCCCGCCGCTGCGGGTCGGGGCGGCCGGTGAAGGCCGATGAACGCCTCCAGGCGCGCCCGCGGCGCGGCGCCCCGGAACACCAGGCCCATGGACCGTTGGCGATGGCGCGGACGGAAACGTCGGCCCGGATCAGTGCACCGGCTCGGGCTCGTCCGCGAACATCTGGGTTTCCATCCACGCGTAGGCGGCCTCGCTGCCGGGCTGGTTGAACAGCACCATCAGCACCACCCACTTGAGGTCGTCCAGGTCCAGTTCGTCCTGGTCCAGGGCCATCGCCCGGTCCAGCACCAGTTCGCGCTGCTGGGCGTCGAGGATCCCGTGTTGCTCCAGGAACAGCAGGAAGCCGCGGCATTCGACGTCGAGCTTGTCCAGCTCCGGCCCGAAATAGACCCGGGTCGGGCCGTCGCTGCGGGCCGCTTCCGCCACCGGGCGCTGGTCGGCCAGGGCATCGAGCCAGTCGAACGCCTTGCTGATTTCCGCCGGGCTGAATCCGGCCTGGAGCAGGCCGGCCTGGAGGGAGTCGCGGTCGCGGACCAGGTCCGCGTCTTCACTGAAGTAGTGTTCGAACAGGTAGAGCAGGACGTCCAGGATGCTCTCTTTCATTTCCCCCCGGCCTGCGCCCCGTGTGGCGCGGTGTGTCAGGACTTTCGGGCATATCGGCCGTGCGCCTGCACGACCCGGCCATCCAGCTCCATGAGCAGCAGCATGGACGAGGCCTGCGCGGCCGTCAATCCGGTGCGTTCGAGCAGCTGATCCATAGGGCTTGGGTCGTGGCCGAGAGCCGACCACAAGCGCTGGTAGTCCGGATCGGGCCTCGGCGACGCGTTGGACACGGCCTCGCAAGCGTGTCCAGCCGCGTTGATGGGGGCCTGGAGCCGGGTTCGCAAGGCATCGGCCAAGGCCTGCGCCACCGGGCCCAGGGCCGCGACCACCTCGGCCGGCTCTTCGACCAGCACCGCGCCGTCGCGGAGCAGGCGGTGGCAGCCGCGCGCCATGGGGTTGCGGATCGAGCCGGGGATGGCGAACACCTCGCGTCCCGCGTCGGCCGCCAGGCGGGCCGTGATCAGGGCGCCGGAGCGGTGCGCCGCCTCGACCACCAGCGTCCCCAGCGACAGCCCGGCGATGATCCGGTTGCGGGCGGGGAAGTGCTCGCGGCGCGCGCCGGTGCCCGGCGGGTGCTCGCTCACCGCCACGCCGCGGGCGGCCACCTCGCGCAGCAGGCCGGCGTTGGCGCGCGGATAGGGGCGGTCCAGGCCGCTGCCGAGGACCGCGATGGTGGCGCCCCCGGCCTCCAGCGCGGCGCCGTGGGCCACGGTATCGATCCCGGCGGCCAGGCCGCTGCACACGCCCAGTCCCGCGCGTGCCAGCGCGGTGGCGAAACCCCGGGCGTGGTCGCGGCCGCCCGCGGTGGGCGCGCGGGTGCCGACCACGGCCACGCACGGGTGCCAGAGCAGGCCGGCGTCGCCGGCCACGAACAGGCCCAGCGGCGGCGCCGGCATCCGCCGCAACAGCGCCGGGTAGTCCGGGTCGTGCCAGCCGAGCAGGCGCTGGCCGGGCACGGCCAGCCAGTCCCGCGCGTGCGGCGACGGCCGGGCCGCCTCCAGCGCGCGGACCTGGGCGGCGTCCAGGCCTGCGTCGCGCCAGGCCGCGATCCCGGCCTCGATGGCGCGCGCGGGGCTGCCGTAGCGTTCGAGCAGCCGCCGGCGCGGCGCCGAGGCGCCACCGGCGGCGAGCAGCCGCAGCAGGGCGAGATCGTCCTGGGTCATGCCGGCAGCATGGCGCGCAAACGCCAGCGGCGCCCGAAGGCGCCGCTGGCGGAAACCGTAGGAAAAGCCCGCGCCCGGCGCGGCGCCCCAGGATCAGTAGGGCGCGTCCGGATGCTTGAGGTGGTAGCCGACGCGGGTCGGCTTGATGCTGTCCATCACCAGCGCGTAGCTGACCTTGTCGTAGGTGCGGAACACCATGGCGTGGCCGGCGAACTCGTCGGGCAGGCGCACCTTGTTCTCGTGGAACACGGTATCGGGGTCGCGGTCGGCGCCCTTCTCGACGCGGTCGATGGTGTTGGTGCCCTCGCGCCAGAGCGAGAACACGGTGCCGTTGTCCACGCCCTCGCGCGCGCCGACCGACAGCACGATCACGTCGCGCGGGCCGCCGTGGGCAAGGGCGTCGGCCACCGCCAGCACGCGCGCGCGGCCGTAGTCGAGCTGGTGTGCCGGCGCGTGCGGGAAGAACTGCAGGTCGTAGGGCTGGGCGTCGACCGGGATCAGGCGGTCGCCCACGCGCACCTCGCGGCCGGTCTCGTCGAGCAGCAGGGTGCTGGCCTGGATGCCGCCGACCTCGCCGCGGGTGATGGTGCCCACGTTGACCCGCTGCAGCTCGTAGCCCAGCAGTTCCTGGCCCTTGTCGGGCGTGAGCACGTTGGTCCAGTACTGCTGGAAGTCGATGGTGCGGCGACCGCGGAAATCGAGGTCGTCGGTGTGGAACAGGTCGCAGCACAGGCTGTCGCGCGAGACGTGCGTGTAGCGCACGGTCGGGCGCACCACGGCGTAGCGCTGGCCCGGCGCCGCCGAGGGGAGCCCGCGGATGTACGCGACCTGGCCCTGGGTGGCGCGCAGGCGGTCTTCCTCGAGGCCGACCACGTAGGGCAGGTGCTCGAACGCGTCGACCACGCGCAGGTCCTTGAGGAAGGGTTCGACCTCGGAGAGCGGGATGGCGTTGATCGGCGCCTCCTCGCGCGGACCGGGTTCGGCGGTCACGCGGTTGAGGTAGGCCAGGCTGATCACGTCGCCGGGGTAGATGAGGTGGGGATTGGCGATCTGCGGGTTGGCCTGCCAGATCTCGGGCCACAGCCAGGGGCGCTGCAGGAAGCGGCCGGCGATGTCCCACAGGGTGTCGCCGCGCTTGACCACGTAGGTGTCGGGATGGTCGCCGCGCATGGTCTGGGCGGCCGCGAAGGTCGCCACCGTCATCAATGCGACGACGCACGTGGTGCGGAGCCCCTGAGAAAGGCGCTGAAGCATGCGGGCCATCTAATTGCTCCCCTTGAAGATTTCCCCGTGCAGCGGGGGCACTATAACGTACAAACCGCAGGCGGTTGCAAGCCGATGGGGGGTACAATAAGCGGTCGTCCCGCGCGGTTGTGACCGCTGCCACCCTTTGCGCCCATGGCCCTGCTCCCCATCCTCGAATATCCCCATCCGCGGCTGCGCACGGTCGCTCGCCCGGTCGATCCGGGCCAGGTCCACGATCCGGCCTTCCAGCGGCTGCTCGACGACATGTTCCAGACCATGTACGAAGCGCCGGGGATCGGCCTGGCGGCGACCCAGGTCGACACCCATCAGCGCTTCATGGTGATCGACGTCACCGAAGGCCGCGACCAGCCGCTGGCGTTCATCAACCCGGTGATCCGCGAGCGCTCGGCCGAACTGCGCCTGCACCAGGAGGGCTGCCTGTCCATCCCCGGGGTGTACGCCGACGTCACCCGGCCCGACGGCATCGTGGTCGAGGCGCTCGACCGCCACGGCAAGCCGTTCGAGCTGCGGGTCGACGGCCTGCTGGCGACCTGCATCCAGCACGAGGTCGACCACCTCGACGGCAAGCTCTTCATCGACCACCTGTCCGCGCTCAAGCGCGACCGGGCGATCAAGCGCCTGGAGAAGCTGCGCAGGGAGGCGCGCTAGCGGTGGCCCGGGGCGGTCGGCCCGTGGCGCCGATCGCCCGGCCCTCCGCACCGCCCGATCCCCGCCGTCCGACCCCGATGCGCCTGGTCTTCGCCGGAACCCCCGAGTTCGCCGTCCCCAGCCTGCGCGTGGCCGCGGCCCGCGGCGAGGTGGTGGCGGTCTACACCCAGCCCGACCGTCCGGCCGGGCGCGGGCGCGGCATGGCCGCCCCGCCGGTCAAGCGCGAGGCGCAGCGGCTCGGCTTCGAGGTCCGCCAGCCGCAGACGCTGCGCACGGTGGAGGCGCGCCGGGCGCTGCGCGCGCTGCGCCCGGACCTGATGATCGTGGTCGCCTACGGGCTGCTGCTGCCGCCGCGGGTGCTGGAGATCCCGACCCACGGCTGCTGGAACGTGCATGCCTCGCTGCTGCCGCGCTGGCGCGGCGCGGCCCCGATCCAGCGCGCGATCGAAGACGG
>ENA-UOUL01003251-UOUL01003251.1-bioreactor-metagenome-genome-assembly--contig:-NODE-3251-length-17026-cov-80.609121_pt1 | contig 17026 bp, 14 predicted proteins | sample MGYA00249838_ERZ747220 | MGnify/ENA primary metagenome ERZ747220 (study PRJEB28778, sample SAMN05720191) | bioreactor metagenome | isolation source: Anaerobic biogas reactor | place: USA:Washington...
CCATCTTGTGTGTCATCGCACCCTAACGGGCACTACTTATTATAGTCCCTACGGGAAAAGGAATTAGGTTGCGAGCGCAGCGTGGCGATCTCTAACGAGGACTTACGATTTGAGCTTTGAGATTGGCGCGTCGCTTCGCTCCTTGCAATGACAGACCCAGAAGCCATCTTTTATGTCATTGCGAGCGTAGCGAAGCAATCTCGTAGAAATAAACCTAATTTCTTATTACCGTATGGCAGGTATTATAATGACCTTTTATAAACACATAACTACTACACTGCTTATTATCATATTTATTGCAATGGCACCGGGTGTTGCCCTGGGCTTCTCTGATACTCGTGCTCACTGGGCGCGCCCGCAAATCGATCATCTCAAGAGTCGGGAATTGTTGTCTGGATATCCAGACGGTACCTATCGCCCCGATGCTTTTGTGTCCCGAGAAGAATTTGTAACTCTGGTAATCAAAGCCCTAAATAAGGAATCGGAAGCTCGGCAGTTGGAAAAAGGCCAGGGCTTTTTTAGCGATACTCACCAGCGCTGGTCGCGGGGGTTTGTTGACTTGGCCCAGGAGTTAGACATCACTGCTGGTGATGGTATGGGCAACTTTCATCCTCAGCGCATTGTAACCCGCCAAGAAGCGGTGACCCTGCTGGTCAATGCTCTTCACAACGGGGAAGAGCTTACCGACGAGGGTGAGAATTTATTTTTTGACAGCGGTGCCATACAGGACTGGGCTCGCGCTTCAGTGACCTATGCTCACCAACGGGGTATTATCAAAGGCTTTCCGGACGCTACTTTTCGCCCCAGGGAGCCGGTCACCAGAGCTCAGGTGGCGGTCATGCTGGAGCAGTTTTTGGATCTACAGGGTAAGAAATACCATATAGCAGGCACTTTAACTAGTATTAATCTGCCTCTGCGTCAGGCTGTAATTGAAATTTATGGCCAGTCGCACAGTTTTGAACTGGACGAAAACCTGGTGGTCTATGGACAGAACTCGCCCGAACCTCTGACCGAAATAATTATTCCCTCCTCGGGATACTTTGACCTGAATCCCCAGGGCAAACTGGCTTATGCCTATCTGGTGAGCGATCTCCCCGACTCTCTACTGGAAATCGCCACTAGCCGACTTATCCCATCCCCGGCGCAGCCCAACGGTTCTGTCAGGACCGCCTCGACTTTGGTTCAATTAGCAGATGAGACCGATAAAGATATGGCGCAAACTTCACTGAATAATCCTGGAACTAGTTTGGATAACACTCGTGAGGCTATGCGGATCTACGAGTTTGTTGAAGAAAGCGGCGCTACCGGATTAGGGCAATTGGTGGCGGTGATAGATAGTGGGATTGATCCAGGGCATCCCGACCTGCAGACTACGGTGGATGGATACTCCACTCTGGTTGACTTTATCGATCTTACTGATGATGGTAAAGTCGATCTTTCTCGGATCGGTACATCTGTTAATGGTTCATTCCAGGCTGCTGGTCAGAATGTAAATGTGCAAGGAATAACCAATACAGCCGATGAGTTTCGCTATGGATTTTTAAGCACCTCTGTTTTGCCTGCTTCTTTCAGTGCCGGCTTGCCAACCGAGCAGATCCTGGTAGTGGCTGCTGCCAGCCAGTATTGGTATATTTACGATACCATATATATCGATACCGACGGTGATGGCGATATAACCGATGAGAAACCCTTAAAACGCTATACCAGCGGAGAATATACCAGCATAATCGGTGCAGGGGATAAACGGCTCAATGTAGTTGTCACGGAAATATCCAATGATCCATTCTACGTGAAGCTGGGTTTTGATGGTTTGGGACATGGCACTGAAGTGGCTGGCGTGGTAGCTGCCAACGGTGAAGTGGAAGGCATAGCACCGGGTGCCCAGCTACTGGGCATTAAAATATTGAATCGTTTAGGGCAAGCCAGCATACCTGTACTGCAGGAGGCCCTGGAAGTGGCGGGACAACGGGGAGCCCGGGTGGCGGTAGTCAGTCTGGGGCAATACCAGCTCAGCAACCGGGATCATGATAAGCTGACCGCTACCGCCGAGTTGATGTGGAAGAAATACCAGATGATCATCTGTATGGCTGCCGGCAATAATGGGCCGGGCATTAATACGGTCACACGTTCCTCAGCTCTGTGCAATGTGATCAGTGTGGGCGCTTATGCTACTCCGCAGATGTGGTATCGGGATTATGGCTGGATGGTGGAAGAGCCCACCCTGTGGTATTTTAGTTCGGTGGGGCCTTCAGCCGATGGATTGCTGGCACCAACCTTGATAGCACCGGGTAATGCCATTTCTACCTACCCTTTGTGGGGGGATTCCATATATCGACTGGAAGAAGGAACCAGTATGGCTGCACCCCATGTAGCCGGTGCGGTAGCCTTATTATTGGATGTGGCTGCTCACCAGTTGTACCAGAACGACACCCTGGCAGTTTATCAGGCTCTGATCAGTGGAGCTGTTCCCCTGGACAATTTACAGCCGGTGGAACAGGGATTTGGCGCGGTAAACATGATGAGGGCCTGGCAGGAATTAAAAGATATGAAGGACTCTTTTACCGCTTATGAAGTGAGTCAGTATACACCTGGGTTCGGTTATGGGCAGGGCCTCTACTCACGGGGAATGGTGCCGAGCCAAATGTCGGTGCAGATCAAGAATACCAGTACCACTGGCCGCCAGCTAGCGGTGGGGGGGCTGTCCGATTGGATCCAACCCAGCCAATACTGGCTGCAGATACCGGCCGGCAGTGAGCGCCGCATAAATATCGCGTATCAGGGATTGGATGAGCCGGGGCTGTACAGCGAGTTTCTGGTAGCTGATGATATGGATACTCCTGGAACCGATTTGAATATCCTGCAAACTGTTATTGTGCCCCATGATCTGGCTAGTCTGCCTCAGGATACTCTTACTCAAACTGCCAACCTGCCCGCTGGTCAGTTTAAGCGCTATTTCCTGCAGGTGCCGGAAGGCAGTGGCCAGCTGCAACTGAAACTGGATGTAGGCCAAAAGGGCCGAGCGCGTATGCATGTTATCTCTCCCTGGGGATGGCAGGAAGTGAGCAGCTATGCTGGGGTAGGCGAGACCATGGTGCGTGAGCAAGCCAGCCTGACCTTTGATAAACCGGCAGCGGGAGTATGGGAAGTGGTTATCTACAGTTCCTCTACCCTAAGTACCTTTGATTTGAAACAGACCAACTACACGTTGGAGGCATCTTTGAAAGATGTAACTGCGGTGGCCCAGAAAAAACCGATCGACCGCTATCTGATCACGGCGCTGCCTTCATCCTATCAGGAAGAAGGCCAGCTTACTGTTACTCTGCATTTTTGGCACTACAATACCAAAGTTCCCGCCGCTGGAGTGGTAATGATCAACAACCGTCTCTACGAACTGGAACAGGGCACCGTCACCCTAACCCTCCCCCTCAACTCCACCCCCATCCCCTTACACATCTCCTGGTAGAATGCAAGAGGGGACGGTTCTTTCTGTCATTTTACGTAAACTAATCATTGTCGCTTAATACCTTTTTGAAATGACAGAAAGAACCGTCCCCTCTTGCATTCCTTTGACTTGCGGTTGGTAATAGCTACGGGTAGGGTTTGCTATAGGTAACTGGTAGCGGAAACTGCAAAGATAAAAAGGGCCTTGTGCGTATAGTTAAATAATGGTAAAATGCACCTTAGAGACTGCTCCTGGATTAATAAAGCAGGCCGAGAGGTGCATTTATGCTATTAATGGAAAAAATCAAAAACGCATTCAAGAAAAGTGGAGGAATACTAAAGACGTCGGAACTTAAGGAGTTGGGATTATCTAGTCGACAAATAAAAAGGTTGACAGATGAAGGTAGGATATCAAAAATCAAACGAGGATTCTATGAATTAGCAGATTATATCCCTAAAGAAGAGGTTCTCATAGCACGGTTGTTTCCCAAAGCGGTTATCTTTCTTGAAAGTGCATTGCTGCATTACGAGTATACAGATAGAATACCGCCGGCATTGCAAATAGCGGTCGACAAATATAGTAAAACTACTCAGTATGATATTGATTATCCAACCATAGAGCCTCACTACTTGAGCCCTAAGTTAATAGAAGTTGGGGTAGATACAATTGAAGTAGAAGGCGCCAAGGTAAGAATATATGATCGAGACCGAACCATATGTGATGTTTTGCGTTATGAAAAGAAACTGGAGCGAGAGGTATTCAGCCAATCAATTCAGAGATATGTAAAAGATCCAGAGAAAAATGTGAGAAAACTATTGGAATATGCCGAACTACTTAATGTAAAAAACAAAGTGCAGACATATATAGGGGTGTGGTTGTAATGGCTAATATTGCTGCATCAGTTTTGGCGAGGTTAAAAGACAAAGCAAGAGAGCAAAGCATCCCACATCAACAAATGATAAATCTATTCTGCCAAGAAGAATTCATTCGAAGGCTTTCAGAATCAGATTATAAAAACAATCTTATTCTTAAAGGGGGCTTTCTTTTATATTCGATTAGTGGATTTATTTCGAGACCAACCGTTGATGCAGATTATCTCCTAACAAACCATTCCAATAACATAGAGGCGATAAAGAAACTTGTTGATGAAGTTATTTCTTTGCCTAGTAAAAATGACTTTGTAGGTTTCGAGATAAGAAGTGTAGAGGTAATTAGTGAGATTAAAAAGTATCACGGTATCAGGGTAAACCTTGTGGGAACTATTGAAAGAACCCAGACACCTTTTCGTATCGATTTTGGAGTTGGAGATGTTATTGTCCCAGCTGTTGTTGAAAGAAGCTTACCGGTATTGCTCCCGGATTTTGAAAGTCCTGTGGTGTTGACCTATTCCTTAGAGTCTACAGTGGCAGAGAAATTGGATGCCATTATATCTTTAATGGAAGCTACCAGCCGAATGAAAGATTTTTACGACATATACTATTTGGCAACGACTTTTGATTTCGATGGGAGAAACCTTCAAAAAGCAATCTTTGAAACGTTATCTAATCGAGGGACGCCGTATGAAGAGGATTCTGTGGCTGTTCTCACAAGACTTGTTAAGGATATGGAAATTCAAAAAAGGTGGAATAACTTCTGTAAGAAGGTATTGAAATATGAACCTGATTTCACAGACATAGTTAACGTTATCATTGACTTCGCCTCGCCGCCATATCAATCAATGATTGAGGGAGAGAAATTCTTCAAGAACTGGAGCTATAAAGATAGGAAATATATTTAATGGGAAGCGGGTTGGAGGACGGTTCGAGACTGCTGAAGAAGTTTTGGAACATTAAAAGTAATGCACGTTAGAGATCGCCACGTCGCTACGCTGCCTCGCAACCTATGAGATAATTCCCGAAGGGATTGTAATCAGTAGTGCCCGTTAGGGTGCGATGACACTAGAAAGCTGTCATTGCCCCCTACGGGGACTAATGATGTTTGCTAAAGCTCACTATTAAGGTTGCTGTAAAAATACCTCTCACCTAAGCAGTAGCGGAAACTTTAGTTTCCGATGGGAGGCTAAAGCCTCCCCTACACCCAAGGAAGAGTTTATCTACAAAACTCTAGCAAAAGTTTTGGGACTTATTCAGTAGTCTCGGATCGTCCTCTGACTTGCGCGTGTCCCCGCTGGCCTTCATTCTTGCTGCTTTGACTTGTGCTTGGTAATAGTTTACTATGAGGCTAAACGACTATTGGTTATAATGCCAAAAGGAGGATAAGCCATGGAGGCAGCCTTGGTCAATAAGGCCCGTGAGCTGTTGAATGCTAATTATATCTCTACCACTTTGAGTACGGTGGATCGGGATTACAACTGCAATATTGCGGTCATCTCGGTTTTGGAGATGATCGACGACAAGACTATAATCTGTGCGCGCTTTGGGGCGGAGCGGACTTACGCTAATCTGCAAGAGACCGGCAAGGGCGTTTTCCTGGTTCTTTTAACCGATAATGAAAAGACCAAGGATGGGATCCGGGTGTATGTGAAGTTGGTAGATGACCAACAGGAAGGCCCCTACTACGAAAGGATGAAAGCCCGCCTAGCCAACACCCGCTACAGCAGTTTTCCGCTGAAGAATTGTTTGGTGTTTGAGATAACTGATATTCTGCCGGTGTCAATGCTGAGCAAATAAGCGCAAGTTAGGGGACGGTCCTTCAACTTGCGCTTTCAACGAAGCTCAGGTTAATATGTGGAAGAATTTCTTTAAAACGCAAGTTGAAGGACCGTCCCCTAACTTGCGCGGAATACAACAGTATTGCATATCCTAAGATAGAAGAAGTTGGGAGTTAAGGAAGGGTTTTTAAGGAGGATACCATGCATCTAGGCAAAGTACTGGTAGTATTCGGCACTCGGCCGGAAGCGATAAAAATGGCACCGGTCATCAGGGAGTTGAAAAAGGTTCAGGATATTGAAACAGTGGTGGCAGTAACAGCTCAGCATAGGGAAATGCTAGATCAGGTATTGAAGCTGTTTGATATCAAGACTGATTATGACCTGGATCTAATGAAAGAACAGCAAGATCTGTTCAGTATCACTACCGGAGTTCTGAACGGTCTTAAAGAGATACTGGAAAAGGAAAAACCGCATCTGGTTTTGGTTCACGGTGACACCACCACTACCTTTGCCGCTGCCCTGGCGGCCTTTTATAAGCGCATCCCAGTTGGTCATGTGGAAGCTGGGCTGCGCACCCGCAATAAATATTCTCCTTATCCGGAAGAGATCAACCGCACTCTGGCAGGACGGATCACCGAGCTACACTTTGCTCCCACGGATACCGCCCGCGATAATCTGCTGGCGGAGTCTACGGCGACCTTCAAGATCTGGGTCACGGGCAACACGGTGATCGATGCTCTGCTGGAGACGGTGCAACCAGAGTATACTTTTGGCCAGGAACTGCAGGGCATAGACTTCGATCGGCGTATTATCCTGGTTACCACCCATCGCCGCGAAAACTGGGGCAGCAGTATGCGTAATATTTATCAGGCTTTGATAGATATAGTTAATGAGTTTCCAGATGTGGAAGTGGTTTTCCCAGTTCACCGCAACCCAGTGGTACGGGATATAGCGGAGGAAATGCTGAAGGGCAGAGAGAGGTTCCATTTGATCGACCCTCTGGATTACGAACCCTTTGCCAACCTGATGAATCGCTGCTATATGGTGATGACTGATTCCGGAGGCATGCAGGAGGAAGCGCCGTCGTTGGGCAAACCGGTGCTGGTTTTACGAGATACCACCGAGCGTCCGGAAGCTTTGCAGGCTGGAACGGTCAAACTGGTGGGCACTAATCAGCAGAGTATATATGAAGCAGCCCGTCTGCTATTAACTGATAAAGAAGAATACGACAAAATGGCCTGCGCCATCAATCCCTATGGGGATGGCTATGCCGCCCAGCGGATAGTAAATGTGATCAAGGATTTTCTTTACGCGCGGATCGGGGCTCAGTGATGGATGCAAGAGGGGAACAAGATCCTTCGGTCGTTCCTCCCTCAGGATGACAATTGTAGGGGGCGATGCCCACATCGCCCCGCACTTGCGTATACCAGATATGGTGCAAATGCCTAGCCAAACCATGTTCATATGATGACATTGAGGATTCCCGGGAAAACGGGACGATGTGGGCATCGTCCCCTACACGCGGATCAGGCGTATTATATTTCAGCCTCTCAGGGAGACTATTAGGGTACTAATGTCTGCCTGGGAGGATTATGATGGAGTATGCAACTGTTCTTATTAGGACTGTTTTGGCCTTTGTCACTCTTTTTGTGGTAGCGAGGCTGCTGGGGAAACAGCAGTTGAGTCAGCTGACTTTTTATGAATACATTACTGGAATCACTATGGGGGACATAGCCGCCAGCATCGCTATTGATGCGGGACGCAGCCCTTTGTATTATATGTTGGCCTTAGTAGCTTTTGCTGCTCTTACTTTAGGAACGGGGGTGATCACGGAAAAAAGCCGACCACTGCGAAAACTAATTGAAGGTGAACCGGTGGTGCTGGTTCACAATGGCAAGATACTGGAACATAACATGGCTAAAAGTGGCTATAACATGGAAAACTTAATGATGCAGCTTCGGGAACGAGATGCATTTGATATTAGGGAAGTTGAATTTGCTATCGCGGAGACCGATGGCTATCTAACCGTATTGAAAAAGTCCCAGAACCGGCCGGTCACACCGGCTGATCTGGGAGTAGATACGAAATATGAGGGGGTTCCCTCGGAAATCATAGTGGATGGACAGGTAATCCATCAGAATTTAAAACAGAACCATCTGGACGAAGCCTGGCTGATAGCCCGCTTGCAAAGTATGGGTTATAACAGCCCCCAAGAAATCCCTTATGCTAGTCTGGATAGTGAAGGAAACCTATATGTGGATGATAAACGCGACCGACTCGACCCTATGACTGATATATCTGATTAGTTGGCCGTGGACACTCCTGGAGGAGGATGAGTATGTCAACCATTAAGTTTGGCACGGATGGGTGGAGGGCCGTAATAGCCCGAGATTTTACTTTTGCCAATTGCCGATTAGTAGCTCAGGGTATCGCGGGGTACGTAAACTCCGTCAATCTGGCTAAAAAAGGTATCGTTATCGGTTATGATAATCGCTTTATGTCCCCGGATTTTGCCCGGGAGTGTGCGCAAGTATTGTTAGGAAATGGGATCAAAGTATATTTGATGTCCCACCCGGTACCGACTCCGGTGACCGCCTTTGCCATTCAGGTGAAAGAGGCGGGCGGAGCCGTGATGATCACTGCCAGCCACAACCCTCCGGAGTACAACGGCATCAAGTTTATACCTGAATACGCCGGGCCGGCTTTGCCTGATGTTACTGATGCCATCGAAGCAGAGATCCAGCGTGTTATTGACTGTGGCAAGGTTTATGAACTGGCTCTGGATGAAGCCACCCAGTTTAATTTGTTTGCAGAATTAGATGTGGATAGTGAGTACCAGGCCCAACTGCTGAAAACCACTCAGGTCGATGCTTTCAAAAACCGCCCGCTGCGCGTAGTGGTAGATCCTATGTTTGGTGCTGGTATCGGTTATCTTGATAAAATTTTATCCCAACTGGGCTGTGAGGTTTTCCCTATCAACAACCACCGGGATACCTTGTTTGGCGGGTCATTGCCGGAACCAACCGACCTGAATCTGGGCGACTTAAAACGGGCGGTGACCTCTTACCAGGCAGATATCGGTTTGGCTCTGGATGGTGATGCAGATCGCTTCGGCATTATTGACAACCAGGGCAGTTTTGTCAATGCGAACCGTTTTATGGCTTTATTATTGGAACATCTGCTCAATACCCGCCAGTTTCGCGGGCCGGTGGCTCGCTCCATAGCTACCACCCATATGCTGGATCGTATCGCCCGTAAGAACGGGTTATCAGCCTTGGAAACTCCAGTTGGTTTTAAATACATCGGCCAGTGTTTGCGGGAGAAAGGCTGTATGTTAGGTGGCGAAGAAAGTGGTGGTTTAAGTATTCTGGGGCATGTACCGGAAAAGGATGGTATCCTGGCCTGTTTGCTGGCGGCGGAAATGGTTGCTCATAGCGGTAAAACGCTGGCCGAATTGGAAGCTGAACTGGTCGAAAAATATGGGAACATGTTCAGTCGACGCTTGGATATCCAGATCAATCCCGCTGAAAAGCCAGCAATACTAGCCCGGCTGGATGAATACAGACCCAAGACCATAGCCCAAACTGGGGTAGAATCTACCAGCACTCTGGAAGGCTTGAAAATGGTACTGGAGGATGGCAGCTGGGTCTTGATCCGACCTTCGGGTACGGAACCCTTGTTTAGGATCTATGTGGAAGCCGGCAGGGAAGAGCAGTTGCTATCCCTGCAGAAAGAGGTCTTGCAGTCACTGGGACTAAGCTAGAATACAAGCGGATGCAAGTGGGGACGGATGCAAGTGGGGACGGTTCTTTCTGTCATTTCAGGTTAGCTGATACTACCAAACTATTATCTTTAGCAAATGACAGAAAGAACCGTCCCCACTTGCATCCAATGACAGAAAGAACCGTCCCCGCTTGCATCCAACCACGATTATTCTTTTTGATGCCGTTTGCCCGATTGATATCGGGCTTTCTTTGTGCCAAAGTATAGATATTAGATAGAGAATTAAGGAAGGATTTTCATGCAACGTGACGAAAGTAGTATAAATAGTGACATAAAGGGACCCAAACAACTGCAGCAATTAGACCGAGTCTTTGCACAGGTCATCGAAGCCCTGGAGAAAAGCCGTGAAAACATATTTGAGATAAACCAGGACTGCGAAAATCATTGTCTGCGGTTGGAGACAGAGATCCAAGGGATCAACAAGCAGATACAACAGGTCATCGAAACGGTGGACAAGCTCCAAATCCTGGAGCGTCAGGCTCGCATACGCTTGATGGAAGTCAGTCGGCGCTTTGATACCATGACTGAGACAGATATTAAGAAAGCCTATGAAAACGCCCAGGCTATGCAGATCAAGCTGCAGGAGGCACAACAGGAGGAACAATACCTACAGTTGCGCCGACAGGAGTTAGAGAATCAAATTCGCCAGTACCGCAGGATCAATAAAAAAGCGGATAGTCTGTTGCACAATGCTTCGTTGGCCTTAAAGCTCATGCAGGGATCTTCCGACAAACTAAGCGACACTATTGAAAAAGTGAATCGCAAAAATCAACTGGAATTGTGGATCGTGGAGATGCAGGAAGCTGAGCGACGCAAAATAGCTCGGGAACTGCATGATGGCCCCGCTCAGAGCCTGGCCAGTATGCTGATCCGTTTGGATTTGGTCATGCACATGCTCCCCGAAAAGGATCACGAAATTCGTCACGAAATCCAGAATATTAAAGCGATCGGCAGCGAGAGCATTACTGATGTACGCAGCATTATGTATGATCTTAAGCCCTATCTGATGCATGAACAGGGTTTACACGCCACTTTGAAGGATTACTTCAATGAATATGAGGCTAAATACAGCTTCTTTATAGATTATGTGACTTTTGGCCAACAGCGGCAATACGATTTGGCACTGGAAGTGGGCCTACTCAGAATGGTGCAGGAGGCCATTACCAATGTTCGCAAACACGCGGGAGTCAACAAAGCATTAGTGAAGTTTGAAGATAACGGTTCCCATCTGACCCTGGTGATAAAGGATGAAGGTAAGGGATTCGATTTCGGAGAGATCAGGCAGAAGCGAGAGAGTTATGGAATCGTAGGTATGCAAGAGCGGGTTAAGATCTTTGGAGGAGAATTAGAGATTTTTTCTCGGCCGGGAGAGGGCGCGCAGATTATTATAAAGGTTCCATTAGAAGGGGAGGCAGACCATGGACAAAGTAAAGGTGATCATAGCCGATGACCACGCCTTGGTAAGAGAAGGACTGCGGCGTTTGTTGGAACTTGATCCCAATATTGAAGTATTAACTGAAGTCGGCGATGGCCAGGGGGCTATCAATATGGTGCGCAAGCTTCGGCCGGACGTGGTTTTGATGGATGTTAATATGCCGGGCACCGATGGAATAGTGGCCACCAAGGTCATCAAACGGGAAATGCCTTCCATACGTGTGATCGCCCTGACTATTTACGAAGACGAAGAAGTGATCGAGATGGTTAGAGCCGGTGTGTCTGCCTATGTGTTAAAGGATGTAGCCGGCAGTGAGTTGATAGATACCATTTACAGAGTCATGAATGGTGAAGTAGTGATCCACCCGCGGGTGGCCAGTCGTCTGGTGCGTGAATTGACCCGCACTGACCGCAAAAAAGACACCGTGCGTCTGACCAAACGGGAGCGAGATGTGCTCACTTGTCTGGTCAAGGGACATTCCAACAAGGAAATGGCCGATTCCATGTTTATCAGCGAAAAAACCGTAAAAAACCACCTCACCAGTATTTTTCGCAAACTGGGCGTGAAAGACCGCACCCAAGCGGCCGTGTATGCCCTCAAAAACAACATTGTGACAGATGACTAAAGCCAATCATTACAGGTAATCAAGCAACCTCCTTCTAGCATATTTATATACTGACAGGCCAGGAGGGGGTTCTTTTGTGGTTATTTTTCTAAAAACCTTGGGATTTGGGATCTGGTTGGTCATAATGCTAGTTTTGATAGCCGCTATCCGCCGTACTTCGCACCTTACCGTCAAACGTGTTACTCAGAGCAAACCAGGGGATTAAATGAACATAGGCAGGGGGAAGCCCGGATGCAAGCGGGGACGGTTCTTTCTGTCATTTATTAACTTAAGACGCAGATTTCTATGATTTTCTATTCAATTCTTTCTGCGTTATCTTAATGAATCTCCTTTCACCCTTCGGGTACTCCTGATGTTCGCACCGCTCACATTATAAGGTTGCGGAGACTACCTAAGTTCCCTTCGGTTGCAATTGAGGTTGCTGCGTAGATTTGCCGTCCAAATATATAACATGAAATGACAGAAAGAACCGTCCCCGTTGCATTAGACTACCAGAAAAACGGGACGATGTGGGCATCGTCCCCTACGTCTTTTTCAGCAGACACGGACGTTCATTCGACTGGCGCAGGATCTTTCTATAGTATGGCTAGATAGAAATTGCCATATCTAATATAATTAAATGGTAAGTAGGGGTGGGGGATATGGTTAACTTATTGATGGACTTGTTGTTTCCGCAGCGGATGTGCTGTATCTGTCAGCAGCCTGGTATGTATAGCACTAGGCAACCGTGGTGTCCGTCATGTGATGATAAATTGATAGAATTACAGCATGTTCATCTGATTTGTGATCGATGCGGTAAGTATTTAGCGGAAGACTGCGGTTCTTCCCTCTGCAAGGATTGTCAGAATCGTACTCCTCCCTTTGAGTTGTCTCGAGCTGTGGGGCCTTATGAGGAGCCCTACCGCATAGCCATAAAGGTTTTGAAGTTTATGGGGCGAAAGCACTTAGCATATCGCATGGGAAAGATGATGGCCGAAGTAGTTAAAAATGAACCGCGCTTTTGGCCTATTGATATGATCATCCCGGTTCCGTCGACCCGCGCCAGCATTAAACAGCGGGGTTTCAATCAGACCGAAGTGTTAGGCTGTCAGATAAGCAAAGAGCTAAAGATCAAAATGTATTGCAACTTGCTGGTGAGAGTGAAGGAGACACCGTCTCAGCGGGAATGTTCGCGGGAAGAACGTGAGAAAAACCTACTCCAGGCTTTTGCTGTTAAGAATGCAGACTGCATAAAAGGAAAAAATATCTTGCTAGTGGACGATGTTTTTACTACTGGCTCGACTAGTCGAGAGTGTGCTCGCACCCTGCTTGACCATGGTGCCGGTAAGGTAAAGGTAATCACCTGGGCCACTGGTAAAGGATATTAGAGACGGAGGGAGCATCAGATGGCGAATTTAAGGAATTGCTCTGTATGTGGCCGGTTATTTGCCTACCAGCAGGGCAGGGCGGTCTGTTCCCGTTGTCGGGAAGAGGAAGAAGAACAGTACATGATCGTGCGCAAGTATGTTCGTGATCACCCTGGTGCCACGGTTTTCGAGGTTGCCGAAGAAACCGGAGTCGAAGAGGAAATAATTCTACAGTTTTTACGGGATGGTCGCTTGCAGAGCAAGGGTTTTGCTGAGATACTGGAGTGCATGCGCTGTGGTACTCGCATTGATGGTGGCAAATACTGCAGCAACTGTCTGCGTGACCTGGATTCCCAGCTAAAGGGGGCAATTTCGCCAACCTCACAACGGTCTGCTACCGAAGAGAAAAAGTCACGGGGCGATCGAATGCACACCCGAGAATAAATACACAGCCAGGGAAAAGGGGCAGGGGGCAACGCAAGTTGGGGACGGTCCTCCGACTTGCGCTTTTATGAAAGCTCTTCAAGTCCACAATATAGATTCCGCTAAAACGCAAGTCGAAGGACCGTCCCCAACTTGCGCTTTGCTTTTGAAATGACAGAAAGAACCGTCCCCTCTTGCATCTATTATTTACCAATCCTCCTGGCCTTGTGGCTAAGAAGCGGCGAATTTGTGACTAATAGTGAGATAAATCAATAAGAACGCTCGTAGAGGGAGTGAAGAACTCCTTCTTTTTTTACGAAACTAATCAACAGAACCATAGTGTGCCTAAATAGATGAGGTGAGATGAAATGATAATTTCTAAGGCACAGGTACAAAACCTGTTGCAGGTGTATGGCAAGAATAAAAAAATCAATCGCGTTGATTCCACGCCTGGCACCCAATCAATCAAAAAGGATGCTCTGGCCATTTCCGACGAAAGCCGCATTAAACAGAAGGCTATGCAGGCTATCAGGCAGTCCGATGACATTCGCCTTGATAAAGTGAGGGATTTGCAGGAGCGGATCTCTGCCGGCACTTATACCGTGAATGAAGACGAAGTAGCGGAAAAGATGATCGAAAGAGCTATTGTTGACCGCCTGATTTAAGAGGTGAAGAGATGGAAGCGATACTCCGCGAATTTATCCAGGTGATGGATAAGCAGAATCAGACCCTCGACCAGATTTTCGATTTGGGCGAACAAAAACAGCATGCTATCATAGTTGGCCAACTCAAGGAACTGGACAGCCTTATTCAAAAAGAGGCCGGGCTGGTGACCAACTTGGAAAAGCTGGAAAGCCAGCGTTTTAAGCTACAGCAGCAACTTGATGTCCATGATTGCACTGCTCTAGAAATGGTGGAGTGGGCGGGGCGGGAGTATCCGCAGCTCCAAGGGGAGTTTGAAGAAACTATTAATCGGCTGAGTTACAATCTGACTCGCCTCAAAGCTATTAATAACCACAATAATGAGTTAATTGAGCAATCGCTTCAATATATAGAAAGTGTGCAGGCCATATTAAATGGGGATATTGCTGGCACTTATTCTGACAAAGGTAGCCCAGTGGATGAGAAATCAGGCCGCCAGATCAACCTGCTGGATACCCGGGCCTGAATAAAGCGAGGATGCATTTATGTCGAATTTTTTGAGCATGGAAATTGGTAAACGGTCGATAATGACCCATCAGACCGCTTTGAGTGTCACCGGACACAATATAGCTAATGCCAATACCGTTGGCTATACTCGCCAATCACCCACCCTGGTCACTACTCGTCCCCACTACACGCCTAATTTAACTAGTAATTCTGGAATAGGTCAGCTCGGTACCGGGGTGGAAGTAGCTTATCTGGAACGGTTGCGAGATGCTTTTCTCGATGGGCAGATTCGCAATGAGAATAAAACTACCGGCTACTGGAGCGCCATACAGGATACTCTGGCCAAAATCGAGGTCATCCTTAATGAGCCATCTAATGACGGACTGCGTACCGTAATGGATCAGTTCTGGGAATCCTGGCAGGATCTATCCGCTCATCCGGAAAGTGAGTCGGTGCGAGCGGTGGTGGCCCAGCGCGGAGCTGCTCTGGCTGATGCGTTTAATCATACTTATCAGCAGCTTACCGAACTGCGCGAGGATGTTAATGCCTTTGTGCGGGTCAAGGTGGATGAAATCAATTCCATCGCCCAACAGATGGCTGATTTGAATCAGCAGATACTATCCATAACTATTGCCGGCAAACAACCTAATGACCTGCTGGACAAGCGGGATTTGCTGATTGACGAGTTGAGCCGAATTGCCGATGTAACGGTCAACCACGATCACAACGGCATGGTTTCGGTACAACTGGGGGGCCGTCCCCTGGTGCAGGGCAAGGATTTTGCAGTTATGGATACGGTTACTGATAAACGTGGAATGCACCAGGTGGTGTGGGCAGATACCAAGACAGCTGTCAACGTTAACGGTGGAGAATTGCGAGGCTTGTTGGATGCCCGGGGAGCAACGGAACTGGATAAATCCCCTTCCGTTTACGCTGAAATCATCCCTAATATGATCGAAGACTTGAATCAGCTGGCTAAAACTATAATACTACGTACCAATGAGATCCACCGGGGCGGTTTCAGCCTTAATAATCAAAGCGCTTTCCCAGATGGTATGAATTTTTTTACCGAACCAGCTGATGGAAACTGGGCGCAAATGATGCAAGTGGATCAGCAGATCGCCGATGATCCTAAGAATATTGCCGCAGCCCGCTACCATACCTGGGAAGGTGGTATAGAAACCAATTTCGGGGATGGGGCGGTGGCTTTAATGATCGCCCAGTTGAAGCATGATTATAATATACAGCAGTATACGGCTAGTAGCGGGGATTTAACAGTTACTTTCCCGTACGACGCCGAAATCACTTTTTCCGTGGGCGTAGTGGATATAACCATCCCTCAGCCCAGTCTAGACCCTCCACAAGAAGCCTATACTGACCTGAATAAATTAGCTGATGCTATTCAGCAGGCCTTAGACAATAAAGGTTTGGCTCTAAATGTTCGCACTGAAGGCCGCCAGCTGGTGTTCTACTCCACCAGCGCCTCTTTTACCGTTGCTGGAACGATTGGCACTTTCATCTTTAACGCAACAGCGCAAGACCCGATTGGGAAAATGGTAAATAAAGCCACCACCGATGATTTCTGGCGATCCGTTTGCGCCCAGGTAGGGGTTATGTCCCAGGAGTCATTGCGTATGGTCAAAAATCAGGATACCTTGCTCAATGAATTGGAAAACAAGCGCCAATCCGTGTCAGGGGTGTCATTGGACGAAGAAATGACCAATATGATCAAGTTCCAACATGCCTATAATGCCGCTTCGCGGTTTATTACTACCATTGATGAAGCCATAGAAGTGATTGTGAACCGCATGGGTCTGGTAGGGAGGTAGATTAGATGATACGCATAACTAATGGTATGCTGGTCAATGAACTAAAGTATAATTTGAACAATAACTATACTAACATGGATAAATACCAGCGGCAGCTGGCTACCGGCCGTAAGATCAACCTGCCCTCTGATAACCCGGCTGGCCTCGTCAAATCTCTGCGTCTGCGTACCAACCTGGTAGAGGGCGAGCAGTATCTGGCCAATATTAATGAAGGCATTAATTTCATGGAGACGACTGATGCAGCACTGGGTAACCTGAACTCCATCTTGCAGAGGATACGGGAGCTAGCGGTAAATGCTGCTAATGGTACCAATGATGACAGTGCTCGTAAGGCGATTGCCGAT
>ENA-UOUL01003252-UOUL01003252.1-bioreactor-metagenome-genome-assembly--contig:-NODE-3252-length-17026-cov-3.162310_pt1 | contig 17026 bp, 13 predicted proteins | sample MGYA00249838_ERZ747220 | MGnify/ENA primary metagenome ERZ747220 (study PRJEB28778, sample SAMN05720191) | bioreactor metagenome | isolation source: Anaerobic biogas reactor | place: USA:Washington...
GGGAGACCTTCACGGGCGATGCGCGCCCGCTCCTCGACGACCGCCAGCGACTGCAACTGCCCCGCCATCAACGTGTGCTGGATGGCGATCACCGCCTGGTTGCTCAGGTGCCCCAGGCGGTCGAGATCTCCCTGGCTGAACTGCTCCGCCTGGGCGCTGACCACCCACAACACGCCCACCGGCTCCTCCTCGAAGACCAGCGGCGCGATGGCCCCCGCCTGGACGCGCGCCCCCAGCACCGAGCAGTGCCAGCCCTCGCCGGGAGCCAGCAGACACGCCTGGCGGGCGCGGGTGTTGTCGAAGATCACCCCCGACCGGATCAAGTCGCCCCCAACCGACTCCATGCCAGCGCCATCCGGCCCGGCAAACGCCTTGACGATGAGCGCTTCGCCGGGCTCGTTCCACAGGGCCAGCGCCGCCCCATCGGCCTTGAGCAGCGTCCGCGCCCGCTCGACAATCAGGGCCAGCACCTGGTCCAGATCCTCGAGCGTGGCGATCTGGCGGCTGATCTGGACCAGCGTCTCGATCCAGGTCTCGGCCATGTGGCGCGCCTCGCGCTGGGCGTCGAGCGCCTGGGCCTGAGCGCGCTCGCGCTCGCCGCGCAGCCGGGCGAGCTGCTGGTCGCGCTCGGCACTGAAGACGCCCATGGCGCGGATCACCATCACCATCACGACCAGCGCCACGGCCATCCGCCACACCTGGACCGGCAGGCCGGTCGCGTCGTGGACCGTCTGGTCATTCAACCACGGCGCCAGGCCATACGGTGATTCGGGCACGATCAGCCCGGCCACGACCGCGTACAGGGTGAACGCCACGCCCGCGCCCAGCAGTGAATAGTGTGTCCCCGGCAGGTCCGCGTGCGGCAGCCGCCGCCAGTGCCGGAAGAACCCGAAGGCGACCAGCATCCCTCCCGGGAAATACAGCAGATAGCGCGCCCACACATCCGCACCGGTGGCTGCCTGATCGTCGGTGAGCACGACGACCAGCGCATAGGCCACGATCAGGGTGGCCGGGGTCAGCAGGGCTATGCGCACATAGGGCACCCACTCCGGCAGCGGCCCCACTTCGCTAACCAGGCCCGCGCCGAATCGAATCAGCAGCAGGGCGGACACGAGCAGCAGGATCGTCCGGGCCGTCACCAGCGCGGACTCGACTTCGGGCGCGAGCGCCGTCATCAGGAACATATCGCTCCATTCGACCAGGCTGTGCGTGATACCAAACGCGGCCAGCCACGGCAGCTGGCGTCCCAGCGATAGCTTGCTCGACTGGCGCGCTTCCAGCAGGGCCGCCCCACCCAGGGCGAAAAACGCCAGGCCATAGGCGAAATAGACCGCCAGCATCACCGGCTCCCCGCCATATATCCCGGCCCGTGCTCGATGCGCATCCAGCGATCGCACAGCCGGGCGAGACAAATGTAGAACGACTGGCCCGTCTGCCGGTCGAGCTGGCGGCAGAAGTCCGGCAGCCAGCGCCCCAGGTGATCATCGAGAAAGTTATGCTGCTGGCGCCGGTACTGGCGCGCAGTTTCGGAGGTTCCGGCGCCCCACGCCGCCGACTCGCGCGCGCACAGGTACGCCATGAATTCCAGCTCGACGGCGATGTGATCCTCGCTGCCCGGCGCGGCGGCGGTCCCGAACTGGCGATACTGCTGGCGCAGCGCGCGCGCCACATCGCGGGCGGCGCCCACCACGTCCGACACATCGCGCCAGCGATATGCCGATTCGCGGGCGGGCACCCGATCCACGCTCCTGCCGAAGAAGCGCTCGTAGTCGGCCTCCAGTGCCGCCAGCGTGACCGGCCCCAGCCGGGCGAGCTGGTCCAGGCTCGCCGCCAGCAGCGCCCGATCGTTGCCCAGCCAGAGCGTAGCGGCCCCCAACTCGCCCAGCATGGCGCCCGACGCCAGCCCATCGACCAGCGCCTCATCGGGCGGGAAAAAGCCCAGCGCCAGCCAGCGGTAGATCTGGCTCCGGAAGCGGGCGACCTGGGCCAGGATGGCAAACGATCGCGTGCGCGGATTCGCGCTGAGGGTGGGCTGCTCGTCGTTCATATCAGGTAGTACACCGATGGCACGGTGCCTTTTTCGGGCAGAAGCTGGAAATGCGCCCGCGAACGCAGCAGCTCGGCTACGACGCTGTCCGGATCGTTGAGATCGCCAAAGGTGCGCGCGCGCGTCGGACAGGCCGCCACGCAAGCCGGTTCCTGGCCCTGGGCCAGCCGGTGCGCGCAGAAGGTACATTTCTCGACCGTCTGCGCGCGGTGGACGATCGTGTTATCGCCGGTTGGAAAGGGCAGCACGTAACGCGGCTGATCCTGCGCGTACACGCGCACCCCCGTGTACGGGCAGACAATCGTGCAATAGCGGCAGCCGATGCACAGGCTGGGATCCTGCATCACGCAATCGAGCTCCGGATGGCGGAAGGTCGCGGCAGTCGGGCAGACGTCCACGCATGGGCCTTCTACGCAGTGCTGGCAGCCCAGCGGCAGGTAGTCCAGGCGAACATCCGGATAGGCGTGGCCGTTGTTCGCCTCGCCGTTCGCACTCACCGTAATGACGCGCGTCCACCACACATCTTCCGGCAGGTTGTTCTCTTGCTTGCAGGCGACCGAACAGGTATCGCAGCCGGTGCAGGCGTGCAGGTCGATCACCATGACGTAGTGTTTAGCGCGCGCCATGCCCTGGCCTTTCCCTGGCGATCTCGACCAGCACATCCGAGAACGAGCAGTTCGGCCCCAACGCATTGGCCGGGTTGGTCCGATCGTGCGTCAGCGACTGCGGGTGGCCGTCCAGAAAATCGGGCGACTGCCAGCCCTGGCTGAGATACACCGCGCCGGGCGGCGCCGCCTCGCTCAGCCGGGCGCGCAGCACGGCGTAGCCCCGGTCGTTGAATATGCGGACCGGGTCCCCGCTGGCGATCCCGCGCGAACGGGCCTCGGATGGGTGGAGCAGCGCTTCCGGCTCGCGGTCCAGCTCGCGCAGCCACGGGATGTTGCCGAAGGTGGAGTGCACCCGGTAGCGGCTGTGCTCGGTCAGGCAGACCAGCGGGAAGCGCCGCGCCAGCGCGCCATCCGGATCAGCCTCAATGGGCGGCTCGTAATCGGGCAGGGCGCGCCCGTAGGGCAGCAGGCGCTCGACATAAAACTCAATGCGCCCGGTCGGGGTCGCGAAGCGGCGCTCGGCGTGCGCCACCGGCGGCTCGTCGGGCACGTTCTTGCGCAGCACGCCCCGCTCGCGCAGGTCCTGTGCCGACAGCCCTGCCGTTTCCGGCCCGGCACTGGCAAGCACCTCCTCCAGATAGTCGAGGGCGGGCCGCGCGAAATACTCGCCCACCCCCATGCGCTCGGCCAGTCCGGCGGCAATCGCCAGATCGGAGCGGCAGTCGCCGGGCGGCGACACGATGGCTGGCTGGTACTGGATATACGGGCCCGGTCCCTTGACCATGTCCTCGCGCTCGAACAGCATCGCCGCCGGCAGCACGTAGTCGGACCAGCGCGCCGTCTCGGTCATGAAGAGATCGGCGGTGACCAGCAGGTCGAGCCGGGGCAGCACGTCCTGGCACATCCGGGTGCGATCAGGCCATTGGTTGAGCCAGTTGTTGAAGGCGACGAACGCCGCTTTGATCGGGTACGGCTCGCCCGACAAGATCTGGCTGGGCAGCCCTGCCGGGTTGATGGGCCGGTACGCTTTTCCGTCCGGAAAGGTGAAATCGCTGACGAACAGAGCGCTGTCGCAAAAGCCATCCACGCCCGCGCCGCCGCCCGGAATGCCCACGTTGCCCGTCAGCGCCGCCAGCGTCGCGATCAGCCGGCCAAACGTCGCGCCGTGGTGCCAGCGATCGATCCCATACAGGGTGAAGATGCGCGCCGGTTTGGTCGTCGCATAGCGCCGCGCCAGCTCGATGATGCGCGCCGCCGCCAGCCCGACTTTATCCGCCACCGCATCGGGCGTGTGGGGCGCCAGCATCGCGCGCAGCAGGGCATACGCCGGGCGGCAGGCGATCCCTTTGACGGCATAGGCGCCGTCCAGGGCGGGCTGCCGGGCCTCCGCTGCGGGAACGGCGCGCTCCTGGGCCTCATCCCAGACCAGCGGGCTGTCGCCCGCCCCGCGCATGCCGGGCACATCCGACGCGCGCAGGTAGCGCCCGTCGTCGTCGCGGACGAGCAGCGGAGCGGCAGTGTGCCCCAGCACGAATTCCCGATCGATCCAGTCGCGCTCGACGATGACGTTCAGCAGGGCCAGCGCCAGGTGGAGATCCGCGCCGGGGCGGACCGGCAGCCAGGCGTCGCTCTTGGCCGCGGTCGCGCTGTAGCGAGGGTCGATCGTGATCAGCCCGGTTCCTCCCCGTTTGGCCTCGAGGAAGAACGGCCACCAGTTCATGCGGCTGTGCACCGGGTTGGCGCCCCAGATCAGCACCAGGCGCGAGTTCGGCAGATCGGCGTAGTCGTTGGCCAGATAGCCCGTGCCCGCCCCGAAGGTGTCCTGGATGCCGCTGGGCACGGCGCTGTCCAGGCCGAACTGGTTGAGGTCGCTGCCGGATGCGCCCAGCAGGCTGGCCAGACGCAGATACACGCCGCTGATGCCGTTGAGGGCGCTCAACTGGCCTGAATAGGGGAAAAACATCAGGCTTTCCGCGCTGTGCGCGTCGATCGTGGCGCGCATCCTGTCCGCGATCTCGTCCAGGGCCTGCTCCCACGAGATCCGCTCCCAGCGCCCCTCGCCGCGCGCGCCGATGCGCTTGAGGGGGTAGTGCAGCCGGTCGGGATGAGCGACCATTTGCACGTAGCTGATCCCCTTCAAGCAGACACGCCGGTAGCGGTCGTCGGGGAAATCCGCCGGCTCGATCTTGACGATCTGGCCGTCGCGCACGGTCACGTCCAGCCCGCAGTAATGCCCGCCGCAGTTGAGGTTGCACGCCGTGCGCGCGTGCCACTGCTGCCCTGCCGTTCCGGAGGGCGCCGCCGCCGTGAGCGTCAGCCCGCGCAGGAACGTGCGCCCGTTGTCGGGCGCCAGCGCCTCGACGGTGGCGGCGGGCGGCGCGTCGAAAGTGCCCGCCGGATCGAGCGCCTCCACGGCGCGGCTGCTGCGATCCTCCAACCAGCTCAGCGCGCCGGACGATTCGTCATAGACGGCCTCACCGGCGGGGGCGCTGTGCTGCGCGATGGACGAAATCCGCCGCGCCACGCCATCGACCAGCGGGGTGCGGCCCAGCAGTCTCTCGACCTCTGGCAGCAGGTCGGTCGCCGAGCGCTCGACCACGACCATGCCGTTAGCGCCCAGCCGCACCGCAACGTCGCGGTATTCCCGCGCATCCGCTGGAAGCAGCGCCAGCACCGGCGCAGCCCCGGCGCAACGCTTGACGGTGTGCAGCTCGTTGCTGGTATGGGCTTCGAGGAGCGCGAACGCATCGGCCACAATTAGCGCGGGGTGCTCGGCTGTGAACCGGCACATCTCAGCCGGAGACGCAGCGCGAATCAGGCGCGGCGGCGGGGACAGGCGCCCCAGAATCTGGGCGAGCGTATCGTACAGGCGGCGGTTGCGCACGGCCATCACGATCGTGACGGCGGGCGCGGGGTGGGTGTCGGGTGGGGGAAGGTGGGCAGACATAAGCAGAGCCGCGTAAAAAGGAACATTCCTGTTTATCCCCGATTGTAACCCGGCGGAAACAGCCTGTCTGTCCGCAATCCTGCGTCGGAGGATGTCAAGTTTTACATTACAGGGACTCAATCGAGCAGGCGATGGCGCAGCGCGTAGTCGACCAGTTCGTGGCGATGGTTGAGACCCAGCTTCTCCATGACGCGCGGTAGGTATCCACCGTGCGCGGGCTGATATGGAGTTGGGCGGCGATCTCGCGGTTGGTGTAGCCGCGCACGGTCTGTTCCAGCACGGCGCGCTCGCGGTCAGAGAGGACGTCCGGCCCGGGCGAGTCGGGCGGCGCACTGGCGGGCCGGTGCTGGCGGACCAGCGCGGCGATGCCCTGGTCGTGGATATACGTCTCGCCCTGGTGCAGGCGCTGGATGGCCTGCAGAACCTCGTGATCGGCGACGGATTTCTGGACATAGCCCAGCCCGCCCGCCTCCAGGAATGGCACGAGGTACAGCGCCTCGCTGTGCATGGTCAGCGCCAGGATCTTGGCGTCCGGCCACGCCGCGCAGATCGCCTGCGTCGCCTGGACGCCGTCCATGTCGGGCAGGGTGATGTCCATCAGGATGATGTCCGGGCGAAGCTCGAGCGCCAGGGCGATGGCCCCTGCGCCATCGGCGGCCTCCCCGACAACCTGCGCCCCGTGCGATGCCAGCAGCACGCCCAGGCTGCTGCGCACGACGGCGTGATCATCCACCAGCAGAATACGTACGCCTTCGATCACAGCGGCACCTCCTCCAATGGGATCTGAACCGCCAGGCGCGTGCCGGCGCCGGGTCCGGTTTCGAGCGTCAGCGTGCCGTTGAGCGCGCCCACCCGCTCGCGGATGCCGATCAGGCCCAGACCGTTCTGCCCGGCAGCCGCCGGGTCGAAGCCGCGCCCATCGTCGGCGATCGTCAGCCACATGGCCCGTGGCTGGCGTTCGAGCAGCACTTCGATCGTCCTGGCCCCGCTGTGGCGGATGGCGTTGGTCAGCGCCTCCTGGGCGATGCGATACAGCGCCACCTCGATCTCGGTGGGCAGGCGTTCCAGGTCGTCGGGACTGTAGAACGTGATCGACAGGTCGGCCCCGCGCGCGCACTCGTCGATGTACCAGCGTAGCGTGGGCAGCAGGCCCAGGCTGTCGAGCGCCGCCGGGCGCAGGTCCATCGACAGGCGCCGCAGATCATCGAGTGTCTGCACGGTCAGCAGGCGCAGCCCCTCGATGCGGCTGGTGACGGTTTCGGGATCGGACTCGGTCTGCAGGGTTTGCAGCCGGATCAGAATGGCGGTCAGGGCCTGGCCCGCCTCGTCGTGCAGCTCGCGCGCCAGGCGGCGGCGCTCCTCCTCCTGGGCCTGGACCGACTTCTGCAGCGCCCAGCGCAGCTCGGTCTCCGTCCGGCGCAGATCGCCGACGAGACCGTATAGAGCATCGCGGCCATCGGGTTACCCGCCGTGTTGTCGGCGCGGCCGTCCATGTGATCGTTGACGATCCGCCGAACGGCGGCCGGATCGAACAGGTTGCGGTCCAGCGCTTGACGGCTGAGGAGCGTGGTTTGGACGAGCCCGCGCAACGGCCCCCTCATCCAGCCGGCGAAGTTGCTGACCGCTTTGCGTTTCTGGAACGCCGCCAACGGCGTGGTTCGAACCAAGCGGTGCGCGGCAAGGGACAGCCACGCCGTCCAGAAGGGTGCGCCCGCGGGCAATCCCGTCCGCTGCCAGCGCACCGACGCCGCGGCGGGAAAGCACTCGCGGAGCACCTCGACGTAGAGCCGGTGGCGGAACCGCCAGGCGTACGGCAGCTGCGCCAGATGGTCGAACAGATCGTTGTCGAAGAACGGCTGGTCCGACTCGACCGCCCAGCGCATCAGGTTCGTCCCACCCGAGGTGCGACGACGGACGCGATTGTCCAGAAGGAACGCCATGGCCATGTCCATCGGAGTCGTGCCGGGTGACCTGACGTACTGCTCGATGAATGACGATCGGGCGCTTTCCCAACCGTGTGAGATCAACCGCGGTCCAAGCAGCGACCCGCGATACGTTTCGGCCACCGCACCGTTCCGCCATCGCCACAGGGCCGTTGCCGCCTCCTGTGGACGGTCGGCATGCCGCCAGGCGGGCATGATGAAGTTGCCGCCCAGCACGGCGTCGCCGGCGTAGCCGTTGAGGATCACCTGGCACTGCTGGGCCACGTGGTTGACGAACGGCAGGACGTGGAAGTCGGTGCATGGAAGCTGGCCTTCGGTCAACCACACGCCCAGCGCGGCACACTCCTGAAGATAGCCGCCGTCGAACTCGAAACTCCGGTGCGGGCTTCCCAGCACGGCGGCGGCGGCCTGGGCATAGGCCAAGTCGCGGCAGCCGCGGATGCCCCATGTGAAACTGGGCGTTCGGCCCGGATCGGGCACGGCGGCCAGCAGCACTCGCGAATCCAGTCCGCCGCTGAGTGGGACGCCAACCGCCGGCGTCACATTGCAGATCCGCCGGACCGCGTGGCGGAGCAGCCGGCCCGTGCGTTGGGCGGTCTGCCTGAACGTCTCCGCGGGTTCCTTCATTCTCCCGAAGTCGTGGTGCCAATAAGGGTGGTGGGTCAGGCCCTTCTCACCGATCGCGATTTTGCAGGCCGCCGGCAACAGCCGCACCGTCCGCAGCGGCGTCAGGTCTCCCACCAGTTCGCCGATCGCGGCCATCAGCACGAGGGCGACCGGATCGATTTCCGCCGCCACGACGCCGGGAGCCATCACCGCCTTGATCTGCTGAGCGAACAGGAACGCCGAGCCGTAGCCGGCTGCATAGATCGGGTACATGCCGTAGCGATCGGTAATCAGTTCGAGGCAGCCGGCGCCGCCGTCCCAGATCGCCGCGGCGAACGGCCCGTTGGCCGAGGCCAGCCGCGACGGGGTCGGGGCGTCCAGGAAGGCGGTGCGGGCTGCGGTCACGGCATCGGACTGGTCGTCGCCGTCGAATCCGAGCAGCCGGCCGACGTACAGGCCGTATCGGCGGCTTCGATGGCTGGTCAGAACCTGCCCTTCGCCGGGATAGATCCCCTTGCTGGCGCAGCCGATGGCGAACGATCGCCCGCGCAGGACCATGATGGACCGGTCCACCTCCACCGCAATGGCGCGGGCCATCGCCTCCGCCGCGTCGGGCGGCAGTACGTGCTGTGGATCGTAGTACCCGAACAGTCCCGACATCGTCTCATTCCACCAGCGACCGGTTCACTCCTCCCGCACCGGCTCGGGCGACGGCGAGCGGTACTCGATCAGATTCCTCGGACACGCCAGCCCCAGATGACGAACGTAGAAATCCAGATGCCCCAACGTCATGGGCAACTTGGCCAGGTAATGGTGCGCCGCGTACGTCAGCGCACCCCATACCGTCCCTTGTCTTGCAGAGGAGCGCCCCGCATCGCGAACGATCGCGGCGCCAAGCAGCCCACACCACACGGCCACGGGCCAGGCGGTCCGCCAGGCCACGGCCAGACCGATCGCGCCCATCAGTGCGCAGCCGTGCAGGATGTTTCTCTGGCACATCCGCCGCCAGCGCCTTAATCGCCGATGCCGAAGGCCCACCTCGGCGTAGGCGTGGCCGGAGCGGAAGCATCGCCGCCAATATTGGCCGAATCGCATGATATTCCCGTCGTGCAGGGCCATCGGTGCGGCCAGATGCAGAATCGTCGCGTCCCGGTCGCGGAGAATTCGGCAGCACAAGTCTCGTTCCTCGCCGGCGATCAGCGACTCATCGTATCCTCCGGCCTCCAGCAAGACACTTCTACGGAACAGGACGATGCCTCCGCAGGTGTCCACTTTGCCCGCCGGCATGTGCCAATCGTGGTGCATCCAGAAGTTGTAGATGCTGCCGCGCGGGTCCAGTTCCGCCAGATCGCCGTGCACCGCGATCAACTCCGGATCGGCCATCGCGCCGGCTGCGACCTTCAGCCACGATGCATCGAGCACAGCGTCGCCGTCGAGAAACTGGATCAGTCCATGTTTGGCCGCCCGCAGCCCGGCGTTTCGCGCCGCCGCCGCACACGGCCGGTCCGGGTTGATTCGAACCACGCGAGCCCCGATTCTCTCCGCCTCGGCGCAGCTGCTGTCGGTGGAGTTGGTATCGACGTAGATCAACTCGATCCGTTCCGCCGGGTAATCGGCCGCCCGCACCGAGCGCAGGCAGCGGACAAGCCGATGGCCCTCGTTTCGGCCGATCACAATCACGCTGATCGGCGGCCACTGACGATCGTCGATATGGTCTTCGGTCACCGCCACGGATCACCTCTTGACGGCAAGACGCGGTGAGGACGTGGGAGTCAGAAGATAGCGGATCGAGGCCAGCGCGGCGCCGGCCTTCCGTTCGCTCGTCAGATTGCCTCGCCAGGCGTGCCGAGCCCAGATCGTACCGAACAGCGTTGTCTGCAGCACCCGGGAAAACATCGCGGCGGCCCATCCGTGGTGCTTCCGCAGATAGCGACGGCTGCTCAAAGTCCAATACACCGGATGGTTTCCCGAAAACAGCCCGACCGCCGCCGCCTGCGAGACGCTCTGGCCGCCGAAGTGCATGACCTGCGCCGAAGGCACGTACCATCCCTGCCAGCCCGCGGCCGCCATGCGCCGGCACCAGTCGGTCTCTTCGAAATACAGGAAGAACCCATCATCCAGAAGGCCCACCTGCTCGATGACCTCTCGTCGCACCATCAGGCACGCCCCCGAAAGCCAGTCGGCGGCGAAAGCCTTTTCGCTTCCCAGTTGCAGATGCAGATCGATGGCATGGCGAGACTTCGGTCGACGGACGGCCAGACCCAGCATCGAAAAGGCCGGGCTGATCGGCGTGGGAAACCGTCGCGCCGACGGCTGATGACTGCCGTCGGGATTGACCAGCTTCGGGCCGCAGTAACCGGCTTGCGGATGAGAGTCCATGAACGCCACCAGTTCCGCCAGCGCCTTCGGCGCCGTCACGGTGTCGGGGTTCAACAGCAGCAGGCACCGTCCGCTCGCCCGGCGCAAGCCTTCGTTGTTGCCGCCTGCGAACCCGAGGTTGCACTCGCTTCGGACCAGATGCACCCACGGAAACTCCTCTTCGACCATCTCCGGCGAGCCGTCCGAACTTGTATTGTCCACCACGAACACCTCATGCTCCAGGCCGCCCGCCGCATCGGGCAGGGAGTTCAGACAGGCACGCAGAAGCTGCCGCGTGTTGTAACTGACGATAACGGTCGATAGGTCCACCACCATGGCTCCTTCACCGAGTCCGGTTTCCGGTACTCCCACGCTTCGTTCTGGCGAAAAACTCGGATCCCGCAAAGAAACACTCCAGGAACTCACCGTCACCCACGTCCGACAGGATCGGCCAGCGTGGATCGAGGGTCATCCTCGTCGTCTGCGACTTGTACTGCGCGAGGGCGGAACGCTTGGTCTCCAATACGTCCCAGACAGCGATACGCCAGTGCGTCTCGCCCAGAAATACCCACAGTCCCGCCAGTGCCGCCCGCAGCGATCTCCGCCACGTCGAGCCGCTCGCCGGAACCCACGGCCAGTTGTGCCACAGCCACACCGGATACTCATAGAGCGTCACATCCGCACTAGAGCGTGCCAACGCGCCGTAGATGATCCGCCAGGTGGCCGCATGGTCCACATGAGGCTCCCTGCGAGAGGGAACGAAGACTTCCGCCGGACGCAGGGCAGCCAGCAGGTCGGCCACCTGCCCCATGGCCTCGGGCACGACGTCCGCCAGGTGCATCTCCTCATGGCCAAGCATGACGACCTCGGAAGAACCCAGACCTAGAACCTGCGCCGCCCGCTGCGCCTCATTTGAGCGAATAGCCTTCAACGTTGCCCCGTCAACGAAGTCGCGGTGGGACTTGCTGCCGTCGGTCATGAAGACCACGGTGACCGGTGCGCCGGCGCGCTTTTTCTTGATGATCGTGCCCCCGCAGGCCAGCACCTCGTCGTCGAAATGCGGAGCAAAGACCACGGTCGGGCCGGCCCCCTCGTCCGTGGGAATCCGCCTCGCACCGTGTGCCATCCAGGCAAGACACAGCCGGCGCATCAAGAGGCGAAACGTCCTGTCTTGCTTCATCAACGGTGCGGCCCCCCATTCGAGCCTTCCAGCACCGACACGTAGACCTGCTCCAGCCGGCGGGCCCATGCGTCGATGCTGTAGCCAACTTCGATGACCCGTCGGGCATTGCGGCCCATATCGTAAAGGGCCCGCTCGTCGGCGGCGACTGTCAGGACCGCCTCCGCCAGCGCGGCGGAGTCTCGGCAGACCACCAGTGAACCGGTGGAACCGTCTTTGACTATGCGATCCAGGCCGGGCAGGTCGAAGCACACCACGGGCTTTCCCGCCGCCATGGCCTCCAGCAGGACCAGCGGCAGACCTTCCTCGGTCGACGAGAGCACCAGAAGATCGCTGGAGGTCAGCAGCGCCGGTATATCACGCCGCTGCCCCAGGAGCCGCACGAACGCGCCAAGGCCGGACGTTCTGATCATGGTCTCAAGATGGGCCCGCCGGTCGCCCTCACCGGCGATCAGGAGCTTCGCCCTCGGCCAGTCCTGGATGATCCGCGGCATCATCGAGACCAACGCGGCCTGGTTCTTCGACCACGCCAGCCGCCCGATGTTGACCAGCACGGGATACGAATCTTCGAGCTCCAACTCGCGGCGGATGTGCGAGACCTCCCGCTCGTCGACGCACGTGTACTCCTTCAGCGACACCGCGTTGGAGTTCACCGTCACCCGGGCCGCGTCGATTCCGCGGCGGCGCAAATGGTCCTGCCACGAGCCCTGCACCGCTGGGGACACCGCCACGAAGTGCCGAACCGTCAGAGGTTCGGCCATCGAGTCACACAGCCCGGCCAACACGTTTACCGTCAGACGCCACGCATAACGCGGCCGCGGGTGGCGAAGAAGCTCGCGCCACCGGTGTCCGTTGGGTTTCTGGCCGTGAAGCGTCCGGACCACCGGAATCCGGCACAGCAGGCCAGTCGTCTCGCCGTAGAACTTGTCCACCCGCGTGCCCTGAATGTGCACCAGGTCGATGTGCTCTCGTCGGACAAACCGCCTCAGCCGAGAGAGAATCTCCGGAGCGGACGTCCACCCACGGTGGGCAAAGTGCCATGGCTTGGCCCCCTCTCTGGTGAACTGCTCCGCCATATCCGAAGCCTGCAGGAAGTAACCGACGTGGTGGGCGAACCGCTGGCGATTCGTGTGCCTGACGGTGTTCAAGACCACCTGCTGACCGCCTCCCATGCTCAGGTCCGGCAGCAGATGCAGGATGTTGTAGCGATGCTTGTCATTCATGACGAAAGAGAACCAATCCGCCTCTACGACGGGACGAAGGGCATGCCCATTCCAAGCGAACACCGCAGACCCAACATCGTCGCCAGAATCGCCAGCCACAATGCCGTGGTGCCCAGGTCCTGGCGCCATCCGAGCAGACGATGACGCCACAAACCCCAGCACGTCACGCCGTACTCACCAACCGGCCCCATCGCCGCCACCAGCACCGCTCCGGGCACGCCCCACAATTCCCACGCTGCGGGCATTCCCAGTCCGACGGTCAGGAGTCGGCACAGACCGGCATAGGCGAAGTAACGGGGCTGGCCGATCGCCATGAGGCCGCCCGCGATGGTGCTTTCCAGGGCCCGAGGCCACAGGCCTACCGCCAGCATGGCCAGCATCCAGCCGCCCTGGTGATAGCGACTGTCGTACAGCGATGAGACCAGGACGTCGGCAAACGCGACGAGGGCCGCCAGCGGCAGCGCCACCGCGCACAGGATCGGCCCACGGTGCCGTAACACCAGCGCCCGTAACTGGTCACGTGACAGTCCAGCCCGGCGCGAGGTCGCTGGAAACACGACTCTGGCCGATATGCTGGTCATCAGAGTATCCGGAAAGCGGCTCAGCATCAGCGCGATAGTGTAGACCCCGAGCAACTCAAGCGAAATCAGCTTGGGAAGTATCAGCCGATCCATCTGGAATCCCAGGAAGCCCAGGGCGCTGGCCAGGAAGATCCACTTCCCGAAACTCATCAGTGACCGGACCGCCTCGGTATCCCACGCCAGCGTATTTCGCGGTCCAGGCAGCACCCAGTGACTGAGCAGGCTCCTAAGTCCCGTCCCGAGAAGCGCCCCACCCACCAGGGCCCACACCGTCGGGCTCAACACCGCCCACGCCAGCATGGCCACTGTCGAGACCACCTGGGTGCCCAGTTCAAGCACCGTCAATCGACCCAGCACCATATGTCGGTTGGTGGTAAAAAGGGCGGTCGAGCCGAACCCGGAGATTACCGCCGACAACCCCACCACCGGAATCAGCCACAAGAGCCTCGGTTCACCGTAAAACCACGCCACCGGCCACGTGCCGATCACCGCGATCAGCCAGATGCCGATTCCCCGCGCAATCTGCAGCGTCCAGGCCGTGTTGAGAAAGCGGAGATCGTCGCCGCGTTCATTCTGGATGATGCTCTGGCCAAGGCCCATGTCCGACAGCATCTGCAGGCCCTGCAGAAAAACGAACACCAGGGACATCAGGCCGAAGACTTCGGGAAACAGCAGCCGCGTCAGCACGAGATTCCCGGCCAGCCGCAGTACCTGACTGACCGCGTACCCGCCGACCGTCCAGGCTGAGGCGCTGATGACGCGCGAGCGAAGCGTCGAGTCCTGGCTCTGGATTCGCGCCGGTTTGGTTCGCTTGTCCGCCGTTGAACTGAGGTTTATGCTGCGGCTGATCTGCGTCATCGGATCATATCACCTGTCGGCACCTGGGCACGATCACCCGGGCGATGCCCGTCCGGTCCGCCAACGTGCCGGCGAACCGACGGCCGTGACGGTAACAGCTCCATGTATGGTGTCTGGCGGCGTAATCCGCCAGGCTCAGAAGACACAGCCCTTGCCCCAGGATCGGCAGCGGCTTGGACCGCATCACGCGGATCATCTGCCGGCACATTCTGGCAAACCACCAGCGGGCGGATCGCTGCCGCGGATCGTAGCGATGGAGGACCTGGTCGTACGGAGCCGGCGGCGTGTGAATACGATACGAGAGGCATTCCGGTACGTGGACAAACGGCCCCAGCAGGCTCAGTTCCGCCGACAGCACCAGATCGGTTCCCAGCATCATCGGCAACATGCCCGTCTGTTGCAGGGCGCTGCGGCGGATCAGGCTGTAGATGGGATCCAGGTAGTAGCGAGAGAGGCGGAAGAATCGCAACATCCGGGCGAACCGCCGGTGCGGCAGAGGCGAATCGACCCGTGGTCCCTGGTACTCCGCGTATTGCCACTGCCCCAGTTCATCGCAATGCCGCTGATACGTGGTCACCAACACCGCTGAGGAATGGGCATCCAGCGCCGGGACACATCGCTCCAGGTACTCCGGCGCCAACCAGTCGTTGCAGCCGATCCAGCGGAAGTACTCGCCCGAGGAGAGTTCAAAGACGCGATTGAAGTTGGCGATCTGTCCGATGTTGCTCTCGTGGCGATGGTACCGGACGCGGTCGTCCCGTCGGGCGAGGTCCAGGCAAATTCGTCCAGTCCGGTCATCCGAGGCATTGTCACAGATCACGACCTCAAAGCCGCTGAATGTCTGGGCCAGCAGCGAATCGAGGGTCTTGCGGATGGTCATCTCGCCGTTGCAGACGGGAATGCCGAAACTGACCCTGGGCTGTCGAATGCTCATGCCGCTCACTTCGTTCTTCATCCTTCCCTATCCCAGCCTCTGCATGCCTTCACGCCGTCAGCAGCGTGGTTTTTGCGTGCATCCGCCGCAGAATGCTGCGAACTTCCGAAAGGTACAGCGAATTGACGACCACCACCTGATCCGGCCTGCATTCCGTCACGGCCTCCGGACCGACGATCGGATGGCCCGTTCCGGGAACATACATGCCATGCTTTCGCGGGTTGATATCCACCACGCACCGGATCACGTGTGTCTCGCGCAGGATATTCAGGAACGTCACCCCTTTCGATCCCGATCCCCAGACCGCGCACGACCGGCCCTTCCGGCGAAGACCGGACAACCGGCTCTGCCATTCGGCAACCTTGGTCCGGTACTGACTTCCGAAAACGGCTGCGTCCTGGCCCAGGCTTTCCAGAACCGGATCCTGTGGATCGGAGATGGCGTTGGCAGGCTCTCCAGCCCTGGCCTCGATGGTCAGAAACTGCCCGCCGAAAGTCTCACGGATCCGCAGAACGTCGAACCCCGCCGCGGCAAAGCCATGACGAAGAGACGCGGGAACGAAGTAGTTGCAGTGTTCATAGATCAGGTCCCAGATACCCATCCGGCAGAGGGTGTACAGGGCGTTGGGCACCTCGAAGAAGACCAGCGTCTCGCGGCGATCGATGCGGCGGCGCACCATCCGCAGAAAGCTCATCGGATCGGCCATGTGCTCCAGGGCGTGCCGACAGCAGATCAGGTCCGCCGACCCGTCAGGACAACGTTCGTCGTAGAAGTCGGGAACAATCCGCACGCCATCGGTCTCCGCACTCCTGATATCCTCAGGTGGGCAACTGGGATCGAAGCCAATGCCCGCGCCTCCGGACCGCCGGCACAGCATCCGCAGGAAATCTCCGCGCCCGCAGGCGATCTCCAAGATCGTCTTACCCTCCAGGCGGTAGCGCTCGACCAGGTCGATCAACGCCAGCGGGCGGTCCTGGTGGGCGTACGCGCGCTGGTCGTGCGGCAGGAAGTCGGCCCGCGGCACCGCCGCGAAGGCGTCGTCGAGGGCTCGGTCCATGCCCCAGTCTCCCCCGTGCGGTGAATGTCGGCCAGCCCCGTTAGGCTCGGAGACGTGCCGATGACCAGCTCCCCCGACCAGCCGCAGCCGCTGCGCGACGTGGTCCGGGCGCTCAAGGAGTGGGTCGAGCGCACCGGGGCGATCTGGGTCGAGGGCCAGGTCATCCAGCTCAAGCGGCGCGCGGGCAGCACGCTGCACTTCCTCACCCTGCGCGACAAGCTCGCCGACGTCAGCGTGACGGTCACGATCGACACCGTGACGCTCGATGCGGCCGGCCCGATCACCGAGGGCACCCTCGTCGCGGCGTACGTGAAGGCCACCCTCTACCCCGGCAACGGCTCGCTCAGCTTCGCCTGCCGCGACCTGCGCCCCTCCGGCGAGGGCCGACTGCTGGCGCACCTCGAGCAGCGCAAGCGGGCCCTGCAGGCCGAGGGCCTGTTCAACCCCGACCTCAAGAAGCGGCTCCCCTTCCTGCCCCGGCAGATCGGGCTGGTCACCGCGCGCGAGTCGGCGGCCGAGCGCGACGTCGTCGAGAACGTGCGCCGCCACTGGCCGGCCGCCGTCGTGGTGCCGCGCTACGCGGCGATGCAGGGCAACCAGGCCGCCGAGCAGGTGGCCGAGGCCGTGCGCTGGTGCGACGCCCAGCCCGAGGTCGACGTCATCATCGTCGCCCGCGGCGGTGGC